>Ga0272442_10001571_pt1 | contig 34278 bp, 28 predicted proteins | sample SSMForm2O_FD_200262 | JGI IMG/M metagenome (GOLD analysis project Ga0272442, IMG submission 200262) | Marine sediment archaeal communities from Little Sippewissett salt marsh, Falmouth, MA, United States - SSM-Form-2O | ecosystem: Environmental > Aquatic > Marine > Wetlands > Sediment ... | reverse complement strand
CCACGACCACCCCGATTACCACGCGGGACACTGAGGCGGGAGCGAGCCATGTACAACGTTCTTCACGACTTCACCATCCACGTAAAAACCGCCGGCTACCTGACCGCGGCGGTGCTGTTGATCCTGCTGGTGCCCTTCTGGCTCTACCTGACCGGGGGAGGGAAGCAGCACAAGAAGTAGGCTAGGCGCTGCAGTCGGCGGAGAACTCGGCCACCAGCTGGCGGGAGTTGGCCGCCGGGCGGCCGTCGGGGGCCCAGAGGGTGGCCTGGGAGTCCGAGTAGCCGCCGTCGGCCCAGGTGGTGTGCGAGTCGTAGAACCACCAGGCGTCCGGGGGGATTCCTTCTTCGGGGAGCACGGTCAGCAGGTTGGTCTGCCAGGTTACCGAACTGAGCGGGTAGGGGCGGTCCCGGGTGGTGAGCTCCGGGGGCGGCCAGGCGTCGATCAGGCTGAGCAGGGCGGCCGCGTCGACGTTGGCGTTGTCGCGGGGCCGGATCCAGCCCTGGATGCGGGCCTCGCGGGAGCCCGAGAACGGAAACGGGCTGGTCCAACGGGAATCGAAGTGCTGGGTGAAGGCCGGGACCAGGTCCGGTATGTAGGGCATCGGCTCGATCCCGTCCGGCGGGGCCGCCTCCGGCCGCGGCGGGCCGGGTATCTGTATGCAGGTGTCGCGCCCCTCCCCGAAGCCGGCTGTAACCCGGGTGCAGATCCGGTCCTCCTGGACGACCCGCGCGTCCACGTTGGTAAAAGACCGGCCGGAGCGCAGTACTTCAAGCTCGATGCGGGCCGGCCCGCTGGACACCGGGGCCACGAAGGTCACCAGGACCGAACGCAGCGGCCGGCCGGGGCCCAGGCGGTGCTGCATGGCCCGCACGCAGGCGGTGGCCAGGATGCCGCCGAAGACGGTCCGGCCCTGGCACCAGTCCTCGTCGATCTCCCCGAAAAAGCCCCCGGAGTCGTCCGGTGTCCAGGTTCCAGTTTGCCAAAGTCCTTTCACTCTCTGCTCCTTTTCATACCTTGATCCATCTGGTTTTCAGCAGGCAGGCGACTGCGATGCCGGTCAGGAAGGCCACCGCCAGGTTGAAGACCAGCGTCAGGCCCAGCATCAGCAAGACCACGAAGAAGTCCCGGCGGTCGGTGAGGTCCTGGATCATCAAGGCCAGTTGCAGGCCGGCGAAGGTCAAGAGCACGCCCAGTATAGCCAAGGGCATCACGCGCAGGACCGGGACGATGCCTTCGCCGAAGAGCAGGGCCAGGAGTACGAAGATTGCACCTATAATAATGTTGCTGCCGGCGGTACGGGCGCCGAAGCGGTAGTGGGCGGCCAGGCCGCCGGCGCCGTGGCACATGGGCATGCCGCCGAAGAAGAAGGCCGCCACGTTGGCCAGGCCCTGGCTCAGGGTTGCCGCGCGTACGGTGACGCGTCCGGCGTCGCCCTGGAAGTATTCCCTGGAGAGGTCGACGTTGGACAGTATTGCATTGCCGATGGTCATGGGCAGCTGGGGCAGGACCACCATTGGCAGTACCCACAGGAGGACCTCCCAGTCCGGCCAGCCGAATGGCAGGGGATCGGGAAGATGCAGGCCCCAGCGGAAGTCCAAGGTGTCCAGCGGCCGGCCGAAGATCAGGCCGGCGACGATTCCCAGCGCGACGATCACCAGGGCGGCGGGGATCTTTTTGTTGTCCAGGAGCACGAAGGCCAGCACCAGGCCCAAAACGCCGATGATCAGGCCCAGGCCCACCGGGCCGACGCTCCCGATGGCCAGGGAAGGATCCTCTTCGATGATCAGCTTGAGTCCCTTTGACAGCAATACCACGCCCAGGGCCAGCTGGACGCCGCGGACGGTGCTCTTGGGCGTGTACTTGCGGATGATTTCGATCAGGCCGGTGAGTCCCAGCAGCAGCAGGATGACGCCCATCCACAGGCCCGCCGAGGTGATCTGCTGGGCGCTCAGGCCGGCGGCTATGGCGTAGGCTCCGATGGTCTTCATGGGCTGGACCGCGGTGGGAACCCCGAAGTAGCCGCCGGCCAGGATGTAGAAGAGGCCCACCAGCAGAAAGACCGCGGTGGCCTGGAGATCACAGAGTACGATCATGCCGATGGCCAGCGGCAACAAGGTGCCCAGGTCGCCCAGGGATCCGGCCAGTTCCAGGCGGTCGAAACGGAATTTTCTCATCGGGGTTCGTGATCCTCACAGGTCAAGTCGGGCGTCGGGTTGCCTGCCAAAGATTTTTCACTCCTGGAATGATATCACAAAGGAACGCGCTGGGATGGTTGACCGAACATCCATGACGGGTGGTTCCCTTCTATGGTGAATGGTCTTCGGTATAAAGCGGATTGATAGACATTATTGAAATTTTATTGTTGACACAAGCCCTTGGAACATGAGTTTTAGGGTTTCCAAGTCAACTTTTGTCCAAGGAAAATGCATCTCACCCCGAGTAGTTACGAAGAGCGAGATGAATATTGGCGGCTATCTGGACAAACCCAACAACAGCAGAACGGAGGAGAGCATGAGAAAAAGTATGTATAGCCTGATTGTAATCGCCTTGATGATGGTTCCGTTCACTGCACAAGCAGTCAAGGTCGACCTTGGAGATGGCAAGTTCGTCAACTTCAAGGGGTACTGGCAGTTTCACCTGCTGGGGGATCCGGCGCCGGGCGAAATTGATGGCGATTGGAATACGGATTGGTACCTGCACCGGACCCGTATAATGGTCGGCGGCAAGATTCACAAGAACATCAATTTCTTCCTCGCACCAATCTGGGTCGGGCTGGGCAAGAATGGCGACTACAGTGGACGTGAAATGCTGCTGGACGCATGGATTGAGTTCGAACTCAGTAAAGCCCTGAAGATTAACATCGGCAATCTGAAGCTCCCGTTTTCCTGGCACATGCAGCAGAGCGGCGCCACGCAACACTCGCTCGATTTCCACGGCGCGTTCATAAAGTACGGCAACGGAACCATGGGCCACCGGGACCAGGGTTTCATGGTCAGAGGCTTGCTTGCCGACGGAATGCTGGACTATCGCCTGGCCGTCCTCGACGGTGCCGATGACAACGGCAACTCACCCCGCGTAGTAGGCAGGCTCGGTCTCAACCTGGCGGATGCTTTGGACGGATACTTTCTTCCGGGCACCATGCTGGGCAAGAAGAAAATCATGTCCTTTGGCCTTAGCTTCGATTTCGAGCCTTACATCAACGGCAAGGATCCCTTCATGGCGTTCGCGCTGGACGCATTGATCGACATCCCCCTGAAAGAGAACGGCTTGGTTTTTCAGGGCTCCTTTTACTATTACACCGACGGCGCCTACATGGGCGAGGGCATGGGTTTCTGGGCCGACGTGGGCTATCGCATCAAGAAGTTCGAGCCGCTGGTGGGTTTCGAGATGTGGATGCCCAGCGCAGACGATGCTCAGGGGTGGATCAATATACTGCCCGGCATCAATTACTGGATCATGGGTCATGCGGCCAACATCAAGTTGCAGTTCGGCATCAAGAAGATCGACGACGTCGACGATATGGACATGATGGCCCTGCTTCAGTTCCAGTACATTTACAACTAGTCCCGTTTTGAAACATTTCCCCGAAAGGAGAATCGTTATGGCAGAGAATATCGATCAGACTTTGGATGTTAAAGGACTCAGTTGCCCCATGCCGATCCTGAAATTGTCGAAGGCGATGAAAAGTCTCAAGTCCGGGCAAATACTGGAGATGCTGGGTACGGACCCGGGGACAAAAACCGATCTGGAAAGCTGGTGCAAGAAGTCGGGGAATGAGCTTCTCGAGGAAGGGGAGCTGGAAGGAGGCGTTTTTCGCTTCGTAATCAAGAAAACATAAGGGACGTGAAATCATGGGAGAGTCACAAAACAAGAGCCCGTCTGTTCTGGGCGAGCTATACCGGACTTTTTTCTCCAAGCACTGGCCCGTTTGGGTCGGTGGATTGATTCTTGGTCTGCTCAATGTGTTTCTTTTCATGATAAAAAGCCCATGGGGCGGCAGCGGCGGCTACAACAACTGGGGAGAGAACGTCTATGACTCCATGGGCCTGCTGGGCCTCGAAAACGTTACGCCGATCGGTGACAGTTTTTATGGAATGCTTAACATCTTGATTATTCTCGGAGCCCTTGCGGGTGCTCTGCTCGCAAAAGAGTTCGCTCTGAGAATACCTCCCGTGGGTGAGTTGATAAAAGGGTTCATCGGCGGCGGCTTGATGGCCATCGGGGCCAAGATGGGTATTGGATGTACAATCGGCGGCTTTTTCAGCGGAATACCGGCGCTCTCGGGAGGCGCAATCCTATTAACGGTGGGCCTGTTCTTGGGCACGATAGTGGCGTTGAAATACCTCATGTGGGAAATGGAGGCATTGCCCGGCATCAGCACGGGAAAGAGCAAAACGCTATTGGCTGCTTCCAAGGACGGCGGATCCTGGCAGAAATGGCTGGGCCTGGTCGTGACCATTCTCGTATTTGTCATGGCGTATTTCTATTCCAAAACGAATATGACCATGACTTGGTTCGTGATCATTGGTCTGTTGCTCGGGATGATCTGTCAACGCTCGAGGTTTTGTATCGTGGCGTCGTTCCGCGACCCGTTCATGACGGGTAAGTCCTCGAGCACGGTGGGCATAATAACCGGCATCTTGGTCGGGCTGATCGGATTTACACTGATAAAAATGTTTGGGATCGGGGCCGGCGATTTGCCTCAGCGTTACCGGGAAATGACATGGGTATTTCCGCATTTCTGGTTGAGAGCCCCTATCGGTGGATTTGTTTTCGGTCTGGGCATGACAATCGCGGGTGGTTGCGCCGTCGGAACTCTCTGGAGGGTCGGAGAGGGACAGGTCAAGTTGTGGGCGGCGGCCGTCGGATTCCTGGCCATATCTCCTCTGGCCGGAAAGTACATTGTCCCCGCTTTTGTCAGTCTTTTGCCTCATTCCACGCGATATAAGAATTTCATGCCCGATTATATTGGGTACGCCTGGTCGGTCGTTCTCGTGCTGGCAATAATGCTGGTGTGGTATCTCTTCGTCAAATGGAACGAAAAGACCGGCAAGTTCAGCGCTTATTGAGAATTTGTGAACACGTTTCTCGGAGCAAGGGAATATCGCAAGAAAGGAAGAGGCAATGAGAAAAATTGCAGTCAATATAATTTCACTGGTCGCATTATTTGCTCTTGTTTCCGGTTGTGAGGGTCAATTTGACGACGCCAAGCAAATGGTGGAAGCGGCTAAATCCAAAACATCCGAGATCTCGGTCGAAGACTACAAGAAGTCGATGGACAAGGAGAAAGACGTTGTATTGATTGATGTGCGTACAGCGGCGGAATATGCGGCGGGTCATATTCCGGGCGCCATTAATATTCCCCGTGGAGTGCTGGAATTCAAGATCACGGAGAAATATCCGGACAGAAACACCAATATCATCACCTATTGCAAGAAGGGCGGAAGAGGCACCCTGGCCGCAAGCTCTTTGGCGAAACTGAAGTACAAGAATGTCAGATCCATCGCCGGTGGCTGGGAGGCCTGGGTAAAGGTTGCTCCTTTGCCGAAGAAGCCCGAAGTGCCCGAAGAAATCAAGAAAATGGTGAAGGAAGCCAAGAGCAAGATAAAACAGATCAAGCTCGCGGCACTGAAAAGCATGATGAAAGCCAAGGCGCCATTCGTCTTGATTGACATTCGCGAGCCCCAGGAGTTCGAGGCCGGAAATATTCCGGGCTCCGTCAACATTCCCCGCGGATTGCTCGAGTTCAAGATAACGAAAAAGTATCCCAACCGGGACACCGCCATAATAATTTATTGCAAGAACGGAGGACGGGCATCCTTGGCCGCTCAAAGTCTTGAGCGAATCAATTACAACAACGTCAGGTCGGTTGAAGGCGGCTGGGAAGCCTGGGACAAGATGGCCGGAACCCCGGTGCCCGAAGTAAAGGCCGCGGTGGGCACGGCAAAGAAAAGCGTAGTCGAGATTTCGGTGGAAGACTACAAGAAGATGAAGGCGAGCAAGGAAGAGTTCGTATTGATCGATGTGAGACAGGCCGACGAATATGCGGCGGGCTACATTCCGGATGCTGTCAGCATTCCTCGCGGCCTGCTCGAGTTCAAAATCCTGGGGAAGGTAAAGGACAAGAACAAGGCTGTAGTCGTATACTGTAAAAAGGGCGGACGGGCCGCCCTGGCCGGTGAAGGCCTGAAGAAACTGCTCAACTACAAGAATGTCAAATCCATAAAGGGCGGTTTCTTGGCGTATTCGTCAGATCCCAGAAACCCGGTAGTCAAACCCGTCGAAGAAAATGGCGGAAAGAAAGCCGACAAAGCAAAGCCACCACCACCCTCAGGCGGGGGCTGCGGCGGCTGATACAAAAATCCGCCGATGCGGGCCGTAAGCCGGGTTCTGGTCCCCCGGGGAGTTGCCTCCCGCGAGGGCGGTACCCATTCGTCTAGCGCCTGCGTTACCGCAGGCGTCCAGCGGTCATCCTTGGTGGTTCGGACGGGCCGCCCGATCTCCGGCCGGAGGCCGGAGTTGCACCACGCTTCGACCTTGCTCCAGGTGGGGTTTACCGTGCCCGGAATGTCACCACCCCGGCGGTGCGCTCTTACCGCACCGTTTCACCCTTGCCACCCTCACAAGAGGGATGAGGGGGAAGGCCCGAAGGCGTCCCCCATGCGCACCCGCAAAAACGGGTACGGGCGGTCTGTTCTCTGTGGCACTTTCCTTGGGGTTGCCCCCACTGGCCGTTAGCCAGCACCCTTGCCCTGTGGAGCCCGGACTTTCCTCTCGCACAGGCGTAAGCCAGTACCAGCGGGCACCTGGCCCACATCGGCGGAAAACATAGTTCAAAGAGCGTATAACCACTCCAAGCGGGGATTATGGGGCCGATTGCGATCCTTTTGCAATGATATTCGTCATATATTACAATGGCCGTGTATCCCTGACGGAGGTTTTCATGCGCAGTCTCATAATGATTCTGTTGCCTTCTCTGCTGGTGGCCGTACCGGGCGCGTTCGCCAAGATAGTGGACGTGATGCCCGCCACCAAGCATTCGGCGATGACCTTGACCACCGACGAATCCTACGGTTTCCAGGTGCTGCCGGGTAAGCCCTTGAAGGTCGACCTGGTGGGTCCGGGTTCGCTGAGCGTTTCGGTCCGTTTGAACCACAAGCGCAAGCTGCCGGTGCTCAAGGGCCGTTTCGACATACGCCGGGGACGCAAGCGGATAAAGCGGGCGAATCTGAAACTGCACCGCTCGCGGGTGGGAGCCTACAAGGAAGACAAAGCCATCCATCCCTCCATTCCCAAGGTATTCAAGATCAAGGTGCCGCGGGGAGTGCACTCGTACACCTTCGTCCTGCGCGCCGCCCGCGGGACTTCCATGACCGTTCTTTTCCAGTACGACACCGATGCGGATCAGAGCCGGGCCCGCAGCGAGGACGACGCCCTGGCCCTGGTTCCCCTGGTGCCGCCCGGCGGTTCCGAAGAGGGCTCCGACGACCTGGCCCTGGCCCCCCTGGCGCCCATCGCCCCGGAGCCGGAGAAACCCAAGCCGGTGATCGAGCCCAAGCCGAAGCCGGTGGAAAAACCGGCTCCCAAGGTGGCGGTGGTCGAACCGAAAAAGCCTGAACCCAAACCCGAAAAGAAGCCACTGGTAATCAAGCCGATAAAGTTACCCAAGCTCCCCAAGGAGGAGAAGAAGACCGCCCGGGTAATCGAGATCAAGCCGGAGGGCAGCGAGCCGGAAGGCGTCACCAAGAAGGCACCTTCGAAGGTGTCCGCAGTGGTTTCGGTGGGCCTGAAAGGCGGGCAGATCACCCCGCTGCAGAAGGTGGGCACTACCACTCCCACCGGCTCCCTGGACCTGCGCTACATCCTGCCGGTTTTCGACGGTCGCCTGACCATCGGAGCCGAGGGCGGGTTCTACCAGTACAAGATCACCATCGCCGATGAGCGCGAGGTCTCCCTGATGGTGATCCCGGTGTCGCTGAATTTGTTCTACCGCATTCCCCTGGGCACCTTCCTGGAGCCTTTCGTCGGCCTGGGCGGCGACGTGTTCATCTGCTTCGGTGAGGACAAGCAGATCCCCGGTGGGCACGTGTGGAACGAGGGCAACGGCATCGCCTTCGGCGCCCACGCGTCGGCGGGCATCGAGGCCAAGCTGGGCCCCGGCTTCCTGGTGGTCGAAGTCCGCGGCGGAATGTCCTTCGGTGCCGCCGCCGTCTGGGAGAAAGCCAACATCTCCGGGGTCTCCACTCTGGTGGGTTACAGGTTCATATTCTAGATCAGTATCTTCCCCTCTTCACGCCACCTGAGAATTTCTTGGCCGCAGGCCGCCTGGGTCTCCCAGTCGCCGTCCAGGCGGCCGGATGATTGCATTTTTCTCAGGGCGTGGATCACAAAAGGCTCCAACGGTTCCGGGGGCGCGGGCCAGGCGGTGGTGCCCGGCAGGGGCAGGTAGACATGGGCGTGCAGGCGGGCGTCGGTGTTTTGAAGAAACCCGGTCGCCAGATCCAGTGTGGCCCGGCGCTCCCCGGGTTGCTCGCCGGGGAAGCCGAAGAGGATGTCCACGTGGGGGGTCAAGCCGGCTTCGACGGTCAGGGTCACCGCCGCCCGGGCCTGCTCGACGGTGTGCCCCCGGCGCATGAGCTTCAAGACCCGGTCGCTGCCCGACTGGGCGCCCAGCACCAGCGTGCGGTTCAGGCAACGCTCCCTCACCAGACCCAGCAACCTGGCGTCCGCCCGGTCGGGGCGCACTTCGGAGGGAAAGCTGCCCAGCATCTGCTGGCTGGCTCCGGCGTTTTCGACCGCATCCAGCAGGGCTGGCAGACCACGGTAGGCGAAGGCATCCGGGGTCAAATAACGGATGCGCTTGAAGCCCGCCTTTATCGCCAGTTCAACTCCCCGGGCGACGGTCTCCGGGCTGCGGTGGCGCATGGGCCCCGGGAACAAGCGGGAAACCTGGCAGAAGGCGCAGGAGTGGTTGCAGCCCCGCGAGATTTCCGCGAACGGGAACAATCCGTACTCGGGGGCCACATGGAGGGTTTCGTCCAGATCGATCGGGGCGCCGGCGCGGCGGATGGAGGGGCCGGGATCTCCACCGGCGGCCGCCCGGACGAATTCCGGGAAGGTGATCTCGCCTTCGCCCACGAAAACGAAGTCGAACCCGGCCTGCAGTGTCCCCTGGGGATCGGCGCTGGGATGCGGGCCCCCGGCCACCAGCAGCGCGCCGGCGGAGCGCCTCTTGAGATCTTCGACTTCGGAGATCACCCCGGCCAGCTCGGGGGTGGAGAATGAATAGGCGATTATCCGCGTGTTCTTGGGCAATGTCCGGGTGTGGTTCTGCAGCAGTATCTTGAACCCTCCGGGCAATCCGGCGCGGACCAGCGCGCCCACGATGGAAGCGAAGGAGTTGTGGTTCAACCGGCTGCGCCTGAAGAGGATCACCCCGGACATGGCTCTTATATGCCCGCTGCCGCCCGGCTTGGCAAGGTTTGCGCTGTTTGGCCACCTTGGAGTAATGTGGTTGCCAAGTCATGACCACCAAGTCCGACAGCCCGACCGGTTTTCGCGGCCGTTTGTGGATCAAGCTGCTGTTGGCCTACGTAGTGCCGGTGGCGCTGATCCTGGCCGGAATCGGCTACCTGGCCTACCGGGCTGCTCAGGTGGCCATGGAGAACCAGTTGGGCGACACCCTGGTCTCGGTGGCCCGGACGGCGGTTGATCTGGCGGGAAAGCCGCGGTCGTTTCGCCTGGAGCCCGGCGACGAACAGAGCCGGGTTTACACGGCGATGAAGGAGAAATTGCACAACCTGCAGGTCGCCAACCAGGTGGAGCTGATCTACCTGTTCGACCGCAACGGCCGGGCGCTGGTCGACTCCCAGGGGGTGTTCGCCATCGGCGAGCCGATCATGAAGCTGGCCGCCGACACCAACGAATTGAAGGAAGTCTTCGGCGGTGAGGTCCGTGCTTCGGTTTTGTTTTCCGATGACCAGAATCGCCTGTACAAGACCGGCTTCGCCCCGGTAAGCCTGGAAGGGCGGGTGATCGCAGCGGTGGGCGTCGACGGCAGCGCCCGGTTTTTCGGCCCGCTGTCCTCACTGGGAAGGATCCTTCTGCTGGTGGGAGTGGTGGCGCTGCTTTTGGTGGTGGCGGTTACCTGGTTCGTCTCCCGGCTGATCACCCGGCCGCTGGATCGGCTGGCCCAGTCGGCCCGGCGGATCGGACAGGGAGAGCTGGACCGGGAGATCGAGGTGGAAACCTCCGACGAGATCGGGGTGCTGGCGCACACCCTGAACGAAACCCGCAAGTCCATCCACGAGCGCGACCGGCAGTTGCAGATGATGCTCTCGGGAATCGCCCACGAGGTGCGCAACCCCCTGGGCGGTATGGCCCTGTTCGCCGGCCTGCTCAAGGAGGAGCTTGGCGATCATCCCACCGGGCTCAAGCATCTGGAGAAGATCAGCACCGAGCTGGACTACCTGTCCCGGGTGGTCAACGACTTTCTGGATTTCGCCCGGGAGCGTCCGCTGGAAATGGAGGCAATGGACCCGCGGACGGAGTTCGAACAGGTGGAGCATCTTTCCGCCTCCGAACTGCAGCAGGCCCAGGTGCGGTTGAAGACCGAGGTGGCGCCGGAGGTGCAAGAAGTGCAGTGGGACCGCGAACGCATGCGCCGGGCCCTGCTGAACCTGGTGCGCAACGCCATCCAGGCCTCGAAAGCCGGCGGAGAGGTGGTCATCTGCCTGGCAAAAGCCGGCGGGCAGCTGGTGCTGGAAGTGTCCGACCAGGGTTGCGGCATTCCTGACGGGAAACAGGAGCAGATCTTCGAGCCGTTCTACACCAGCCGGCAGCAGGGGACCGGCCTGGGGCTGGCGCTGGTGAAGAAGATCGTCGACGCCCACGGCGGGACCATCTCCTTCACCACCCGGGCGGACGAGGGAACGACATTCACGCTCAGGCTGCCGGCCTGAGGTTCACGGAGGTTGGATCATGGCCAACATCCTGGTTATCGACGACAACGAAACCATCCGGGAGGGTGTGGCCGCGGTGGTGGCCAAGATGGGGCACAAGGCCCACGTGGCCGAGGACGGCCAGCGCGGCGTGAAGCTCTTCAAGTCCCGCCGGGTGGATTTCACCATCACCGATTTGAAGATGGAGGGAATGGACGGCATCGAGGTGCTCAAGGCGGTCCTCGAAACCGATCCCGACGCGGTGGTCATGTTGATCACCGCCTTCGGAACCGTCGAAACCGCCGTGGAGGCCATGAAGTCCGGCGCCTTCGATTTCATCACCAAGCCCTTCAAGCCCGATCTGCTGCGGGCCAAAGTCGATCAGGCCCTGGAAGTGGCCCGGATGAAGAAGGAAGCCGCCCGGTTGAAGGAGGAGAACCGGGTGCTGCGCGAGGAGAGCCTGGCCCAAACCGGGATCGATAACCTGGTGGGGGAGTCGCCGGTCATGCAGGAGGTGTTCACCACCGTGCGCAAGGTGGCACCCTCGGACTCCACCGTTCTGGTCACCGGCGAGAGCGGCACCGGCAAGGAGCTCATCGCCCACGCGCTGCACGACCTGAGCCGTCGCCGCGAGGGGCCCTTCATCCGGGTGGGCTGCGGGGCCCTGGCCGAGACGCTCTTGGAGAGCGAGATGTTCGGCCACGAGAAGGGCGCCTTCACCGGGGCCAGCCGGCGCAAGCTGGGGCGCTTCGAGTTGGCCGACGGCGGCACCATATTTCTCGACGAGATCGGTGAGATCGGCGCGGCGCTGCAGATGAAGCTGCTGCGCGTGCTGCAGGAGCGCGAGTTCGAGCGGGTGGGCGGCGAGGAGACCCTCTCGGTGGACGTGCGGGTGGTGGCGGCCACCAACCGCGACCTGGAGGCGCTGGTGCAGGAAGGCGTCTTCCGCGAAGACCTCTATTACCGGCTGCACATCGTGCCCCTGCGCATGCCCGCCCTGCGCGAGCGCCCCGGTGACGTACCCCGGTTGGCCCGGCACTTTATCGAAAAGCTCTCCGGGCGCACCGGAAAGAAAATAACCGATCTTACGCCCGAAGCCCTGGAGGTCCTGGAACAGTACCGCTGGCCCGGAAACGTCCGCGAGCTGGAGAACGTCATCGAGCAGGCCATGGTGTTCTGCGAGGGCGAGGTGCTCGAAGAGGCCGACCTGCCCTCGAATTTGAAAAAGCGCCCGGCGCCCGGCGCCGGCCTGCGGCAGGAGGCCGACGGAAGCCTGCGCGTCGACCTGGCCGGCCGGTCGCTGCCCGAGGTCCTCGACGAGGTGGAGCGCACCCTGATCGCCTCGGCCTTCGAAACCGCCAAAAAGGTCAAGACCGAGACCGCCCGCCTGCTGGGAATCAAGACCTCCGCCCTTTACTACAAGCTGGAGAAATACGGTATAGAGTGACGATTTTTTGAGGGATCGGCGGTTTTTTGGAGGGTTTCAGGGTAAAGGAGCGAAGCTGCTTTCTGTAACTATTGGTAAACAATGCTATAATCATTCCAGTGACCGTCGGGCCCATTGGCACAAAGATTGCGTATAAAAGGCCCGTGATGAAGACGCTTCTGTCCAGCCTGATTGCCTTGACGCTGATTCTGGCGGGACCGGCCGCATTGGCGCAGGATGTCCCGGAGACGGCCCTGGTCGACCAGGTGTCCTCCATCCGCCTGGAGATCGAACGGCTGGACGACGCCCGGAAGGAAGTGGTCCTCCAGCGGACCCAGCTGGCCGGACGGCTCGCCAAGTTGTCCCAGCAGATCAAGCTGCGCAAGGCCGGGCGCAAGGAAGGCGGCATACTTCCCGACCTTCCGCTGCAGGAGATGCTGCGCCGCTCCCGGGAGCTTTCCGACACGCTCACCCTGATCACCCGCGAGATGGAGGCGTTGAACCAGGCGCGCAAGGACCGCCTGCAGAAGCTCAGCCTGATCTACGACCGGCTGGTGGACCGGACCGCCCGTTCGATCCGCCGGGCCAGCGGCGCCCGCAAGGCCGAGCTGCTCAAGTCGCTGGCCGAGTTCCGCACCCAGCGGGACATGGTTCGCCGGGAGCTCGTGCCCCACTCCAAGGCCCGCCCTCCCATCCGGACCGATGAGATGCTGGCCTCCGACGATCCCGACGAGCTGCGCGAGCGCGCCGACGCGGTGCGCGACGAGCAGGACCGCCTGCGCCGGCGGCTCGAGCGCCTGGATCGCCGCATCGCCCAGGTCCAGGCCGACCGCCGCCTGGAGCGCGAGATGCAGGACTTCCAGGAAGACCAGGCCCTCTTTGGCGAGGAAGGCCGCATCCTGGGAGTGACCCGTTCGACCACTACCACCACTACGATTCCCGCCGGGACCAATGCCGAAAAAACCGACTCCGGAACCCGCAACGAAGGCGATCCGGCCGTGCCGGCCGAAGACATGGATCTCGGCGATCATGCCGATCCCGACGATGGACAGGCCGTCAGCGGAGGCGGCTGGGGCGACGAGTGCTACGGCGGGCAGTGCGGTACGCCGGGTCTGGATGATTCCACCCAACCGCCCGCGCCGGTGGAGATAGCGGTCACCTCGACCCAGGAGGGCCAGGTGCCGATGGGCGTGGAAGCGGGCGAGGGCGACGCGGTGGCCATGAGCCCGACCAGGCGGGTAAAATGGCTGCAGAAGCGCCGGGCGGAGATCGTCGGGCAGATCAAGAAGCTGCAGATCCTCCACGACCGCATCCAGGAAAAAGCCGAGAAGATCGAAGAAGAATAGTTACCCCGCCGAAGATGTGCTAGGAATCGGGGCATGTGGCCCGCGGTTACGTGCATCTTTCTGCTCCTGCTGGTGCCGGTTGCGGCCGGCGCCGGCGAGACCAGCGGACGGATGCGCCTGCAAATGGGTCACGAGTACGACACCAACGCCCAGCGCATCTGCACTTCAGCGCTTGAGGGCGACACTTCACCCCAGCCGCCGCCCGACGGGGTTACCCGTCTGATCTTCGAGGGGTCGTTGGAATACACGGCGCGGAAGCACAGCCTGATGCTGAGCTTTCTGGGCGGGGTCAAGCTGTTTTCCAACCAGAACAACGAAGATCAAATGGCGGTCAAGCTGGTGGGGATCTATGCGTTCAACTACTCGGGAAACTGGTCGCTGGGCGCCCGGATGACCTTCCGGGACACCACCCTGCGCTACCATGATCGCGACTACACCCTGCTGCGCCCGGAGTTGTTTTCGCAGAACCGGCTGATGGACTGGATGATCCTGGAAGCCTACGCCGGAGTGCGCTACTACAATTTCAAGCCGGACGCCTATGCCATCTATTCGCTCAAGTACACCCACTACGGGCCGATGGGCGGCCTGCGCCTGCGCATGTCCTCAGGGCAGATTACCAGCTCGATCTTCTACCAGCTCGAGGCGCGCTTCGTCGACGATCTGTGGCGGGACGGCTCGTTCAATCAGAATGAAGAGGGCGAGAAGCGGTTCGACCTGCGGCACACCGGCGGCGTGCGGGTGAGGCACCCCATTCGTTACTGGGACCGGCGCAAGCTGATTCTGGGAATGTCCTATCTGGTTTCGGTCAACGACACCAACAGCTTCGGCTCCAGGGCGCTGTGGCACCGGCTGCAATTGCTGATCTCCATGCAGTTGCCTGCGGACATCACCCTGCACCTGATGGGCACCTTGCAGTTCACCGATTACCTCGACGGCCTGGCGGGGGAGGGCAGTCTGTACGAGCCGGACGCCGACGAGAACGAGAATTCCCTGGTGGTCCGCGTCAGCTACCCGTTGTGGAAGGGTCTGAGCCTGGTGCTGCACGGCGCGGTATACCGCAACGCCTTCCACTCCGGCAACACCGACAAGATTCCCTTCGGCCGCGAGACCATCATGCTGGGCCTGGCCTACGACTACTCTTTCTAGAAAAGCGCCGCCAACGACAGAAACAACGCCAGGGAGGGGAGGATTACCGCCACGGCGGCGCGCAGGGGCGGCATGCGGTGGACCGCCGACAGGGCCAGGACGTGCAGGGCGATGGTTCCCAGGAGGCCTATCAGGAGGCCGATGAAGGGGATTACAAAAAGGATCAGCGGGGCGCAGCCGTAGGCGGTGGCCCGGAAGGTGGCCAGGAATCCGCGGTGCTTCCTGGCCAAAAGCCACACGCCCAGGTGGTAGAGCAGGGCGGAGACGAACAGGTTGAACAGGCCCAGCAGCGGCGAGGTGTAAAGCCCCAAAAGCAGCTGGCTGCGCAGGGCGTCGATGATTTGTTGGGGGTTGGTTCCGGCGGGGATCTGCAGGTTGTTGAGGATGGCCTGCGGGTCGCGGTTCAGCGACCACAGGCTGTAGAGCGCGGAGAAGAAGACCGCCAGGGTGCAGAGGATCCAGCCGAATGACAAGGCCCGGCCGAAGTTGTTGATCTTGAGCCCGTAGAACATGAGCGACGGCGCCGAGAGGATCTGGCGCAGGGTGGCGAAGAAGCGGGTGATCAGGCTCTTGCCGGGGACTTCCCAGGCGGGGAGGATTTCTAGTTTTACCTGGGGGACTTCGGGGACGGTTTCGGGCACGCCCTCAGACTGCGAGGACGGCTGGGAACCGCCGGGCACGGGCGCGGGCACGACTTCGGGTTCGGGCTCGCCCTCAGACTGCGAGGACGGCTGGGAACCGCCGGGCTCGGGCTCGACATTGCCTTCGGGGGCTTCGAGTTCGATTGCGGCGCCGCAGATCGGGCAGGTTTGTTTGCCGTAACGTTCGGTTTCGAAGTTGCGGCCGCAGCTGGCGCAGCGGACCAATACCGGGCGATCCAATGGAACCTCACAAAAAAGAAAGCCGCTTACTTTTTTGCGAAGCAAGCGGCTTCCTCGATACATCGGGAAGACAGGATTTGAACCTGCGACCCCCTGGTCCCGAACCAGGTGCTCTACCAGACTGAGCCACTTCCCGTTATTTCAACTCCGCGCGCAACTCGCGGATTGCCTTGGCCACGTCGCCGGTGCCGAACACCCCCGTTCCGGATACGAACGAGTTGGCGCCGGCCCGGGCGGCCGTCCCGATGGTGCTCTTGTTTATCCCACCGTCCACCTGAATGTCAACTGCCAACTGGCGCTCCGCCACCATTCTGGCCGCCTGGCTGACCTTGGGCATCATGCCCTCAATGAACTTCTGGCCGCCGAACCCGGGCTCGACGGTCATTATCAGGATCAGGTCCAGCTTGTCGAGCACGTTCTCTATGGCCGCAAGCGGCGTGGCCGGGTTGAGCGCCACCCCGGCCCGGACGCCCGCCTTGCGGATGGCCTCCAGGGTGCTGTGGATGTGGCAGGTGGCCTCGGCCTGGATCACCAGGATGTCCGCGCCGGCCTTGATGAAGTCGTCCACGTAGCGCTCGGGCTCCACGATCATCAGGTGGACGTCCAGCGGCAGTCTGGTGGCTTTTTTCAAGGCGGCCACCACCGGGATGCCCACGGTTATGTTGGGAACGAAGCGGCCGTCCATGACATCCACGTGGATCCAGTCCGCTCCGGCCGCTTCGGCCTGCGCCACCGCGTCGCCCAGGCTGGCCATGTCGGCTGAGAGGATCGACGGGGATATCAGCATCTTTTTCTTGGCCATGAAGGTCTCCCTACTGCTTCTTCTGCAGGCGCACCGCGAAGAAGGCGTCGGCGTTGTGGACGTCCGGCCAGGTAGCCAGTGCACCGCTGTCGTCGATCATAGCATGCCAGGGGGCCTTCTTGCCGGTCCGGGGGTCGATTTGCTCGAACTCGGGGTGATCGGCGAGAAAGGCCTGGATCTGCCCGGGGCCTTCCTCCTGGGTGAAAGTGCAGACGCTGTAGACCAGGGTACCACCGGGTTTGACCAGTCCGGCCACGCCGTCGAGCAGCTCGCGCTGGGTCTGGGCGATGTGGGGCAGGTCGTCGGGGGCCAGCCGCCAGCGGATCTCCGGGTGGCGCCGCAGGACGCCGATGGAAGAGCAGGGGGCGTCCAGCAGAATCCGGTCGAAGGTGTCCCAGTCCCCGGGAGGCGGACCGGTAAGGTCGTGGGAGAGCGTCTGCACGCAGCTGATTCTCAGGCGTTCGGCCAGTTGGCGCACCAGCCCGACGCGGGCGGGATGGATGTCCACCGAGAGGATCTCCCCCTGGTCGTTCATCAACTGGGCCAGGGTGGCGGTCTTGCCACCCGGGGCCCCGCAGGCGTCCAGGATCCGTTGGCCCGGCCGGGGGGCCAGGAGGTGGCAGACCGCCTGGGCGGCCAGATCCTGGACGTGGAACCAGCCTTCCTGGTGGGCGGCCAGCTCGGCGACGTTGCCCACCTGCTGGAGCATGACCGCCCCGGGAACCAGATCGCTCGGGGTGGCGTGGTATCCCGAGGCGGAGATCAGGCTGGTAAGCTTGTCGGGCTTGCCCCGCAGGCTGTTGGCCCGCACCCACATGGGCGCGGGCAGGTTCAGCACCCGCATGAATTCCTCGGCGCGCTCCTGGCCGAAGCGCTGCAACCACCACTTGACCAGCCAGTCGGGAAAAGAATGCGTGATGGCCAGGGCGTGCTCGGGGTTCTTGTCGGCGTCGGGCCATTCGATACGTTCCCGGTTGCCGGCCAGCCCGCGCAGCACTCCGTTGACGTATCCGGCCGCTCGCCGTCCGCGCATCACCACTGCCATCTCGGTGCCCTGATCAACCGCCGCCCAGTCCGGAATGCTGTCGAGGAACATGAGCTGGTAGGCGCTCAGGCGCAGGATGCGCAGCAGGCTGGGCTCGACCTTCTCCAAGCGCCGGTGGCTGTATGCGCTCAGCACGTAGTCCAGCCGTCTTCTCCAGCGCAGGGTTCCGTAGGTCAGCTCGGTGGCCAGGGCGCGGTCCTCCGGGGAGAGGGCCGCGTGCCGCCGCAGGGCGTGGTTGAGGGCCAGCGAGGAGAAGGCTCCCTCGGCCTCGACCCGGCGCAGCACCTGAAGCGCGATACTGCGGGCGGGAGAAATTTTCTTGCGGCCACCGGTCTTCATTTGTGCCGTTTATATCCCGAACCTAACAGCCGTTCAAGTCACACAAAGAGCATGAACATTGCCGAGAGGGTGACTAACAACGTCAGGATCATGCGGGCCAGCAGGCTGCGGTCTCCCCGGGCCGGCAGGGCGGGCCAGACCAGCGGGGCGGCGAAGAGGTTGACCAGCAGGGCCCCCTTGAAGGAGGAGAGGGCCAGGGCCGCCCCCGCCGCGATCAACATTCCCAGCCCCAGGCCGGCGCCGACGAAGATCAGGTTCGAGCGCCGATCCAGCCCGGGGTCCAGATCCAGAAGCGGCCAGGAGCACCCCCAGGTGACCCCCAGGGGAAGGCCGGCGGCCAGCCCCAGCAGGGGAATCCATCCGTAAAACCCGAAGCGGGACACGCCGACGATCTCCGGCTGCGCCGGGACCATGGCCAGCGGCAGAAACACCAGGCACAAGACCAGCGGCAAGCGGCGATCGGCCGCCCGGGTGGCCCGCGCAGCCAGCCAGTGGCCGGCAGGGAATCCTATCAGTGCTCCCAGAGCCAGGCCCATGAACGAAAGAGTCGAACCCCCGATGGCCGCCCCGCCGGAGATCATCCCGGAGAGCAACAGCACCGCTGTGGCGGAGGGAATCAGCCCCTTGAGAACCGCCACCAGCCTCAGTACCGTTTTCTCTCCGAATACCACGATTTAGCGCAGATCCAGGCTCCCGGTGGTCACCAGTCCCCCGGGCAGCAACCGGGCCGAGAACGTAATCTTGCCCAGCTTGGAGAGCACCTGCTGGACCATGGGCCAGATGGCCATGCGGAACTGGGCGTCGCCCACCCCCTTGGCCACCACCGAGGAGATCGACTCGGTCAGCACGGCGAAGTCCAGGTTGGCCGTGCCCACCTCGCCGGTTGCCGCGGTACCCGCCCAGGCGTTTTCGGGAAGAACCTTGGCCAGCGACTCGGCGGTGCCTTCGCCGAAAGCTATAAAGGCCGCGTTATTCTTGATGCCCCAGGAAAGAGTCACTCCCGGCTCGGGCTTGAAGATGCTGACCGACGCTCCCGAGATGTCCCGGGTATCCAGTTGCTTGCGGGCAGTCACGAACTGGTTGAAGCGCTTGATGACCGAAGCCGTCTTCTTGGGATTGGGGGTCTTGGCCACGCAGGCGAACCGCACCAGGCTGGCTATCTGGTTGTCCATGCCCAGCTTGGGATCCGGCTTGGCGTCGGGGGGCGTCAGCAGGTAGCAGGCGGCCGGCCCCTTCCAGATGGCCAGGACGTCCTTGAACAGGTCCAGCTTGGTGTCCTGCTTGAACCCGCGGCCTTCCTGCTGCATGGCTTGTTTCAAAGTGGTCTGGGGGTAGACCGGGATCGAGGCGAAGTGATCCAGCAGGGCCGTCAGATCCATGGAGAACCAGCCGCCCATAACCGCCGGCTCCAACAGCCCCTGGTGGAACGCCGGGGCGCCCGCCTGCGCCGGGAAGAATTTTTTCAAAACCCGGACTCCGGCGGGCTTGACCATCAAGGCGTCTTTCCAGCGGACGGCGCCGGGTAAGAACGACAGGCTGGCCGCGTAGCTCTCCATGAAGCCCAGTGCCTGCTTCCATTTCAAGAAAGCCTTGCGCTCGTGGGCCAGATCCTTTTTCAGATCCGCCAAGACCTTCTTGCGCCGGTCGGGGGGCATGGACTTGACGTACTTCTTGACCTCGTCCATGGCACTCTTGCGGAACTGCATCCATCCGCCCAATACCCGCTTGACGTCGAAGTAGACCCAGGCATGGGCTTGTGCGGGCATCTCCTTGACCGAGCGCTTGAAGGCCGGGGCGGCGGCCAGCTTGCGGCCTTTTTTGAAGAAGGCCAGCAGCGCCTTGTCTTTAGTGTTCTTGCGGATGGACTCGGGGGGCAGCAACAGGCACCAGGATCCCGAAAATCCGATGTAGCCGCCCTCGATGTCGTAGATCTCCACCCCGGACTTCATCCTGGGTTTCGGTTTGAAGTTGGGATTCTTTTGCTGGATGAGGGCTACGAATTTCTGCTTGAGCAGGTTGGCGTCCTTGACGGCGATGGCTACTATCGGGCCCTTGAATATGTCCGGCCCGTAGATGGCCGACGTCCCCGCGGGGTCGATCCCCACCGCCTCCAGGCCCGCCCGGGTGAGCAGGTTCACCCCGATTTCCCGCTCGATCTGCTGGCCCGCCCGGGCCAGGTCCAGCTCGGGGCTGAGCGACTTGAAGCGGCCCAGCACCGAATCCAGGTTCTGCAGGGCCGCGCCCGGGTTGGAAAAAAAGACCACATAAACGGCGTCCGCGGGTATCTGCTTGGCCACCTCCGGCGCCGGCGCAGCATGTGCGGAGGAGCCGATACCGATCAGCATCAAGAAAAGACACAATCCTGCCTGCGTTGAGCGAACCGTTCTCATTTTTCCTCCAGACTAGTCTTCGAAGTGCATGCGCCGGCCCTTTTCTTCCCACCACTGCTCCCAGCGCTGCACGGCCTGTTCGCGTTCAGCCTTTTCGGAGTCGAAATGGTATCCGAAGTGCTCCCCGGTGATCTGGCTCAGTTCCTGGGCCGAGGAGAAGCGGATGTCGCGGTTCTTGGAACTCAGGCCGTCGATCAGCCACCGGATCCGGCGCTCGCCTTTATGGGCCTTCCACCACTTGATCCACTTGCGCTCGCTGGTTCCGAAATCCTGCTTGGTGATGAAGCTCAGCGATTCCGTGGCGGCGCGGGCTACCATCTTGTCCGGAGACTTCACCAGGGGTGCCAGGAGCGCCAGCGCGTCGCGATCCTTGAAATTGCCCAGCAGCGCGGCGGCGATGGCCTGCTGGTTGGGCTGTTCACTCTTGAGATTGGCGCGCAGGTCGACCAGCATCGAGTCGAACGAGGTGGTCCGGCGGTAGACCTGCAGCGCCTCGATGGCGCTCAGGCGGATGCGGGCGTCGCGGTCGTACAGTCGCCTGCCCAGCCGGGTAACCACCTGGGGGCAGTTGACCTCCCGGAGAAAAAGCACCGCGTAATGACGCACGGTCGAGTCGGGATCCTCCAGCCGGTCCGACACGCCCATGCAGGCATCCTCGCCCAGGTCGACCAGGCAGCGCAGCAATTCGCTGTGCTCGGTCAGCGGGGGAATGGCGCCCGTGGATTTGGCGATGTCGAAAACCAGCTTGCCGGGAAAGTGCTTCACGATGGCCGGGACGGCATCGGCACCCAGCGTCAGCAGGGACACCCGGGCCAGGGAGGTTTTTTCCGGTTCTCCGCCGGCCAGGTCGGCGGCGAGACTCTCCAGCTTTCCGGGGTCCGGCGGGAATTCGGAGGGAGGGCGCGACGGGGCCGGCGTCGGGGGCTGTTCCAGGGGGGTGGGATCCAGCGGCGGTTCGTCCGGCTCCAACGGCTCGTCCAGCTCCAGCGGCGTCAACGCCGGGACCGGAGGAGTGGTTTCGGTTTCCGGTACGAAGGCGGTGTCTTCGTCCACCACCACCACCTCGGTGCCGTCATCCACCACGCTGATAGTGCCGTCGTCGGTGTCGGTCAGGTCCTCGAATTTGACCCGCTCCTCCCCGGGCTGCAGTTCGTCCGCAACCGGTATTTCGGCGGCGGCGGGTATGCCCAGCTCGGTGGCGGCCACCGCCGGCAGGATCTGGCCGGCTTCCAGGAAGCTGTCGTCGACCACCACCGGCTCGTCTTCGGCGGGCTCCAAAGAAGGCTTGACCGGCGCGGGCTCCAGCTCGATCCGGGCGATGGGCGTGGCTATTTCACTTTCAACCACAACCTTCGGTTCTGTCTTGGGAGGCTCCGGCGGTGGTGGCGGCGGCGGTGGCGGCGGCGGTGGTTCCGGCTCGGGCGGTGGCTCCGGCTCGGGCGGTGGCTCCGGCTCCGGCTCCGGCGGCGGCGGCAAGTCGATGCCGGCGGCTTTTTCGGCGGCGGCCTCGGCCATCTCGGCCGGCTCGGGAGCCGGAGTGGGCTTGGGGGTCTTGACTTCGGCCTTCTTCTTCAAGATCAGCTGCTCGAATGCCGAGGAAATCCGGCTTACGAACACCAGCAGCTCCACCAGCTTGGTGCCGCGGATGATGCGCGGGCCGGCGTCGCCGTATAGAAGGCCGATCAGCCGTTCTTTCAGGGAGATGGGCACCACCAGGGCGTTGCGGGGGCGTTTGCGGTTGAGCGCTTGCAGCATCTTGTTGTTGCCCAGCGACTCGGTGATGGGACCCAGGTAGTAGGCGCGGGTCTGTAACACCGTGCCCAGCACCGAGGCGACGCCCGCCGAGATGTTCACTTTGCGGATGCGCTCCCGGGCGTTGGTGCTGCCCACGGCGTCCCAGCCCTGGATGAAGTCGTTGTTGTAGATGAACAGACCGACGTAGGGGATGAACTGCCGGGCGAAACGCAGGGTGACGTCGACGATTACGTCCCGGTTGTCGGCATGCATGCAGGCGTGGGTGGCCTCCTCCAGGGAGATGCGGCCGGAGCGCGCCAGCTCGCGCTGGCGCTGTATTTCGCGGTCCTGGGCTTCGATCCCCCCCAGGACCTTTTCGACCTTCTTCTGGTCCACCTTCACCGTGGTCGGGGAGCGTTTTTTCAACGCCTCCTGGGCCGCCCGGGATTCCGGATCTGCGGGGGGGTGCACGTCGAACTTGCCCAGCCGATCCAGGAGCACGTCGTAGCGCGGCTCGATTTCGGCTCCCAGCCAATCGCGCAGGAATCCCTGCAGGCGCGCCTCGCAGACCAGGTGGATCTTGACGGTGAGGCTGAGCATGAATCCGATTTCCTCGACCATCAGCGGATTGATTCTCGAGCAGGCCAGGAAGAAGCCGGTGCGCCCGGTCACCATCAGGGGAACCACCTGGTACTTCTCCGCCAGGCGCAGCGGGAACAGGTTGGGCATGCGGTGGTCGCGCTGGGCCAGCAGCTTGGGAGTGGCCACCGGCAGGTGGTGGTATTCCGCCAGCGTCCCGGTCAGGGTCTGCTCGTCCAGGTGTCCCAGCTCGAGCAGATTGGTGCCCAGCGAGCCGCCGAAGACCACCTGGCGCTGCAGCACGTCGTCCATCAGCGCCGCCGCAACCAGCCCGCTGTCCACCAGGTGTTTAGCCAAGGAGAGCGTCACGTCACAAGCTCCGACTCATCCCTGCGAGAGGGCTGCCTTCATTTCCTTGGGGTGCACTTGCACCACCAGGGTTCCCCCGATGTAATCATGCCAACCGCGCCTTTTCAGGTCGAATGCGGTCCACAGGAAACCGGCCAGGCCGGGGAGCCCGGCCAGCAGCATGCCCAGGGCCCGGCGCAGGGCCCCGACGGTCTTGACCGAGTGGCCGTCTTGGCCCACGACCCGCAGGCCCAGCAGCATCTTCCCCACCGTCTGTCCGCCGTAAATGGTGAATATCGTCAGGTAAGTCAGCAGCAGTAGCACGAACACGAAGCCGGCGGACAGCAGGGTGGAGATTTGCTGGAAGAAGTAATCGAAAGCCTCCAGGGCTCCGTGGCCCAGGATCAGCGAGGAGACCAGCATCATGATCACCACCACCGCACCGACCACGAAGGTGTCGACGGCAAACGCCAGCAGGCGCGTCCAGAAGCCGGCCACGTAGGCCAGGCGGCCGTCGGGAGAGATTTCGACCGGGGGTTCTTCGGGCACTTCTTCGGGCACTTCTTCGGGCACACCTACAGGTGCTGCTTCGCTTCGCTCCGCCGCGGGCACGGGTTCCGGAGATGAATCTCCCATGTGTTTGGGGGAGGGGGGGTCGCTGATCTTCTCCGGGACGAAGATTTCCGGTTCGGAGCGTTCGTCGGGGGTTGGCATTTCTTCTTCGGCCGGGAGCGGAGCCGGCGGCGGCGGTTCGGAAACCGGTGCTTTTTTCGCGGCGCGGGCGGTTTCCTGCATGACCGCCTGCTCGATTGGTGTGGGAGGAGTTGCGGTCAGTTCCGCGGCCAGCTTGGCTATCTCGGGATCCTTGGGGGCCAGGGTGCGGGCCTTCTTGAGGTATTTCAGGGCCCGCTCCTTCTTGTCCTGCCTGGCGCTTATGCGGCTCATGTAGATGTACAAGGCGGCCATGGAGTCGTCGGGGATGTCGCCGTAGTGGTCGATCAAGAGCGACTGGCAGCCCAGAAACGCCGAGCGCAGGTCGCCGGCCTGCTCCTTGGCCTTGGCGTCCTTCAGGCAGGCGCTCACCCGGTCGGACATCGGGCCGGCGGAAGCCTGACCCTCCGCCGGCTTGGCATCGGGCGGCCTGGACACCGGTGCCTCCAGCCAGCCGGGGGTTTTCTTGGCCTCGGAATCGCCCTGGGGGGGTTGCCCCAGCGGGCGCTTACACTTCACGCACACCTTGGTACCGGGCTCGTTGGGAAACGCACAGTGGGGGCAAATCATTGCCTTTTCCTTCGGTTACAACCAATACTCGACCGGGGGCCTTGTGTCAAGGAAGGCAGGCCAAGGCGGCGGCCACAACCGCGGCGGTTTCCGCGCGCAACACCGGCAGATCCAGCCTGGCTACGTGGAATCCTTTCTGTCCCGCCATCTCGGCCTCTTCGGAGGTGAATCCTCCCTCCGGACCCACCAGCAGCATGCGTTCGGGGCCGGCGTCGATCAGCAGGTCGGTCAGCGGCCGCCCGCCGGCCGATTCGTGCAGGAGCGCGCAAAACAAGGGCAGGTCGCCGGAGACAATTTCCTCGAAGCTTGAAAGCGGCCGCACGGCCGGCACCGACGACCGGCAGGACTGCCGCGCGCTCTCGGATGCGATGTTTTCGAATCTCCGCAAGCGTTGCTGCATGCGGCGGGCATCCGCCCGGGGAACCGAGCGGGCGCAGGTGAAGATCCGGATGGAGGCCACGCCGACCTCGGTGGCCATGCGCACCACCGAATCCAGCTTCTTGCCCTTGAGCAAGGCGATTCCCAGGTGGACGCTGAGGAGATTGTCAGGACGGTATTCCCGCGGGCCCAGACCCAGCAGCCACTGCCGCCCCTCGCGGATCAGCTCCGCCCGGCAGACGTGGCCTTGTCCGTCGAACACCTCCACCTGTTCGCCCGGCTCGAGCCGCAGAACGGAAACCAGGTGGCGGTGTTCGGAGTCGCCGAGGACCAGTCGCGGCTTCCAGCGATCGGCCGGGATGTGGATGCGCGGGCGGCTCATGTCGTTAATCGTACCAGACTCCATTCGCCGTCTTCCAGCGTGGCGGTACACCGGCAGCCCGCTGCCTGGTAGGCCGCGACGACCTCTTCCACTTCTTCGTTCAACAGGCCCGACAGCAGCAGGACGCCGCCGGGGGAAAGGCGTTCGACCAGGCCCGCGGCCATCGGAATCAGCGTGCTCGACAGTATGTTGGCCGCGATCAGGGCGAAGCTCCCCGTTGCCCGGGAGACCTCTCCCTCGATGATCTGCACTTTGCCCCGCATTCCGTTCTTGTCGAGATTCTCGCGCGCCACCCGGCAGGCCTCGGGGTCGTTGTCCAGCGCGACCACCCGGGAAACACCGCAACGGGCGGCAGCCAGGGCCAGGATGCCCGACCCGGTCCCCACGTCCAGGAAACTCTCCGCTGGCATGAGCCCGTCCATGGCCTTCAGGCACAACTGGGTAGTGGGGTGCAGGCCGGTGCCGAAGGCCAGGGAGGGATCGATGCGCACCGGATGGGATTCGTTTTCGCCGGGCTGGATCCAGCCGGGGTGGATAAAAAACCGGCCGACGCGGACCGGCTTGAAGTGTTTCCTCCAGCCGTCCGCCCAGTCCTCCGGCACCAGGGGGATGGTCCGGGGCGGATCGCAGGCGAACCCGGGCACCCGGGCAGCGGCGCGCCGGCAGAAATTCAAAAGCGCCTCAATCTGCGCTGCGGTGTCGCTTCCCGGGGGAAAGTAGGCCCGGATCTCCACCTGGTCATTCTTGAGATCCGGAGGCGGCGCGGGATGGGAGGTGTCCACCTGCTCGATCCCCGCCGGGGTGGCTTCCAGCAGGAATGCCGAAACGGCCTCCGCCGCCTCCGGGTTGACCCGTACGGCGATGATGATCCACGAGTCGGTCTTGCGGATTGACATTCGGTCAGGAGCGGCTTTGATCGACCAGGGTGCGGATCTCGTTGGTCAGGTGGCCGATCTCGAAAGGCTTGACGATGTAAGAATCGGCGCCGGCCGCCAGCGCGCGCTCCCGGGACTCCTCGTCTTCCCGGGCGGTCAGGACCACCACCGGCATCCTGACGGTCATCCCCTGCGACTTGAGCGCGCGGATGACCTGGTAGCCGTCCATGCCGGGCATCATCAGATCGACCAGCACGCAGTCGAAGGCGCCGCTCATCGCCGCTTCCACTCCCTTGTCCCCGCTCCACACCGCGTCGACGCTCATCCCGGCCGACTCCAGGCTGCGCTTCAGCAAAACGCGGGTTTCCGCGTCGTCTTCGATGCACAGGATGCGGTAGCTGGCGGCTTCCACGATGCCTCCCATGCTAACCGCCTCCCGAGGAGATGATCAAGGTGTTTTCGGCCGAACCACCGCCAGGGTGTATGCCTCGAGCTTGAGGTACTTTTTGGCCACCCGAGCCACGTCTTCCGCCTTGATCTTCAGGATGCGCTCGGGGTACTCGCGGTGGGCCAGGTAGCCCAGATCGTAGATCTCGTTGAAGGCCAGCGCGGTGGCCCGGGCGGAGGTCCTCTGCAGGGAGATGGCCTGGATTCCGACCAGGTACTGTTTGGCGCGGTCCAGCTCGGCCTTCTTCGCCGGCCGGGCGACGACCTGGTGCAGCTGATCGCGCACCGCCCGGATGGCTTCGTCGACGCGATTGGGGTCCACCCCCAGGTAGACCGCCACGTATCCCGGCTCGATGCCCTCCAGGGAGAAGCCGGATACCGCGTAGGCCAGCGACAGCCGGTCACGCAGCTCGACGAACAGCCGGCCTCCCTGGCCGGCCAGCACCGCCATTAGGACCTCCAGGGCATGGCGGTCTTTGGATGTCAGGGTGGTGCCCATGAAACCCAGCACCAGGTGGGCCTGGGCCTTGGTGCGGTGCCGCACGACCCGGCGGATCTTTTTTTGGGGCGGGTCCAGCCGGATGGTGGGCGCGCGGGGCGCCTTGCCGCGGGGCGGCTTGACCGTGAACAGCTTCTTGATGCGCCGGATGACCTGCTGGCTGTCGACGTCGCCGACCACCGACAGCACCATGCGATCGGGCGTGAAATGCCTGCGCATGTAGTTCTTCAGGCTCTTTTTGCCGATGCCCACCACGCTCTGCCGGGTTCCCAGGACCGGCATCCGGTAGGGATGGGAGGAAAACAGGGTGGCGGCGAAAAGATCGAAGGCCAGGCCGGAGAGGTTGTCCTCGCGGCTGCGGATTTCTTCCAGGACCAGCTCGCGCTCGCGCCTCAGCTCCTTGGCCTCGAAGGCCGGGTTCAGCAGGCAGTCGGCGAACAGGTCCAGGGCGCGGTTGAAGTAGCGCGAGGGGCATTCGACCCGCAGGCCGAAGGTGTTGCGGCCGGAGAAGCCGTCGATGGTTCCGGCGATGGAGTCCATCTCCCGGGCGATTTCCTCGGCCGAGCGGTCGGAGGTTCCGCGGGTGATCATCCCCGCCAGGAAGTTGTTGATGCCGTTGTTGGCCCGGGTTTCGTAGCGCAGGCCGCCCAGGAAAACGCCCCGCATGGAGACCAGCGCGTTGGTGTGATCCTCCTGGATGAGAACCGTAGGCCCGTTCTTGATCTTGACCCGGGTGACTTCCTTGCCGGCGTCGTCCTTGGCGCCGGCGCCGGCTGCGGCGGAGACTCCTGCCTTCAGCGCCCGGCGTATGGCGGCCTCGTCGATCTTCTCCTTGGTTTTCTCGGGCAGCATCACAACCAGCGACAGGTTTTGGGGCGTCAGCCAGGTCTTGGCCGCGTTCTGGATGTCGTCGGGAGTGACCGCCATGACCCTGCTGATGTACACGTCGCCGTAGGTGGGATCGCCGATGAGCGTCTGGTAGGCGCCCAGCCGGCGGGCGGTGCCCTCCACGGTTTCCTGCAGGTATAGGACGTCGTTCTCGATGATGGTCTTGGCCTTGGCCAGCTCCGCGGCGTTCGCCGGGACGCCGCCTATGCGGGCGATCTCGGTGGAGAGCTGCCGCAGTGCGGGCAGCAGCTTCGAGGCCGGACAGGAGCCGCCCACCAGGAAGAGACCCGGGTCTTTGGGAGCATACAGGTAGGCGTAAACATCGTTGACCAGGTTCAGACCGTGCCGCAGGCCCAGGTTCAGCCGGGAGCTCTCCCCCTGGCCCAGGGCCACCGCCAGAACTTCCAGGGGGGGCACCTGGGGATCTTTGGCCGCGGGGGCGTGCCATCCCAGGACGAAATGAGCCTCCTGGATGTCGTCGCGCACCAACTTCAACCGCAGCTTGCGCTGTTCGGACTCTTGCGGGCGGGGCCGGCGGGACGGCTTGGCCCCGGGTGCCTTTTTTGGGAACAACCGCCGGATCTTCTTGAGCACCGCCCGCGGCTGCATGTCTCCCACCACCAGAAGTGTCATGCGCTCCGGGCGGTAGTGCTTCTTGAAGAAACCGAGGATGTCCTTGCGGGTGAAACCGGAAACCGAAGCCTCACTTCCCAGGATGGGATGACTGTAGGGGTGCTTCCGGTAGGCGGCGCTGAAGAGCAGGTCGCCGATCAGCCGGCTGGGCATGTCGCGGGTGCGCTTGATCTCCTCCAGCACCACCTTCTTCTCGCGCTCCAGTTCCTGCGGGTCGAATCCGGCGTTCTGCACCGCGTCGGCCAGCACCTCCAGGCCCAGGTCCAGGTGCCGGGAGGCCAGCACCACGTGGTAGACCGTGTTGTCGAAGGAGGTCCAGGCGTTGATGTCGCCCCCGGCCGCCTCGATGGCCTTGGCGATCTCGCCAACCCCCCGGGCGGCGGTCCCCTTGAAGAGCATGTGCTCGTGCAGGTGGGCCATGCCTCGCTCGCCCGCTTCCTCGTCGGCGCTGCCCACCCCCACCCATACCTGCACCGCCACCACCGGAGCGTGGTGGTTTTCCTTGAAGAGCACGGTAAGTCCGCAGTCCAGGCGGGCCCGGAGAACCGAGCCGATGCGTTCAATTTTCAAGGGTGCCTCCTCTTTCTGGTCCCCGGCGGGTTTGACCGCCTTCTGCGGCCCGGGGGCGGTGGCCCGGATCTCCTGTTGCGCGGGGAAACACCCCCCCGACAAAAGGGCCAGGATCATGATTGTGCTGCCAGGAAGAACGTTTCGCATGCATTAACCCAGTTCTTCTGGGTTTTCGAGTAGGCGTTTCATCTCGGCGGCCAGCAGCCCGCCCTGGAAACCGTCCAGCACCCGGTGATCCAGCGTGGCGGTCAGGGTGCAGATCGGCCGGATGACGATCTGCCCGTCTTGTACCACCGGTCGTTCCTCTACTTCGCCCACCAGTATAACGATGGGCGCGTGGGAGAATGTCACCAGCGGCGCATAGGCCATTTTCAGTCCCAGGGTTCCGATGGCCGAGACCATGGCGCCGCCGAATGGATCCCGCGGCGTGGTGGGGACCTTGAGGTTGAGGGTGTACTGCAGCCACCCGATGATCTTCAGCACCAGCTTGAGCAGGAAGTTGGGCAGACCCATCATGGTCTTGCGGGTCTTGGCCATCTGCCCGTCCTGCTTCTTGCGGATGGCCAGGGCTTTCTCGCGCAGCTCGGAGGAAATCTGCTCGACCGGCTTGGTGTCGGCCTTCCGGATCATCGCGCCGGAGAGGTCGGCCTTGCCTTCCTGGCCCTCGATGGGCATGGCCACCTGCAGGAAGATGTCCGCGTCCCGCCGCAGCCAGATCTTGCGCCGCCGCACCAGCACGTTGCAATCCGGGAACTTCTTCAGCAAAAGCGCCATCCCCCGGCAGACCGCGTGGGTTACGGTGCACTTGACCCCGGTAGTATCGGTCTTCTTCTTGAGGTATTCCTGCAGCTTCGAGGCGTCCACATCCAGCCGCCCGTAGATGGTGGCGTTGTCGGGGTTCTTCCAGGTGTTGAGAGAAATCCGCCGCCAGACGGACATGTCCCTCTTCTTTTGCCATTTACCGGGTACGTTTGCCATGCGGGTAAGATAACCGGTCCGCCCCGGCTTGTAAAATCAGAAAAAATAGCGTAATGTCGCGAGTCTGAGCAACCAGTCAGGGGTATGCCATGCCAAGATTTTTCAATTTGCTGTCAGTCGTTCTGGTGCTGTCGCTGGCCGCCTGCGGGTCCGGGTCGGACCAGGGGGAGTTCGAGCCGTTGGACTTCGAGAATTTCGTCGACGGCAAGGAGGACACCGGGTACGTGAGCAACAAGGCCGCCGAGCTGGAGGCCAAGCTCACCGCCAAGGTCTACATCGACATGACCGGCAAGACCGCCCAGGAGATCCAGGACCTGGCCGACAGCCTGCCGGGGGCCTCGCGCTGGACATTACAGAAATACACCTCCCCGCAGCTCAAGTACGCCCGCAACCCGCTGAAGGAGGAGAAGCTGGATCTGAACCTGGAGCGGGGCGAGCCGACCGTGCTGTCGGTGACCACCGACGCCAACGGGGTGTGGCTGGAGTACAGCAACTCGATCGAGTCGCTGGTCAAGTTCAAGGAGCTGGAGGAGAAGAACCTGACCCCGGCCGACCTGGTGGGCAAGCAGATCGACTTCATCCTTCCCGCGGCCCCCGAGGGTGTGTTCGAAAAGGGCGGGATGGCCTGCGCCACCGACCCCGACGGCGACGAGCTGCACGAGGAGGACCTCAACGAGAGCAACTACTTCTACTACTTCGACCCGGCCAAGGCCGGCTGCCCGCTGCAGGCCCCCGCCGACCTGGTCGACGCCCGCTACGAGATCCTCTCCTCGCTGGACGCCGCCAGCGTCTACCCCGAGTTCGACCTGCTGACCGCCGACAAGCGCATCACCATGGTCAACCTCTTCGGCCAGATCGAGCACGGGGATCTGCAGAGCGGCGACCTGGGCTGGACCGCCTACAACCAGTTCAAGCGCGACTTCCAGTACGCCGGGTTCAGCGTCACCGAAACCTTCCCGGACGACTTCGGGGTGCGGATGGAAAAGACCTACCCGGGCGGCCTGGAGGTGGTGGCCAACTTCTACACCCCCGAGGCCCTGAAGGATCACCGCTCGCGCGAGGAGGTCAACCAGCTGTTCATGCAGGCCATCCACGACCACGAGATCGTCTACTACAACGGCCACGCCTTCTACGGCTCGCTGACCGTCCTCGACGACCCCGCGGCCTACCCGGAGGAGACCTACCAGATCATCAACATGGACGCCTGCTGGTCGTACGCCTACTACACCAAGCAGGTCTTCGAGCACAAGACCGACCCCGAGATCGATCCCGACGGCATGAAATACGCCGACGTGGTCAACAACACCGAGCCGGGCATCACCGGCAGCCACAAGACCGCCTGGCTGCTGTACAAGAACATCTTCAACGCCTGCTCCGAGTTCATGCAGGGGGAGGAGCCCTCCAAGTACAGCTGGAACAACCTGATCGTCTACATGAACGACTCGGCCGAGCAGCGCGCCCGCTGGTACGACCCCGAGAAGTTCCACGCCGAGATCTACGGAGCTTCCGGCGTGACCGGCAACTGCTTCAATCCCACCGGAGAGTCCTACTGCAAGGACAACGGCGGCTCCACCTTGACCCACGAATACGAAGACGCCGTGGAAACGCCCATCCCCGACAACGACAACACCGGCGCCTCCCGCACCATCAACGTCCCGGACTCCTTCAACCTCCAGTCGGTCCAGGTGGAGCTGGACATCCGCCACACCTACATCGGCGATTTGAAGGTGACCCTGAGCCATAACGGCACCGAGCGGATCCTGCACGACAACTCCGGCGGCGGAGCCGACGACATCCGCACCACGGTCGGCGTGGCCGGCTTCGAGGGCCAGGACGCCGCCGGCGACTGGACCTTGACCATCGTGGACTCGGCCAACTACGACACCGGCAAGCTGGTCGGCTGGAAGCTGATTTTGACCGAGGCCTCCGAGGACCCCGGCGCCATCGAGGGCGAAAACACCGAAAGCAAGGACATCCCCGACAACACCCCCGCCGGAATCTCCAGCAGCATCGACATCGCCGACACCGCCGGCGTCGGCTCGGTGGTGGTCCACGTGGACATCACCCACACCTACGTCGGCGACCTGGTTGTCAAGCTGGCCCACGGCGACGCCGAGGAGATCCTGCACAACCGCGAAGGCGGCAGCGACGCCGACATCAACCGCGACTTCCTCCCCGCGTCTTTTGCCGGCCTTGAAGCCCAGGGCGAATGGACCCTGACCGTCTCCGACAACGCCGGCGCCGACACCGGCAAGCTCAACTCCTGGTCGATCCGGATCGTCCCCGCGCCGTAAAAATTTGAGTGTCCGGATTCCGGACACGCACTGACCGGATCCCGGACACGCAAATACTTCTTGAAGTCCACCCGTCCAACAATATCTTGTTGGTTTTATTGCGTTAGCGAACAGAGAACGGAAGTTGGCACGTTACCTGCTCTGAGGTGTCGTCCGGAGGTGGGTGATGATCCGGATGACACTATTTCCCAAGACACCGAAATTCATCGGCAACGGTGTTGATTATAAATATCAGATATGATATTATTATCTGCAGTTTGGGGAACAACCGGCCGCTACCGGGTAGAAGAATATGTTACCAGCGATGGGCTCTGCCCGTTCATGCAATGGCTGGATTCCCTGCAGCCCAGGATTCAGGCTCGTATTCAGGCACGAGTAGCTCGGTTTCGAATGGGCAATTTGGGTGACGTTAAAATGCTTGGCAAAGGTGTGTATGAAGCGAGATTTCATTTCGGGCCGGGGTACCGAATCTACTTCGGATTGTCGGGAAAGGCATTGGTCGTTTTGCTCTGCGGTGGCGACAAGAGCTCTCAGCAAGACGACGTGCGAAGGGCCATCGAGTATTGGCAAGATTACCTCGAGAGGAGTGATTCATGACCAGGAGAAGTCGTAGTTGGGACGAACACTTGGCGAGGAATCTAAAAAACCACGAATTCGCACGTGAGTTTGTGTTAGCGCTACTGGACGAGGGCTTCGGTATTCAACAGGCTCTCGCCACAACTATACGAGCATACGGAATCAAAGAGTTTGCCGAGTGGGCCGGAATGCCGAGCTCTAACGTGTCGCGGGCGATTCGCCCCGGCTACAATCCGGGGCTGCGCTTACTCGAAAGACTGCTCAAGCCATTCGGGCTGAGATTGGCAGCCATGCCATCCACAGCGAAAAAACGGGGAAAGGGCCGGGCAGCCTGAGATCTTTATTCAACTAGATATGAAAGCATTGACAGCAAGACTTCTGGTAATAATGATGATGGATGAGGCGCCGGCCCCGCCCGCATGACACTATTTGGAGGCCACTCCGCGGGGTGTCATGCGAGCGGGTCGGCGCTAATTAATTTTCCTTGGCAGGTTCTTCGACTACGATGCCGGGCAGGGTGAGCTTGCCGTTCTTGAGCAGGTGGTGGAAGTTCTTCACCGCCTTCTCCGGCTCGTGGACCCTGGGTTCGGCCTGGGGCTGTTCGACCATGGTGTCCGGCTTGGCGGCGATGAGCTTGGCGTCCTGGGCGTCTCCGGCCGGGTAAACTGCCATAATCACTGCAAATATCAAGCTAGTCATGGTCAGCCTCCATCGTTTTATATACCTTGGACTCGCCGGTGCGCCAAAGGGTTGCCCCGGTTTCACTTCTTTTTGAGCATCTTCATGATCTTGGTCTCTTTGCCCGCCTCAATAACAACCTTCAGCTTCTGGCTTATTCCCTGCTCCTTGTTTTCCAAGGCGATTTCGTGCCGACCGGCCTTCAGCTTGACGCGCACCAGGGGCGTGTTGCCGGCCTTCTGGCCGTCGATGAAAACCACCGACCACGGGTTGGTGTTGATGCTGAGCGAGCCGTGATCCCCGGCCCCGGTGGCCATGAGCTTCTCGAGCTTGCGCATCTCTTTTTCGGTCTTATGGATGCGACCCTTTCCATCGGTTAAAAGCTCGCCGGGGAGGGTGATGGACACCTTGACCTCGCGGTCCTTTATGTCCACCTTCAGGCTGGAAAGCAGCTTGCCTACCAGAGGCTCGTCGATCGGCACCAGCTGGGCCAGGGCCAGAAGGCCCTTGAAGATGTCGCCCAGCGTGCGGGCGGACTGCAGGTCTTCGGTGAAAGCCAGGCTGGTGGCCTCCAGGTCCTGGGTGACGCGTCCGGAGAACATCAGGCCGGCCACCTCGGGAAAGTTCTGGGGCAGGCCGGGGATCTTCTTCATGCTCATTTTTTCGATTTTTTTGATTATCTGGGTGGGCACTCCGGCCAGCCAGAAGGTCGCGTCCTCCGGCACCTGGCCGGTCAGGCCGGCCAGCTTGGGATTGGCCGCAAGCCCCGGCGCCTTTCCGGCCCGGGCGGCCAGGGCGGCCTCGACCGCCTTCAAGTCGCCGG
>Ga0272442_10001570_pt1 | contig 34317 bp, 31 predicted proteins | sample SSMForm2O_FD_200262 | JGI IMG/M metagenome (GOLD analysis project Ga0272442, IMG submission 200262) | Marine sediment archaeal communities from Little Sippewissett salt marsh, Falmouth, MA, United States - SSM-Form-2O | ecosystem: Environmental > Aquatic > Marine > Wetlands > Sediment ... | reverse complement strand
CCCCTCGCAGATCCGGCGCTTCAACCTCAAGACCGGCGACACCATCGCCGGGCAGGTGCGCCCCCCCAAGGAGGGCGAGCGCTACTTCGCCATGCTCAAGGTCGAGGTGGTCAACTTCGAGGATCCCGAGGTGGCCCGCGACAAGATCCTCTTCGACAACCTGACCCCGCTGTACCCCGACGAGAAGTTCAACCTGGAGTACGACCAGAAGAACATGAGCACCCGGATCATCGACCTGCTGGTGCCGGTGGGCAAGGGCCAGCGCTGCCTGATCGTCAGCCCCCCCAGGGCGGGCAAGACCATGCTGCTGCAGGACTTCGCTCACGCCCTGGCCCAGAACCACAAGGAGGTCGAGCTGATCGTGCTCTTGATCGACGAGCGTCCCGAGGAGGTCACCGATATGGAGCGCTCGGTCCACGGCGAGGTGGTCAGTTCCACCTTCGACGAGCCCGCCCAGCGCCATGTGCAGGTGGCCGAGATGGTGATCGAGAAGGCCAAGCGCATGGTCGAGCACGGCAAGGACGTGGTCATCCTGCTGGATTCCATCACCCGGCTGGCCCGGGCCTATAACTCGGTGGTGCCGCCCTCCGGCAAGATCCTCTCCGGCGGCGTGGACTCCAACGCCCTGCACAAGCCCAAGCGCTTCTTCGGCGCGGCGCGCAACATCGAGGGCGGCGGCTCGCTCACCATCGTGGGCACCGCCCTGGTTGACACCGGCTCGCGCATGGACGAGGTCATCTTCGAGGAGTTCAAGGGCACCGGTAACTCGGAGATGCGCCTGGATCGCAAGCTGATGGAAAAGCGCATATTCCCCTGCCTGGACATCAACGCCAGCTCCACCCGCAAGGAGGAACTGCTCATGGAGCAGTCAGTGCTCAACCGGGTCTGGATCCTGCGCCAGCTGCTCCATCCGCTCAATGTCATTGATTCAATGGAGTTTTTGCTCTCGAAGATCAGCCGGACCGAGTCCAACCAGGAGTTTCTGGATTCGATGAACCAGTAGACCGGGCACGGGCACGCGCGCGGGCACGGGCACGGATCTTCTTGACTTTTGCCTCGCGGGGCGTAACATACCCCGCGGTTTTAAAAGGGAGTTGAGGTAGATATGAAGCCCAAGATTCACCCCAAGTATCAGGAAGCCACCATCGAGTGCGCCTGCGGAAACGTGATCAAGACCCGCTCGACCCGGGGCAGCTTCAAGGTGGACATCTGCTCCGCCTGTCATCCGTTCTTCACCGGCAAGCAGAAGCTGGTCGACAGCGCCGGCCGGGTGGAGCGCTTCCGGAAGAAATACGGCCGTAAAACCAAGACGGCGGCCGAAAGGGCCGCGGAAGAGAAGGCTGCTGCCGAGAAGACCGAGGCCAAGAACGCGGAGGCTTAGAGCCCCGGGCCCACGGGCCACGGTGTCTGGTTTCCAGTTTGTTGATTACCGGCCCGCCAGATCGGAAGTCTGGCGGGTTTTTTTACGGCGTAGTTTGCCGCCCTCGGACTCTTGAGGGTTATGAGCGACGAAGGCAAATATAAAGTAGGCGGTCAGGCGGTAGTGGAGGGCGTGATGATGCGCTCGCCGCACTCGCTGGCCGTGGCGGTCCGCCGGGCCAACGGGGAGATCATTTGCCGGGAGTCCACCTGGCGCTCGCTGTGGGAACGCTTCGGGTTCCTGCGCTGGCCTTTTTTCCGCGGATCGGTGGTGTTGCTCGAGTCGATGGTCAACGGGATTTCGGCGCTGAACTTCTCCGCCAAGGTGGCCATGGCCGACGAAGAGGCGGCCAAGCAGGAGAAGGAACGGGAGGAATCCGGAGACGCCGAGTCGCCTCCCGAAGATACCGCCGCACCGGCAGGTGAGCAGGAGTTGGAGGAACACAAGGTATCCGACTGGGTGATCTGGGGCACGGTGATCTTCGCCCTGGGGCTGGGCGTCACCCTGTTCATCGCCCTGCCGCATTTCGCCGTGTGGCTGGGCAGCCAGCTGGCCGGGCGCGAGCTGACCGTCGAGGAGTTTCTGTTCCATCTCATCGTGGGGGTGGTCAAGTTCGGCGTCTTCATCGGCTACATCGCCCTTATCTCGCTGATGAAGGACGTGAAGCGGGTGTTCATGTACCACGGGGCCGAGCACCAGTCGATCTACGCCTACGAGGCCGGCCAGCCGCTGACGGTGGAGAGCGCCCGCGAGCACCAGCCGCTGCATCCCCGCTGCGGGACCACCTTCCTGATCATGGTGATCGCCATTTCCATCCTGGTGTTCTCCCTGGTCTTCCCGCTGATCATCCTGCTGGTGGGCGAGCCCACCAAAATGGGCTGGCTGAACCAGGTGATCTACGTGGGCATCAAGTTGCCGCTGCTGTTTCCCATCGCCGGGCTGGCCTACGAGTTCCAGCGCCTGACCAGCCGCTACATGGATCGCTGGTGGGCGCGCATGCTGGCCTGGCCGGGCATGGGCATCCAGCGCATGACCACCCGGCCGCCCACCGACGATCAGCTGGAGGTGGCCCTGACCTCGCTGCGCAAGGTGCTGGGGCGCGAGGAGTCCTTGAAGAGGGGACCGGCCAGTGTTTGACAAGCTGGACGAGGTAGTGCGGCGTTTCGATGAGCTGACCGAGCAGCTCCAGGACCAGAGTGTGTACTCGGATCCTCCGAAACTCCAGCAGGTCACCCGCGAGCGAAAATCCCTGGTGGAGGTGGTCGACACCTACCGGGAATACAAGAAGGTGGTGTCGGAAATCGAGGGAAACAAGCAGTTACTCCAGGGCGACGACCGGGAACTTTCCGCCCTGGCGGAAGAAGAGCTGCCCGGGCTTCAGCAGCGCCTTTCGGAGCTGAGGGAGAAGCTCAAGCTCCTGCTGGTGCCCAAGGATCCCCTGGACGAGAAAAACATCCTCCTGGAGATCCGCGCGGGCACCGGCGGGGAGGAGGCGGCCCTGTTCGCCGCGGACCTCTTCCGCATGTACCAGCGCTACGGGGAGAGCCGCGGCTGGAAGCTGGAAGTGATGAGCGAGAGCCAGGCCAGCGCCGGGGGTCTCAAGGAGATCATCGCGCTGCTCTCCGGCGACCAGGTCTACTCGCACCTGAAGTACGAGGGCGGAGTTCACCGGGTCCAGCGGGTGCCGGTCACCGAGAGCCAGGGCCGCATCCACACCTCCACGGTGACCGTGGCGGTGCTCCCCGAGGCCGACGAGGTGGACGTCTCCCTGGACAGCAAGGACCTGGAGATCAGCGTTTCGCGGGCCGGCGGGCCCGGCGGGCAGGGGGTCAACACCACCGACAGCGCGGTGCGCATCACCCACGTACCCTCCGGCATCACCGTGCACTGCCAGGACGAGCGCTCGCAGATCAAGAACAAGGCCAAGGCCAAGAAGATCCTCCTGGCCCGGCTCTACGAGATGAAGCTGGCCGAGCAGCAGGCCGACCGCACCGAGCAGCGCCGCAGCATGGTGGGCTCCGGCGAGCGCGCCGAGAAGATCCGCACCTATAACTTCCCCCAGAACCGCGTGACCGATCACCGCATCGCGATGACCCTGAAGAAGCTGGACCGCTTCATCGAGGGCGAGCTGGACGAGATGCTCGACGCTATCAAGGCCCACTTCCAGGCCGAGGCACTGGGGGGAGCGGCGGATTGAGCTCCCCCACCGTACTCGAAGTCCTCAAAAAGGCCGACGATTACCTGGCGCAGAAAGGTTGCCCGGCGGCGCGGCTGGACGCCCAGGTGCTTCTGGCCCACGTGCTGAAAACCCGGCGGGTCCAGTTGTACATCGACTACGCCCGGCCGCTGTGCGATGAAGAGCTTTCGGCCTACCGGCGGCTGGTGTCCCGAAGAGCCAAACACGAACCGGTGGCCTATCTGGTGGGCGAGAAGGAGTTCTGGTCCCTGCCGATCCGGGTGGACCCGCGGGTACTGATCCCCCGCCCGGACACCGAGACGGTTCTCGAGGCGGTCGGGGAGCTTGAAGCCCCGCGGATGTTTGCCGACGTGGGGACCGGCAGCGGCTGCCTGCTGTGCGCCCTGGCCGGAATGTTCCCCGGTGCCCGGGGAGCAGGTGTCGACTCGGACGAACTGGCCCTGCAGGTGGCGCAGGACAATGTGGATCACCTGGGGCTGTCCGCGCGGGTGGACCTGCTCCGGGGAAACCTGCTCGAGCCTTTTTTTGAAAAAGCGGTAGATCTGATCTGCGCCAACCTGCCCTACATCCCCTCCGGCGATTTGCAGTCGCTGCCCCCGGACATCCGGCTCTACGAACCTCTGACCGCCCTGGACGGCGGGCCGGACGGCCTGGAATCCATCCGTACACTGTTGGGACAACTGCCCCGGCTGCAAAGCTGCGGGGCTTTGGTTCTGGAGGTGGGCGCCGGACAGGCTCCCGCGGTGGAGAATTTGTGCTCGCGGGCAGGATTTGAGCGGGTATACGCGCGGCGCGACCTGGCGGGAATCGAGCGCGTAATAGTTGCCAAAAGGTCCGGAATGTGAAAAGACAAGGCACAATATCTCGTATGTTCCACTTTCTTTAAAGGAGAGTGCCATGAGACGGATTATCAGCGCGGTTGCAGTAGTCATGTTGGTGGTCGCCCTCGCCCCGGCGGCGTCGGCCACCGAAGCACGGTCCCAGTCTTTGCTCTACAACCTGGCCTTCGAGGACCAGACCGACGTATTCCTGTTCCCCCAGCTTCTGCCGGTTTACGAGGGGGCTTATTTCCATCTCCCGGTCAACAACCCCGGCGGGGTTTTCGGCGGGCTGATCCTGGGCATGGGCGACGGCGCCCTGGGCGTCTTCGTTCACCGTCCGGTGAGCTCGGCGTTCGACCAATACAGGATCTCGGTCACCGACAATCCTGCCCCTGGCGCCGTGGGCGTGATCGGCGGGAGCCCCAGCGCTGCGGTGGAGCCGCACATCTCCGGGCAGATTTTCGACATCATGTACGGCGCGCGCAGCTGGGGCATCGGCCTGCGGATGCACCTGTTTTCGGACATCAGTCAACAGTACGCCCCGCTGGCCGACGGCAATCCGGCCACCGCCAGGTTTGCCGGCGAGCTCAACGCGGGGTTCAACTTCTCCCCGGGTTTCGACATGCGCATCAACGCGGGCATCGTCCACGACGAGGACGTCAGCAACCTGATCCTCTTCCGGGCGGGACTGCGCTACCTGGATCCGAGTGAGAAACGCATGCGACTGGTGGTAGCCAGCGAGTTGCAGGTGGGGTTCCTGGTGATGGACGATGACAACATCGATACCTCCATCGGATTCGCCCTGCCCTTCAAGGGCGGAGTGCTCTTCGCCGCCATCCCGGGCAAGCTGCACTTCTCGCTGCTGGGCGGCATCGACATCCAGATGCTGAAGATAGCGGCCGATGACATGCGATTCGGGATCGCCTTCCCAACTTTGGAGCTGGCCGGGGAATGGCAGGCGCTTAGTTGGATGCACGTGCGCACGGCCATCAAGGGAGGCTGGGGGATCCTGTTGGCGACCCCCGCCGATCAGAACCCCAAGTACGAGCAGATGGTCTTCAGTTCCGGTGTGGGATTCCCCCTGGGGCCCTTCTGCCTGGACGCGGTCATCCAGTACTCGTTCTGGAACAACGGCCCCTGGTTCCTCAGCGGCAACGGCGGCCTGTTCGCCGGGGTGAGCCTGTCATACCGCTGGGGCGACGGGGCGCCGGGACGCTCCTACGGTTCGTCCGGGGGCGGCGGCGACGACTCCTGGGGCACCCCCAAGGCGGCCAAGCCGCGGCCGGTGGTGAAGCCCAAGCCCAAGCCGGCTCCGTTGGAGACCAAGCCCGCGCCGGTGGAAGAGAAGCCCGCCGAGGAGAAGAAGCCCGAGGAGAAGAAGGAGGGTTCCTTCGAGGGCTGGGAAGAAGAGTAGCGCCTCCCGCTGATTTAGCATGCAGAAGATCCTCATCGACGGCGGAGTGTCGCTTCGGGGCCGGGTGAAGGTTTCCGGGGCCAAGAACTCCGCGCTGCCGCTTTTGATGGCCACCATCCTGGCCGAGGGCGAGCACCGGCTGCACAACGTCCCCGATCTGGTGGACGTGCGCACCACCTGCAAGCTGCTGCGCGAGCTGGGTCTCGACGCCCAGATGGGCCGCGGGGTGGCGCGGGTTTCCAACCGGGGGCCCAAGAGCCACGAAGCCTCCTACGACCTGGTCAAGACCATGCGCGCCTCGGTGCTGTGCCTGGGGCCGCTGGTGGGCCGGTTCGGAAGGGCGAGGGTCTCGTTGCCGGGCGGCTGCGCCATAGGCAGCCGGCCCATCGATCAGCACCTCAAGGGCCTGGAGAGGCTGGGCGCCAGGGTGTCGATCGATCACGGCTACGTGGAAGCCTCCGCCCGGAAGCTTTCCGGGGCGCCGATCGTTTTTGACATGCCCACGGTCACCGGGACCGAGAACCTGATGATGGCGGCGGTGCTGGCCAAGGGCGTCACCGAGATCAAAAACGCCGCCATGGAGCCGGAGGTTGTGCAACTGGCCGAGGTTCTTTGTGCGATGGGCGCCCGCATCCGGGGCGCCGGCACCGAGTCGATCGAGGTCGAGGGGGTCGGCGGGCTGGAGCCGATGCATACCACCGTGATTCCCGACCGGATCGAGGCGGGCACGCTGATGGTGGCGGCTGCCATAACTCAGGGCGACGTGCTGCTGTCGGGGGTGCGCTCCTCGCACCTGGCCGCGCCGGTGGAAAAGCTCATCGAGGCGGGCGTGGCGGTGGCCGAGTCCAAGGACGGACTGCGGGTGAAAGCCACCGGCCGTCCCCGGCCGGTGGACGTAACCACCCAGCCCTACCCGGGATTCGCCACCGACATGCAGGCACAGTTCATGGCTCTGATGACCCTGGCCCGGGGGACCGCGGTGATCTCCGAGCACATCTTCGAAAACCGCTTCATGCACGTCCAGGAGCTGAAACGCATGGGGGCCAGGATCCGGCTGGAGGGCTCCCAGGCCATCGTCCGGGGGGTGAGGCAGCTGACCGGCGCCCAGGTGATGGCCACCGACCTGCGGGCCAGTGCCTCTCTGGTGCTGGCCGGCCTGGTGGCCAAAGGCCGGACCGAGGTGAACCGGGTCTACCACCTGGATCGCGGTTACCAGCGTCTGGACAGGAAGCTGCGTGGATTGGGGGCCAAGATCCGCCGGAGCCGGGCCCGGCCGCCGGTGACCCCCAAATAGTCAGCCGGTAGGACCCCCGGATTCCATCATGACTTTCTTGATGTGCTCGGCCAGAATCACCGATCCGTCCCCCTCCATGCGGACGATGCGCATCTCGGTGCCGCCCACGTGGTGATCGATGCCCCGGTCCTGGGCCTCCTCGGGGCTGAGAATCCGGCGCATCTCCATGTGGGCGACCACCGCGCGATCCTCGACGGTGAAGCGGGCAGTCAGCTGGGTGTAGGGCTCCAGACCCATGTCCTTGGGGACGAACATGCCTCCCGGGCTGACGAAGAGGACCTCGTAATTGTAGTTACCCCGCGGCGCCTCGATCTTCACCTTCACATCCAGCCGCGTCCACTTTTCCCGGCGAATAGGCATGGTCCTCTTCCTCCTGGCGCCGTCCCTCCCAGCGTCGTTGGTTACACTTAACACCCGCGGACAGAATCCGTCAAGAAACCCCGGACCGCAGAAACCACTGCTTCAGCCCACTGGTGCACTTAGTGACAATACCATACATTGTATGTATTGACATCCGCCCTGAGATGTGGTAATCACTCTTCATGAATCCTGTCATGGATGTCGTGGATCTGATTTTTTGATTCACATATCCGGGCTAACGGATGCGATTAAGGCAGAAGGAGTATTTATCAGAAAGGGCTTTATTTTGAGTATGTTGTAACCTGGTAACGCGGCGCGTTGTGACTTGGCCCGCATCTTGCTACAAGAGAACTGGAGGCCAAATTGATCGGGCCTGAGATTAATCGAGGTGGTGGTATTAATGCGGAATTTGTTGGTGAAATCGATATTGCACAGAAGGTTTCTTCTGCCGCTGGGTGTAGCCCTGACGCTGGTCTGGGTGTTGGCCGGTGTAACCGAGGCGCATCAGGAAGCATCGTTCGAAACTTCCTCCAGCGGAACCCGTGACATCCTGCTGTTGAACGGACCGAAGTCCCCCCGGCAGTTGACGGCCGATTGGCAGCCTTGCGAGGTGCTCTACGAGGTCGAAAGGCTGGCCCTGCAAGAAAGGATCAGCCGGATCCTGGCCCGCTATCCCCGTTATATCAGTCCCCAGGACAGGAAACAGCTGGCCAAGATGCTGGTGGACGAGGGGCAGCGGACCGGGATCGACCCGGTGTTTTTGGCGGCTTTGATCCGGGTGGAGAGCGCCTTTTCGCCCTATGCGGTGTCGCGCAAGGGCGCCCGGGGTCTCATGCAGGTGATGCCGGCCACCGGTGAAGAGGTGGCCCGCAAGCTGGGCATCGAGTGGAACGGCCCCCACCAACTGCACGACCTGGAGATCAATGTGCGCCTGGGCGTCTTTTATCTGGACTTGTTGCTGGAGTACTACGCGGGCAACTACAAGTTCGCCCTGACCGCCTACAACCGCGGGCCCTTCAACGTGCGCCGCATCGTGCGCCGTCACGGGGTCCTCAAGCGCAAGTACACCGGCTACTTCCACCGGATCCAGACGTTCTACCGCGGGTACCTGCGGGCCCTGGGGCCATTCCCCGGACTGATCCCACAAGTTTGACAGAAGCCGTACTGCTTCCCTACAATTTGACAATGCTTCGGACACCAATTACGTGCGTGTTGTTTGCGGTCATGTTGGCCGCCTGTTCGGCGGCGAATCGCGCGGCGGTTCACGAGGAGGACATGAAGAAAGTGTTCCCGTGGCCGCGGGGCGAAACCAGCGTGACCGTCCGGGTCAAGCCATTGACCACCATGGCCAGGACCTGCTTCCTGTTCGGCTCCTTCTCCGAAGTCGAGGTCACGCCCGACACCACCTTCTATGTCGAGGACGAGGCCGACAAGAAGTTCGCCTACACTCCCAGCCGGTCGCCGATACGCCGGCTGGCTAAAATAATATCCATGGAGATCCTCTGGCCGCAGAAACAACCCAAACCAAAGCCCGATGAAGCGCCTGAAGGCAGCGCTGACACGGAAGCCCAAAAAGAGGGTAAGCCCGAGAAGGAAAAGCCGGAAAAAAAAGCCGGAGAGGAAACGCCCCAGCCGGATGAGTAAAAACCACCGGGGGGTGGAGCACACATGGGCCTGGTCAGAACCATCTACTACTGCCTGAAGCTCCGCCACAACGACAAGCAGCATGTAGGGAAAATCCAGAGGATTCAGCGGCGAAACCTGCAGAGAGCGGTGCGCTACGCCAAATCGCACTCGCCGTTCTTCAGGGATCTGTACAAGGACGTCGATCCGGATTCGCCGGATTTCTCGGTGCGCTCGCTGCCGCCGGTGACCAAAGACGACATGATGGAGAACTTCGACTCGGTGGTGACCGACCCGCGCCTGAATCTGGAAGAGGTGCGCGAGTGGACCCGCGACCGCGGCAAGCTGGGGCGCATGTTCAAGCGCAAGTACATCGTCACCCACACCTCGGGCACCACCGGCATGCCGGCGTACTTCGTATACAGCCGCAAGGAGTGGGACTGGATCCAGGCGCTGAGCGTGACCCGCGGAATCCGCTACAAGCCATCCTTCATCGACTTCTGGCGCCACGCCGTCTGGGTGCTGTTCCACCGCACCCGGGTGGCGCTGATCAGCGTGCTGGGCGGCCACTTCGTGACCTATCTGCTGTTTCTGGTCACCCCCAAGATCGCCAGAAAGCTCTCGCGCTTCGAGTTCCTCTCGGTGGTCAAGCCGGTGCCCGAGCTGGTCGCGCGCCTGAACCAGCTGGACCCCCACGTGCTGCACTGCTACCCCACCATGCTGGAGATCCTGGCCCACGAGCAGCTGGAGGGCCGGATGAATATCAAGCCCTGGTTGATATCCAGCTCCTCGGAGCCCTTGACCCCCACGGCGCGCCGCCGGATCGAAAGGGCCTTTCCCAAGAGCCCCATCTACGAAACCTACGGGACCACCGAGGGGATCACCCTGGCCAGCGAGTGCCATCACCACTCGGCCATGCATGTCAACACCGACCATTACATTCTCGAGAGCGTGAAAGACGACGGTTCCCCGGTGGAGCCGGGCCAGGCCGGCGACAAGGTGTACCTGTCTTGCCTGTTCATGCGCACCATGCCGCTCTTGCGCTACGAGCTCACCGACGTCACCATCCCCCTGGCCGAGCCCTGTGATTGCGGCCTGCCCTTTCCGCTGGTCAAGGTGCGCGGGCGCACCGACGACATCTTTTGGGTTTACGATCAACACAAGCAGCCGGTGGCCCTGCCGCCGATTCCCTTCGAAGCCATGCTGCTGGAGATCGACGGCATGCGGCAGTATCAACTGGTCCAGGAGGAGCGCAACCGGCTGATGGTCTACTTCCGGCCCAACGATGATGCCGATCCCGCCGAGGTCCAGGGCCAGATCCGCAAGCAGTTCGATCGGTTCCTGCACGAGAAGCAGCTGGTGGACTGCCTGCAGGTGGGCATCCAGCAGGTCGAGGATATCCAGCGGGATCCCAAGTCGGGCAAGATCCGGCAGATCTTCTCCCGGGTGGAGCGGTTGTATCTGCCGGGGGTGCCGCTGGGCGAGCGGCGCAGCGGCGAGGACCGCCGCCTGGCCAGGGACAAGAAGCTCCAGGGGGAGCGGCGCTCCCGGCAGCGCCGGACCGATGAGGATGAGGATGAAGAGGGGGAGGAGCAGTGACCCGCGCCCTGCGCTGGATCTTGCTGCTGGTTGTTCTGGGCGGCGCGGCCTTCCTGGCTTTTTATTTCATGTCGGACCGTTCGGCGCCCCCGGTTCCGCAAAAAGTCGTCGAAGAGGGCGGCGACCAGCTAACCGAGGAAGATCGCCGCGGGCTGGACACGCTGATCGAATCCAAGGTCGGAAAGCGGGAGGGGGAAAAAAGCCCATGAGCAAGCCGGTTCTGGTTCTGCTGCTGGCCGCTCTGCCGTTTCTGTTCGCAGCGGAGGCGGAGGAGGCCCAGCCGCTGTGGACCACCCTGGAGACGCCCGCGGGCGCGCGGGGAGGGAAGGTGCAGGCGTCTTCCTTCGCTTCCCTGGTGGAGCGCGCCCGCCCGGCGGTGGTTGCCATCCACACCGTAACCGAGGAGGAAACCACCGGGACCGCCTGGCTCCCCGGTACCTTTGACCCCTGGCGCTTGTTCCCCGACGCTCCCTACCGGCAGGAAGGAGTGGGTTCGGGCTTCGTCATCCGCGCGGACGGGTACGTGGTTACCAACTACCACGTGGTGGAAAACGCCGTGGCGGTGAAAGTGCATGTGGAGGGGGTGTCTGAGGTGCTGAGCGCCCGGGTGGTCGGGTCGGACCCCCGCTCGGACCTGGCGCTCTTGAAGGTGAAGCCGCGCCGCCAATTGCCGGTGCTCCCGCTGGGAGACTCCGCCCGGCTACCGGTAGGCGCCTGGGTGGTGGCCATCGGCAATCCCTTCGGCCTGGCCCACGTGGCCACCAAGGGGATCGTCAGCGGCAAGGGGCGCACCCTGGGGGACCTGCCCCGGTTCCGCCCGGGATACTACGATTTCATCCAGACCGATGCGGCCATCGACCGGGGAAACAGCGGCGGCCCGCTGCTCAACCTGGACGGAGAGGTGGTGGGGATCAACACGGCGATAAACAGCCGGGCGCGGGGCATCAGCTTCGCCGTGCCGGTGGACCTGGCCAAGGCGGTCCTGCCCCAGTTGCTGCAACACGGGCGGGTGATCCGGACCTATCTGGGCATCAGCATCGACGGGGTCACCTGGGAGCTGGCCGAATCGTTCGGAATGAAGATTCCCGAAGGGGTGTTGATAACCCGGGTGATCCCGGACACGCCCGCCGAACGGGCCGGTTTGGAGAAGGGCGACATCATCCTCAAGTTCGCCGGGCTGAAGGTGCGCGGACCCGGCGACATGAGCTGGCGCGCGGCCACCGCCACCGCCGGTCAGACGGTCGAGCTGGAGATCTGGCGGGAGAAGAAGCTGCAGGTCATGTCGATCACCCCGGAGGTCCGCAAATCGGAGAAAGAGAAGCAAGCCGCCCGGCCGGCCCGGGAGACTCTGGAATCTCCGCGCCTGGGACTGTTCGTGGTGGATCTGGACCCGCAGATCGCCGAGCACGGCGGTTTCGAGAAGGGAACCCGGGGAGTGGTGGTGGTGGGGGTGGAGGCGGATGCGGCCATCTTCGGAATACGCGTGGGCGATGTGATCGCTTCGGTGAACGGCCGGGACATCCAGAGCAAGGCAGAGTTCGAAAAGGCCGTCCTGGAGGCAGAAAGGGACGAGATCATCCGCTTCTACATCCTGCGGCAGAAGGGCGCGCTGTTCGTGGCTATACCTAAGCGTTGGGACTGACCGCTATTCGGCCGCGGCTTCGGCGGGCGGGGCTTCGGCTTCCTTGGAAGTCTTCTTCTTGAATGAAGCCCGGTAGTGCTCCTCGCACAGCCCTCCGCGAAACACCTTCTTGAGGCATTCCTTCTTCTCGCCGCGCTTGAGCTTGTTCACCCCGAAGTTGCAGGTCTTGTACCGCGGCTTTTCCAACTCGCCCTTGCGCCACTTCTGATAGTGCACGTTGCAGTATCCCTTGGCCCGGTAGGGACGCTTGCATCCCTTGATCTTGCAGGTTTTTTCTTCAGCCAACTTTCATCCTCCTGGCTTCTGCGCTTAGCCGGCCCATCCGGCAAGCGGCTTTCTACACCACTTAGCGCGCGGGTTCAATATTAATCGACTTGCAATAACAATCGGCTTTTTGATAGCTTGTCTGCGTAAACTTGCCCGAGAGAACCGATTAAACATGGCGCCGCGGCTGGATATACCCGGAGGTCGTTCAATCACCCTGAAGGAGAGGACTACCATCGGCCGGGACACCGACTGCGATATTCCGGTGCTGGATCCCCTGGTGGCGCACGTGCACGCCGAGATCCGCAAGACTCCCGACGGGCAGTACCTGCTAGTCGACCTGGGCAGCACTGCTGGAACCTTCGTGTCCGGCGAACGGGTGAGCGAATACATACTCAGCGACCGGGATGAGATTTCCCTGGGCCGAACCCGATTGGTATTCAGGGCGACTTCCACTTCCCCCCAGATGCCGGCCGCCGGCGAGGATCTCCCCAGGCCCCTCTATTTGCAGATATTTCCCAAGATCGAGTCGATTTGGCCGACCGGGGAAGACTTCTTACAAAGTTACAAGGCCGTTGGCCAGAGTGGAAGATTTTTCCACCCGTTGAAAGAAGACGAGGAACTGCCCGCCGAAGCCAAGGTGGGAGCCTTGCTCTCGGTCGATTTGCAGTTTCTCGACCGCAAGGCCGAGTTCCACATCCACGCCAAGGTGGTCGAGCGCCTGACCGCCGGCAACGAGCGCGGCCTGCGCCTTGAGTTTTTGCCCGAGGAGAAAGAGCGCCAGGAGCTGGTGATGGCCTGCGCCGGCGGGGCGAACTTCCCCTACTTCCGGCGCCGCTACGAGCGGACGCCCTGCCGGTTGCCGGTGCGGGTGAGCATGGAGGGGGACCGGCGCCTGGATTCGATGGCCATCGAGATAAGCGAGGGGGGGGTAGGCCTGGTTCCCAATCACACCCTCAAGACCGAAATGAATGTCAAACTCTCGATCTTCTTTCCGGGCATGAAGAAACCGCTTACCATCCGCGGAAGGGTGGCGGCGGTGATCCCCGAAGGGCCCCGCCAGGGCGTCGGCGTGGAGTTCCTCTTCGATTCCCCCACCCAGCGCGACGAGGTCAAGTACCAGGTGTCCCTGATCCGTTCCCGGTGGTCGGATTAGTCCGTCAGGCGCCTGGCCAGGTTGCATAAGCCGGCGGCTTTTAGAAAAGTCAGTTCCACCTGCCCGAAGCGGACCAGCGCGCCGTCCGGCACCGGCACCGCCCGGCCCCGGGCCTGGGCGGGGACCTCCCGGCCGTCTACGAAGGTGCCGTTCTTGGACCCCGCATCCTGAAGCAGGAAGCGGCCGTCGGAGTGCTGGGTGAAGAAGGCGTGGAAGATGGACAGGGACCTGTCCGGGATGGCCACATCGTTGTTCTCGGCCCGGCCCACCGAGATGAATTTCTTCGGTCCGGCGGCACCCTTCCGGTAGACCGCAAAGACCAGAAAGTCCCGCTGGGGCGGCGGTTTTGCCTTCAACAGGGGGTTTTCCGCCAGCATGGTCGCCTCCGGCGCGGGGCTGGGTCGGGTCAAGGCGTCTTGGGAGCCGTGGTAAAGCAAAAACGCCTCGCCGTGTTTCTGGCGAAACTCGTCCGGGTCAATCGCGGTGCAGTCTTTTAAATAGTCTTGAAGAACCTTCACTGGCCTCGATTCTACTGGACAACCCCTGCAGGGCGCAACCAATAGCGGGCTTTGTGCCGGTTCTTGATCCGGTGAGAACCGCCGTGCTAAAGAGTGTGGGCCATGCGCCTGTATGAAAGTCTGGAGGATCTGCCGAGCCCGGGTGACCCCTGTGTGGTGACCATCGGTTCCTTCGACGGCCTGCACCGCGGTCACCAGTTGCTGATCGAAAAGGTGCGCAGCTATGCGAAAGAAGCCGGGCTCGAGTCGGCGGTCTTGACCTTCCGGCCGCATCCCGCCAAGGTCCTGGCCCCGCTGTACTCGCCGCCGCTCTTGATGTCTCCCGGGCAAAAGGTGCGCGCATTGGAGTTTCTGGGCCTGGATTTCACCCTGGTGCAGCGCTTCGACCGGAAATTCGCCGATCTGCCGGCGGAGGATTTCTCCCGGCGGGTTCTTGCCGGGGGGCTTTTTGTCCGGCGGGTGGTGATCGGGGACGACTTCACCTTCGGGCGCGACCGCCGGGGGGCGGCCGAAGATCTCCGGGACCTGGGGAGGCAACACGGGTACGAAGTGGAGATCGTCCCGCGCCTGTCGGTGGAGGGGATGCTGGTGTCCTCCACCCGGGTGCGCTCCTTTCTGCTGCAGGGTAAGGTCCGCGGCGCCGCTTTGCTTCTGGGCCGACCCTACCGCATCGAAGGGGAGGTGGTCGCAGGGCAGGGCCGGGGGCGTAAGCTGGGTTTTCCCACCGCCAACATCAAGACCGGCGCGGAGATCCTGCCCGCCCGGGGCGTCTATGTCTGCCATTTCCATGTACAGGGGAATCCGCAGGGTCTGTGGGCGGTCTGCAACGTGGGTCACAACCCCACCTTCGGCCATCAGGATCTGGGGCTGGAGGTGCACGTGCTCTCCCCGCCGGGCGAACTGCTGGGGAGGCGAGTCGCGGTGGGTTTCATCCAGCGGCTGAGAGCCGAAATCCGCTTCGAATCACCCGAGGCCCTGGCTGAGCAGATTCAGAAAGACATCGACGCGGCCGTCTTGGTCAAAGATCAGCAAAAAGGGGAAGTTGAGCTTGACGGCATCGGTGGCATCGTTCTTGACAGCGGGGTGGTTTCACACTGATAATCGTATACTTGGAGACGTGAAGGGAACCTCCTGACCTGAAGGGAGCAATAACCCCGGAGAGGTAGGCATCTATGGGTGGCAGACTCGGCGAGCTGCTCGTCCGCGAAAGCGTCATTACAGTAGGCCAGCTTCGCAAGGCCCAGGAAGAGCAACGCAGGTCCGGGGGGCGCCTGGGCTCCAGCCTGGTCAAGCTGGGCATGATCGAGGAGAGCGAGCTGACCTCTTTCCTCTCCAAGCAGTACGGTGTCCCGGCCATCAACCTGAGCGACTTCGACGTCGACCAGGACGTCATCAGCCTGGTTCCCAAGGAGGTGGCCGAGAAGCACTGCCTGGTGCCCTTCAACCGCTCGGGCTCCACCATCAGCGTGGCCATGAGCGATCCCTCCAACATATTCGCCGTCGACGACATCAAGTTCATAACCGGCTACAACGTCGAGGTGATGGTGGCTTCCGAGCAGGCCATCCGCGATTCGATCGAGCGCTACTACACCCGCGGACCCTCCTACGAGGAAGTGATGGAGGGCTTCGACGACGAGGAGATCGACTACGGCGAGGAAGCCGAAGACGTAGATGTCGTGGATCTGGAGCGCGATGCCGAAGAGGCCCCGGTGGTCAAGCTGGTCAACCTGATTCTGGTGGACGCCATCAAGAAGGGCGCCTCCGACATCCACCTGGAGCCCTACGAGAAGGAGTTCCGGGTGCGCTACCGCATCGACGGCGTGCTCTACGAGGTGATGAAGCCGCCCTTGAAGCTGAAGAACGCCATCACCTCGCGCATCAAGATCATGAGCGAGCTGGACATCGCCGAGCGGCGGCTGCCCCAGGACGGCCGCATCAAGCTCAAGCTGGGCAAGGGCCGCGAGATGGACTTCCGCGTCAGCGTCCTGCCCACCCTGTTCGGTGAGAAGGTGGTCATGCGGCTGCTGGACAAGTCCAGCCTCGAGCTGGACATGACCAAGCTGGGCTTCGACCCCGAGCCGCTCAAGTGGTTCAAGGACGCCATTCAGAACCCCTTCGGCATGCTGCTGGTCACCGGCCCCACCGGCTCGGGCAAGACTACCACGCTGTACTCGGCACTCTCCGAGCTCAACCAGCCCACGGTGAACCTGTCCACCGCCGAGGACCCGGTGGAGTACAACCTCAAGGGCATCAACCAGGTGCAGATGCACGACGAGATCGGGCTCAACTTCGCTGCGGCGCTGCGCTCGTTCCTCCGCCAGGATCCCGACATCATCATGGTGGGCGAGATCCGCGACTTCGAGACCGCCGAGATCGCGGTCAAGGCCGCACTGACCGGCCACCTGGTGCTGTCCACCCTGCACACCAACGACGCCCCCTCCACCATCAGCCGCCTGTTGAATATGGGCGTGGAGCCGTTTCTGGTGACCGCCTCGGTCATCCTGATCCTGGCCCAGCGCCTGGCCCGCCGGATCTGCCCGGAGTGCAAGAAGCCGGTCAAGATTCCCGAGCAGTCGTTGATCGACCTGGGCATGAAGCCCGAGGAGATCCGGGGCCTGACCTTCTACAAGGGTACCGGCTGCCGGAACTGCGCCGACACCGGTTACAAGGGCCGCGTGGCCCTCTACGAAGTGATGCCGTTCTGGGATCAGCTGAAGGAGATGGTGCTCAACGGCGCTTCCACCGCCGAGCTGAAGATGGAAGCGGTCAAGCTGGGCATGCGGAGCCTCCGGGGGGCCGGCCTGATCAAGCTGAAGGAGGGCGTTACCACCATCGACGAGGTGGTGCGCGTAACCGCCGCGGACGTAATCTAGTTCCGGGAGAAAGATATGCCGAACCTGCATCAGCTACTCAAGGCCATGATAGAGAAGGGGGCCTCCGACCTGCACATTACCACCGGCACCCCTCCCCAGTTGCGCATCGACGGGCGGCTGGTCCCGCTGAAGACCCCGCCGCTCACCCCGGTGGAGACCCGCCAGCTGTGTTACTCGGTGCTCACCGACGCGCAGAAGAGCAAGTTCGAGGAGGACAACGAGCTGGACCTCTCCTTCGGCGTGAAGGGGCTGAGCCGCTTCCGCTCCAACATTTTCATGCAGCGCGGGGCGGTGGCCGGCGCCTTCCGGACCATTCCGTTCAAGATCCTCTCCTTCCAGGAGCTGGGGCTGCCTCCGGTGGTCCAGGACCTGGCCAAGCGCCCCCGCGGGCTGGTGCTGGTCACCGGTCCCACCGGGTCGGGCAAGAGCACCACTCTGGCGTCGATCATCGACAAGATCAACGGGGAGCGCCACGAGCACATCATCACCGTAGAGGATCCCATCGAGTACCTGCACCCTCACAAGAACTGCATCGTCAACCAGCGCGAGGTGGGGGCAGACACCCAGAGCTTCAAGCGCGCGCTCAAGTACATCCTGCGGCAGGACCCCGACGTGGTGCTGGTCGGCGAGATGCGCGACCTGGAGACCATCGAGTCGGCCCTGGTCATCTCCGAAACCGGCCACTTGACCTTCGCCACCCTGCACACCAACTCCTGCGTGCAGTCGGTCAACCGTATCCTGGACGTCTTCCCGCCCTACCAGCAGCCGCAGGTCCGCGCGCAGCTTTCCTTCGTGCTTCAGGGCATCCTGGCCCAGCAGCTGATGCCCAAGGCCAGCGGGCAGGGCCGGGTGCTGTGCGTGGAGGTGATGGTGCCCAACCCCGCCATCCGCAACCTGATCCGCGAGGACAAGGTGCATCAGATCTACTCCCAGATGCAGGTGGGCCAGGCCAAGTTCGGCATGCAGACCATGAACCAGTCCCTTTACATGCTGTATTCCAAGAAGCTCATCACCCTGGACGAAGCGCTGGGGAGAAGCTCGGACGTGGACGAGCTGCGGAACATGATGTCCTCCGGCAACCTGATGCCCCAGCAGCAGGCGGACTTCCGGCAGGCGGCGCGCATGGCCACCCGCCAGGGCGGTAGTGGTGGCGACTGATGCAGTGGTGTTGTTTGGCAGGACCTTAACCTGAAGAGGTGTTTATATGGCTGCTTTCGTTTGGGAAGGCAAGACCAAGGACGGCGCGTTCCGCAACGGGGTCATGGAGGCCAAGAGCGCCGAGGAGGTGATGCAGAAGCTCCGCAACCAGGCCATCACCCCCTCGAAGGTGAAGAAGAAGGGCATGGAGATCCACATGCCCAAGATACCGGGCTTTGGCGGAGTCGGCCTGAAGGACCTGGTGGTCTTCACCCGTCAGTTCTCCACGATGATCGACGCCGGTCTTCCGCTGGTCCAGTGCCTGGAGATCCTGGGCACCCAGTCGGAAAACCATGCCCTGAAAGAAATCCTCATGCAGGTGAAAGAAACCGTGGAGGGCGGTTCCACCTTCGCCGAGGCCCTGAAGAAGCACCCCAAGGTGTTCGACCAGTTGTACGTCAACCTGGTGGCCGCCGGAGAGGTGGGCGGCATCCTGGACACCATCCTGAACCGGCTGGCGGTTTACATCGAAAAGAACATGAAGTTGAGGAAGAAGGTCAAGGGCGCTCTGGTGTATCCCATCTGCATCGTCATCGTCGCCGTCGCCGTGCTGCTGATCCTGCTCTACTACGTCATTCCGGTCTTCGAAAAGATGTTCGCGGACTTCGGCTCCAAGAATGCCTTGCCCGGCGCGACCCAGAGCCTGATCGACTTGTCCCGCTGGATGCGCGACAACTGGTACGTCGTGGTGGCCATCGGCGTCGGCGTTCCCACCGCGATCCACTTCTTCAAGCGCTGGCCCAAGGGGCGCTACCTGTGGGACAAGGGCATGCTCAAGCTGCCCATCTTCGGCCCCCTGTTCCGCAAGGTGGCCGTGGCCCGGTTCTCCCGCACCCTGGGCACCATGGTTTCCTCCGGCGTCCCCATCCTGGACGCGCTGGACATCGTGGCCAGGTCGGCCGGCAACAAGGTGGTCGAGGAGGGCATCTATTACACCCGGGAGAAGATCAGCGAGGGTAAGACCATGGCCGAGCCCCTGGCGGAGAGCGGGGTGTTCCCCGGCATGGTGGTCCAGATGATCGCCGTGGGCGAGAGCACCGGCGCTCTGGACCAGATGCTCGGCAAGATCGCCGACTTCTACGATGAGGAGGTCGACGTGGCCGTGGAAGCGCTCACCTCCCTGATGGAGCCCCTGATGATGGTGCTGCTGGGCGGCATGGTCGGTTACTTCCTCGTCGCCATGTACCTGCCGATCTTCAACCTGGCCAGCGTGGTGGGATAAGCGTTTCGTGGATCCGGATTCGAAGGGGATTGCGGCGGACGCGCACGAACAACGTCGGCGTTTCGTCCTGATCATATACGCCCGCGCGGCGGTGGTGACCGCGCTCTTCGGCTCGACCTTGTTTTTCAGCCTGGGGAGCGAAGAAGAGAAAATTTCCATCACTCAAATCCTGCTTTTCGGCGTGGTGCTGCTGGTCTACGTCCTCACCGCCGCCTACCTGATCTGGCTGCGCAAGCCCCGCGAGAGGCTGAGCTTGCATGTCCAGAGCCAGATCGTTCTCGACGTTCTGGTGGCCACCGCCCTGGTATACGTCACCGGCAGCGTGGAGAGCCCCTTCACTTTCTTTTACGCCCTGCCGGTGATCAACACCGCGGTCTTCTATCCCCGCCGGGGCACCTTCCTGACCGCCGGCCTGAGCTGCCTGTGCCTCTCCGCGCTTTTCATTCTGGAGAGCCAGGAGATCCTGCCGGTGGGCCTCGCGGGCCGGGTGGGCGAGCCGCCGACCGGCGGGCGGGTCGCCTATCTGCTGGCGCTGAACTACGTGGTGTTTTTCGCCATCGCCTGGTTGTCCGGCTACCTGGCCGAGCAACTGCGACAGACCGGCCGGGAGCTCCAGCGCACCGAGAACGATCTGGAGAAGCTGGAGGTGCTCAACCGCGACATCGTAATCAGCATGCGCAGCGGTTTGATGGCGGTTGACCTGCGGGGAGCGGTTTCGCTGTTGAACCCGGTCGCCGAGAAGATTTTGGGATGCCCGGTCCAACGGGTTCTGGGTCGCCCGGCCGCCGAGGCTTTCCCCGCCGTAGCCGGGCTGCTGGAGAAGATGTCGAAAGGCGACCCGGAAGTACTGCAGCGGCAGGAGGTTTTGCACCGGCGTGCCGGGGAGCGGGTGGCCATTCCGGTGGGCCTGACGCTTTCGGCCTTGAAGAATCCCGACGGAAAGAACGCCGGCATCCTGGTTCACATGCAGGATCTCTCCGATCAGAAACAGATGGAGGCACTGGTCAAGCGGGCCGAGAAGATGGCCGCCCTGGGAGTAATGGCGGCCGGCATTGCCCACGAGGTCCGCAACCCCCTGGCGTCGATCAGCGGCGCGGTGCAGATGCTGTCGGTCGAGGAAAACCTCGACGCCGAAGACCGGCGCCTGATGGAAATAGTGAAAAGGGAAACCGAGCGCTTGAATCTGCTGATCTCCGATTTTCTCCTCTACGCCCGTCCCCGCGAACCCCAACCGAGGAAGTGCTCGCTGAAGGCCCTGGTGGAGGAGACCGTGTCGGTCTTCACGCGTTCCACCGACGAGGGAGACACGCAGGTGAACTGCGAACTCTCAGAAGTGGAGGCGACGGTGGATCCGGATCAGATCCGCCAGGTGCTCTGGAACCTGCTGACCAACGCCGCCCGGGCGGTGGACGGAGCCGGCGCGGTGCGGATTCGGCTGACTTCCCCGGAGGAAGGTGCGGTGGTGATCGAAATAGCCGACGAGGGGCCCGGCGTGCCGGAGGATCTGCGCTCCAGGATCTTCGAGCCGTTTTTTACCACCCACGACGACGGCAGCGGGTTGGGGTTGGCCACGGTAAGCCGGATCGTCGAGGCCCACCGGGGTTCGATCGAACTGAAATGCCCCGAGGGGGGAGGCAGTCGATTCATCGTCCGGCTGCCGGGAGCCGGGCAATGACCGAGATCATCGTCACCGACGACGAGCGCAGCATGCGCGAGTTTCTGGAGATCATGCTCAAAAAAGAGGGTTACAAAGTACGCTGTGCTCCGGGGATGGGCAAGACCCTGATGCTGATGGACGAGCAGGCGCCCGACCTGGTCATCACCGATTTGAAGATGAAGGGCGGCTCCGGGTTGGATCTGCTCAAGGAGATCAAGCGACGCGCGCCGGACGTGGAGGTGCTGGTCATCACCGCCTTCGCCACCACCGAGACCGCCATCGAGGCGTTGAAGCTGGGCGCCTACGACTACATCACCAAGCCGTTCCAGGTGGACGAGATCCGCGTGGTGGTCCAGCGGGCGCTGGAGAGGCAGCGCCTGCTCCGCGAGAACCTGCGCATGCGGGCGGAGCTGACCGGCCGCTACGACTTCGGAAACCTGGTGGGCAAGAGCGCCCGCATGCAGGAGGTTTACCGGCTGATCGAGCAGGTGGCGCCCACGCGCTCAAACGTGCTGGTCACCGGGGAGAGCGGCACCGGCAAGGAGCTGGTCGCCCGGGCGCTGCACCTGCGCAGCCCCCGCGCCGACCGGGCTTTCGTTCCCATCGACTGCGCCTCGATTCCCGCCCAGCTCATGGAGAGCGAGTTGTTCGGGTTCGTCAAGGGGGCCTTCACCGGTGCGGACACCGATCGCCAGGGGCTGTTCGAGCTGGCCGACGGCGGGACGGTGTTCCTCGACGAGATCGCCGAGGTTCCCCAGTCGGTCCAGGTCAAGCTGTTGCGGGTTCTGCAGGAACGCTCGATCAAGCGCCTGGGGGAGGGGCGCGACCGCCCGGTGGACGTCCGGCTGGTGGCCGCCACCAACCGGGACATCGACGAGGAGGTGCGCCGGGGATCTTTCCGGGAGGATCTGTTCTTCCGCCTGAACGTCATCCGCATCCACCTGCCCCCGCTGCGCGAGCGCCGGGATGACATTCCGGCGCTGACGCGGCACTTCGTGAAGAAAGTGTCCAAGGCAGAGGGGCACGCCGAGCCGATCGTGCTGACCGAGGCCCTTCAAGAGCTTTGCAACTACGACTTCCCCGGAAACGTGCGCGAGTTGTTGAACCTGGTGGAACGCGCCGTGGCTCTCAGTTCCGGCCGGCCCATCGGTCCCGAGGTGTTCCGCCAGCACCTGCACAAAGGCGACCAGGCGCCCCCGGCGGCGCCTTCACAGCTGCCCGAAGAAGGCGTGGAACTGGAGGAGGTCATGGCCTCGGTCGAGCGCAAGCTGCTCGAGCAGGCATTGCTGCGTGCCAACGGCGTCAAGAAGGAAGCCGCCCGGCTGTTGGGCATCTCCTTCCGCTCCTTCCGCTACCGGCTGACCAAGCACGGCCTGGGGTAAGCGGTGCTGAAAACCTTTCATCGTGCGAAAATATTGCGGGGTTGGAGGAACGCAAAACGTCAACTCCCCGGGCGGTCGGCCCGATCCGCGCCGGAGGACCCCGGGACGAAACCCACGAAAAACAAACAAATAAGGATCCGGTGCTTCCCGTGGTCCCCCGGCGCCGGATTGTTGATTGTTGGCATGAAATGTGCACATATTTTAGCGAATTAAGCCGAATGGCAGGAGGGTCTTGAAAATGATGGGACTCAGGCGAAGGGGCCAGCGGGGTTTCACGCTGGTGGAACTCATGGTCGTGGTGGCCATAATCGCCATCCTGGCGGCGGTGGCCATCCCGGTTTACATCAACTACGTCAAGAAATCCAAGGCATCGGAGACCTTCTCGCTGATGCAGGGCATCCGGGAAAAGCAGGAGGCCTATTTCGCCGAGTTCAAGCGGTTCACCGAGGATATCCCCTGGACGCCATACGCCCCCGCGACCGCGCAGGCCGCCGGCGTGTGCAGCACCACCCACAACTGGAATCTAGATCCCAACGACGCCAACGACGCGATGTGGATCCAGCTGGGTTTTCACCCCGACGGCCCCACTTACTACACCTACAGCGTGCAGACCGGCTATGTAAATGGAGTTCTGCAGACGGGTTTTCCGACCAAGACGCCCGGCACAACCTGGCCGACCACCGGTCTGGAGCCGTGGTACGTAGTGCAGGCCGAGGGCGACGTCGACTGCAACAAGGAGAGCGCGCGGTTCTATGTATCGTCCCGCAACAAGGAGGTCATCAAGACCGACACCTCCGACAACATCGACGATGACGTTTTTTAGGGAGGCGTTCATGGTGCCGGTGAAAAACGAGTCGAAACCCGGGCGGTCGATGGCCGGCATGACCCTGGTGGAGGTAATGGTGGTCGTGGCCATCATTGCCATTTTGGCGGCGATTGCCATCCCGGTGTTTTCCAACTATGCCAAGGAGTCCCGGATGTCCGAGGCCACCACCAATATCCAGGGGATTCTCGAGGCCGAGGAAGCCTACTTCACCCGCTTTCATCGCTACACGCCTGGTCTGGGAAATTGCCCTCCCAGCCCGCCCGCGACCGCCGGGTCCAACCAGAAATGGCCGGCCAACGTGGAGGCGGACTGCAACGCCCCGGCGGGCAGCGGCCTGGGATGGGCCATGCTGGGGTGGGAGCCCGAAGGACCGGTATATTTCCAATACCAGGTGTATTCCCTTTACGATCAGGCCGGGGACAAGGTGAATTTGCCTTCGGCGGTACTGCCCACCGGGGGCTGGGGGATCGACTGGGTTACCGAGCTCGGCAACGACGCTGCCAGCATGCAACCCTGGTGCGCCGTGCAGGCCAGCGCCGACAGCGACGGGGATACCAAATTGGTATATATCAGGGGCAATTCCTACAACAACACGATTTTCCGCACTCCGGACGGCGAGTACTGAAGACTACCAATCGCCGCTGGCCGAGTCGTGGGCGATGGCGCCGCTGGAGAACGCCTCGGCATCCGCGTCCCACTCTCCCGGCAGGCTCCAGTGGGCGGTGGCGGCGTCGTTGTCGATATCCGTCCAGGCCTGACAATGAAAGGTAACCCCATGCCCGCTGGTAATATTCCGGGGCTGGGTAACCAGCGTATACTGATAGCAGCCGTAGATCGCCTCGGTGACATAGAAATCGATGTTTTTGTAATCGTCCGCATTGGCTTGACCGGCCCAGTTGACATAGCCGGTGTCACCATTCAAGTTGGCTATCGTGCCCATGGGCTGCGGGCAGAACGGTGCCATGCTAGGTGGCAAAACGCAGGATACCTTTGTGCCGTCGGCCTGGGTTCTGGGAGTGTCGTAGAACTCGGTGACGCCCCGAAAGCAGCGCTTCAGGTTCTCGTTCACTTCGGAAGCCTTGGACTTGCGCGTGTAGTTGATGTACGCGGGGATGGCCACCGCGGCCAGGATGCCGATGATGGCCACAACGATCATCAGTTCGGTCAAGGTGAAGCCTTGCCGCCCGGGCTTTTTGCCAAACATGGACGCCATGATTCCTCCTTCTAGCTAGTATACCATTAAGTATGCCGTTGATGAAGGCTGGTGGCAAGGCCCCCGGATCAGGCCAGCCACAGAACCGCGGCCATGCCGACCAGCCCCGAAAGGCCCACGGCCAGTCGCAGCCAGGCGCGTGTAAACCGGGGGCCGGTCGAGCACAGGGGCAGGGCCCAGGTCAACAGCCCCAGGAGCAGCATCAAGGCAAAAAGCACCGGGGGGCGGCGGGGAGATGCAACCGGCAGTCGTGCCCGGGGAGAAGGTTCGCATTCGATCACCGGTGGCGGGCCCAGGCGCCGGGCCGCGGCACCGATGGTCCGGTCGTGAGGGCTCATGCGCCGGGCTGCGGCCAGCAGGGTCCGGGAAAGATCCAGCAGTCCCAAATGCTTTGCGCCCCGGGACTGCCAGTAGGCATGCCAGGCGATAACGTCGCGGGTGCGCGGATCCCCGGCGCCTCCCCCGCAGAGCGGCGGCCGGAGGTCTGCGAAGAAAGAGCGGATCTCGCAGATCATCTGCCGCTCGGTCGGTGGTTCTCCGCGGCCGGCCAGCCAGAAGAGCCCCCGGGGGGTCAGAGTGGACAGCAATCCGGTTTCGAGATGCGGGCCGCTGTCCAGGGCGACCGGCCGGAGTTCACCGAGTCGGTCGACGGAATCGCCATCCAGCCGACCCGCCCGCGGCAGACGTGCTTCCAGTTCCTGGTCTTCTTGGGCCAGGGCCCGGCGCAAGGCCGGGTTGTCCAGATCGCGCAGGTAGAAGACCCGGACGTCCGGACGGTAGCCCTCGACCTGGATCAGGTAGTCGAGCATGAAGGCCAGGTTGAAGTCGGCGACGATCGCCACGCTCCGGTCGGGAAGCAGAGTGAGGGCGCGCACGGCCAGGCGCCGTCCGGCCGTGCAGGTGGAGCGGTTCAGCCGCTGGTTGTGCGGCGGGAGAATGGTGGCCGTAAAAGCCAGCAGCGCCAGGACCGGTGCCGTCCAGGCGAGTCGGGCACGCCTACCGGCAAGCACCCGGGAGCCGGCCGCCAGCCCGCCGGCGGCCAGGAGTACCAGCGCGGCCATGGCCGGCAGGGCGTAGCCGGACACGTCCGGATTGTCCAGGCGCACGGATCTCTGCAGCGCCAGGGTGAGCAGGCAGAACGTGCCGGTGCATACCAGGAGCACGGCCACACAAGGCTTCTTCCTCATCAGGGGATAGAGCCCCAGGGCGGCCAGGATCGCGAGGCCCGGGCCCAGTCCCGAGATTATCGCCGCCAGCGCCGTCAGACCGGTGCCCGACGACTGCGCCCGGGTGAACGAGTGGCTGAAGGTTAGCCCCAGCACGCCCTGCAGCCACCCGGTCAGCGTGGCCGGATCTCCCCAGCGCAGATCTCCGGGCGTATTGGCCATGAGCGGAAGCAGCAGCAGCGGCGCCAGGCCCAGCAGCCCGGCCGCCGCGGCGCGCAACAGGTTCCGGGGCGCCAGCAGGATGACGCGGGTGTCCTTCCAGGCGACGAGCGCCAGGATTGCCGGGGCGGCCGCCAGCGCAATCAGCGGGTGCACGGCCAGGCCCATCCCGGTGAAGGCCGCCGCCCGGACGACGCGGTCCGGCCCGGCTTCGTCGGGTGACGCGGCCAACCGTATGAGTTCCCGCAGCGCGCAGAGCAACAGTAGCAGCGCCAGCGTGTAGACCTCGGTCCGAACGGCCTGGGACCACAGTCCATTGCAGAGCATGAAGGCACCGCCGAGCATGACCGCAAAGAAGATCCCGGATGGCTTATCGTCCGGCCCCAGGGCTTTCCATAGATCCAAGACGGTGCGGGTCATGACATACAGGGCCAGAGCAGCGAAGAGGGCCGAGAAGTACAACAGCGAGGTGGACGGCGGGGCAAAGGGCCACAGGGAGAAAAGGTGGCCCAGGATCACCGCCAGGGGTGAGCCGGGCGGGTGAAAAACGCCCAGGCGGAATGCGGCGGCGGTCAACTCGGGGCTGTCCAACCAGTCGGGAAACGGATGGGCGGTCAGCAGGTAGAGTACGAATCCAGCGGCAGCTACGGCCAACGCGGGCAGGCGATTGACCATGGGCTAGACAAGATCGCGCCGCGAGAAGATCCAGGCGCCGAAAAACAAGAGCACTCCCAGGTAGCCGATTCCGTAGATCCACAGCCAACCCACCTCGCCCAGGCCGATGGGAATATCGTGGACCACCCGGTTGCCCAGGTTGAAGTCGGCGAAGTCCGGCAGGACGAAGAACAGGCCCTTCAGGAATCCGTGCAACACCGTGTTCTCCACCTTGTCGGCCAGGGTGCTCAGCGCCTCCAGCGAGCGCCCCACTACGAAGATCCCCAGGGTGAACAACCCGGAGAGATACGGCGAGGTGAATGAGGCGAAGAACACCGCCAGCGCCGCCACCAGCAGGATCTCGGCCAGGATGGCCAGTAGCGCCATTATCAACGGCGCGCCGGGGGGCTGGCCGGATATCCACAGGAGCAGGATCAGTGAGACCGACATGGTGCCCACTTCCACCAGCAGGGTGAGCGCCAGGCCCAGGTACTTTCCCACCACGTACTGCCAGCGGTGGATCGGGCGGCTCAAGACGGCGTACAGGGTCTTGCGGCGGACCTCCTTGTGTACCAGGCTGACCCCGATGAGGATGGCCAGGATCACTGCGAAGATCGAGACGCAAAACAGGCCCCAGTCGGTGATCACCCGCAGGCGCTGGTCCAGCGACAGCTCGGCCAGCAGCAGGGCCGACACGATGAATCCCAGCGCCAGTATCAGGATGCCCAGAACGGTCCGGTTGCGGATGGACTCGCGGAAGGTGGTGGCGGCGACTGATAGAATGGCCCGCATTCAGTCTTCCTTTTCTATGCCGGGTGCCAGGGTGCGGATGAACACCTCTTCCAGCGAGGCGTGCCGTTGATTCACCGAGCGGATGCGGTGGGGGCCGGCCAGCAGGGCCTTGAGCAGTTCGTCGGGCCTTTCCGCGGCTGGAACCAGCAAGGTGTCCTCCCCGGCGGCGTCGAGCCTGGCCGTGAGGGGCTTGAGCGACTCATCCGAGCGCACCGCCTCGCCCTCCACCAGGACCTCCCAGGCGTTGGTGTGGGCCTCGAGCACATCGCGCAAGGAACCCGAGGCCAGCAGCCGGCCGCGGTGCAGGAACGCCACCCGGTCGCATACCGCCTCGGCTTCGGCCAGGACGTGCGAGGAGAAGAACACGGTTTTTCCCCGGTGCCCCAGATCCGCGATCAGGTCCTTGACCCACCGGCGCCCCAGGGGGTCCAGGCCGCCCATGGGCTCGTCCAGGATGTACAGATCCGGATCGCCCAGCATGGCCTGGGCCAGGCCCACCCGCTGGAGCATGCCCTTGGAGAACTTGCGCATCGGGCGCTTCTCGTTGGCATCCAGACCCGCCTGCTCGAGCAGCCCGGGTACCTGGCGCTTCAGCTCGCCGGCGTCGATCCCCGAGAGCCGGCCGCAGTGTCTCAAGAATTCCCCGGGAGTCAGGTAGTCGTAGAAGTCGGGCAGCTCGGGCAGATAAGAGACCCTCCGGCGCGAGCGGATGTCGGAGACCGGCCGCCCGAACAGGGAGGCCTCCCCGCCGTCGGGCCGCAGCAAGCCCACCAGGATCTTGATGGTGGTGGTCTTGCCCGCCCCGTTGGGACCGATGAACCCGAAGACTTCGCCGGGCGCAACCTCCAGATCCAGGCCGATCAGGGCGCTGGTTCGCCTGCGCCGCAGTCCGGTGCGGAAGGTCTTTTGAAGCGATCGAACTCGGATGGCCGGGGTTTGTCCGCTCATGGCTCCCGGATCAACAGGAAAAGATCGTAAGACAAGTAAGCATATCTTTCCTTCCACTTCCTTACAAGCGCCTGTCGGGCGGCTACCAACTCGTCACGCTCGGGCTTTTCCATCACCAGGGCCAGGCGGGCGCGTAAAACTCCGCTCAGCACCGGATCGGTCTCCTCCGCGAGGATTCCCAGCAAGGTCTTTCTGGCGAGTTCCCTGCGGCCCTTCTTGGTATACAGGTCCACCAGCTTGCTCCGGATCCAGCCGGGAGCACCGGGCAGCGAGGCCGCGAGCTCGAAGTAGGGGATGGCCGAATCTGCGTCGCTCAGCTCGTAGTAATAGTTGAAGGCCAAGCGCAGGGGGAACTGGTGGTCTTCAGGAAAACGACGCATGCCTGCCCGCAAGAGTCGATTGGCCCGTTCGACCAACTCCGGAGGGATGACGTCTATCTCGCGTTTGGGAAACAACGTGACCATGGCGCCCCAGAAGTAGGCCTTCTTGAAGTAGGGATCAACCTCAAGCAGGGTGTCGACGAAGTCGGACAGCCAAGGCAACTGCTCGTCGGTGAGTATGTGGTGTCCGTAGTAGAGATTGGCCCGGATGAACAGAAGGTCGGCCGTCAGGGCATGGTAGCCCAGATTCAGTTGCCGCAGCACCTTGCCGGGAGGGAGCAGAACCACTTCCTTGAAGGTGACTCTGTCGGTCGTGGCTCGCTCATGGAGGGCATAGCGACCCCCGATGGCCAGGGGAAGCAGCAGGAGGAGTACAGCAAATTTCGAAGTCAACACGGTAGGGGGATAAATAAAAGAAAAAGGCGGGATTGTAAAGCCCGCCTTTTTCTAAAGGTTCGCAATCCGACTAGAACGGATTGGCACTGTCGTTCTGAACGGCACCGCTGCTGAACGCTTCAGCTTCGATATCCCAGACGCCCGGTAGATTCCAGTGGGCCAAGGCAAGGTCGGCGTCAATGTCCGTCCACGCCTCGCAAATGAAAGCATTGCCCGTTGCAGTGGGAACCGAGGCACTGGTGCAGGTGTACTGGTAGCAACCGTAGATGGCCTCGGTGACCATCCAGTCGATCGCTTTGTATCCGTCGGCGTTTGCGTGGCTGGCCCAGGTGACGTAACCCGTGTCACCGTTGACTGTAGCACAGGAACCCACCACAGAGTCGCCGAAAAACGGCGCCAGGGTCAGGGGCAGCGAGCTGGAAGTCGAGACGCCCAGGCGTCCGCCTGCATCGGACCCGACCCGGGGCTTGTCGTAATAATCGACCACGCCGCGGTAGCAACGCTTCAGGTTCTCGTTCACCTCGGAAGCCTTTGACTTGCGGATGTAGTTGATGAATGCCGGGATGGCCACCGCGGCCAGAATGCCGATGATGGCCACGACGATCATCAGCTCGATCAGCGTGAAACCTTTTCTCCCTATCTTCCTACGTATTTTCAGCAGCATAGAACCTCCTTTTTCTCAAGTTACTTTTTGACTCCCATTTTGTTAGCCTGTCTAGCACATATCTCCCTTTTTTTGCAAGAAAAAACTTGCATCACCTCCTTCCGGTTTCCTCTGATGATATTTCTATATGGTTTAACCACATGCCAAAGATCTTCCAAGCCTACTCAAAACAAAGCAAAATTCATGCCGCTCGGGCGGTTGTAGAATTGTCTATATGTATCATGCAGATACAAAGACGGCCAGTTCGCAGAGGATCCGTTCGGGTGACAATCTTCGTCACTCGGATTGACAAATTGCGCTCTTGCGTTGCCGGATCAGTCTCCCTATACTGCCTGCGTGACTGGAGAAAAACCCGGAATCGTCCTCTCGGTGGTGCTTCCCGCCCTCAACGAGGAGGGGGCCATAGGCGACGTGCTCAGGCGCCTGCGGGCCACGGGAGATTCGGTCGAACGGGCGTCGGCGGGCGTCGCCAGGGTTCAAATCCTGGTGGTGGACGACGGCTCGACCGACCGCACCGCCGAGGTGGCCGGGGCGGTGGCAGGTGTGGACGTCTTGAAATTGGAGCAGAACCGCGGCTACGGCGGGGCGCTCAAGGCGGGGTTTGAAAAGGCCGACGGCGAGTGGCTGGCGTTTCTGGACGCCGACAACACCTATCCCCCCGAGTTTCTCTCGGACCTGGTCGACTCCATGATCGAGACGGATGCCGACATCATACTGGGATCCCGGCTGGCAGGCGCGAAATCGCGAATGCCGGCCGTGCGCCGGGCGGGCAACCTGTTCTTCGCGCGGCTGCTTTCCTGGATCACCGGCCGGACCATCACCGACACCGCCTCGGGCATGCGTATCTTCAAGCGCGGGGTTCTGGAGCGTCTGCCCCGTCTGCCCGACGGGCTGGACTTCACCCCGGCGATGAGCACCTCGGCGATGCACGAGCGCCTGGACATCCGCGAGATCCCCATGGCCTACGACGAGCGCGCCGGCGCCTCCAAACTCAATCCGGTCACCGACGGGCTGCGTTTCTTGTGGACCATCCTGCGCACCGCCCACCGTTACAATCCCCTGAAGGTCTTCGGCTTGATCGGCCTCGTGCTGATTGTGGTGGGGATCGGCTACGGCGTTGGCCCCCTGGCGTACTACATCCAGGTTCAGCGAGTGGAGGACTGGGCCATCTACCGGCTGGTCGCCGTGATAGTCTTATTGGTCTCCGGAGTCAACATTCTGTTCTTTGGCGTGGTGGCCAATGTGGTCCTCGCGGCCACCCACCGCATGCCTCCGTTCCGAAACAGCTTGCCGGCCCGCCTTTTGCTCCGGCCCTTTGTCCTGCGCCATCTTTGGATCCTGGGCACATTGCTGATGTTGTCGGCCGTTTTGTTGAATCACGAAGGCCTGTACAGCTACCTGACTGTTGGGAAGGTTTCCATTCACTGGTCATACGTTCTGACCGGGTGCATGCTGTTTCTTCTGGGCCTCTCGCTTTTGCTGTGGGGATCGCTGGTCAGGTCGGTGGAGGCGGTTGCCGGCCGCCATGGCTTGCCGCCGGGGAAGCGGGAGCCACCAAAGTGACGGAGGACTGGGTAGGTATACAGCGAAAGCACTTTGACAAGCGATCGGCCGAATACGCCGCAATGTACGGGAACGACACTCCCTTCCAGGATGCGATGACCAGGCGCTTGCTGGTTTTGGCGGGGCCGCGGGAGGGAGAGGAAGTGTTGGAGATCGGCTGCGGGGCAGGACGCGTCACGATACCGCTGCTTCGGGCCGGAGTCCGCTTGACCGGGCTGGACATATCTCCTGCATTGCTGCGGGTGCTTCAGGAGCGGGTTGCAAAGATCAATTCAGCCGCCAGATTCCACCCGATATGTCTTTCGGCCGAGCAAATGGACTTCGAAAACCAGTTTCATCTGGTTATCGGACGCGGGATTCTTCATCACTTGAGGGATCCGGTCAAAGTGCTCGCCCGGGTGCGACGAGCGCTGCTTCCCGGCGGAAGGGCTGTATTCATGGAGCCCAATCCGATCAACCCCGGATGGCTGCCCCTGCATATATTCCACCCGGCCCTTTCCCTCTCTGTCGAGCGATACTTGCTGCGGGGAACTCCAGGGCGCACCCGCCGGATGCTCGCCCAGGCCGGGTTCAGAGATTTGCATTGCGTCTTCGCGGGGCTGGTTCCGCCGCCGTTGTGGGGCCGCGTTGCCCGGTTGGACGAAGCGGAGCAGTGGCTCACCTCTATTCCCGTGCTCAGAAAACTGGCGTTGTATCTTCTGATCCGCGGGGACAAGTCAGGGGAGTCGGGTTGAATCCAATAGAGCCCGGAAATAGACGCCCGCCCACATGGGTATGGGAACTGGCTGCTCTGGGTGTGGCCTTGGCCGGTGTGGTGGCGCGTTGCCTGCCCTGGCGCCATGTTTTCTCGAAAGTGGGGGTGGTGATGATGGGGACCGACCCCTATTACCACATTTGGCGCGCCCGGGGGCTGGCGGAGAGTTTTCCCGAGTTTCCGACGTTTGATCCGTTCATTACGTTTCCCGTCGGCGCACCGATTCCCTGGCCGCCGGGCTTCGACCTGTTGTTGGCGGCTCCGGGTTTGCTGGGAGCTCCCGTCTCGGCGTTGGCCTACTGGGGGGCGTTGTTGATGCCCCTGCTCGGCGGCGTGGCGGTGTATTTGACCTTCCGCTTGGGGATGCGGATTTTCAACCCGGCCACGGGTCTGGTGGCGGCCGTGTTCATGGCCTTGATGGGCGGGGCCATCGACGCGTCTTTGCTGGGAAGGGTGGATCACCACGCTCTGGTCGCACCGGTTACCTTGGGCATGTTCTTGGCGTTGCTGCGGTCACTGGGGGCCGGTTCTCCGCGTCGGGCTTTTATATGGGGGGCCGTGTGCGGCCTACTGGCGGCTGTTTCGGTGGGTTGCTGGATCATAACCCCGCCGCTGTACTTCCTGGCCGTACCCCTGACGATCTTGATTCTGAGGTGGAGCCCAGAGGCGGAAAGTGCACGCCGTGCGGCCATCTCCTGCCTGGGCTCGGCCGCCGTGCTGGTGCTGCTGGTCGTTCTCCTGGTCGCCGATCTTCCGGCCAAGCCGTTCGCCCTGTACCAGCCTTCCTGGTTGACTGTAATGTTCTTCGGACTGTCTGCGCTCCTGGTGATTCCGTTCTTTTTCCGCCGGCTGGCATGGGTCGGGATTGGGGCGGTGTCGGTTGTGCTGGGGATCGTCGTCGTGGCGCAGCCGGAATTCCTGGCCGTTATCCGGCAAGGACTGCAGGTGGCTTCCGGCGGAGATCCCACATACAAGATGGCCCAGGAGTCCTCGCACATTTTGTTCGAAGGCGGCCTTTTCACGCTCAGTTGGGCCGTCACCAAATATACCTACCTGCTGTTGTTGGTGCCTTTTCTGCTGGTTGTTTGGCTGGGCCGGACATTGCGGGCGCAAGACTTTTCCGGCACGACGGTGTTCGGGCTGGTGTTTGTGTTTCTGGGGGTGGGCTTTCTGCTGGTCCAACGCCGATTCGGCGAGTTTGCCGCGCCCGCGCTGGCCTTGCTCTTTGGCTGGATGTTCACCGAGGGAGCCCGGGTGTTTTGCGCGTTCTTTCGCCAAGCCCCCAGCAGATCTCGCGCGTTTTTGTGGGGCGGACTCCTGGTGGCAGCACTCGGAGCGGCGGTCTCTCCCCTGGCAACCGTAGTGGTGAGCAGTGCCCAGGGCAATCCGGTTGCCTACCAGGGGCAGGTGGTGAAGTTCGGAAGGGAGATCCGGGAGCAGACGCCGGAGCCCCGGGGCCCGGACGGCAAGCTGACCTATGGTGTTATCTCCGGATGGAATGAATCCCACCCGCTGCTTTATGCTGCCGGGCGACCGGTGATGGTGAGTTCTTTCGGAACCCGGGAGGCCCTGGAGGGAAATCGCACGGCATTCAGGCTGCTGCTTTCTCCGGACGAGGAGGCGGTATATTCGGAGATGGTCAAGAACCGGATCCGCTTCGTGGTGACCTCCAGCTACATCTCTCAGATTGTCGCCATGGCCGAGATTGCCGGCATTTCCGAGCCGTTCGTGCGCAGCCAGATCGTGGAGGTGAAGGGGCGTTACTTGAGACACTTTGTTCCGCTGGCTCCCTTTGGTGAGTGCATCTACACCCGCCTGTTCCTGTGCGACGGAAGCGCAAAGACGGTAGTGGACTATCGTCACAAGCCGCTCGGCCACTTCCGCTTGTCTTTGGAGTCGGAAACTTCGTTCCGGTTTGCCGGCGTGAGCTTGCCGTTGTTCAAGGCCTTCGAGGTGGTGGCCGGCGCGAGGATCGCGGGAAAAGCACAGCCGGGCCAGCTGGTGAAACTGGAACTGCCCCTGAAGACCAACACCCGTCGAAGCTTTTTCTACCTGAGCGGGACAACTGCGGGACCGGATGGATGTTTCGAAATCATCGTGCCG
>Ga0272442_10001569_pt1 | contig 34328 bp, 24 predicted proteins | sample SSMForm2O_FD_200262 | JGI IMG/M metagenome (GOLD analysis project Ga0272442, IMG submission 200262) | Marine sediment archaeal communities from Little Sippewissett salt marsh, Falmouth, MA, United States - SSM-Form-2O | ecosystem: Environmental > Aquatic > Marine > Wetlands > Sediment ... | reverse complement strand
ATGCCGGCCTCCTCTGCTGAATTCGTAGCCGCATTCAGGGACCCTGGATCCTATACCTTCAAGGAAGGGTATTCATTGGACTGGTATTATGTGGATGAGGCGGGAAGCGTTAAAGGAACCTGTACCCTAAATTCCGGTACGCTGAGTGGGGCAATGTACGATCGGACGGTGCACTACGACCTTGATTTAAAGAAAGGCTGGAACCTGGTCAAATATGAGGTTGAGAAAGTATTCGCCGATACGGATGGTAAGACCTATATCGAAAAGGATCACTACACTACCATTGCGGAATGGCCTTCCGGGGTTGAATTCGTTTTCATCCCGGAGTAGGTACAGGCCGCCAAAATGCCGACCGGACAGAAAGGCTTGGATTGGGTCAGGGAATCCCAGCTGATGGGTTGCCTGCCGGGAGTACTGCCCTTCGAAAATTACTACCTTTGGCAAAACACTCCTTTTAAAATATGATCCAATCCATGACCGGGTTCGGGAAGCACGTCCTTCAGCTGCCCGGAAAAAAAATAACGGTAGAGCTGAAATCCCTGAACAGCAAAAACCTGGATATCAATGCCAGGGTTCCACAGGCCTACAGGGAAAAGGAACTCGAATTTCGCAACACCATTGCACGTGCCCTCAGCCGCGGCAAGATCGACTTTGGCCTTTATGTGGAGGCCAACGGGCAGGAAGCCTCGTCCCAGATCAATGAACCCGTGGTCCGCAACTATATGGAACAACTGGCAAAGATCGCCGACGGGGACACCCTTCGATTGCTGGAAATGTCCCTGCGCATGCCGGATGCCCTCCGCACAGAGCGGGAGGAGGTGGATGCAGAGGAGTTCAAAGCCATCCAGGAAACCCTCGAAAAGGCCCTGGAAGATGTAAGGGCATTCCGTCTCGAGGAAGGAAGCGCCCTGGAATCGGATTTTGCCACCCGGACAAGAACCATTCAAAGACTGCTGGAACAGGTTGAAGAACTGGACGCGGAACGGCTCAGCGGGATTCGCCAGCGCCTGGAGCGGGCTGTGGAGGAGCTGAAGGAGACGGTTGACCCTAACCGTTTTGAGCAGGAGCTGATCTACTACCTGGAAAAATACGACATCACCGAGGAGAAAGTTCGCCTGGGAAAGCACCTCGAGTACTTCCTGAGCACCCTGGAGTCAGGGGAATCCAATGGAAAAAAACTGGGCTTTATCTGCCAGGAGATCGGGCGGGAGATCAACACCATCGGGTCCAAGGCCAATGATGCGCCCATGCAGCGGGTGGTGGTGCAGATGAAGAATGAGCTGGAAAAGATCAAGGAACAAATCCTTAACGTGCTCTGATGGAAGCAGGCAAGCTCATTGTATTTTCAGCTCCTTCCGGCAGTGGCAAGACAACCATTGTTCGCCACTTGCTCGCCCAATCCGAGCTGAACCTGGCCTTTTCGGTCTCCGCTACCTCGCGCCCCCGAAGACCCAAGGAAAAGCATGGGGAGCACTATTATTTCATGACCATTTCGGAGTTCAAGAAGCACATTAAAAACGGGGATTTCCTCGAGTGGGAAGAGGTATACCGGGACAATTTCTACGGCACCTTAAAAAGCGAGGTGGAGCGGCTCTGGTCCGAAGGGAAGCACGTGATCTTTGACATCGATGTAGTTGGAGGCCTTCGCATTAAGAAGAAATTTCCCGAGCAGACCCTGGCGGTTTTTGTCAAGCCCCCCAGCGTGGATGAGCTGAAGATCCGTCTTAAAAAGCGAAGCACGGAAAGCGAGGATAAGATCAATATGCGTATCGCCAAAGCTTCGGTGGAGCTGGCCACGGCCCCCCAGTTTGACAGGATCATAAAAAATTACGACCTGGATACCGCCCTGCAGGAGGCCTACCAGCTGGTGGCCGAATTCGTGGGGGTTTCCGGGAAGGAATCTCAATCCGCTTCCTAGGTGAGATCTGTTACGGCATGAAAAAGACCGGTTTGTTTTTCGGCACGTTTAATCCCATTCATATCGGGCACCTGGTCATTGCCAACCACATGGTGGAATTCGCTGACCTGGATGAGGTGTGGTTTGTGGTCACCCCTAAAAGCCCGTTTAAAGCAAAGGCCAGCCTCCTGGAAGACCACCACCGCTATCAAATGGTCTTTGAGGCGGTACGTGAGTATCCGAAATTGAGTGTTTCCGACATTGAATTCAAGCTTCCTCAGCCAAACTATACCGTAGACACCCTTACCCGACTACAGGAGAAACACGGGAAGGGGCGTCAATTTGCCCTCATCTTGGGGGAGGACAACCTCAAGGGCTTTCACAAATGGAAGAATTACCAGGCCATCCTGGAATACTATGAACTCTACGTATACCCAAGGATTTCGGGAAAAGAAGTCCCCGAGGAGTTCAGGGGGCATGCCCGTATCCATCGGGTGGAGGCACCTGTGATGGAGATCTCCGCCACGTTTATCCGCAAACAGCATAAGGCCGGCAAGAACATCCGGCCACTCCTCCCGGAGCCCGTCTGGAAGTACCTGGATGAGATGAATTTCTACCGGTAGGGTGATCCGGCCTGGCCGGGCAGGCTTTAGGAGGTTGTCCGGATGTGCTATCTTTGGCCGAACATCAAAATCCACCCTATGAAGCCGCTAATCACCTTTTTTCTTTTATTGTTTTCATTTGCCGTCTGCAGCCAGAAGAAGATACTGGACCACGCTGATTTCGATCGCTGGAACACCATCGAAAATGAAGCCATATCCACCGATGGCAACTTTGTGATCTACAGCCTGGAGCGGGGAGAGGCGGATCAATTCCTGAAAATAAAACGGGCGGACGGTTCCCTCGTTTTTGAACACGACCGGGCCGAATCAGGGGAGATCACCCATGATTCCAAATACGCCCTTTTTGCCATCAAGGCCTGGAAGGACAGCGTAATGGAAATGAAACGGAGGAAAGTCAAGAAAAAGGACCTTCCCAAAGACAGCCTGGGTATCTATAACCTCACCGGGGGGACCCTGGAGAAGATTGCCCGAATCCGTGGATATAAGGTTCCCGAGCAGTGGAGCGGCTATGTCGCCTATCAGGTGGAAGAAACCCCGGAAGAAAAGTCAACCGAGAAGGACACCACCAGGAAGAAGGAAGATAAAAAGGTGAAAAAACCGGGAAATAAAAACGGGTATCACCTGGTTGTACGGGAGCTGGAGAACGGACGACAGGACACCTTTAAGTTCGTGACGGACTACCGCTTTGCCAAAAAGGGCAAGCGCCTGGCCTTTGTTACCACAGGCGAAGCCGAGGACGAGGGGGCCGGGCTCTATGTGCTCGACCTGGAGAAAGAGTTGCTCCGGACCGTCCATCAGGTGAAAAAAACGAAGTACCATCAGATGAATTTCAGCGATTCAGGGAAACACCTTGGCTTTGTCACCGATGAAGATACCACCAAAGTACAGGTCAGGCCCACGCGCCTGTACTATTGGACCGAGGGAATGCAGAAAGCCGACCAATTGGCAGGCCCAGACCCTGTAAACGGTGCCTTGAGGCCTTCCCGTTATGCAGACCTGCACTTCTCAAAAGACGAGTCCCGCATGTACTTTGGCCTGGCAACTCCGCCCGTTATCCGGGATACTTCCCTCCTGGATGAAGAGATTGTAAGCGTAGAGGTATGGACCTATGATGAACCCCGCCTGTACACAGTACAGGAAATGCAGGTAAAGAACGATACGGTAAAGGCATATACCTCCGTAGTGGACCTTTCCTCCCGGGAGATCCGGCAACTGGCTACAGAGGCCTATCCGGACCTTGAGCTTGGGGCTGAGGGAGATGCGCCCTTTGCTCTGGCGAGTTCCAGCACCCCCTATGACCTGGAGCGGCAATGGACCGGACTGGGCGCGCGGGATTACGCCCTGGTGGACCTTGCAGAGGGTACCACAAGTGAGATCCTGACCCGGATAGCCGGAAGGGTGAGCCTGAGTCCTGAAGGATCTTATGTGTATGGCTATGACCTGCTGGACAGTGCCTGGTTCTCTTACAATACCCGCCAGAAGGAACGCACCGTATTGACCAGGGGGCAGAAGTTCTACAACGAGCTCCACGACTCACCAAGTCCGCCAAGTCCTTATGGGGCTGCCGGCTGGACGGAAAAGGATGAGGATCTGATCCTCTACGACCGCTATGACCTCTGGAGGTTCGACCCGGACACGGGGGAATCCGAGCGGCTCACCCGTGGGAGGGAGACCCGTACGGTCTATCGCTATCTGGCCCTGGATGAGGAACAAAAATTCCTGGATCCAAAACAACCCTGGCTTTTGACTTCGTTTAACGAAACGGACAAAAGCAGCGGATTTGCCAAATTTGATCCGAAAAGGAACAGGGTAACCCAGCTCCTGAGTGGCCCCTACAGGTATGGGAGGCCTGTAAAGGCCAAGGAGTCGGAAAAGCTGCTCTTTACCAGAGAATCTTTTCAGGAGTTCCCCGACCTGCACCTAAGCGACATGGAATTTAAGACTCAGGCACGCATCAGTGAGGCGAACCCCCAACAGGCGGAATACCGCTGGGGCAGCATCGAGCTGGTGAGATGGAATTCCCTGGATGGGAAGGAACTCACGGGTATGCTGGTAAAACCCGAGGGCTTTGATCCTTCAAAGAAGTACCCCATGATCGTGAACTTCTATGAAAAGAGCTCCGATCGCCTTCACCGGCACTGGACCCCATCTCCGGGGCGGTCAACCATCAACTACTCCTTCTACGCCAGCCGGGGGTATCTGATCTTTAACCCGGATGTGCATTACCGAACCGGTTATCCGGGGGAAAGCGCCTATAACTGTGTAATTCCCGGTGTCACTTCCCTGATCGAAAAGGGATTCGTGGACAAGGATAATATCGGGGTGCAGGGCCATAGCTGGGGCGGATACCAGATTGCATACCTGGTCACCAAGACCGATCTCTTCAAGGCTGCAGAGGCGGGTGCTCCGGTCCCCAACATGATCAGCGCCTATGGCGGGATTCGATGGTGGACGGGCCTTAGCCGGCAGTTCCAGTATGAGCATACCCAGAGCCGGATTGGGGGGACCCCCTGGGAATATCCTATGCGGTACCTGGAGAATTCCCCTATATTCAATATCGACAAGATCAACACCCCCCTGTTGATCATGCACAATGATGCGGACGGGCATGTGCCCTGGTATCAGGGGATCGAGTTTTTTGTAAGCCTCAGAAGGCTTGGCAAGCCCTCCTGGTTCCTCAACTATAACGGGGAGCCGCACTGGCCCTTAAAGCGTCAGAACCGCGAGGATTTCAACATAAGGCTGGCTCAGTTCTTTGATCACTACCTTAAAGGCGCACCTAAACCTGTCTGGATGGAACGTGGGGTTCCGGCAGTGGAGAAAGGTATTAACCAGGGGTATGAGTTGTTGGACTCCGGGGAAGAATAGGGGGGGACTAATCCAGCTCCTGCCGCCTTAACGTTTCGAAAGCCCATGCCAGGGCCGTATCCATCGATCGGTGTACCGAATTCGGGCAATGAAGGAAACGCGCTTCCAGGCGGGCGTTTTTCTCGTTGATGTCATCATAGACTACCCAGGCGTATCCCGCCAGGTATGGGACCAGCTTCAGGGTTTCAAAATGCATGGTGGGGTCCAGGGAATAGGAGTGCTTCCGGTTGGAGATATAGACCACAGGTTTCTTTTTGTAATGTTCCCAAGCCAGGGCAAGCAGGGGGAGGGATGCATCCAGGTTGATGGATTTTCCTTCTTTGATCTCTCCGATAACCACCTGATCGTAAAAACGGAAGGTCCCAATGTCCAACTCATGGATGGTCAGCAAGGTTTTTTCGAAAAGATCTGTAGACATGCCCCAAATAATACTGATTTAAAGTTAGCAGGAAAAGTCTTCGGAAGGCCCGTCTCACGGCAGATAATCGATGAAATGCACTATAAATTCTTTAAAGTGTCCGTTCCGAGGAGTTTGTCTGCTTTGTTGGTGAACCAGGCTCATTGTTTTCGGCTGGCAAATGAAGGATGCGACTTCCTGCCAGGTTTAATTGTATAAGATTTTCCAAAAATCCTGTACCTTATGAAGGTGAAAGTACTTGTGATCCAACAAAAAAAGATCGGCGATGTTCTGGTGAGCAGCTTGTTGTGCCGTCATCTAAAGGAGAACATCCCCAATGCGGAGATACACTTTGTGGCAAACACCGGGACAGAGGCTGTATTGATCAACAACCCATATATTGATTCCATCATTTATTTTGCTCCTGAATACCGAAAGAGCTATCGTTCCTTCTTGAGTTTTCTTACTGGCCTGCGGGCAAAACGCTACCATGTTGTCATTGATGTTTATGGTAAAATTGAAAGCCTTTTGATGACCTTGTTTTCAGGAGCAGACAAAAAAATTGCACATCGAAAGGGCTATACCCGGTTTTTTTACACTCATCCGATAAAATCTATCAAGGGCCAAATCCTGGGAGAAGGACTGGCCATCGAAAATCGATTGCGCCTTTTGAATCCCCTGATCGATTCGCTAAAATCTCCTGAAGCCCTGCCTGAGATATACCTTTCTGAAGATGAAGTCCAGTCCGCGTCAAAGGCATTGCTGGACCAGGGAATTCGACCCGGCCAACCCCTTTTGATGATCAGCTTGCTGGGTAGTGTTCCTTCCAAGACCTATCCCCTGGATTATATGGCCCAACTTCTGGAAGAAGTGGTACACGCATCCCCACAAACCACTTTGCTGCTCAACTATATTCCAAGGCAAAAACCAGAAGTAGACAAACTATTCGGTCTTCTTTCAAGTAAAACCAGTGAAATGATACGGCCAGAAGTCTATACCTCAAACCTGCGAGGTTTTCTGGCCCTCCTCCACCATTGCAAGGCCCTTGTGGGCAACGAAGGCGGTGCGGTCAACATGGCGAAGGCAATAGGAATCCCAACCTACAGCATATATTCTCCAAGGATTGAAAAAGAAGCATGGGATACCCATAGGCAAGCAGGCTTCCATCTAGCCGTACATTTAAAAGATTTTGAACCGGAGCATTTTGTCGGAATGGATAAAAAGGCATTGCGAAAGGCTTCTTCTGAATTGTACCGGCAATTCAAACCGAAGTACTTTAAGGACAGCCTGCGTGTATTCATCCAAAAGCACTTCCAGCCGGCGTAGTTATCCCGGCACCTTTTGGCCCGTTCACAATGGAGTGCGAATACTGCCGCAACTTCCTCTGCGCATGCTGCATTTCCATTAAAGTTAAGTACACAGTAGCCTGCGTTACACTAATACATCTTTTCTATTTCCCTCCACTGGACATAGAGGTAAAAAGGCCTCATATGGGGGCTATGGCTTCAAACAAAGATTGGTAATTTTATGTTACCTTAATTTGAGGAGGTTCTCTCATGCCAAACCTGGAGGATACAGTTAAATGAATTACGGCTTTGTGGAAATATTGCAACTGGTCGGGGCCCTGGGGGTGTTCCTTTTCGGGATGAAGCAGATGAGCGACGCCCTTACAGAACTGGCCGGTGAACGTATGCGTACCATCCTGGCCCGGATCATTTCAAATCGGTTCAAGGCCGTGCTGACCGGCTTTTTGATCACTTCCGTAATCCAGTCTTCTTCGGCAACTACGCTGATGGTAGTCAGTTTTGCGAACGCTTCCCTGCTGACCCTGACGGAGGCTGTTGGCGTTATCATGGGGGCCAATATAGGGACCACAATTACCGCCTGGCTCATCACCCTGCTGGGATTCAAGGTGAGCATGACCACTATGGCCCTTCCCCTGGTGGGGCTGGGGGTGGCCCTTACTTTTTCCAAAAGGAAGAGCCTCCGGCAATGGGGTGGCTTTGTGGTGGGTTTCGGCCTGCTGTTCGTGGGGCTGGAGTTCCTGAAGGAATACCTGCCGGACATTCAGGGGAACCCTGAGATCCTGGCCTTCCTGCAACGCTACACCGAGCACGGGTATGGTTCTGTCCTCCTTTTTATGCTGGTGGGGACCCTGCTTACCGTCCTGTTGCAGTCTTCCAGTGCGACCATTGCCCTGACCCTCCTGATGAGTGCCAACGGCTGGATCCCGTTTGAGGCTGCCGCGGCCATGGTGCTGGGGGAGAACATTGGGACCACTATCACGGCCAACCTCGCGGCTATTATGGGTAATTTCAGGGCAAAGCAGACCGCCCTGGCCCATTTGATATTCAATTTCCTGGGGGTCGTCTGGATGCTGATCGCCTTTTATCCCTTCCTCAAAGGGGTGGTTTGGCTAGCTGCCCGCCTGGGTTCTCCTTCCCCCTATTTGCAGGCAGCTGCCGTACCGGTAGCCATATCCCTTTTCCATACTTGTTTTAACCTGGTCAATACCCTTGTAATGATCTGGTTCGTTAGGCCCATTTCCTGGATGGTCAGCAAGATCGTCCCGGAGAAGGCGCCACCGGAACGGCCGATCGAAGAACCCAAATTCCTCAGGAAAGAAGCCCTGGCCTATCCGGAAACCGCCGTTGCAGTGGTAGAGCAGGAGTCCTGCTACCTTTTTGAGCATACCATTTTGGAGATCGTCGCCCATGCCCTCAGTTTGCATCGGCACGACATTTTCTCGGAACTAAAGCCAAAAAAAGTGGTCAGGAAATCCAGGGAAGACCTCCAAGCCGATGTGCGGGAATTGTATCTGACCAAGGTTAAGGGGATATATAGCGAGATCATCGCCTTTGCTGTTCATGCCCAAAGTGACCTTCCCCTTTCTGAAGTACAGCACCACCGGTTGATGGAAATAAAGCTGGCCAACCGCCGGATGGTTGTTATTATTACCGATGCCAATGAACTGAACAGGAATGTTTCCCGATATCTGAGGTCCACGCATAAGGTCATGCTTTCTGAATACGACGCCCTCAGGAAGAAGATCGTTCAGGCCCTTCGCATTATCCGTGGTTTTATCTCTGAAGAAGACCCTACGGTGTACGAAGAACATTTGAGGGACTTGTCCAGGCAAACCGAGGAAAGCATTCAGGCGGGTAACCTGAGGATCGACCAACTGATCCGGGAACAGCAGATCACCCCTGAAATGGCCTCTTCCCTCCTCAATGATCACGACAACCTCTACGGGATGATTGAAAACCTGATTCTGGTGACGGAGCTCCTCTATAAGGCCGAAGGGGAACCGAATGCAAATCACCTGGAAATTGCCGGGGTCTCAAATGCCATACCCGCCTGATCCGGGCATAATCCCCCATTTTAAGCAGATATTCTGGCTAAATATTAAGAATATAAAATACTTAAATACAAATAGTTATGTAGATAATGTAAAATTAATGTAAACAAAAAGTAAATATAAGTTATATTGAATGTAAAATAATTGTATATTTGTTACGTTAAAGTTAAGTAAGGAATAATCTTGAACCACAGAGACATGAGAAAAATATTGAGTTTAGTAATGCTGTTTTGTGGTGCAATTTACATGCAGGCGCAAGGATCAGAACCCCTTTATGAAAAAGAGGGAGACATGGTAAAGGCTACCTATTACCATGACAATGGAGAAATTGCCCAGGTGGGCCATTTGTTGAAGGGGAAATTACATGGGGAATGGATCATGTATAGCCCTGCGGGTGAAAAAATCGCCCTGGGTCAATATGTGGAAGGCATCAAGACAGGGAAATGGTTTTTCTGGAAGAAGGATAAACTACAGGAGGTTGATTATGTGAATAACGAGATCGTCAATGTGGTCAGCTGGAACAATAGTGAGCCTGTGGCGATAAACAAATAGCAAGCAATTACAAATTGCCTAAAGAAGGACCTGCAAATTTTGCGGGTCTTTTTGCTTTAATAAGCGATCTCAGATTTCCCGGAATGCAGGTCGTAGAGTTCCAGCAGATTCATCGTCGCATTCAGCAAGTCCTTGGTTTCGGACAACAGGCTAAAGTATAAGGCAGTGTTCTTTGGGCTGGATTCATCCAGACGCGTACGTGCTACCTGTTTTTCAATTTTTTGATTTACCTGGTCGTATAATCCCTGCTTTGAAACAATAAGGGGAGCTAACTTTTCAAAGTCCTTTTCTTCAAAAATTAACTGAATCTGTTTAAAGAGGTGTTCCACACTGGCATCGATTTCTTTCAGGTCCTTGATCTGATTGAAGCGAAGTTTCTTGTGATTGTTATGAACGTGTTTGTAACCGGCCTTTGAAATGTACTCCAGAGACTGGGTCATGTCTTCGATATAGTTGAGGATATTGATGTAAAAATTACTTACCCCAACACTGGATTCATCCAGGTTTTTAATAAAATAAAAGATGTTCTCCTTGAGCTCTTCAACTTCCCGCTCCAGTTTATCGATTCCTTTTTTACTCTTCTTTAACCGGTCAATATCGTGTTTGGCCAGCCCTTCGATGCTTGAAGTGTAAATTTTATTGGCACGACGCATGGATAGAGCCACGTTGTCCGCACTCTCAGAAATGAGGTCAAGTATGGAACTGCTTTCAGCTTTTTGAAGGCGTTCTTCCCTTTTGGTTTCCTGAACCTTCTTGTTGTGAGAAAGGTAATTCCTGCCAATAAGCAAAAAGGCAAGTACCAGCAAAGAGGCTATTGCCCAGATCCCGCCCCAATAGATTAAATAGGCGATAATGGCCGCGGCTATAAAGGCACTAAATGCTGTAAAGAACCAGCCCCCGATCACATTCAACACCCCTGCAACCCGGTATACCGCACTCTCCGGGCCCCATGCGCGGTCGGCCAGGGAAGTACCCATAGCCACCATAAAGGTCACGTAGGTTGTAGAAAGGGGCAATTTCATGGAAGTGGCGATGGAGATCAGTACACTGGCGACCATGAGGTTTACGGAGGCACGGACCAAATCAAAGGCCGGTAGTTCCTGAGCGCGGCTCCTTGGGATATATACATAAGGTTTTTCGAACTGAGTGTCAATTTTTTTCTGGAGGGTACGGGGCAGGATACCTGCAAAGTTTTCAGCTGCCTGAATGGAATATTTGACAATACGCCTCGACAGGTAAGTAGGTTCAAAGCGCTCCTCCCCTTCATCCTGTCTGGATAGATCCACGCTTGTTTTGACCACGGATCTGGCCTTGGATGAAAACCACAAAGTCAGGACCATGACCACCCCTGAAAACAGCAATAACAGGGTAGGGGTTCTGACGGCCTCGGCCAGTCCTTCCATGGTGAATTCCGTGGGGCTGATACCGGAAACCACCCAGTCCTGATAAGACTGCAGGGCCGCAATGGGGACCCCTATGAAGTTCACCAGGTCATTCCCGGCAAAGGCCATGGCAAGGGCAAATGTTCCCAGTATTATGATAAGCTTATAGATGTTCCAATCCAGCAATTTCATGACCAGCCATGAGACGCCAAACCATACCAGGGCATTGATCAGCAGGAATTGGTTTGGGTTTTCCCCTATAAAGGTGTTGATCCCTCCTTCCAGGAGGGCAGCACTCTTCAGTCCCTTGACCAGTATGAAATAGACAATGGCAGTAATGGCCAATCCGCCGAACAATGCACCTGCCCATAAGGGTCTGCGTTCAAAACGAAATGAAAGAAGTACTCTGGATACCCATTGGACAATGGCCCCAATTGAGAAGGCAATAACCACCGAGAGGAGGATCCCCAGTATGATTTCTGTAGCCTTGCCTGTATTTATGTAATTGCCCAGTTCTGAGAACCCTCCATCGGCTGCCATGATCTTTACCAGGGAAATTGCAACAGCCGCACCCAGGAGTTCAAAAACGATGGAGACAGTGGTCGAAGTAGGCAGCCCCATGGTGTTAAAAAAATCGAGCAGCAGGATGTCTGTGATCATCACCGCCATAAAAATGATGATGATTTCGGAAAAGACGAATTCGCCGGGGTTAAAGATCCCTTTACGGGCCACTTCCATCATGCCACTGGAAGACAGGGCTCCAAAGGCAATCCCAATGCTGGCTACAATCATGATGGTCTTGAAGGAAATTGCCTTTGACCCGATCGCCGAATTCAAAAAATTTACGGCATCATTGCTGACCCCCACTACCAAATCGGTAATGGCAAGAACAGCCAGAGCAATGATCATGAAGAGATAGAGATTCTCGCCCATTCAACTAGTAATCCTCAAAAATGGAACTATATCCATTCGGTTGTGTTAAGTTAAGGTTATTAATCCCTCACCAGGGAAGGCTTCAAATGTAACTTCTTTCGTGGTCGCGGACTAATTTACAAAGGAATTTCTGGCTTAAATCCCGCAAAGGAAATAAAGAAAAAACCGCCAGTCATTTGCTGGCGGTTTCTATCAAATCATACTCTTAAACCCTGTGGTTCATCCAGCTTAGTTGATCCCCACAGTCCATCCGGCCCCCCAGGCAGATACATCTGTCCCGGTGCCGTTTCCGTCCCCGGAGATGAAATCAGCTTCGGTAAAAGAGAAACCAGTTTCGTTGTTGAGTTTTGTCGTCACGTTGTTGAAGGTGACATCAATGACCTGCAGTAGCCCATCCAAAACGCCCTGCCCGGTGGGGTTGTCTCCGTCATCCCCTCGCAGATCAAAGCCCTCGTCAAAGTCGTTCAGGACCACATTGGTGAAGATACCCTGGGTTCCTGCCCTCAGCCGGATGGCTTCGCTACCATCATTGGCGCCGGCCACTGTAACGTTCGTTACGTTGGGCGCGGAGAAGTATCCACCTTCATTGCTGAAGTCTGAATTATAACCGTCGCACTCAAAGGCCTTATCGTGAGCGGTCCCATGCTGGATATATACATCGGTCAGGTTTCCTACATACCCTTCCGTCCAGTCGATGGAATCGTCCTCAGAGTTAACTACAGCTACCTGGCTGACGTTTACGGTTCCTCCAAAGAATTCGACGCCGTCATCCGATCCTTCGAAGATCTGGATGTGGTCGATGGTAGTTCCACTGCCAACGGCATAGAGTGAAAGCCCGTTAAGCTCGGCGTTGCCATCGATAGCACCACCTGCATATTCGATCCGCAGGTACTGGATGGTCCCGGAGTTATCAGCATCTATATTCCCGCCGTATGAAAGCTGCCCAACTTCGGAAGTTGCTGTATCTTCAGAACCAACGGGGGTAGAGTTGATAGAAGCACGTCCGCAGATGACTAGGCCACCCCAGTCACCAGCTCCCGGGCTTCCGGAATTTGAAGTCAGTACGATGGGTTCAGAAGCGTTTCCAACCGCATTGATCTGGGCTCCCTGCTGGATGGCGATATAAGCGTTTACACCCACGGGTTCCACACGAATAGTTTTGCCAGCCGGGATGGTCAAAGTAGTTCCGCTTGCCATCAATACAGGACCGTTTATAAGGTACTCGGTATCAGCATCCAGGTTGAGGTCCTGCGTGTATACCCCACTGAGGGTGACAACAGAATCCCCCGGGGTCTGACCACCACCATTGAAATTGTTGGTGATGCTGTTGTCATTAATAACGATGTCCGGGGTATCCTTTTGCTCGCAAGAGGTCAGTAGTGCAATTGCAATACCCAAAGATAAAAATGTGTTTTTCATTGTATTTGATTTAACGAGTATTAGAATTTATAGGCGAGGGTCACACCCAGATTTAAGCCCATTTTGTATTCACGAATGGTTACATCACCGATACCCGTATTCTCGCGTACCAGTGAAATATTAGGGTCCAAAAGATTTTTTGCACTGAGGTTCACTTCGAAGTGTTCCCCAATATCATTTCGGAGGACAAAATCGAGGGTTGGAATAGCCCGCTCCACAATATTGCCCAGGCTCCCTGCACCCAGGGAAAAGATGCGGTCCGAAAAATAGGAGAATACCAGGGTTGCCCGCGGCCTATAGTTCTCAAATACAGGACTGTAGTTCAGATCCGCATTCATGATAAAGGGGGAGGCTCCTTCCAACCGATCGGAATCCCTGTCAAAAGAGGTGCCAAAGGTGTTTTCCTCTCCGGCGGGAATGTCTTTAAGGTCCTGGTTCGTATAGGTATAGGCAGCATTCAGGCCCACGGAAAAAACAGGGTTCGCATCGGCGTCCGAAAGTAAATTTTTGCGCAATTCAAGCTCCAGGCCGTAAATATCCGCCTGATCCCCGGTACGAAAATATCGTTGGGTCCCTGTGGCATCTGCTGCAACTACCCTGTTGACAGGATCCTTGATCGTCTTGGCAAAGGCAGACAAGGAGATGATTTCCCCCCGGTCCGGAAACCATTCGTATTTCAGGTCGTAGTTGTAAACATCGGAATAGGTTGCCCCCTGTCCGTTAAGCCCTCCGAGGAGGTCCGGGTTACCCCCTACACGCTGCACAACTCCTTCATATACAAACGGAGCTACTTCCTTGAATTCGGGGAAGGAAGCCGTTTTGCTGAAGCCAAAGCGCAGGTTGGTATCCTCGTTCAGGGAATACCTGACATTCAGGGATGGCACAAAGATGTTTTCATATACTTCCCTGAAACCAGGATCATCCGGCCGTATGTTGATCACGTCATAGGTTACCTGTTGGGAGAAAGATTCCAAACGAATACCGGGAACAACCAGCCATTTTTCGGTGGGGGTCCACTGGGCATTCACATAACCAGCATGAACATTGAGTGTTCCGTTGTAGGTGTTTTCAGGAAGTCCTGGGCGGTTGACATTTCCTATGTTGTCGTTGATAGGATTAAGGACGATCAGGTCCCAGAGTCCGCTTCCCGAAGGGATGTTGATGTTGCTTACATCGAAAATGGCATTCAGGTTGTTTACGTCCGTAACCGGTGTATTGTCCCGGTCCACGATGCGATACCCATAACGGATACTGTTAAAATCACGCACTTTGCGCCGCCCGTTATAGCCAAAACCAAATGTGAGCTGTTCGGATGTTTTATGAGTAAGTGCCAGATAGCTGTTGAGCTCGTCGTCTTCTATGCTTTGGAAGAACCGCTGGTTGTCAAAGGGGATGTTGATGTAGAATACGGGGTTCGTATTGGGGTCCTCATCAAGGGCCAACTGGTAATTCTCCAGGGTGATCCGTTTCCGGTCAGGTTCATCGGAGTATACCTTGTTAAATCCTATGCCCCAGTCGAAGGTCCAGGTGTCCTCAAAATCGTGCGACCCATTGAGCTGGTTTACAAAGATCATGTCCTGGTTGAACTGTACGTTCATTACATAGAAGCCTTCATCCGTAGTCACGATCGCGTCCCGGTTGGTACCCTCTCCGTTGACCCCGTAATATCCCACAGCATCCGTGGCACTGTTGATGTACAGACTGGTAAAGCTCAGTTTATGCTCGGGGTTGATCCGGTAGTTCAGGCTGAGAAGCCCAGTGGTATTGGTGTCATAGACATATTCATTGACCGCTGGAAAATTGACCTTCAATAGGTTCGTGAAGTCCACTGCCGGTCCTTCCCGGTAGTAGTATCCGTTTTCAAAGCTGGCTGAAGCGAAAAGGCTTAACCGGGATTCCTCTCCTACATCCCAGGATTTTCCGGCTTCGAAAGCACCGTTGAAATTTATGGGGTCCCAGGCTGATTGGGGATCCACACCATGTGCAAGGACCACATTAAAAGGGTTGGAATCGTAACGGTTGTAGAACCCGTAAGCGCTCGGGCCTTCAGACCGGACAAAATCCAGTCCACTGGCATTTGTATTCAGGCCGCTTCCTGTGCTTACTTTGAAATAAAATTCTCCCACGTATTCCTTTGAGTTCACATTTACATTCCCTGCTGCAAAGTCGGCGTAGAAATCCGTGGAATAGGCTTTGCTCACGGCAACATTTTCGAGGATGCCTGAAGAAAACAGGTCCAGATCAATGTTTTTCTTGTTGACATCGTTGGAGGGCAGGGAAAGCCCGTTCATGGTCGTTGTCTGGTACCGGTCCCCCAGGCCCCGCACATAAACATCTCCGGAACCCTGTTGTTTGGAGATACCAGAGATCTGGGATACGGCAGATGCCGCATCGTCGATGCCCTTTAATTTAAGGGCCTCTGCGCTGATGGCTTCCTGTATGACGGTCGCCTTCTTCTGTTCCAGCAGGAGGGCGACTTCAGAATCATTGGCTGCAGAAGTAACTATAACCACCTCATCGAGGGAAACCCCTGCCGCAGCCGACATGGGGACGTTAGCTTCTGTTACCTTGCCTGCTTCGACGGTTACACTCAATTCCACCGTTTCGTACCCAAGGAAACTATATACAAGGGTATAAGTGCCTGGATCAATCCCATCGAGTTCGTAAAGCCCGTCAAAATCGGAAGTGGTTCCTTTTGTGGTACCCTTGATCAGGACGTTTGCAAAAGGAAGGGGATCATTATTCATTTCCACATCGGTAAGTTTCCCGACGATAGTTCCGGTTTCCTGTGCAAAAAGGAAACTCCCGGAGAGAATGAATATGAGATATATAAAGTGTTTCATTATCTGATCTTCGTATTCGGGTGCAAAGAACGATACTCACTGTAAAGGTCTTGTTAGGCCTGTGTTAAACCTTTTTTGCATAAAGGTTACTGGAATGTTATGAGGTTATCCCATTGTTAACTAAAGTGATGTTTCAGTGGCAGACCCCTCGAAAAAGCAGTACCTTTCCAGCCTATTATTACCACTATGATGCATTGGGAACAGCTCCTGTCACTCAAGCGGCAAGGAGATACACATAAGCGGCTGAGGAAGGAACAGGATGAGACCCGCCTGGGCTTCGAGGTGGATTACGACCGGATCATTTTCTCCCCCTATTTCCGAAGCCTGCAGGACAAGACCCAGGTCATCCCGCTTTCCAAAACGGACTTTGTACATACCCGCCTGACCCACAGCCTTGAAGTGTCCGTAGTGGGCCGGAGCCTGGGCAGGCTGGCCGGGAGCCGTCTTCTGGAGAAGCACCCGCACCTGAGGGAAGTCCACGGTTATCAGTTCAACGATTTCGGGGCGATTGTAGCGGCCGCTGCCCTTTCCCATGATATTGGCAACCCCCCCTTTGGCCACAGCGGGGAGAAGGCGATCGGGACCTTCTTTGCCAGTGGTCCGGGCAGTAAGTACAAGGACGCCCTGACGGCAAAACAGTACGCAGACCTGGTGCGCTTTGAAGGGAACGCTCACGGCTTCCGCCTGCTCACCGCATCCAGGGAAGGGATCCCCGGAGGCCTGCGGCTCAGCTATGCCACCCTGGGGGCTTTTATGAAGTATCCCAAGGAATCCCTGCCGCACCGGAAGGGAGGGCCTATTGCCACCAAGAAGTTCGGGGTGTTCCAGACCGAGGTTGCAGCCTTTGGGGAAGTCGCACAGGAACTGGGCCTGCCCTCCATGAACCTGGAGTCCTCCATGGCCTATCACCGCCATCCGCTTACCTATCTGGTAGAGGCCGCGGACGATATTTGCTATACCATCATCGATTTTGAGGACGGGATCAACCTGGGGCTGGTCCCGGAGGAATATGCCCTGGAATACCTGATCAAGCTGGTGCAGGACAAGATCAATACAGAGAAGTACCGCGGGATCCCCCATATGCAGGACCGCCTTGGATACCTCCGGGCCATAGCCATCGGCACCCTCGTGCAGGATGCCGTACGGGTCTTTATGGAGGAAGAAGAAGCCATCCTGAACGGCACCCTGGATGTGGCCCTGCTGGACAAGAGCCGGTACCGGGCCCAGATCGAGGACATCATTGACCTCAGTGTGGAGCGGATCTACCAGGCCCCTGAGGTGGTTGAGAAGGAAGTGGCAGGCTATAAGATCCTCTCAGATATCCTGGAAGTCAGTACGGAAGCCCTGGTGGCCCGGTTGGAAGGCAGGGCCTCCTCCTACGACAAACTGATCCTGCAGATGCTCCCCATCGAACAGGGGCAGCCCACGGCAACCACCATTTATGAAGTGTTGCTGCAAGCCTGTTCCTACGTGGCCTCCCTTTCCGACCGGGCGGCCGTCCATATCCACAATAAGATCAGCGGGAAGCAATTGCAGGATCAGAACTTGTAGTTGATCCCAATGCCCAGTTGCTGGCGGAATTGCAGCCTGGGAACGCCCGGGTCGATCACCAGGCCGTTATCGTCTTCCACCCGGTCAAATTTGATATCGTCGTCGTAGATGAAATGGACCAGGAGGGTAGCGCTTATGAATTCATTTACCGTAAAAGTGGTGGTAAGTTGCCAGTCCACATCAATATTTCCGAAATTGTTGAGGTAATCCGTGTATAGGCCAAGCCTGTGATCCAGTTCCACGTTTTTGGCTACCTGGAATTTCCATGAATTGGTGAGCAGAAATCCCAATTCCCGGTAGACCTTTTTCCCGGGAGTTATGATATTCCCTTCCGCATCCCGAATGGCACCCTGCACCCCGAAAGCCCCCTGGTTGGCAAGGGTCTGATCCAGCACAAAGGTGCTTTTAAAGGTCACTGGGGAGAGGTAGAGCTTGAATTCCTTTCCTTCCGGGATGTAGGAGGCCCCTCCACCCATAAACAGATATCCCGGGGCCATAAAGCGGGAAATAGGGGCAGAGCGGTCCGGATACTTGTATCCGTTGGCAAACTGCGTATTGAAGTTTGCCTTGGCGGAGAAGTACCAGGGGCTGATGGTATCCCGCTGGTAGTCCAGGGTGCTGCTCAGTCGGATGGCATCATCGGTCTTCCGCCATTGCCTCCCTTCCTGGGCATTCCAGCCAAAGCGCATTTCCAGGTCGTTATTCCATTTGAAGAACCTGAATTTATAGTTCCGTTCAAAGTATAGCCTTCCCAGGGCGGACACCGCATTCTCACCCCCCGCGTTCCAGTTCACAAAAGCTACCTCGCTCAACTGGAAGTCCAGTTCATTGAGCTTCTCCCAGAAGGAGGGTATCCTAAACCGTTTCTGACGCCTGATCAGCGGTTTGGTCTGGTAGAAGGTAATGGTGGGGTTGGAGAGGGAAACCCCCCTTGGGATGATCTTCACGGGCTGTTGGGCTGTGCGGATGACGATCGTATCGGTGATGCTGACAGGAGCTGCAGCTGGGGGGATGCTGTCCTGACCGTACCCGGCAAAAGCGGTTACCACCAAAAGGAGTACAGAGATTAGTAAGCGAATCCCCTTAAATGTCATGCACTAACCGGTTTAAGGTTTTGAGCAATCCTTCGGGGTCCAGTCCCTGGGAGGCATAGAGTTCTTCCGGTGTGCCGTGGGATACAAAGGAATCCCCAATGCCCAGGCGGGTCACCGGCATGGCAAGTCCCTTGTCTGAAAGGTATTCCAGGACCGCACTGCCAAAACCACCTGCCAGGCATCCGTCCTCCAGGGTGACCAGGTGATGGTAACGTGCACCCAGATCTTCCAGCAGGGTGGTATCCAGCGGTTTGATAAACCGAAAATCAAAGTGTCCGAATGCTTCGGGCAAGGCTGTTCTGGGAATGATCTTTTGAATTTCCTGCCCCAATGGCCCGGTGCTCAGGATGGCAATCCGGCTGCCTTCCTTAAGGGTGCGGGCCTTTCCCATGGGGATGGATTCAAAAGGCTTCTCCCAGTCGGCTTGCTGGCTGTAGCCCCGGGGGTAGCGAATGGCCAATGGGCCTTCCAGCCCCAGTTGGGCGGTGTACAGCATGTTGCGGAGTTCGCGGTTGTCCATGGGGGCCATCAGGGTGAGGTCCGGGATGCACCTCAGGTAGGCAATGTCAAAAACCCCGTGATGGGTAGGCCCGTCCTTTCCGACCAGCCCTGCCCGGTCCAGGCAAAAAACGACCGGGAGTTGCTGCAGGGCCACATCGTGAATGACCTGGTCATAGGCCCGTTGCAAAAATGTGCTGTAGATCGCGCAATAGGGCACCAGGCCTTCCGCAGCCATGCCTGCGGCCAATGTGACCGCGTGCTGTTCAGCGATTCCCACATCGATGGCCCGCTCAGGAAAGGCTTCCATCATGTATTTCAGGGAACTGCCGGTAGGCATGGCGGGGGTGACCCCCACCACGTTAGGGTTTTCCCGGGCCAGCTCCACCAGGGTGTGCCCGAAAACATCCTGGTACTTTGGGCCCAACGTGGGATGCTTTGTGGAAACCTCCAGGTCCCCTGTAGTTTTGTCAAACCTGCCCGGGGCATGATAGATCACCTGGTTTTCTTCGGCCTGGCGCAGCCCTTTCCCCTTGGTAGTGGTCAGGTGCAGCAGCCTGGGCCCTTTTTGTTCCTTCAATCTCCGGAGCTCCTGCAAGAGCCTGGGGAGGTCGTGCCCGTCCACGGGTCCGCTGTAGGCGAGGTTCAGGCACTCAAAGAGATTTTCCGAGGTTGACCGGCCCGCTTTGACCCCGGTCAGGTATTCCTTCAGTGCCCCCACACTGGGGTCGATCCCAATGGCATTGTCGTTCAGGATGATCAGCAGGTTTGTGTCCGCAACCCCTGCGTGGTTCAGCGCTTCGAAGGCCATCCCACTGGCGATGGAGGCATCCCCGATCACGGCAACATGCTGCCGGTCTTCTTTGCCCTGGAGCTTTGCAGCCAGGGCCATCCCGAGCAAGGCCGAAATGGAGGTGGAGGAATGTCCCGTCCCAAAGGCATCGTATGGGCTTTCATCCCTTTTTGGGAACCCACTGAGGCCATCTTTTTGCCGTATCGTTTGAAACTGCTCCCGTCTTCCGGTCAGGATCTTGTGGCCATAGGCCTGGTGGCCGACATCCCACACGACGCGGTCTTCCGGGGTGTCGAATAAATAATGGAGTGCGATGGTCAACTCCACAACGCCCAGGGAGGCACCCAGGTGGCCCTCTTTGACCGAGACTACATCGATGATAAAATCCCGCAACTCCCGGGCAAGGTCAGGCAGCTGGTCTTCCGTGAGCTTTTTCAGGTCTTCAGGAGATCCTATGTTGGGCAACAGTTTCAACATCGGGGGTAAAGATACCTCAATTTGAAAATTCGGCCCCCATGCGGACTTTGGCGGAAATTGTATTTTTAAGCCATGGAATTCCAACTGGACGACACCTATTTTATGAAAATGGCCCTGCAGGAGGCCGAGGCCGCCTTTGAAAAGGGCGAAGTACCCATTGGGGCGGTGATTACGGTAAACGATCGCATCATTGCCAGGGCCCATAACCTTATCGAACGCCTGGGGGATGTAACCGCCCATGCCGAAATGCAGGCCATCACCGCTGCCTCGAATTTCCTGGGGGGCAAGTACCTGCACCATTGTACCCTCTATGTAACCCTGGAGCCCTGCCAGATGTGTGCCGGGGCCCTGTACTGGAGCCAGATCTCAAAAGTGGTATTTGGTGCCTATGACCCCGAGCGGGGTTTTTCAGTGGCCGGGGGCAAGCTCCATCCCAAGACCGAGTTGGTAGGCGGTATAATGGAGAATGAAGCTTCGGTCCTGCTGAAAGCGTTTTTTATTCAGAAGCGAAATCTGAACTAAAAAAAAACACCGCGACGTGCGCGGTGTTTCTGCATCTTCAAAATAAAATATGGTTATCCGATTACATGCACATCTGCTGCAACCATCCCTTTTCTGCCTTCGGTCTCTGAATATTCTACTTTGTCTCCCTGGTTGAGTTGTACTCCATCCAGGGCCGTAACGTGAACGAAGATATCTTCTCCGGTCTCATCGTTGGTAATGAATCCGTATCCTTTGGATTCGTTGAAAAATTTTACTGTACCAGTCATTGTAAAAAAAATAATGAAATTAATAGGATACGAAGGTATGCTTTTTTGGGCAGAAGCTTTAACAGAAAATGTGATAAATAGCTAAAAACGAGATATTCCTATTTGTTCTGTTCCCGTCGCTGCCTCATTTTCCGGACGTTTTCATCGGTAAGCATATAGTCCTTCATTTTCTTGCCCCGGCTCTCAACGATCAGAAAAAGGGGCATGGCCAGCAGGAAAAGACCCACCACGCCAAACCCTATGCATTTGTTGGCGGTTACCGGAATGTCCTCGAGGAGGGTAAACCCATAAATAATACTTCCCAGGGAGGCCAGGACGATCAACAGGACCAGATATCGAAGTTTTCTGCGCATCTTCAGGGGGCAAAAGTAATCAACTTTCGTCTGTAGGCCGTAAGCAACTTGGATTTGGAGACAAAACCAAGGTACTTCCCGTCCCGGACTACCGGAAGGTTCCAGGCGGAGCTGTTCTGGAATTTGTCCATGATTTGCCGCATGGTATCCCTGCCGTAAAAAATCAGTTCAGGCGGGGCCTGCATAAAGGATTCCACGAGGATCTTGTCGTACATGCTTACATCGAACATGAATTCCCGGATATCATCCAGGAGAACGATGCCCTTTAGCTTCCCCTCAGCATCGGTTACCGGGAAGATGTTCCGGCCCGATTTGGCCACGGACTGATGCAGCATTTCCCCAAGGGTCATATCCAGTCTTAACTGCTTGAAATCCCGCTCCACCACTTCGTCCAGTTCCATCATGCTCAGCACGGTCTGGTCCCTGTCGTGGGAGATCAGGGCCCCGATGGCCGCCAGCTGCCGGGTGTAGATGTTGTGGTCCAGGGTGTTCTTTGTGATCAGATAGGAAATGGCCGCTGAGATCATCAGGGGAACGAAGAGCTCATAGCCACCTGTGATTTCGGCGATAAGGAAAATGGCTGTAAGGGGCGCATGCAATACCCCGGCGATAAGCCCCGCCATCCCGACAAGGGTGAAATTCGCCTCGCTTACGGAAATCCCCAGCCCCAGGTTGTTGAGGACCTTGGCCACCACATTCCCGAAGGCACTCCCCATCACCATGGCCGGGATAAAGATCCCCCCGGCCCCGCCGGCGGCAAAAGTGGTGGTCATGGCGATGGCCTTGAAAATGGTAATCCCGAACAGCAGCCCGATCACGACCCAGATCTGATCCGTATAGGCATCAAACGGCGTCTTCCCCAGGGCTTCCAGGTGATTGCCCTCCAAAAGGCTGTTGATAAACCCAAAACCTTCCCCGTAGAGGGGCGGGATGAAATATAGCATGATCCCGATGGCCAGCCCCCCGGCCAGCAATCGGTATTTCGGGCTTCGCAGGGGTTTGAAAAGATCCATGATCCGGAAGTACATTTTGGTAAAGTAGACCGAGGCAACTGCCGTACCCACCCCAAGGATGATGTAATAGACCGTGTCCTTGACCTCAAAGGAATCCACCAGAGCAAAGTTGAAGAGGGTCTCATCCCCCAGGAAAAAATAGGAGGTCAGCACACCGGAAATGGAGGCCAGCAGCAGGGGAAGCATGGAAAGCATGGTCAAATCCAGGCTGAATACCTCCACAGCAAAGATAATTGCGGCAATGGGCGCCTGGAAAATGGAGGCAATGGCGCCGGCGGAGGCACAGGCGATCAGCAGGGAACGATCCTTGGAGCTTACGTGCAGGAGGCGGGAGACATTCGAGCTCAGGGCCGCACCCGTGGCCACAGCGGGCCCAAGCAATCCCACCGATCCTCCAAACCCGACAGTCAGGGGGGCGGTCACCAATGGGGTTACGATTTTTTTTGCCTCGATAATGCCTTTCTTCCGGGACAGGGCATACAGGATGGAAGAAATCGCGTGCTCCAGCTTTTCTTTATGGACGTATTTCACATAAAGGAATACCCCGGTCAGGCCGAGTACCGGCAGTATAAAGTACAGCTCATTGCTCAGAAAAAGCACACCTTTATCCAGGGCGGCTTCGATGAAATAGGTAGTGTTTTTAAGCGTTACCGAGGCAAGCCCCGCCAGGAACCCCACTACCACGCTCATGAGTTGGGTAAAGGTCCTGTGGGAAATATGACGGTACCGCCATTTATGGAACCTGGCCAGCAGGATGTTCAGATGTGGGAACCGGTCCATACCCCCAAGTTACGATTCCTTTTAACAAACCCCGTCTTTTGGCAGGCGGGGATTATTTTTTGAGTTTCAGGTGCAGTTCGTCCAGCTGGTCGTTGTCGATAGGCGCCGGGGCGTCGATCATGATATCCCTGCCGCTGTTGTTCTTGGGAAAGGCGATAAAGTCCCGGATGGATTCCTGCCCGCCCAGGATGGCAACCAACCTGTCCAGGCCAAAGGCGATTCCCCCATGGGGAGGCGCCCCATATTGAAAGGCATCCATGAGAAAGCCGAACTGCTGCCGGGCTTCTTCAGGGCTGAAGCCCAGATGGCGGAACATGACCTCCTGGGTATCCCGGTCGTGGATCCGTATGGAACCACCCCCGATCTCATTGCCGTTGAGCACCAGGTCGTAGGCATTCGCCCTGACCGCTGAAGGGTCGCTGTCCAAAAGTTCCAGCTGCCCTGGTTTGGGTGCGGTAAACGGGTGGTGCATGGCGTGGTAACGATTGGTCTCCGGGTCGAATTCCAGAAGGGGAAAATCAAGCACCCACAAGGGGGCGAATTCTTCGGGATTCCTCAGGCCCAGCCGTTCAGCCAGCTCCATGCGCAACATGCTCAACTGGGTGCGGGTTGCCCCTGCCTCACCGGAGAGCACCAGGATCAGGTCCCCATTGGAAGCCCCTGTGCGGTCTGCCCATTTGGCGAGGTCCTCCTGGGAGTAGAACTTGTCTATGGAGGATTTAAAACTGCCGTCTTCGTTGCAGCGAACATACACCATTCCCCTGGCCCCTACCTGGGGTCGTTTTACCCAGTCGGTCAGGGCATCGATCTCTTTGCGGCTGTAGCTGTTCCCGCCGGGGACGGCTATGCCCACAACGAGCTCTGCCTCGTTGAAGACCCTGAACTCCCCCTGTTGGGCCACCTCGTTCAGCTCGCCGAATTCCATCCCGAATCGAATATCCGGCTTGTCCGAACCATAACGCCGGATGGCTTCATCGTAAGTCATGCGTGGAATGGACTCCATCTGGATTCCACAGATGGCCTCCAGCAAATGCAGCGTAAGGCCTCCAAAGGTGTTGAGGATATCCTCCTGCTCCACAAAGGCCATTTCACAGTCGATCTGGGTGAATTCCGGTTGCCGGTCTGCCCGGAGATCCTCATCACGGAAGCATTTGACGATCTGGAAGTATTTGTCCATGCCGCCTACCATAAGGAGTTGCTTGAAGGTCTGAGGAGACTGGGGCAGGGCGTAGAACTGCCCTTCGTTCATCCGGCTGGGCACCACAAAATCCCGGGCGCCCTCCGGGGTGGACTTGATCAGGTAGGGGGTTTCAACTTCTACAAACCCCTGCCCTGAAAGATATTTACGCACCTCCATAGTCACTCGGGAACGGAAGATGAGCTTCTCTTTAACCGGGTTGCGCCGGATATCCAGGTACCGGTACTTCATCCGTAGCTCCTCCCCTCCATCCGTTTGGTCCTCAATGGTAAAGGGAGGCACCAGGGAGGGGTTAAGCACGGTCAGTTCAGTGACCAGCACCTCGATGTTCCCCGTGGGGATCCGGGGGTTCTTGGATGCACGCTCAATGACCTCTCCGCTCACCTGCAGCACAAATTCCCTTCCGGCTTCCCGGGCTTTTTCGAGCAGGGCTTTTGGAGACCTTTCCTGGTCAAAGACCAGCTGGGTGATCCCGTACCGGTCCCTCAGGTCGATCCAGACTACAAATCCTTTGTCCCGTAACTTTTGTACCCATCCGGCCAGTTGTACGTGCTTCCCGATATGGGATTCATTGAGTTCTCCGCAGGTGTGCGATCTGTACATATGCGCTTGAATTATGCCCGCAAAGGTACGATGGAAAGGGGGAAGCTTACAAGCGTTTGCGTAAACTTCCCCCTCCTTGATTTGCACGTATTGATAATGTTCCTCAGGCAGCCCTTCCCAGCTTTTGAGGGACTTCGGGTTCCTCTTTTCGCTTTCCGCGGATCCGGATCTTTATCCGGTAGGTAATGTTGAAGAGCACCGGTACGATGATCAGCGTCAGGAAGGTGGCTACGATCAGGCCAAAAATAACCGTCCAGGCCAGGGGTCCCCAGAAAATGACGTTATCCCCGCCTATGTAGAGCTGTGGGTCAAAGGATGAGAACAGGGAAAAGAAATTGATGTTCAACCCGATCGCCAGCGGGATCAACCCCAGAACGGTGGTAATCGCGGTAAGCAATACCGGCCGCAGACGTGCCTTCCCGCCTCTTACAATGGCTTCGGTCACTTCTTCCATGGTCAGCAGGTCCCTGTCATCAAGGCCAAGCGCGACCTTCTTCCGGTCGATAAGGATCTGGGTGTAATCCAGCAATACCACCCCGTTGTTCACCACGATCCCCGCAAGTGCGATGATGCCCATCATGGTCATCATGATGACAAAGGGCCAGCCAGTGAGCATCAGGCCGCCAAAGACCCCAATAAAGCTCAGGAAGATGGCCGTCATGATGATGGCGGGCTTGGAGATGCCCCCAAACTGGAAGATCAGGATCAGCATAATGAGGCCCAATCCGGAGAAAAAGGCACCCATCAGAAATTCCATCTGCTTGTTCTGCTCTTCGATCTGCCCGGTGTAGTCAATCTTGACCCCATTTGGAACCCCGTCAAACTCCTGCATGGCTTCCTGGATCTCGGAAACCACGGCACCGGCATCAGTAAATCCCGGCCTCAGGGCCGAGTATACGGTGACCACCCGTTTGGCATCCCGGTGTTTGATGGCGCTAAAGGAAGATGTGTTTTGCTGGCTGGCTACGGCAGACACAGGCACTTCCTTGATCTGCCCGTTGGACGGGTCACGGAATATGATCTTCTGGTTGAACAGGGCGCTGGTATTGTAACGCAGGTCCTCATTGAACCGCACATTGATGTTGTAATCCTCCCCGTCCTTTTTATAGATCCCGGCCTTGTCCCCGAAAAGGGAACGCCTGAGCTGTTGGCCGACCTGCCCGACGGTCACCCCGAGCTCGCCTGCTTTTTTGCGGTCTACCACCACTTCCATAGAGGGTTTGCTCTTGTTGACATCGATCTTAAGCTCTTCGATCCCCGCAATGTTCTTAGTGTTGATAAAGGTTCGCATCCGCTCGGCAAGGTTGATCAGGGTGTCGTAGTTCTGGCCTTCCAGCTCGATGTTGATCGGGTATCCCGCCGGGGGTCCCACGGCGTCTTTCTCCACGCTGATCGTTACCCCGGGATAGATCCCTTTAAGGCCGTCCTGAATTTTCAAACGCAGGGTTTCACTGTCGCGTTTCTCGCGATACTTGAATTCCCGCATGGAGAGCGTGATCTTGCCCCGATGCGGCATTTCAGCGGCAGACCCCCCTTCTGTAAAGGGATTCTCTGCACCTTTTCCCACCTGGGAGACCGAAGATTCCACAAGCAGGTTCAGGTCCCCTTTCATATACATATCCTCCTCGGCAATGGAATAGACCCGGCTTTCGATGGCCCTGGTAATTTCATTGGTCTTGTCGATGGCGGTTCCCTGGGGATATTCGATATAGACGTAGATCTCGTTGGGCGTGTTGTCCGGAAAGAACTCCACCTTGGTTCGCCCACTGCCCAAAGAGGCCCCGAAGGTCATAAATGCGAGGATCAGCAGGATCACCATGGCCCCGAAGTAGATGTAGACATTCCTTCCCCGCAGGGCCTGCTTGAGTTGCTTCTCATAAAGGTTTTCCAGCTTTCTGAGGGTTTTTTGCTGGAAGCGGTTGGCTGATTTCTTGATCACGTACTTGTACATCCAGAACAGGGCAGCAGTCACGATCATCAGCGATCCAAGGCCCCGTAAGGGTCCCCCCAGGATCAGGATAAAGAGCCCAATGCCTACCAGGAAAATGCTGAGGCGGATAAGCTGTTTGAGGGTCAGTTCCTTTTCCCCGATCTCCATGAAATTGGAGACAAGCATGGAGTTCATGAAGATTGCGACGAAGAGGGAAGACCCCAGGACCACGGACAGGGTTATGGGGAAAAAGATCATGAATTCACCCATGATCCCGGGCCACATACCAAGGGGCACAAATGCCGCAACCGTAGTGGCGGTGGAGATAATAATGGGTACCGCGATCTCACCAATCCCTTTCTTAGCTGCCTGTATGCGGGGCATGCCTTCCTCCTCCATTAGGCGATAGACGTTCTCCACTACGACCACCCCATTGTCCACGAGCATACCCAGACCCATGATCAGTCCGAAGAGGATCATAGTATTAAGGGTATAGCCCATGGCGGATAGGATCATAAAGGACATAAACATGGACATGGGAATGGCAAAGCCCACGAAAAGGGCGTTGCGGAACCCCAGGAAGAACATCAGCACGGTGACCACGAGAATGATCCCGAAAATGATATTGTTGACCAGGTCGTCCACCTGGTTCAGGGTGCGGCTGGAGGAATCATTGGCAATGCTGATGTTGAGGTCCGCCGGCAGGTAATTTATCTTGGCTTCCCCGATCAGGCCCCGGATCTTGTCCGCTGCTGTGATAGCATTTTTCCCAGCCCGTTTTTTAATGTCGAGCATTACCACGCTTTCCCCGTGTTCCCGGGCATAGGTGGTCTTGTCTTCCTCCCGGAATTTCACCTCGGCGATATCCTTCAGGTAAATGGCCGATGCATTTTCTGATTTCACCACGAAATTCTCCAGGTCGGAAGGGTTTTCGATCTCTCCCAGGATCCGGATGGTACGCCTTTGGCCACTGGTTTTCAGGTTGCCGGCAGACATGGTCATATTCCCATTGGCTATGGCGTTGAGTACATCCTGGAAACTGACCTTGGCGGCCATCATTTTGTAGATGTCCACGGCCACTTCCACCTCTTTTTCCTGGGCGCCGCGAATATCCACCTCCTTGATCTCGGGGAGGTCTTCGATTTCATCCTCCAGGAGCTCGGCGTATTCTTTGAGCTGCTCCACCGGATAGTCCCCGGTAAAGTTGACGTTCATGATGGGAAAGGATTCCGAGAGGTTCAGGTCGAAAACATTCGGTTCTACCTTCGCGCTGTTGAATACCGGCCAGTCTTCCCCGGCTTTCTCGCCGTCTACCTCGTCCTTTACTTTTTGCTTGGCATTCTCAACCGATATATCCTCGTCAAATTCCACGATGATCATGGAATAGTCCTCCTGGGAAGTGGATGTGAGCTCCACCACGTTGCTGACATTCTTAAGGCGGTCCTCCAGGGGGTCCGTAATAAGCCTTTCGATATCTTCTGCTGTATTCCCGGGGTAGATCGTGCTGATATAGATCTTGGTCTCCTTTACCTCCGGGAAATCTTCCCGGGGCATTGAGAAATAAGAGGAAAGTCCTATCAGGAAGAAAATACCGATCATCACATAGACGACCGAAGGGTTGTCGATGGCCCATGATGAAAGGCGAAATTCCTTGTCCGCATTTTTTTTCTGTCTGCTCATAACGGGTTGATTATTTCAATTTCCTGTCCTTCGCGAATGCGTCGGGCACCTTCCATGATTATTTGTTCTCCGGGCTCAAGGCCGCTTCGCACCTCAATAAGATCGCCCTGGGAGAGCCCCGTGGTAATGAATCTTTTTTCGGCCTTCCCAATACCGTCTGCGTCTACCGCTGTAGCGATATAGACGTATTGGGCTCCAACGGAATTCTCGGAGATCGCACTGGGTGGGATCAGCAGTGCTTTGTCCTCTGAGTAATCGTTGATACGTACCCGGGCCGTAAGGTTGGGTTTGATATTTCCGCCACGGTTGGGCACGGGGATCTCGACACTGAAGGTACGGTTGGCGGGGTTGATGAAATTCCCGGTTTGACGCACCTTGGTGTCGATACTATCCCCCAGTACCGGGATATAGATCTGCACCCGTTTTCCCGGGGTAACCCCCTGCAGATAACTCTCAGGCACATCGACTTCCACGTACATGTCGGACAGGTTGACCAGGCGGAACACGGCCATGCCGGTAGCCGGATTCACTGTGCTTCCCTCTTCCTGCATAACATCGTCCACAATGCCGCTGAATGGGGCTACAATGACAGACTTGGCAAGTTGGGCTTCAGCCTGCTTTACGGAATTCACCGTAGCTTCATAGTTCGTTTTTGCCTGCAGGTACTGGATCTCGGATCCGATGTTCTGTTCCCAAAGTCTTTTCTGGCGTTCGTAGGTGGTTTGCGCGAGGGAGGCCTGTGTCCTTAGTTGTTCGAGACCGGATGCCATCCCTCCATCATCGATCCTGGCGAGGACCTGTCCTTTGCGGACGGCATCGCCTTCCTTGACATTGACCTTTAGCAGCGTTCCGCCCATTTCCGGGTACAGCAAGACGTTTTGCTTGGTCTGCACATCGCCCTGAAGATCCAGGAAGTGTTCAAATTCCTGAGGCTGAATTACCATGGTAGTTACCAGAGGGACATTCCGCTTGCTTTCGCGGGAGGCGATCACAGAGTCCAGCCTGCGCAGCGAGGCATCCAGTGTTCTTTGTTGTTCCGTCAGGGCCTGCTGCCGCTGCTTGATTTCCTCCAGGCTCCCACCAGCGATAAGGTCGTCGAGGGTGGTTTCCTGGCCACCACCGCAACTGGCGAGGAGCAAGAGGAATATCGTGAGTGAGAAAAGAATATTTTTCATGGTTGTTGGATTGATAGTGTTTTTAGTCTTCTGACGGGTTGAGGATGTTTTCCAACTCGGTTTTCCTGTTGATTACATCGATCATGGCCTGGAGGTATTCGCCCTGGGCGGTATAGAGCTGGGATTGTGCCTGCCTCAGATCAAAGCTGGAGGCAATTCCCTCGGCATATTTAATTTCATTTTTCTTTTCAATGCGTTCGGCCAGCGAAAGGTTTTCCTTGCTGGTCTCGTAGCTCTCGATGGCCAGGATGTAGTCGCTTCGGGCCTGTTTGTGTCTGAGTTTTAGCATTTGCTCGGCTTCCTGCAATTCCGTTTTGGCCTTTTCCAGTGCAATTTTGGCCCGTTGGGTGGAAGCACTCCGTTTTAGGGAGCTGAAAATGGGAATGTTCAGGTCGAATCCCAGAATGGAGGCGTCAAATCCCTGTTGATCGGACCCCAGGATGGTAATAGGATCCCCGAACTCGGTCCACCCGTAATTGATAAAGGCGTCCAGGGTGGGGAGGGCACGGCTGCGGGCCAGCTTCCATTCGTAATACCGTTGTTCATTCAGGTTTATCACCAGTTTGTAATCCGTATTGTTTTCCAAAAGGAATTCGGTTTCCAACAACTGGGGCTGTGTTTCCTGGGCTACCAGATCATCGAGGTTTTGGGTAAGCTCAGTGGGGTGGTCCAGGGGAAGGCCCATAACCACATTGAACATCTGCAGGGTGATGGTCTGCAAGCGCTCGTTGCTGTTTAGGGCATTCTTTAAGGTGGCCAGGGTAATTTGAAGCTGTTCCACGTTTTCCTCTTCTCCCAGGCCATTTTCGTATAGCTTTTCGGTTTCATAAAGGTTCTTTTCCACCGCAGCGATATTCCGCTTCAGGATTTCTGTACTTTCCCTGGAAAGCAGGGCATTCCCATAGGACTCCACGATGGCTTTCCGAACTTCCTGCTGGGTCTTTTCCTTGTTGTTCGCGCTATAGCTGAGAAAGGCTTTTGTGGCCTGTACCCCCACGATATAAGACCCATCAAAGATTTGCTGCCGCAAGGTCGCCGTAGCGGCAGTGGACCGTGGCGGACCAAAGATGATGGGCACAAAGGTCCCCGGTTCGCCGCCTGGGAAAAAATCACCTGGGATCAGGGAAACCGGCTGTATCAATTGGTCCTGGTAGTTGATGTTACCATTGATCTGCGGAAGACCATCGGCAATGACCTCCCATTTCTGTTTCTGGGCATCGATCAGGTCCCGATCTGCATTGATGGCGCTGTAGTTGTTTTCCAGGGCAAACTGGATAGCCTCTTCCAGGCTGAAATTCGTAGGGAGTTCCTCCTGGGCCCGACCCATGGAAACCAGCAGCAAGGCTAATACAAAAAGTCTGAGTGGTTGCATTAATCCTGATTTGAGTTGATTAAGTTGTTCAATATTTTCCTGCCTTCCGGCGTTACAATGGCCCGCAGGTGATACTCCAGATAGTGATCCATGAGCTCTACCATGGGAAATTCGTGACGGGGGAAAAGGGCATCATCCTTAAGGCTTGTCATTCCGGCGAAATAGATGCGTGAAATGAATTCCACGCTAAGCTCTTTTCTGTAGATTCCCAGTTCTATCCCTCTCAGGATGTTCGTTTTGACGCAATCCTTGACTACCTCATATTGTTTTTTATGCAGGGTACTGTGGATCTGTGGATAGTACTTCTTAAGCTGGTAGAGGGGGGATGCTTTTTCATTCTTCAGGTTCATCAGCGCAAACCGCTTGATTTCGTAGAGTTCCACGATGGGGTTTTCTCCCTGTTCACAAATACAGTTGATCCCGTCGGAGATCTTGTGAAAAAGATTCATGGTGCACTGCCTCACCAGGTCTGTCTTGTTGCCAAAGTGCGAATAGATGGTTTTCTTGGAGATACCCATCTCTTCGGCCAGGTCGTCCATGGTCACGCTTTTGAACCCGAGGTTCAGGAATAGCTCTGTGGCGGTATCCAGGATCTTGTCTTTCATGGGGGGCAAACATAGGACGGAAACTTTAAATACCAAAAAAGTTTCCATGGTTTTACAATTTATTAACATCCCCTTCCCGCATTCTTAATTTTTGAGGGGTTCGATTGTGTTTCGAACTTCCATTGTCCTACTTTTGAGGTATGATCGAGTCCATTGCCAGACACAGGGAGGAATTCCTCACCTATTTGAAAGACCAAAACTACCCGGAGGACCCGGCAGAGCTCTACGAGCCCATTCGCTACATCATGGAGCTGGGAGGTAAACGGATACGCCCGGTGCTTGTGTTGCTGAGTGCAGACCTTTACGGGGCCGACCCGCAGTCGGCCATGCCGGCTGCCATGGCGGTCGAAGTATTCCACAACTTTTCACTGGTCCATGACGATATTATGGATGCTGCCCCCTTGCGTCGGGGCAGGCAAACGGTCCATCATAAATGGGATATCAATACGGCTATCCTTTCCGGGGATGCCATGCTTATCGAGGCCTACCGCCAGCTGGAGGCCTATCCACCGGCTGTTTTCAAAGAATTGCTGATGATCTTTTCCAAAACAGCCCTGGAAGTCTGCGAAGGGCAGCGGTATGATATGGACTTTGAGACCATGGACCAGGTGAAGATCGACCAGTACCTGCACATGATCGAGTACAAGACCGCGGTCCTGCTCGGTTGTGCCCTGAAGATGGGCGCCGTGGTCGGGGGGGCTTCCTTGGCTGATCAGCATGCACTTTATGCTTTTGGCATCAACCTGGGGCTCGCCTTCCAGCTGCAGGATGATTATCTGGATGTATTCGGGGACCCTGAAACCTTTGGAAAACAGGTAGGAGGAGATATCATCGAAAACAAGAAGACCTTCCTTTACCTGAAATCCCTCGAACTGGCCAGAGAAGACGAAGTCCGGGAACTCCGGGACCTGTATTCCATAAAGCCCCGAAATCCGGACTCCAAAATAAAAAGGGTTTCACAGCTTTTTGAGTCCAGCGGGGCGGCGGAAGCAGCCAAAACGAACATACTCGACTATACACAAAAAGCCTTCAATCACCTCGAAGGCCTCGAGCTGTCTGAGGCCAAGAAAGGAGATCTCCGCGATTTCGGCCAATGGCTCCTCAATAGGAACTTCTGATAAGGGCCTTCCAAAAGGCCCGGATAAACATGGCCTTTGGGCAGGAATTAATGATTTGGAAATCTTCTGCCAGGCTGGTTTCTTCGTGAAGGAATTTAAAGATCAGTTGGGGAGGGAGGCTGCTGAATAAACTGGAGAAAATGCGACTCCCCCGGGCATTCTCCCGGGCCAGCACATCGAGCATCAGGCGGTCGTAGTACCAGAATTTTGATTTTTTCGCCATCTTAAGGGGCTTTCCTGATTTGACGGCCTCCACCAATTGGGGCACTTTCTGACTCGTGCTCCAGAAAGTATAGCCCGTACTGGCCTTTGCCCAGCCCCCGGCAATTCCGATATGAACCAGATAGGGCCGGTCCGCGGCTGTAAAGTCGTTGACCGTCATGGGGATGCTGCCCTGTTCCTTTTCCAGGATCTCAAAATCCGGGTTTCCCAGGTCATATTTCATATAGTCCTCCAGGGCTGCTTCGTACTGCCGTGTTTCCAGGAAGGATTCCGAGAATAGTGTGTATTCCACCAAAGCTTCTGTGGGGGTCTGAGGAAGGACATACATAAAGCGCGTATTGCCCTGCTGGGGGATCGAAAAATCCATAAAGGTAGGTGCCTGAGCGTCGAACACCGGCGCTTTGCATCGCACAAACCAACCCAGGAAATGTTGCTGAAGCACAGGGAACGGTTTCATGAGTTTTTCCATGGGCTCGAAGGAGACGCTGCTGAAAACCAGCCCGGCCCTGAAAGTGCCATTCTCAGTTTGCACGAGGGCCTTTCCATCGTTTTCCTCCACTGAGCGCACTTCTTCAAAATGCAGTGCTATGTTTGGATATTGTGCTATGCGTTTATGGTATTCCCTGTAAAAATCTTCTCCCCGGAGCATCTTGTACCGGTAAGGATCCAGGCCAACTTTACGCTCGAATTCCGGTCCCCGAAACTGGAGATGGTCCCAGGATTTGGTCAGCATGGCATCGAATTTACCCCTTCCCTCTTCCCAGAAACACCAGGTACGGTCATTGCCTTTCTGGCTTTCCCGCTCAAAGAGGGCGATACGTTTG
>Ga0272442_10001568_pt1 | contig 34345 bp, 30 predicted proteins | sample SSMForm2O_FD_200262 | JGI IMG/M metagenome (GOLD analysis project Ga0272442, IMG submission 200262) | Marine sediment archaeal communities from Little Sippewissett salt marsh, Falmouth, MA, United States - SSM-Form-2O | ecosystem: Environmental > Aquatic > Marine > Wetlands > Sediment ... | reverse complement strand
ACGCCGAAAGGGTGGTGCCGAAGCTTTCGCATGTCAGGCTGTTCGAGCCGTGGGACCTTATCGTCGGCACGGGTGTTTACATCGAGGATGTTGAGCAGGAGATACGCGACGTAACCCGTCGGATAATACTTGTTTCCATCGCTCTTCTTGTGCTTTTAACGGTTATTATGACCTTTATGGGCGCCCAGAGTTACCGGTTGGAGCAGAAAAGGCGAAAGGCTGTCGATGCGGTTATAGAGTCCCGGCTCAGGTACAAAGCCCTGGTGGAATCCTCAGGGGAAGGGCTTATCATGGTGCTCGACGGGCGCCAGGTTTACTCAAACAGGGTAATAACCGATCTCCTCGGGTACACCAGTGAGGAATTCGGGATCATGAAGCTTCACGAATTCCTATTCACCATCGGTGGCAACAAACTGAGCGGAGTTGAACGGTTCAGAGAGCTCATGACCGGCACACACGCAATCCGTAATATCGAAGCCACGCTGAAAAAGAAAAGCGGAGACCTTCTGCAGGTAAGGGTTTCGATAACCTCCATCGAAATCGAGAATAAAACGGGATTTCTTCTCACCATCAGGGATATCAGCGAGCACCATGAAACCCTGCAAAAGCTTGACATATCGGAAGACCGAGTAAGGATTCTCACGGAGAACATCGGCATCGGCGTATTCCGCATCCACCTGGGTTCGGAAATAACGGTGACCGATCCCAATTCGGCGTTTCTCTCCATACTCGGATTCAAATCCGTCGATGAACTCAATGAACAAGTTTTTACGTCACTGTTTATCAGCGAAGACGAGAAACAGCGCCTCCTGAAGTCACTGCGGAAGGGGGAGTTTATAAAAAACCGGTTGGTATTTCTTCGACGCAATGACGGGGCTTCGAGGACCGTAACCCTTACGATGATGCCGTCAAAAAGCGGGTCGCACTGGTATGATGCGATCATGGAGGACCTCACCACTCGGAGAGAGCATGATCAGCAGAGACACGATCTCCTCGATGAATTTCAATCCGCGATACACTCGGTGAATCAACCTATCGGGGACGTTGCCAGGGAAGCCCCGACTGTTTCCATGGATACGACTATTTACGATAGTGCCGTAAAAATGACCCGCTCGGGTTCGAAAACACTCATAGTGACATCCGAAACAGGTGAGATGATAGGAATAGTGACGGATACGGATCTCCGGGAAAGGGTGCTCGGGGCGGGTTTGAGCAGCACGGAACCGGTTTACAAGATCATGAGCTCACCCGTCATCAGCATAGGAACCTCGGCACATGTTTTTGAAGCCGCCATGCTGATGCAGAAGAAGAAGATCCACCATCTTCCGGTCATAAAAAATGACGCCGTATATGTTTTTTCAACGGAAGAGCTGCTTCGTCTCCAGCGGAACTCCCACTTGTTCTTTCTCCGCCAAATCGAGGAGGCTGAAGACAAGGCGGAGGTGGAAGAACACCTCGCGGATTATCAACGAATGGTCGGCGCCATGATTCCAGGCGGAGCCGGTGCCCTGACCGTGTCCCGCTTCCTGTCCGGCGGCGCGGATGCCGTTGCCAGAAAAATTATCCGCTTTGTGCTGGACGAGATGGGAGATGCGCCCTGCGCTTTCAGTTTTATACAGATGGGGTCATGGGGGCGGTACGAGCCCACATTCCTGACGGATCAGGATAACGCCATAATATGGGCCGACAGGGAAGCAGGTTCGGGCACGAAAGAGTGGTTCCTGGAACTCGGAAAACGCGTATGCACGCTGCTCGATCAGCTCGGGTATAAGTTCTGCAAGGGCAATACCATGGCAATGAATCCGCAATGGGTCAACCCGCTCGCGGAATGGAAATCCCTCTTCCGGAATTGGATGTCTACACCCGAGGTGGAGGAGATCATGCGTATACAGATATTTTTCGATTTCAGGTCTGTTTACGGGGATACGGGGCTTGCCGACGAGCTGCGTCAGGATATTTTGGAGGAAGCCCCCGCCAGACCCGTTTTCCTATGGAACCTTGCACAGAGCTGCGTCAACTTCAAGATCCGGTCAGCCGCGGAGGGCGATACTTTCGATGCAAAGCTTGGTGTGCGCCCGGTGGTGAATTTTGCCCGTCTGCAGGCGTTGTCACACGGGATCAAAGAAACCGGTACTCTTACCCGGCTCCATCGCCTCTACGAGAAAGGAATCCTGGATTCCACCCGGCACCGGAGCACGTCCCAGATATTTGAATACTTGAGCCAGATGAGACTCCGTCATCAGTACCGGCAGATTGAAAACGGTTACCCGCCGGACAACTCCCTTGTTCTGGAAGAGCTGTCGGAGCTGGAACGGGATTCCCTCCACCAACTCCTCGACCAGATCCATTCCCTGCAGAATCTGATAAAACGGGAATTCAAGGACCTCTCCTGACGGGATGCGGCGGAAGAAACGGAAATCCGGAACCGGGTGAAAATCGAACCCGGTACCCGTCCCGACCCCCTAAACCCCTGTTGACAATACCTTGCCTTTACGAGGCAGGGGTTATATATTCACACTGTTGATACAAAAAGAATTATTGGATATCATCCGGTCATGCATGCGATGGTCGCGTGTAAGGAAAACCCGGGTGAATCCGGTCGTTCCGCTTTTTGGAAGCGGTTTGAAAGCTTAGATTAATCCGTCCGTTTTTCTTCACTTTTGACCCGCGGGCCGTGCGTTTTTTCATTCCGGCCTTTCCCAATCTGCCAGTACAACAATACTATCAGGAAAACAAGGATAAACATGAAGAAAAATTTCATCGACGGAACAAACATAATCGAGCCCATAAACCGCGCACTGCGTGATCAGGGCTTCCACACGCCGACACCCATTCAGGAGGAGGCGATCCCCCTCCTGCTCGAGGGAAACGACCTCATGGGATCCGCACAGACGGGAAGCGGAAAAACAGCGGCATTCACCATCCCGATACTGCAGAACCTCGCAGCGAACCATAAAAAACCGGAAGCACGGACAACACGCGTTCTCGTTCTTGCACCCACCAGGGAGCTCGCCGTACAGATCTCCGAATGTTTCGAGACCTTCGGAAAATACCTCAGGCTTAAGCAGGTCCTCGTGTACGGCGGTGTCAGCAGGAGCAGGCAGATACACCGGCTCGCCGGGGGCGTCGACATAGTGGTGGCCACGCCGGGTAGACTGCTCGACCTCATGCATGAAGGCGCTGTCCTTCTGCACCGGACGGAGGTCATGGTACTCGACGAGGCGGACAGGATGCTTGACATGGGTTTCATACCCGATATTAAAAAAATACTCGGAAAACTGCCAGACCGCAGGCAGTCGATGTTCTTTTCGGCGACCCTTCCCATGGAAGTGGTAGGGCTGGCCGGGAGCATGCTCAGGAACCCGAAACGCATAGAGATCGTCTCGAACCTGAAAAACGATCCCAGGATCGAAGAGAATCTTCTCTTCGTGGAGCGCGAAAACAAGAAATCCCTTCTGCTGGAGATACTGTCCAGGTCGGATGTGTCAAGGGCGCTCGTGTTCACGCGGACGAAGCACAAGGCGCACAGCCTGGCGAGACAGCTGGCGCAAAAACGCCTCAAAGCGGACTCGCTTCACGGCGATAAAACACAAGCCGCGCGACAGAAAGCCCTGACGGGCTTCCACTCCGGCAGTGTCAAAATACTCGTGGCGACCGACATCGCGGCACGTGGTATCGACGTTACCGACATCGACCACGTCATCAATTTCGACCTCCCGAACGAGCCCGAGAATTACATTCACCGGATAGGACGTACGGCCCGCGCCGGGAAGACGGGAACGGCCCTCTCCTTCTGCGATCAGACCGAAGTGGAGCAGCTTCACCAGATAGAAAAGCTCCTGAAAAAGCCCCTGCCGGTTTTTACGGACCACCCCTTTCATTCGGCGGTAGTGGCTGCGGCGAAGAATGCAACGGCCCGAATAGCCGTCTCGCCCCGTTCACGGAGCGGAAGGCCGCGCCACTTCGGAGGAAGGTCCTACCCGCGCCGACGCGTACCAATCGCCGCAAAGAGCGCAAACAGGTAGATATTCTTAAAAATACCCGGAGAACCATTCCATGCAGCGGCATTCTTATTCAAGAGTGCCGCTTGCACATATCCCCGCCGTAGGGACAACCTGGATCAATGTTTGTCGGGATTCTTCATTAACGACTGAGGGAAGCAACGTTACGGCAAGCGGCATACGGTCCGGGAGCGGCAGGAACAGCCCGCCCTGCCCTTTATTCCGAAAAGATCGTTGAGCAGGATGGCAACAAAACGGGGATGCAGGTGGGAACCGCCGGAACCGTGAATTCACGGATGCTCAATCCGCGAAAAGTCCCCGAGCAGCTCCCGAACGGTCTCCACCTCGAGTACGTTATACCGGGCCTTTGTCATACCGAGCCCTACTTTTATTGAATTCGCATAGGCGGGGAGCGCATCGAACACATCCTCGTCGGTCACATCGTCCCCGACGGCAAGAATGAAATCCCACTCCTTTTTCCCGAGCCAGTGGAGTACGGCGGTCCCCTTGTGTATGCCTGATGTCTTGATTTCGATTACCTTGTTGCCTTCCAGTATTCCTATATTCAGGTTTTCCGTCATATTGATCAGAGTTTCCTTGAGCTCGTTCGCCCGCATCTCGGCAAGGTCCGGGTCCGCCATTCTATAGTGCCAAACAAGAGAGAATTGCTTCTCCTCAATGAATGTTCCCGGAGTCCGATCCATGTACAGTTCGAGAATCGGACTGACTTCCGCTTTCCAATCATCACGGAGCGGCTCGATTTCATGCCACTGCTCTGCAATCTCCTTTATCCATACACCGTGCTCCGCAATCATCCCGATTGGCAGCGTACCGAACCAGTTGCTCAACGTTTCCCGGTCCCTTCCGCTCACCAGTACGACTTCGTTATTTTCATTATTACTGAGCCTCCGCAGGAGCCCAAGCAGTTCATCATCCGGACTCGCCCTTTCCGGTTTCGATGCAAAGGAGACAAGCGTGCCGTCATAGTCGAGAAGCAGGAGACGGTTTTTTGAACCCCTGTACTGATTCAGAAAGTTTTCCCTCGTAGAAGGCGTGAGACGCCTTTCATAGAGACTCTGCTGATCCGCATGTACCGCATCGAGTCTCTCGATAAAATCATGGGCCCATCGAGTGACGCTGTACCGCCGGAGACGCGCCTGCATCAGCGCATTGCGCTTCTCCTGTTCCTCAAGGGGCATTTCGATCGCCTGTCGTATGGAGGCCGCAACCTGGTCGATATTGTTGGGATTCACGATGAGAGCCTCGCTCAGCTCATGCGAGGCACCGGCCATTCCACTCAGTACGAGGACTCCCCCCTTTTCTCCCCTCGCCGCAACGTATTCCTTGGCAATGAGATTCATCCCGTCGCGCAGGGGGGTAATCAGCGCGACGTCCGAGAGCGCGTAAAGAGCGGTCAATGTGTGAAACGGGAGTACGCGGTAGAAATACCATACGGGAACCCAGCCTATTTTTCCATACCTGCCGTTGATTCTGCCGATGAGTTCGTCGATTTCCTTCTTTAATTTGATATAGGTATCCACACCCGTTCGTGAGGGTACGGCGACAATTATCAGCGTTACCCTGTTCTGGTAACCGGGATTGTTCTTTAAAAAAATATCGAACGCCTTCAGTCGATGCAGTATTCCCTTTGAGTAGTCCAGCCTGTCAACGGAAAGAATCACCTTGCGGCCTTCGAGATTTCTGCCTATTCTGGTCATTTCCCTGCTGACCTGCTTGTTTTCAGGTGCATGATTATACCGTTCGAAGTCGATTCCGAGGGGGAATATGTCGGCGCGCGCGACCCTCTTCTCCATGTATATCTCGCCGATCGTATGTTCGTATCCGAGGAGACGCCGTACGCTGCTCAGGAAATGGCGCACATAATCATAGGTGTGAAATCCGATCAGGTCGGCCCCGCATATCCCCTCCAGTATCTCCCGCCTCCACGGGAGGAGCCGAAAAACTTCGAAGGATGGAAAGGGGATGTGCAGGAAAAAACCGATTTTCGCCTTTGGAAGCTTTTCTCTTATCAGATTCGGAAGAAGGAGAAGCTGATAGTCCTGTACCCATATGGTATCGTTCACATCGGCATGCCGGACAACGAGATCGCAAAATTTCTCGTTTACTCCTCGGTAGGAATCCCACATATATTTTTCATACACGGTGTAGTTCGGAAAATAGTGGAAAAGGGGCCAGATTGTTTTGTTGCAGAAACCGTGATAAAAATTCTTAATATCTGATCTGGTCAGGTATACCGGAACACATCGATACTCCTGTAAGAGCGTACCGGCCATTTCCTTCTTCTTCGGTTCGTTCATGCTCTCCGACGATATGCCGGACCATCCGAGCCACAGGCTGTCATAAGACTGGTAAAATGAATTGAGGCCCGTGGCAAGTCCTCCCATGCTCGGTTTGTACCGCAGGGTACTCTTTCTCTGCTCGACTGTTACCGGAAGCCTGTTTGAAACGAAAATCAGTTTTCCCGCCATCGAGATCCTCCGGATGTATGTTTCTTATAGATTATACCCATATGTGAAATTGGTCAAATCGTGCCCTTTTGGCCTCAGATAGGGGGATTAAAATGGACAAAATAGGTGCCATCATTCGGTTGACCCGCTCCCCGTCACCCTTTACCTTAAGCACTACGTCGAATTACTCGGCAGATTAACAATGGGGTGTTTTGATATGGGAAATCTTGATTACGGCGTTATCGGAAACTGCCGAAGCGCCGCGCTCGTTTCGAAGGAAGGGAGCATCGACTGGTGCTGCCTTCCGGACTTTACCTCGCCGTCCGTTTTTGCGCGGCTGCTTGATCGGGAGAACGGGGGTAGTTTCCACATCGAGGTCGATAACGGGTACTCCGTGGAACAAATGTACTTTAATCACACGAATATCCTGGTTACGAGCTTTAGGAAGGGAGAAGATGCGTTCGAAATTCACGATTTCATGCCCAGATACAAGACGGAGTCGGGTTACTACTACACGCCTCCGGACATCATCCGTTATGTAAGACACCTGTCCGGAGACCCTGAAGCGAGATTTGTTTTCAAGCCACGGCTCGGGTACGCGCAGCACGAAACAGCCGTGCTCATCGAACCCGAGTACATACGGTGTCACACGACCGCCGGGTCCTATGAATCCGTATACCTCTATACCGACTTCGACAGGTCAAAGATCCTTCAGGGCGAGAAGGTCGCCATAGCGAAAGATCACTTCTTTCTTCTCAGTTACAATCAGAAACTGCTGGAATTGGATATTTTCAAAATTCGGCTCGAATATGAACGAACGAAGGTTTACTGGCTCAACTGGATTAACATTACGAGAAATTTTACCAGGTACAACGAGGCCATACAGAGAAGCGCACTGGTGCTCAAGCTGCTCACCTACAATAAAACGGGCGCCATTCTCGCCGCCGTCACGACGTCCCTCCCCGAGGTGCTGGGGGGAACCCGAAACTGGGACTACCGTTTCTGCTGGATTCGGGATTCCTCGATGATCATCACCACGCTCACGGCCATAGGCCACTATAACTCCGCCCAGCGTTTTCTAAACTTCATTACCGATGTGATCCCGTACAAGGATGAAAAGATGCAGATCATGTACGGGATTCGCGGTGAAAAAAAACTCGTCGAAAGAGAGCTTCCCTGGCTCCACGGCTTCGAAGGCTCAAAACCCGTTCGTGTCGGAAACGCGGCCCACAAGCAGAAGCAGAACGACATTTACGGCGTTCTCATAGACCTCATATACCAATATTTCAAGCTCTACAGGCATACGCTCGCCAACAGCGAGGACCTCTGGACGATCGTCCGAAGCCTCATCAGAACGGTGAAGAGCAACTGGATGAAGAAGGACACGAGTATATGGGAATACAGGACCCAGCCGCGGCATTTCACCTTTTCCAAGGTGTTGAGCTGGGTGGCATTGGACAGGGGGGTCAGGATCGCGCACCTTCTCGGGAAGCACTCCGTTGCCGAAGAGTGGACGGCGATTCGGGACAAGATCAGGAAGGACATACTCAAAAAAGGCTGGAACCCAGGGGTGCAGGCGTTCACACAGTCCTATGAAAGCGACAATATGGATGCCGCCAATCTCCTGATGCACCAGTACGGTTTCATCGAGGCGAATGACCCCAAATATATCTCGACCGTGCAAAAGACGAAGGAAGCCCTGTGCAGGAACGGGCTCATGTACCGGTACAAGAACAGGGACGATTTCGGGGAACCGAAGACATCATTTACCGTTTGTACCTTCTGGATGATCAAGAGCCTCTACACCATCGGTGAGAGGAAGGAAGCCGAGTCGATGTTCGAAAACGTACTGGCCCACGCGAATCACCTGGGCCTGTTCAGCGAGGGAATCGATTTCGATTCGAGGCGGCTTCTGGGAAATTTCCCGCAGGGATACTCCCATCTCGCGCTCATCGATACGGCCATGACCCTGTCAGGCAAAGAGGTCGAGGAGGAGGACAAGCTGATTGAGATGCTCGGAACGAAACAAACATGACGGAAACTTTGAGGTACACATAATGGAAGACCACCGTAGGAGATCGATGTTTCCGGGAATTACTATGAATCCGGATAATGATCCGCTTTAAATAAATCGCTCATCTCGAGAAAGAAAGAGTCTCCGCAGATTTCGGAAACATACGCGAGCTGTTCAATATGAATCAGGTGATAGGTCGTACACTGTACTTTATGTTTTAAACAGTAATAACTGCATCCGTTCGGGACTCTGAATGCAGAGATATGATCCCGCAGGGTATGCAAACCGGCACATAAAAGAATCCCGGACGCCTCATCCGAGAGGACCCACCAGTAATCGTACAGTCCGTACAGTCCGTAAATAAACCCATTCAACGTATAATTGGGTTCCAGGGGATCGGGGTATTCGGAAATCCAGTAGTAATTTTCATCATTGATAAAAACGGTGAATATATCTTCACCGAAACGATTGAAGCTGTTGAATATTTTCCGTGCAATATCCAAATACCGGTCATACCCCGTTAAATAATACAATCGTACGAAAACCGAAAGCCATTGCCCCTGCGCCATGCCCGAATACCAGGGAGCAACCATCAAATCATCGGGATCGCCGTGCAATCTGAAATCGAAATCGTACGGGAAATAAATGGTGTCATCAATTTTCATGGCATTATCAGCCATAAAACAAGCGGTAAATGAGGTATAATAGAGAAACCTCGGCTCACCGGTTTTTTCATAAGCATTCAAAGCACGAAGGCAGTCTTGTGCTATTGCAACGGGATGATAATATTCTTCTACTGAGTTTCCATATCTCCACAGTCGAATTCCTGAAGGATCCGTAAGTTCCAATGTCTCATAATCAACAATTCTATCTTCATGGTACGCGAGTTCCTCATAGGGCAGACTGACAAGATCGTAATGGGAGGAAAGTATCTCCGTTTCTTCGTCGGGATTGTCTCCCATAGAGCACGATATCAGAAATATAACGGTGATGCATACCAGACACCTGAAAATCATTGAAAAACACCGATAAAAATAAATTTGCTCTAATTATATAATATAAATTTTTTTAAATTTTTCAATATTTTTTATTTTTTTATTAATTTAACTAGATTTACATAACTTATATCTCTTATATAAATCTTTATAATAATTCTTGTATCTATAAAAGTTACCTGACACTGAAATAGTTAAGGAATGAGCTCCACAAAGAGTGAATGAGACTCCTGCCTGGGGTATCTGCCTCTAGAGTACGATGTTCCCCTGCCAAAACATTCTCCGTTTCTCGAAGCGGAGAGATCCGTACTGGTTTCAGGAGCATGGCAGATTATCGTAACCGGATATGCTCGGAAAGATGGGTCATGTAAAGAGGTTATTTTGACGTGTCTGGCCTTGAAACCGGTTCACAGGGCGATAAAAAAAGATAGCCGAAATCCCGGAAACAGCCGGGCCGGTAATCCATTCGTGAACGAATTTTCCCTCGTACCGCCGCGGCCTCATGGGGTCTCGAATTACCCTCCACCCAGGGTCCTTCTTCTCCTGATAAAAAACAGTACCAGTCCGATAAGGCCCATCAGCAGTGAATGAATCACGCCCTCCGTACCCGGAGAAAAAAGCACGCCTCTGATACCCTTCTCCACAGTTATTAATCCCCCTGAAAAAAGCGGCAGGCTGACCGCGTTTGCCATGTTGTGAAGCAACCAGACCGGCCAGACGGAATTCGAGAGCAGGCGAAGCTCGCCGTAGCCGAGGGCCTGGAAGATCAGGAGCAGGAAGGAGAGGCCGATAAAAGGGGCAAGCGGCAGGGTGGTGTGGGACAGAAGCACTGCCCTGTCGAGGTAATAAAGGTAGTAGGGAACGTGCCAGCCGGCCCAGACGATGCCGGTCAGTAGCGAGTTCAAAAACGGATGAGTACCGATCGCCTCAAGACGCGGCGTGAGGTAGCCGCGCCAAGCAAACTCCTCGAACACGTTCTTCACCATCGCTCCCCCGAAGGCAGCGGCCATGAGGGGAAGGAAAGCGGCGGGGCCGCCTACGGAACCGTTCAGCGACACATTCCCGGTGAGCATTCCCATGCCCAGCGTGACCGCAACGACCGCGGGCGCGATCAGCAGGGCGACCGGGTACCAGGCCCAGCTTTTCCTGAAACGGGGCCCGAGCCCGAAATCGAACCAGCCGTCATTCCCGATGAGGCGCAGAAGCAGGCAGGCGACTAGCGGGGAAACGAGCCAGATCAGCGCGCCCGCCCCCCCCATGGGATCTTCGGGAGGATTGAGCCGGTCGAGAGCCATACCCGCGAAACCGGCGCCGAGTGCGACCACAGCAAAGATGATGAGATTGCGAACGGGCTTTTTCATATGCCATCCTCCACGGTGATGCGGCCGGGACTCGAATTCAACGGGAAAATCCCGCCCCCTCTCCCTGAAACGGGTTCAGGTTTCCTCACGATCGCCTGACCGTGTAGCCCCTGTCCCGAAGCTCCCTTTCGAGGGTGTCCCGGTGGTCTCCCTGTATCTCGATGGCACCGTTCTTCACGGTACCGCCCGCGCCGCAGCGCCGCTTCAGCTCCTGAGCAAGCAGGGCAAGCGGCTCAGGGGGAAGCGGCACCCCCCTGATCACGGTAACGCCCCTCCCCTTTCGGCCCTTGGTTTCACGGCCGATCCGGACGACGCCGTCCGTCGGAAAAGCGGCGGTTTTTTTACGGCACTCGCATTTTGCGACCGGCTTCCCGCATTCGGGGCAGACCCTGCCGTGCTCCGTGGAGTATACGATGCCCTCTTCATACGCGGTCATTCATCGCCTCCGTAACACAACCACTTCCATACAAGTGCAAGTTCGGTCCCGGCGGAAACTCACCTGCTAGCGGGGAAACTCCGCTGCGAAGTTCAGAAAATCGTAGTCCTGGAGTTTCAGCCCTCCGTTTTCTATTTCCTCGAGAATCAGTTCAAGGGCCCACTCCGCTGCCCGGCCCACGACCTCGGTGCATTTATCGGTGTGGCCACCGTCCTCTTCGAACTGTTCCGCGTCCTTCTTGTCCCACAAGTCATAACTTCTTCCGAACATGGACTCCTGGATTTTGCTGCAGATAACGGATCCGTACTGTTGAATAAACCTGCCGTGCAGCCGTTTGACTAATTCCTTCGTACGGGTTTTGTTCTCTTTATCGCCGTCGAAGAACTCTCGTCGTCGTCCGAAAAAAAGGCTTATCATCATGCTTCCGCCGGAATAGCCGCCGCAGGGGCCGTCCCCCAGGTTTGAAAATCCTCCCGCAAGGCCGTAAGCCGACCTGAAAATAAAATCGTTCCGTATGCCGAGTGCGTCCTGTACCGCGGCGGCCGTGCACTGTGCACAGCTTCGGTAATCCCTCTCGTACCCGAATCCCAGCTCATGTGCCTTTTTCATCATGTCATCTTTCTGCATGCCTGATCCTCCGGGATTAAGTTTTCCAAAATATAATGACATTAAATTTTTTTTATAATAAAATTCCGCTCCCATTGCTTCCCTGAAAAATATGGAATTCCATGATGCCAAATTATTCTATTTAGGACAGTCCCTGAAAATAAATCGCCGTTTATTGGATTATAATAATAAAAACTCCCCGGCTCTTTTGGAGCCGGGGAGTTTAGCATGAACGGGGAACGGGAATTGAACCCGCGAAACAGTTTTACAGGCTTAAAGACGGTTCATATGTGAATATTTCAACTTCAATACCTTTCCCGGCTCCCTCTTCAGCGAGTTTCAAGACATCTTGAGATACACTTTCCGCAAGGAATGACTCACCGCAGTTCTCACAAATCTCCGCCGGAACATTCTTTATGACAATCGTACTTTTATCTCTCTCAAATACAAGAGTAGTTGTACCATCCTCCGTGGTTCCATGTTTACAAATCGGACACATCATTCAACTCTCCTTCGAAAATCATCTTTCCATTTATGTTTATCCGGAACATAAATCGTGATAATTATTACAGTCCTTTCCTCATGATTGATGGAAAACACTATATGAATAGGCCTATTTGCCTTTGTAAATCCTAAAATCAAACAACTTGGATATGGTGTATCTTTCGGATACTCCTCTATTACTTTAACTCCCCCTGCTATTTCATTGATCTCATCAAATGAAATATTCCTCTCAAACATTCTGCTGAGAGCATGAACCCTGAATACACGTTTGTACTCTTGAAAGTGTTTTATCCAGTCCATGTAATAAAATAGTATAACAGATATTCTATTCTTCCTAATAAAAAACTCCCAGACACAAATGTGCCCGGGAGTTTAGGATGAGCGGGAAACGGGAATTGAACCCGCGACATTCAGCTTGGGAAGCTGACGTTCTACCTCTGAACTATTCCCGCATCGATATGACAGCTTCACCTAATTCTTAACACCGGCCCGTAAATCTGTCAACAGAAAAATATCTTTAATTTTTTCAGTGCCGGTGCTATATATGAGATACCCTACCCTATAGAATGTCAGCGCGGAGGTTCCCATGAAAAAGAGAACGATTTTCGCACTCGCTGCGGCCCTGCTGTTTTTCGTGATATTCGGATGCTCGAACGAGAAGGCGATCGAGGAGGCGATATCCGCGTTCGAGGACGCGGTGAACAACGACAGCACCGCCGAGATGCAGGACGCGCTGAGCGAGGCCAGCGATTTCTACATAACACAGACCTTTTCGGAGCTGCTCGACCATTTCGACGGTTTCAGGCCCGTGTCCTACACGAACCTCGATATGTCCATAGGAAAGGAAAACGCGGACGTGAACGCCACGGCGAGCCTGGCCGGTATTTCCGAACAGGCCCTCTTCGTCATGCGGAAGGAGAGTGGGTTCATGTCGTTCATCGCTCCGCAGTGGAAGGTCAGGCAGTACTGGGACACGAACAACACGGCGGGCGAGCTCGAGTACGTATGGAAAAAGATACAGCGTATGCTCAAACAGGCAGAATAAGCGGGTTCACTCGAGCGACGTGCTGGACTCCACCTCGGATACGAGCGCCGAGAAGAGCGTAACCACATCGTCGTTCGTCTTGTGAAGGCGCCGAGCCAGTATCTGGGCGATCTGGCGCGTTATCTTCATGGCGATATAGGATTCCTTCTCGCCGAACTCCTTGAACTTATCCTTCGTGGTCACGAGAAAGGTGGAGTCTTCCTCAGCGATCACCGTGGCGGTCCTCCTGTCATTGAGAAGGAGGCCGATCTCTCCGAAGAAAATATTCTGGGCCGCATTCAGGATTACAACGGTGTACGGCTCGTCCTGCAGGGTGTTTTTCAGAATTCTGACGGACCCGCTCTTGATGATAAAGAGCTCGTCCCCCTCCTCACCCTCCTTGATGACGACGTCTCCCTTTTTGGCTTTCCTCGCGGTAAAGAGCCTGTCGATCTTCTTGAGTACGTCCTCATCCTTTTGAAAGTCCTGAAAGAGAACGATGTTCTTCAGAATACCAATGTTGTCTTCCATTATATTAACTCCGGATCGCGCCCGGCACCCCGGCTTTGGATTACCGGAAAGCCGAAATTATTACGAAAAACACAGCCGTAAGGCTCCGCGGGGAATTACCCCCTGTTTGGAGGCCGCTATTGAGCGGCCGCCTCCTTGGTGACGACAATCGCCATAGAGTGGTTCTTTATTACATAATCGTCTCCCGGATTCAAAACAGGCTTGTTAGGGAAAAGTTTTTTCACCGATTGGAGGTTCTCGACGAGCTTCGAAATATCGGGCGTCTTCTGCGCCTCGGACAGGGCCTCCCTCTTGCGGTTGTATATATTTCCCGTATTCTCGAGCAGTCCTATGACGATACCGCCGTGTTTTCTCTTATAGTAATCCTGCAGGTCCTTGAACCTCCGGCCTATGAACGCAGCCTGAAAATCCATGGTCTGGAGCCCGCCCTTGTGCGGATCGAGAAGCTCCGCCGCGATATGCGAAATTCCGGAGGCGTTCGCCGCATTCGCGAGAAGCTCCCGGCTGTACTCGCGGGTCAGAATGATCTCGTCGCAATTCGCGAGCTGAAGATACTTTTCGAACTTGATGTCTATGAGCTCTGCGCAGGTGTATATGTTCTTGTTCAGCGCATCGATCGTTATCGCGGCCATAACGGTACGGGAGTCGACCTCCTGAAGTGAAAACTCCCTGCTCGAATCCGCGAGTATGAGCACGGTCGAAGCCTGCTTGATATTCGCCCGCTGCAGCACCTTCTCGTCTATGTAGTCACCCTTGATGTATTTCACGGTCTTGAACAGCGGAACGGATCGAATATGATCGATATCCTGGGGAGACGCGTTATTGATGAGGACGATATCCGATGCCTTTACATCCGGAGCGACGGTCAGTATCTTTTCGAGAATCGCTTCGAGCTCGGCCTTCCACCCGCATATGATGAAGTGGCCCTTTTTCCTTTCCAGCACGATGAGTCCTCCTCTCGCCTTTATCTGTTTATCGACAAGGAACGAGGCGATACGTCCGGTAACGATACCCATGCTCGCCACACCCATGACCATCATGAGTATGCCGAATATCTTGCCCCCGACCGTTATCGGTGACTTGTCCCCGTATCCGACGGTCGTGACGGTAACAACCGTCCACCAGATGGCATCCCAGGCCGAACTGAACTGTTCGTTTGAGCCCGCCTCGAAGATATAGGAGCCGAAAGCTATAACGACAAGTATCGAAAGAACGATGAGGAGTATGATAAGGGTGTTGTTGCTGTTTATTATCTCCCAGAACTCCCCGAGAGACAAACGCCTCCTCTTCTTCTTCTTCTTTAACTTACCCTTCTCGATGAAGGCGGGAATCGCCTCGAGACCCTCGCGGAGTGCGTTCTCCTTGATGAAATCCTCGAGTCGCTCGTCCCCGCCGGGGCTTTCCTCTCCCCGGTTTCCCGTCTTCTTCCTTACACGACCGCGAATTTTCTTCACGGACCTTTGTACATACCCTTCAGCCTTTTGAAGTGAATGTTTAGGCCTGAGCTTCATTATCCATCCCGAACGGTTTAGTCTTTCGCTACGATGGTTCTATGCAGATCGAATGCCCCCCGAAGCGCTGCAGACACCTCGTTCTGAAGCACGAAGAGCTCGTTGTACACCTCTACGGATTCTTTCCGGGGCTCTTTTATTGTATCGGTATTTAATTCTACAAATGAATCGGTGAGCTCGGAAATTCGGACCTTTTGGCCGGTATCGATACAGTGGCACCAGAGGGCCTGAATGGCCGCTCCGAAACTCGCCGCTTCCTCGTTCCGCATGGTTACGGTCGGAGCGTTGAAGATATCCGCGGCAACCTGCCGCCAGGCCTCGCTCTTGCTTCCGCCCCCGGTAAGCCTGATATCGCTCGGCTCTATGCCTTCCTTGCGCATACTCTCGAGACCGTATCGAACGCCGAGCGTGACTCCCTCCATCGCCGCCCGTGCCAGATATGCGTCCTTCATGGTGAACTCGTTTATCCCGAAGAAAACTCCGGTGCCGGACGGAACGTTCGGCGTTCTTTCCCCGACGAAATACGGAACGAGCACGAGCCCTCCCGCTCCCGCGGGGGCCGCACACACGAGATCCTCGAGCTGTTTGTTGTCCAGTGAAAAGAGTTTTTTGACCAGCTCGGTAGCCACCGTGACGTTCATGGTGCACGCGAGCGGCAGCCAGCCTCCGGTACTGTCGCAGAAGGCCGCGAACTCGCCCGCGGGGTCCACAACGGGAAAATCCGAGTATGCGTATACGGTCCCGGATGTACCGAGGCTCACGGTAACCACGCCTTTCTTCGTGTTTCCCGTTCCGATTGCCGCCATCATGTTGTCTCCGCCCCCGGACGATACGATAATTTTTGCGGAAGAGGAAAACCCGAGCTCTTCGAGCACCGGTCCCCGAACAAAGCCTGCGGGCTCGTCGTTCTTGATTATCCGCGGAAGACACTCGGACAGGTCCCGTTCATTATCCACGGCCTCCAGCACTTCACTCGACCAGGTGCGTTTTCGCGCATCAAAGTAGGCGCTCCCGGACGCGTCTCCGGCTTCGACCACCTTCTCTCCGGTGAGATAGAAGTTTATATAATCGTGGGGGAGAAAAATCGTCCCGAGCTTCGCGTAATTCTCAGGCTCGTTCTCCTTCAGCCAGAGCACCTTGGGGACCGTGTACCCGGCCAGAATGTTGTTGCCCGTGAGCTCGAGCACGCGCGCCTCGCCGCCGAGCTTCCGAATGAGTGTCTCGCACTGTTTTCCCGTGGACGTGTCGTTCCAGAGCTTCGCATTTCTGATGACCTCGCCCTTCCGGTCGAGCGGCACGAACCCGTGCTGCTGGCCGGAAATACCGATACCGCGCACTTCCGCCCTATCCACGCCATCCGCCGAGAGAACCGCGGCTATCGTCTTTTTCACCGCTTCGACCCACCATGCGGGGTCCTGTTCACGAGTGCCGTCCGCCTTTTCAACAAGAGGATAGGTTTCCCGGGCCTCGCCCACTACCGTGCCTGTTTCTCCGTCCAGAAGAACGGTCTTCGTTCCCTGTGTGCCGACGTCTATTCCGATAAAATAGCCCTTCGATCCCTTAATGTTCATTATGATCTCCTTTACCTTTATTATAGTTCATACGCCTTTTACAGGCGGAAGAATTCAGGCTGAATTATCTTGCTCAGAAACCCTTTCTCCTATATTTTTACAGTAATAGCTCTCTTTTTCAACAGCAATTTACAGTGGCGTCTGCATGGGGAGAGCCTACTCTGCCGTTTAAATAATTAGAGCGAATGCCTGATTCGAGTTTCAAGAAATATACAAGATGTAGAGCTTTCATATACTTAAGACACTCTATTTCCGGTCCCGGTGGACTTCAGTATTTCTTTGAATAAAATAGAAATGATTATCATGTTGAATAACTGTCTCATGTTATAAATTAAAAACTCGAAGTTCATCCTCATTAACAGGGGCTGCATGGAAACGCTCGATTTCGACGAGACCAAGGAAGAATTCAAGCGCCGCATCTTCGACCTGACCACGATGCTCGAAATCGGCAGAACGCTGAACACGAGCCTCTCGCTTTCCGATGTTCTCGATATCATCATACTCACCTGCAACGGGCATTTTCACGCGTCAGACGCAATGATACTCCTCCCCTCCGAAGAGGGCGAGCAAATCCGTTTTGCCTATTCATCCGGAGATACGAAGCTGGTACTCGACTCATCACACCCCTTTGTCGACTTTATGGAGTCGAGTGGGGGTTTGATCGAAATCGAGGAGATCCGGGAAACAGACGAACTGAAAGATGTGTATGAAGCCTTCAAGCAAAGCGACTTCCAGCTCATCGTACCTCTCAGGTTCAAGGGACAGATAAACGGCATATTGATGCTGAAAAAAAAGGAAGAAGATTTCGGAACCGGCTACACGAAAGACGAGAAGCATTACATCGAACTCATCGCGGGATTCGCATCCGTTGCCATCGAGAATGCCCGCCTCTATCAGATGGCCACTCTCGACCGCAAGACCCGTCTCTACAACCACGGCTATTTTCAGAACAGGCTCGTTGAGGAAATCGAGCGGGCGGAGCGGTATAATACGGAACTCGCACTCATCATGCTGGACCTCGACCACTTCAAGAATATCAACGATACCTACGGGCACATGATCGGCGACGAGGTTCTCATCAAGATAGCGAAGACCATTCAGGAGCAGGTCCGCTCGTTCGATATACCGTCACGATTCGGCGGAGAGGAATTTTGTATCATTCTCCCGGAAACCGATACAAAAAACGCGGAGCTCGTCTCGGAGCGTCTCAGGAAGCGGGTGGAGGAACTCTCCTTCAAGACGGCGAAAGGGCCGTTCTCGATTACGGTCAGCATCGGTATCAGCCATTTTGCCCACAAGAAGCATATCACTGAAGATATGTTCATCGAACAGGCCGATAAGGCGCTCTATTTTGCCAAGCAGAACGGGCGGAATCAGATCGCGGTGTACGAAAATATCCCCCGATAAAAAGGACCCCTGCGGTTCTCCGGCACCGTTACAGCGGTACGGTGCAGCGAACCTTAAACGGCCGGCCTGAAACCTGAAAGGCTCCTTACCCGAAAACACAAAGAAAAAGCCCCCTCACGGTTACGGGAGAGGGCGTACTCAATCGAGACAATGTTATTCCTCTTCCAGGCTTATGCACGATACAGGACAGGAATCGATCGCGTCCTGTATCTCTTCCTCAGAAGCCCCTGCCGCATTAAATACTTCCGCAATATTGTCGTCGTTCAGCCTGAACACATCCGGACAACTGTCGACACAGGCCCCGCAGCTTATGCATTCATCCTGATCGATTATGGGTTTTCCCGCCATGCTGTGTCTCCTTTCCCTGAAAAAATTATGTGGAATAATAGATATGCAGCCTTTAAAAGTCAACGATCTTTTGCATTCTCCTCATGAAAGAGAGCCCTGATCCTCGCGAAGAGCCTGACCCTGTAAATGAAATAGAAAAAAAGTCCGAGCGGTATTACGGAAAGAGACCCTGCCAGGGGCATGCGCATGATAAACGCTCCGCAGCCCATCACACCGCTTATGAGCAGGAGTACCGTGAGAATGCTTGTCAGTGAATGGGCGCATTTTACCAGAAACGGCCGTAACTTCCGCACACGGACGGCCCTGTATACAGCAAATCCGATGAAGGCCGCGGCCGCCAGCGTAAAAATAATTCCATACACGGCCTTATCGAAAATCGCCACCCGGTAGAGACCGTATATGATGCCACCGGTAATCAGTACGGTCAGGAGAGAGAGCGTAAAGCCGAACACCACCCTCATGCATAAACTTCGAATATCCGGTCGTCCCATCCCTATCGTCTTCTCCGGTCCTTCAGATCTTCATGATTCTCCGTTATTTACAACCGCCGTATAAATAAATCATTCTCCGGGCGGTTCCTCCCCCCGGCTCCGCAGGAAATCACGCAATGCATCCATGCGCGGAATACCGGCACGGCCGCCGATGGACCTACACTTCATGGCCGAACACGCGGCCGACAGGCGGAGGCACTCCTTTACCGGTAAGCCTCTTGCGAGGAAGAGGGCGTACACCCCGTGAAAAACATCCCCCGCGCCCGTGGTGTCCGTCGTGTCAACACGGTAGGACCCCTGGTGATATACGGTTCCTGCTGACCTTTCGAAATGGAAAACACCCGCCTCACCGAGCGTGATCGATATACAGGGGGCGGGCTGAAGCCCGGCAAAGGAACGGAGCATTTCTTCGAAAGGAGCGTCGGGCGTGCTGCCCGTATACCAGCGGGCGAATCCGGCGGAAGATATAATATGGTCCGCATGGGCCATTATCTCGCCCGCAAGCGCGCACGGCTTCTCAGCGTCCAGCACAACGGGAATGCCCATTCCGGAGGCGATACGTGCCGCCTCCAGGGCCGCCGCCGGATAGTAGAAATCCGTGAGCAGGACACGCGTCTTGCCGAAGAGCTCCCGGTTGATATCCCCGGGGAGAAATTGCGGGACACCCTTTATGGAGTAGACGATCGTCCTGCTCGAATTCATGCTGTTTATCATGATAAAAGCGACAGGCGTCTTTCCCTCTTTCGTGGTAATGAAACCGGTATCGATTCCCTCGCGGTCCAGGCCGGAAAGAACATTCTCCCGGTATGCGTCGTTCGCCACTACCCCGTGGTACACGGCACTGCCGCCGAGACGGGAGACGGCCACGAGTGCGGTTGCCACATTGCCTCCTCCCTGCACTTCGATATCAGACACTTCCAGCTTTGTATCTTCCTCCGGATAGGAATCGAGCTTGCAGAGAAAATCGATCGCATGGCAGCCGATACCCAGGACATCATACATATGATTTAATCCCTAAAAGAATTTTCATATGACTACATTCGATCCCTGTTTCCACATCGGTACTATTTCGGGATGGATAATCCAGCTTCCCTGCTTTTTCTCTTGACAAACGAATCTCACAGGTTATTTTAAACTAAACTTTACGAACGAAAAGATAAAGAAATATGATTCATACCGGTATAAAATTATCACTGTCCGCCATCATCCTGAGCCTTATTGTAGTACCGCCCATGCCCTAGGCAGCGGAGGATTCGAAGATAAACCCGCTGCCTGCAGCGGGTTTTTTTATTTAAAAAAACGGAGGGATTATGAGAAGTGACGCCATTACTGAAGGAATCGCGCGCGCGCCGCACAGGTCTCTGCTCTACGCGCTCGGACTGACAAAAGATGAATTAACGCGACCCCTGATCGGGATAGTCAACTCGGCGAACGAAATCATACCGGGCCACCTGCATCTGAAAACGCTGGCCGATGCTGTCAAGGGAGGCGTCCGAACGGGAGGCGGAGTTCCCCTCGAGTTCAACACCATAGGAATATGCGACGGTATCGCAATGGACCACATCGGGATGAAGTACTCCCTCGGTTCACGCGAGCTCATCGCGGATTCGATCGAAACGGTCGCCATGGGCACCCCCTTCGACGGGCTCGTGTTTATCACAAACTGCGACAAGATCGTTCCCGGCATGCTCATCGCCGCGATGCGGCTCAACATCCCCTCGATCGTCGTATCCGGAGGTCCCATGCTCGCGGGCGAGCTCAACGGCAGGAAGCTCGGCGTTGACGATGTATTTGAAGCCGTGGGAAGTGCTCAGATGGGCTCGATCACCGAGGAAGAGCTCGATCAAATTGAGCGGTATGCGTGTCCCGGAATCGGATGCTGCTCCGGCCTCTATACCGCCAACTCGATGAACTGCCTCACTGAAGCGCTCGGCATGGCCCTTCCCGGAAACGGGACAATTCCCGCTATTCACGCGGACAGGATAAGGCTGGCGAAGAAAACGGGAGAAGCGGTCATGCGGCTCGTGCGGGACAACGTCCTGCCGAGGAGCATTATGACGGATGACGCGTTTCACAATGCCATAAGCGTGGATATGGCGGTAGGCGGCTCAACCAATACCGCGCTGCACATCCCCGCGATCGCACACTACGGCGAAGTGGATATCTCGCTCGATCACTTCGACACTCTGAGCGCGCGTGTACCGCATCTGTGCAACCTCGCTCCGTCCGGTCCGGACCATATGGAGGACCTGCACAGGGCCGGGGGCATACGTGCGGTGATGCATGAGCTCTCGAAGAAGGACCTGCTTAAAACGGAAATACCGACCGTTTCCGGAATGACGGTATCCGAGCTTATCCAGTCCCGGGAATCTCGGGACCAAGACGTAATCGCTTCGATCGAAAATCCGCGCCACGCGTCTGGCGGGCTCACCGTGATGAAGGGGAACCTGGCGCCCGAGGGCTCGATCGTTAAGAGCGCGGCCGTCGTTCCCGCCATGATGGTCCACGAGGGTCCGGCCCGGGTATTCGAATCGGAGGAGGACGTCATCGACGCCATACTGAACGGAAAAATTCACGAGGGAGACGTCGTCGTCATCCGCTACGAGGGTCCCAAGGGTGGGCCGGGCATGCGGGAGATGCTCACGCCGACATCGGCCATTGCGGGAATGGGACTCGATAAATCCGTGGCGCTCATCACTGACGGCCGCTTCTCCGGAGCCACCCGGGGTTCATCAGTGGGACACATATCCCCGGAAGCCGCTTCCTTCGGCCCCATAGCCGCAGTAGAGGAGGGAGACCGGATAGAGATCAACATCCCGAAGAAACAAATTACCCTCAAGGTCGATGACCGGGAAATCGAGGGAAGAATGAAGAAAATCAGGGAGAAGGGCGAGCGGGAACCCAATATCAAGACCGGGTACATGTACCGCTACTCCAGATTCGTGAGCTCGGCGGCAAATGGTGCCGTGTTCCCGCTCTAGTTCCATGGGGTATCTCCCTTTTAACGGCAAAACACGGATGAGCCGAACAGGCCGCATGTATCATCAGACAACAAGGAGAATGAGATGAAAATGACCGGAGCCCAGGCCATCGTGGAAGTGCTTCACAGAGAAAAGGTCAGCACGCTCTTCGGAATACCGGGAGGCGTGGTCATCCCCCTCTTCGACGCGCTCTACGGCGACAAGAAGTTAAATATGGTTATAACCAAACACGAGCAGGGAGCGATCCATGCCGCGGACGGATATGCGCGGAGCTCAGGCAAGCCCGGTGTCTGTATCGTAACGAGCGGGCCGGGAGCAACGAACATTGTAACCGGACTCGCAACCGCGTATATGGACTCCGTACCGGTCGTTGCGCTCACCGGCCAGGTCCCGACCGCCATGATCGGAAACGACGCGTTCCAGGAGGCCGATACCACGGGAATCACGCGCCCGGTGACGAAGCACAATTTTATCGTCAAGGATCCGGCCGAGCTGCCGGTCATACTGAAGAGGGCCTTTCATATCGCGACCACGGGCCGCCCGGGTCCCGTTCTGGTCGATCTGCCCAAGGACGTTATCGCGGCAAAGATCGACTTCGAATACCCCGAGAAAATCAAGATCCCGGGATACAACCCGACCATGAAGGGAAATCCCCGGCAGATCAAGAGACTCATGGAAGCGGTAATGGAGGCGCGCAGGCCGCTTATATACGCCGGAGGCGGCGTCATCGGTTCGGACGCCTCTGAGGAGCTCACCGGGTTTGCCAGAAAGACGGGGATACCGGTCACTTTGACGCTCATGGGACTGGGCGGCTTTCCGGGAACGGACCCGCTTTTTCTCGGCATGCTCGGGATGCACGGCACAAAGGCCGCGAATTACGCGGTCGACAAATGCGACCTTCTCATCGCGATAGGAGCCCGGTTCGATGACCGTGTGACGGGAAACCTCTCTATGTTCGCACCGAACGCGAAGTTCATACACATAGATATAGACCCCGCGTCCATCAGTAAGAACGTAGCGATAAATTTCCCCGTGGTCGGCGACGCAAAGCCCACACTGGCGGAGATGGTGAAGCTCGCGAAAAAGCTCGACATCGACGAATGGCGCAACGAGGTTTCCCGGTGGAAAAAGGACCATCCCCTTGCTTATGAAGACGACGACGTTCTCAGGCCGCAGTACGTCATCGAGCAGATATTCTCTCTTACAAAAGGTGAGGCGATCATTACCACTGAGGTGGGACAGAACCAGATGTGGGCCGCGCAATTCTACAAATACGACCACGCGCGCCAGCTCATAACCTCGGGCGGGCTCGGAACCATGGGATACGGACTCCCGGCGGCCATCGGGGCACAGTTCGCCCATCCCGACGCCACGGTTATCGATATTGCGGGAGACGGCTCCATCCAGATGAACATACAGGAACTGGGAACCATCGCCCAGCATCAGCTTCCCATCAAGGTGGCTATACTGAACAACGGCTATCTCGGTATGGTCAGGCAGTGGCAGGAATTCTTTTTCGGCCGCCGATACTCCGCGACCTGCCTGAGGCGCGACGCCCGGTGTCCGGCCGAGTGCTGCAATCCGGGGGAGGACTGCCCGCCCTACGTGCCCGATTTCGTGAAGCTCGCCGAAGCTTACTCCATAACCGGCATGCGAATCAGTAAAAAGAACGATGTAAAGGACGCGCTGGCCGATGCATTCGGGACGAAAAAGCCGGTCGTTATGGAATTCACCGTCAACCCAGAGGAGAACGTGACGCCCATGGTACCCGCGGGCGCGCCAATCAAGACCATGATAAGTACGAAGGAAGATGCGGAAAATTATCTCCTCGCATAAAAGGAAAGGAGCGGGTATATGGACAGAGAATACACGATTGCGACTGTGGTTGAAAACAAGAGCGGCGTTCTTGCGCACATTGCGGGACTGTTCAGCGGACGCGGTTTCAATATTACCGAGCTGTCGGTAGGCGAGACGGAAAATCCCGAGTACTCACGGATGACCATCGTCGTCAAGGGGGACGACCAGGTCGTCGAACAGATAAAGAAACAGCTCAACCGGTTCATCGATGTCATAAAGGTCTGGGACCTGTCGAACATACCGTCCGTTCACCGCGAGCTCATCCTCATAAAAGTGAAGGCGTCCCCTTCGCGGAAACAGGAGATATTCCAGATTACGGACGTGTTCAAGGCAAAAGTCGTGGATATATCCCATGAATCAATTACGCTCGAGGCGACGGGAATCGCCGCCAAGATCGAGGCATTGATCTCCATCCTCGAACCCTTCGGCATAATCGAAATCGTACGCACCGGAAGGGCCTCCATCAGCAGAGGGGTGCGGGCGGGAGGAAAACACAATGGATAGGGTAATTATATTCGACACGACCCTGCGGGACGGAGAGCAGTCTCCGGGAGCGAGTATGAACGTCGAGCAGAAGGTGGAGGTTGCCAAACTGCTCGCTAAAATGGGGGTCGACGTCATAGAAGCGGGTTTTCCCATCTCTTCACCCATGCAGTTCGAAGGGGCAAAGCGAATTGCCGATACGGTGAAAGGCTCCGTTATCGCCGGGCTCTGCAGAGCGGTGGATAAGGACATCACGACCTGCTACGAGGCGCTGAAGAACGCGGAAGAGAAGAGAATACACACCTTCATAGCGACTTCCGACATTCACATGACCTACAAGCTGAAGAAGTCGAAGGATGAGGTGCTCAAGCTTGCCACATCCGCGGTCAAGCTCGCGAAATCGATGGTGGACGACATCGAGTTCTCCGCGGAGGACGCAACGAGGAGCGACTGGGAATTCCTGAAAGACATATACACCGCCGTGATCGAAGCGGGCGCCACGACCATCAACGTTCCGGATACGGTCGGCTATACAATGCCCGAGGAGTACACGAAGCTCATTCGTTTTTTAATGGAGAACGTACCGATCAACGACAACGTCATCATCAGCGTGCACTGTCACAATGACCTGGGCATGGCCACGGCCAATACGCTGCAGGCGCTGTACACCGGCGCCCGCCAGGCTGAGGTGGCTGTCAACGGCATCGGTGAGCGCGCCGGAAACGCATCGCTCGAGGAAATCGTCATGGCCCTTAAGACGAGGCAGGATGTATACCGTTTGAAGACCGGAATCAAGACAGAGCATATCTATCATCTCAGCAAGACGATCGTCAATTTTACCGGGCTGTCGGTACAGCCGAACAAGGCCATAGTCGGGGAAAACGCCTTTGCGCACGAGGCGGGAATTCATCAGGACGGCGTCATCAAGAACCGTATGACCTACGAGATCATGACCCCGGAGTCCATCGGGCTGCAGCGCTCCACCCTCGTCCTGGGGAGACACTCGGGAAAACACGGGCTGACGGTGAGGCTCAAGGAGCTCGGGTACGCGCTGGAGAGGGAGGACTTCAACAGAATATATGGAAAATTCCTGGAGATCGCGGACAAGAAGAAGGAGGTGTTCGACGAGGACCTCATAGCGCTCGTCGAGGACGAGCTGAACATACTTCCGGAAGTTTTCCACCTCGATTACTTCAGTGTGGTAACGGGAAACAATATGATACCGACCGCGACGGTGAAGCTCCGGAAAAAAGACGCCTTCATACAGGAAGCGGCCACCGGAGACGGTCCCGTGGATGCCCTTTACCGGGCCATAGAGAAAATCACGGACACGCCGATCAAGCTTGCGAGCTACTCAATCAATGCGGTCACGCGCGGCAAGGACGCCATGGGGAGCGCGACCATATCGGTTGAGCGAAACGGCAGGACCTACAGGGGATTCGGCGTCGCGACCGACGTCATCGAGGCGTCCGTAAACGCATTCCTCAACGCAATCAACAGAATACACATGAACAGCATGGAGTAATACGGTATGGTTATGCTCTTCGACACAACACTGCGTGACGGAAGCCAGGGGGAAGGCGTCACCTTCTCCAGCGACGACAAGGTGAAGGTTGCCCTCGAGCTGGACAAACTCGGAATACACTACATCGAGGGAGGATGGCCCGGCTCCAATCCGAAAGACATCGCCTTCTTCAAGAAAATCGCGAAGACGGAGTTAAAAAACGCCAGGATCACGTCCTTCGGCAGCACCCGCCACTCCAGGAACAGGGCCGATGAGGACCCGAACCTGCTGGCCATAGTTGAATCCGGGGTTTCCACCGCGACGATATTCGGCAAGGCCTGGGACCTGCACGTGACCGAGGCCCTGAGAGTCGATCTCGATCACAACATCGAAATGATCGAGGACTCCGTGGCCTTTCTGAAATCCCGTGGCATGGAGGTAATTTACGACGCCGAGCACTTCTTTGACGGGTACGGTGCCAATCCGAAGTATGCGATCGAGACACTGCTTGCCGCCCAACGGGGCGGGGCCGAAATAATCGTGCTGGCGGATACGAACGGAGGGACCCTGCCGGGCGAGATCGGTCCCCTCTTCGAAGAAGTACGAAGGACCGTATCCTCTCCGCTCGGTATACACGCGCACAACGACTCCGAGCTCGGTGTCGCGGTAACCATCGAAGCCGTTCGCCATGGCGCGGTACAAGTCCAGGGAACGATGAACGGTTTCGGCGAGCGCTGCGGCAATGCAAACCTCTGCTCGATCATCCCCATACTGAAACTGAAGATGGGCATCGACTGTATATCGGACGAAAACCTGCGCAAGCTGTCCGAGGTTTCCCGGTACGTGAGCGAGCTCGCCAATATGAGCCACGATCTCCACATGCCCTTTGTGGGGGAAGCCGCCTTTGCGCACAAGGGCGGGATACACGTGGATGCCATGATGAAGCACCCGAAAACCTACGAGCACATAAATCCGGAGCTCGTGGGCAACAAGACCCGGGTGCTCGTTTCCGATCTCGCGGGAAAGAGCAACATATACTTCAAAGCCTCCCAGTTCGGAATCGATTTGACGGCCATTGACGAGCATTCGAAGAAAACGAGGGAAATTTTAAAGAAGATCAAGGAGCTTGAGGACTCGGGATACCAGTTCGAGGGTGCGGAGGGTTCTCTCGAAATTCTATTAAAGAAGCTTATCAAGAAGTGGGGAGATTATTTTTCGCTCGAGGGATTCAGGGTCATCACCGAGAAGCGGGGCCCGCAGCATCAGCCGCTCTCGGAAGCTACGATAAAGGTCGTGGTGGACAGCGAGAAGGAGCTCACCGCGAGCGAGGGCGTCGGTCCGGTCAACGCGCTGGACAAGGCGCTCCGCAAAGCCCTCATTATATTCTATCCCACGCTGAGTGAGATGCGCCTCGTGGATTACAAGGTACGGGTGCTCGAAACGAACAAGGCGACCGAGGCCGCCGTACGCGTGCTCATAGAGAGCACGGACGGTACCGATTCGTGGGGTACGGTCGGAGTCTCTCAAAACGTCATGGAGGCGAGCTGGCTCGCCCTCGTGGACTCGATATCATACAAGCTCATGAAGGACGAGAAAGCGGGAAGAGAGATCAAGAAACCGGATTGAGACGGCTCTAACGGGTCCTTCCGCGCGCCGTAACGGGCCAGATGTCCTCGAGCACGCCATTCCTGATGCAATGATACCGATCGTTCTGGTTCACGGTCGTACAGCAGTGTCCCGGTATATACTCCACCTTCATGTTCCTTTCGAGCCTGTCGTGGGGGTCGCGAACGACCCCGTGCTCCTCGTGGAGTGCCACTTCCAGCGCCTCGTGTCCCTTTATGCGGGGCTGACCCATATCAACGGAGCATGCCTTCATTCCCGCATCCGTAACAGCCATGCCGGGCCGCTTGTGAATAACCGTGGCCAGGACACTCAGGGCCGTATCGAATTCGATGCCGAGGTCGCGGTACGTGGTATCCATGAGTGCGTACGACCCGGCCTGCAGCTCGGTCCACACCGTACCGTTTCCCTTTAAATCGTACGTTCCCGTACCTCCGCCGCTCACCGACCCCACCTCCATCCCCTCTCTGCGGAGCTCGTTTATGATACCCTCCAGCACCCGTGACGCCTCGCGGACACCCTCCAGCTTTTTCTCACGGGAATCGTGCATGAGATGTCCCTCGTACGCCTGTATTCCCGAAAAAACGAGTCCTTCCGCCGACTCAATAAGCCGGGCGAGGGCGATCACCTCCCCCGCCTCTCTGACCCCGCATCTCCCCATGCCGATGTCCACCTCCACGAGCACGTGTATGGTCGAACCGAAAACCGAGGCCGCGGCCGACAGGTCGCGTACATTATCCGGGTGATCCACGGCTACCGCGAGCCTCCTCCCGCGCGCAAGGGCTGCGAGCCGCATCACCTTGGCCGGGTCCACAACCTGGTTCGCGATGAGCACGTCGTCTATTCCCGCGTGAACGAGCGTCTCAGCCTCTCCCAGCTTAGCGCAGCAGATACCCTTTGCCCCGGCCTTGATTTGAAGATGCGCGATAACGGGACACTTGATCGTTTTGTAATGGGGCCTGAGATCGATCCCCCTGCTCCGAACGAAATCCGCCATCTTCAGAATATTTTTTTCCAGCAAGTCGAGGTCCAGTAGAAGGGCCGGTGTTTCGATATCCGCTACCCGAATCGGTTTCATGGTGCCAACTCCCCTGTATTTATAATAAAGACGACATTATTCCAGCAGGTTCGGATAGAACCAGTTCGCCATACCGCCCTCAATGCTGAAAACGTCGGAAAACCCTTTTTGGAGGAGAAAGGCGAGCGCTTCCAGGGCCGTATTCCCCTCTTCGCTCACCAGTATCACGGTCCTGTCTTTCGGTATCTCCTCGAACCTCGTGGTGAGCGCGCCGCTCTCCCACGGAAGGTTCACCGCGCCTTTAATGTGCCCGTTATCGTACGCGCCGGGTTCCCTGACATCGTACACCACGAAATCCATACCGCCCGGCGCGTCCCCGGAGAGCTGATCGGCCAGGGTTTCCGGTATGATGATAAGATGCGAGAGCTCGAACTCGAGAGGGCTCACGTGCGGGGGCAGATCCTGGCCCGGGGCCGCCTGCCCGCACCACGGCAGGATCGAGACCCAAAAAATGAAAATATACAGCTTCCTCATTTTCATGGTTAGCAGGTTCCTCGCTCTCCGTCCGCTGTTTTTCCCCGCCTGACGATGCAGGGCACCGCTCACTGTATGAGCGGGTCTGCCTATACTACTCCATACCCGGCTAAATTGCAAGCCGAAGGGTATCCATGAATCGGTTGAAAGTTTAAACCTGCCCGTCTATTTGAAAAAAGGTATATTTAACTGAATCATGACTTCCATTTATTAAGAGAAGGGGTCCCCCCATGCCGTCTGATCTGGAAACACTGCGTTTCTACCGGGACGAGGTAAAACACGAGTTCAACCTCCTCGCCATGCGATCGACCATGCTCGTGATGTGCCAATCCTTCCTCGTGGTGCCCTACGGCATCCTGAATACGGCTGCCAATTTTCGCGGAGTGATCGTGCCCACCTTTCTCACCATCGTGATCGGTATGTTTACCGTGCTCGTACTCCTGGCTCCCATCAACGCTGCGCATCGTACCCTTGAAAAATGGATATTGAAACAGCGAATGCTGATAAAGCACTCGGAGGAGCTGAATGTGCTGGCGCTTGACAGGGACAAAATTCCCGGTGTGGAAGAGGACGTCAGAAAGGACCGGGAACATCAGAAGAGCCTCGCTTTCTCGAGATACGGGCCCTGGGCCTTTTTCTTCTTCTGGTGCGGATGTGCGGTATGGACCTCGGTAAGGTGGATTGCCGGTTTTTAATTATATAAGCCTGGATTATCAGTTGGGACAAAGAAGGAGTAAGGGAGCAATCCGCCGTTACTCCCCGGGCGGCTGCTTCTCGTCGTCCAGCACGGTGTAGCTGGACTTCATGACCCGTGTTCCCTCCCTTGGAGTACGGTCTCTCTTTATCCTGCCAATCATCCTGACGACATAGTAAACGATCAAACCGAGAAGGATCACACCGACTATGGGCAGAAAGAAGAAGAAGGCCACTGCAAGCCCGACTATGATAACGCCGAGCGCGAGTATACCGATGATAAAATAGGCTGTCCAGTTCCGTCCGTTCATATCATTCCATTCTATGATTTCAAAAAAACCACGTATATAATGTAATCAGGTGCAATTTCATTAATCTCGAATGGAATAGTAAATATACAATCGAGTACACTACACCTTTGGTAAATATACGACAAAACGGCAGCCTGAGCACGGTATTTCACGGGGCGGCCCGGGAAAAAGCCATGACCGATAATACAACCCAAACGATCGGGCACAATGCCGTTCGAGGTAAATGGCTCGTACGATTGATCAACGTAGATTTTCCATTTATTGGACGCGCTGTCTCCCTCGAAAACCATTCGCTTAATTCTCCTTCTCTTCATATTCGCGTCCTTTATCGGAGTCCTGTGCGGGCTGGGCATTAACTTCACCGGCGGAAAATACGCGGCGTTCAGACCGCGTAAAAGAAAAAAGCGATTCGAATAGAACGAACCGCAGCCGGTCCTCTCCATTCAGCCTGTCGTAAGGCAGGGCCTCACCGCACGATCGGTAAAAGCACCATGATTTGAAAAGTATGGCTGACAGCCCGGGTCCCGCGTGCTATTGTCTATAACGAGGAGACGAAAGGTGAAGGTGTTCGTATTTGGAGCCGTGCTGCTCATGCTCTTTGCACTCTCGGCATGCGCAACCATGCGTTCAGCAAAGCGTTTCGAGCTCACCCTGCTGGAAGCTGAAAGCGATCCGGCCGGAGACTGCGACTGCGCGGATCATTCAAACTCCATGGACATCACGCAGGTCGGACTCTGGCTTGTGGATGAGCACTCGCTCATGTTCGAGATCGTGCTCACCGACGACATACCGCCGAGCTACGATCAGAACAGGTCATACGGTCTCCTGATCGACACTGACGGGAACCGCGGCACAGGGCTCGACAACGGCGATATCGGAAGCGACTTCAGCATCCTCCTCTACTACTCGAGCGAATCCTCCCTCTGGTACTGCATCCTCCACGACATGGTAAACACGAGCAGGCTCAGTATCATCAGGAGTTTCACCATTCATGCAAACGCGATCACCATCTCACTGCCGATCGCCGTCATAGGAGACCCGAATGAGATACGGTGGATCGCCGTCACCCAGGTACAGCCCGAGATCACCTTTTCGGATATCGCCCCGGATACCGGCCACATCCGAACCCGCCTTCCGGGAGAAGCGAAGGGAAAAAAGAAGTGGGTCGAACCCCCTCCGCCGTCCAAAGGGGTCGAGGTGTAATACCGCATCCTTAAAACCGTACCGCGCCTGGAAGCGGAAATTTAAGAGCTCAATGATGAGGGCTATACGTCGTATCTTCGCGCGAAGCTCGTGGAGTAGCGCTTGATCCACTCCTTCGCGACCGCAGCGAAATCGAGCTTCACGCCGTACCGTCTTTCCAGCCGTTCCTTGAAGAGCTCCATGCGCACGACCTGCTCGGCCATCCTCGCCTTGAGAAGTGCGCTCGGGGAATTGAACGCGACCGCTGTGATAAAGCCGCCGTTCTCCGACGGCTCGCAGCGGATGACGTATCCGTCAAGCTCGAATTTTCTCTTTTCGACCTCGATGGTGATTCCGACCTCGGTACCACGCTCAAGGGAGCGACCGCTTATAAATTGAACACCGCCCGCGCCGATATTCATGGACTCCGTCCACACATCGTCTTTACCGGCGGAACTTCCAACGGAAGTTCCGACCGAATTACCGCGGATTATTCGTGTACTGAGTGGATAGCTCAGGGGATGGCGTATGTAGCTTCTTCTGTCATCCTTCAAATCCATGTGCGTATGCCTTGATCGTCGTTTACTTCTGAGATCATATAAGGGATATCACTTCTCCGGCAGGAGGTAGGTGTAATTCTTGCCCTCCGCGAGCTCCCTGAACTGCCCGGTGAGCTGCTCAACGTCCATGACCCTTCTAAAGGTTCCGCCGGTTATCGCGGCAATTCGTTTGAGGAGCATCTCGTCATAGCTTATGAAATCAAAGGGTGAACCCACCCCAACGGTATCGATGACGATATTTCGAGAAGCGGCTTCCTTTGCCATGGAAATGATCGACATCCTTCCCGTGGTCGTGGGCATGCCGTCCGTGAGGAGGACGATTCTTTTTGCTCCTCCCACCGAAGCCAGCTCGTCGAGGGAAATCCTCAAACCCTCGTACATGGCGGTCGAACCGTTCGGCACGAGCGCGTCCACCCTTCCCTCGAGGCGCTCATAATCGCTCGACGGTTTCTCGACGAACGCAGCGACCTGCCCGAAGGAGGCGATGCCAACGCGGTCTCCCTGTGCCATGAGGAATTTGCTCCTGATAAACTCCACCACCGCGTTCTTGGCGGCGTCTATCTTGACCTTTCCCGAAATAAAATCTGACATGCTTCCGGATGTGTCGATGAGGAGTATGAGGGTTTCATGGGGGATGACTTCGATATCGTCGCCGAGCTGCGCGTTCAGGAGTTCCCTCGCGCGGGCGTTCATCCTGATAATGGACCGGCTTCCGTCCGATGCCGAGGACACCTCGACGCGCGCCCTGGCAACCCGATCGCCCCGTTTCACGGAGACGTAGTCGCCTCTGCGAACGCCGAATCGTTCGCGAAGCTGTTTCGAAAGCCTGATCAGGGGTTCGGAGAGCTCGCTGTCGCCCTTGAATCCCTCGCGGGCCGTGAGCCGGGGATTCTCGAATACCGCTGGAAGCGCGGTTTCTTCTTCGCTGTTCTTTTTTCCAAAGAGGCCCATGCTCCTGTCCGGTCATCCTGCTGTAATATTTACTACAAGTTCTTCCTGCCGAAGAGATCCAGAAACCGGTCCTCGTATTCAACAAACAGGCTCCAGCGGTCGAGCTCCCGTTTCAGCTCTCCCGCCTTTGAAATGTCCTCGGCCGCCGCCTCAAACAGCCGTTCGATACGTTTGCGAACCTCATCAGTGACGGTCTCGGTTTCTTCCTTCCCGGACTCGTAATCCTGTTTGGAGTCGCCCGCTTCCTCATTGCCGAAAAAGGTCTGCTTGGTTGTCTTGCTCACCTTTTCAACCTCTTCCTCGACAAAATGGGCCATCTGTGTAAGCCCATCGAGCCCGAGACTGATATGCTTGTATTTCATGAACACCTTCAGTATGGCGAGGGAGGATTTGGGATTCTCTATCTTCGCCGTATAGAACGGGATCTCACCGAGCAGACAGATACCGTGTATACCCGATTCCTTGCCGACCCCGAGCAGAAGGCCGTTGAGTCCCCCGATGTGTCCGGCATCCATCACCTTGACACCCAGAGAAGGCAGGGCGCTCAGCAGTTCCCCGTCGGTGGCCACTCCCCAGACACCCGGTTCGGAGCGGTGCGTGATATTGACCGGGGTAGCGGCGAATGTAATGAGCTCGTTTACTTTCAGGAGAACGGCGACTTCGACCACCCGCCTTGCAAGCTCGTACTCCTTCTCCATAACCGGCTGCGATTCGCCGATGAATATGATGATATCGTTTCGTCCCTCAGGGTCCCGGTAAAAATAGAATTCACTCTGCGGAAGACCGGGGATATCGAGCAGCCCCTCCCGTATCTGCACCCCCGTTTGATAGAACACATCCTCGGGTTCGATGTCGGCGAACTTCACCGCTTTAAGGTTCTCTCTGAGATAGGAGGCCGCACCGAATGCAACGTTTCCCATTCCCGGCCAGGCAGCGACAAGAACGGCGTTGACCGGCTCTATCCGGGAGTATAATCGAATCGAAGGGTGCATAATTTCCTCCGCTCAAGCAACAGCCGTTATTGTGGTTTCATCCATCAATAATCCGGTATTTTATTCCGGAATACAAAAGCCAAAGGCATTTAATTTGGCAATTGCTTATCAAGCATTCATAAATTCAGGTAAAAATCAAAGGGCACGTGTTCATTTAGAAATTTACGATTGAACGTTTACCTGCCTATATTTAAGATGTCATCGAAATAAGCCTGCTACGGTAACACCACCGCGCGTACACAAAAATCGGTAAGAACCGGTAAACAGGAAGCAAACGAAATCACAGTATTAATGTAACCATATTCATTTTTCGGTGCAATCCTTTTCGGGAAGCAGGGAGTCTCATGCAATCTTACAGAGGAGTTTAGCTATGGATATTTTAGTACTG
>Ga0272442_10001566_pt1 | contig 34384 bp, 22 predicted proteins | sample SSMForm2O_FD_200262 | JGI IMG/M metagenome (GOLD analysis project Ga0272442, IMG submission 200262) | Marine sediment archaeal communities from Little Sippewissett salt marsh, Falmouth, MA, United States - SSM-Form-2O | ecosystem: Environmental > Aquatic > Marine > Wetlands > Sediment ... | reverse complement strand
GACCCTGCTCCCAATGCTTTCGCTACGGGCCGAAAACCCGAAACAGCCTCAGTAGCGGTAACCGCAGGTCTTTTAGGCCGTCTCAACCGCGACGAACTTCAGGGTGTAATCGCCCATGAGATGAGCCACATATTACATCGTGATATACTGTTCGTTACCCTTGCAGGAATTATGCTCGGCTCGATTGTACTGCTTTCACAGGTCTTTTTGAGAGGTATGTTTTACAGCTCAATGGGGAGCAGAAGAAGATATTCCTCGGGTGGACAAGGGGGCGGCCAAGCTCAGATTGTCATTCTTGTAATAGCGATAATCGCGGCAATCTTGGCGCCAATAATGGCCTATCTGCTGTACTTTGCCCTTTCAAGAAGACGTGAATACCTCGCAGATGCAGGCGCAGCCAGACTGACGCGCTATCCAGAGGGTCTTGCAAGCGCACTGGAAAAAATCTCCAATGACAGGTCACCACAGCTTAGTACAGCAAATAAGGTTACCGCGCCGATGTACATTGTTAATCCTCTCAAGAAGAAAAAGGGTATGAAACTATCGGATCTATCCAGCACACACCCTCCAATTTCCGAGCGAATAAAGATTCTGCGTAATATGACCCATGGGGCATCTTTTAAAGATTATTCGGCCTCTTTCAACAACGTAACAGGGGCCAAAACAGTGATACCGGCCTCTGCATTAACAAAAGAGGATGTCGCACTGCGTGAGGCCAGCGCGGAAGCAAAGAAAAAACAGCGTCTTGAAAAGCAGCTTCACCAAGTCGGCGACATTATGCGACAGGTAAATGGATTTATATTTCTGACGTGCCTTTGCGGTCTTAAGCTTAAAGTCCCCCCTAATTTCAAAGGCAAAACGGTGAAGTGTCCGCGGTGCAGAAGAGACCTTGATTTACCAAGAAAATAAAGTCTTTCTCAGCGCATCACCCACTTTTTGCCGTTATGAATCAATCTTGCGTCGGTTCTGAAGGCGGCATCTCCCCCAACGTTGTAGCTTAATTCAAGGGTTTTTCTGAGAAAAACCCTGACCGGCTCGCCATTTTTATCCTTTGCGACCGGATGGTCGATTACAACAGTCTCATTACTGAGCCCGGCTATGAAGATTTTTATTGCTTTAGCTTTATCATCGAAATCAGGCCATATAATAGCGATATCCTTTGTATTATCCCTTCCCTTAAGTATCCTGTTATCAACTTTTTCGAGAAATTCAAGGAAGGGGTATCCTGCCTGATGACGCATTTTTATCTGCTCAAAAACGATTGCAGGCGTACTTTTTCCGGCAGGTATAATCTGGTACGTATCGGTCATCAACTCGCAATTAGGATAAAAATCAACAACCCGGCCGGTATTGTTGGTCAATGTTATTATCGTGTACCAATACCTCACAGGCTTGCCGTCGTGGCCGAGGGAGACTTCAATCTGCTGCGGGTGTTCAAATCTAACATCTACGGTCCAGTCAGAAGGTCCTGGTACAATAGCCGGCTCAGGTGCCGCCAGAGAAAGGCACGTGCTCAATACAACAATAATCAAGGTCCCATAAATAAAAGTCTTCATTTTAAGCCCCATACTGCACATTCACAACGTTGGTTCCTTCTAAAAGGTTAAATCGGCGTTCCAAGCTTATATATTACACTAAAATCACTAAATAATCAAGGATATTTTGTCTTTCAAAATTCAGCCTGTCGCTCCAGGTTTAGAGTCTTTGTCTCCGGTTTTCAACTTTTTTAAAAAAAATGGCTATATTGCCGTGATTTCTGTATCTTTGTTCAATTACAAGTTAAGAAAACCTTTGCCAGAGAGCAAAAATTGAGGTATTTTGACTTCGAGTCGAGCAATTTAAATCATTAAGTAAGTTTGACAGGAATGAACCTATGCCGGACGAACAGTCAGAATTAGCACAACAGATACTTGACCGTCTTGAGGCAAACGATTCTTCGTCTCTGCAACAGCTACTCAAGGATTCTCGAAGCAGCGAAATCGCCGAAGTTGTAGAAACACTCAACAACGAGCAAAGGCGCACGATTCTCGATGCTCTTGAGCACTCAGTTTCTGCTGAAGTTCTGGAAAAGGTTGACGAGGCCACGCGTTCTGAACTTTTCGAACTTCTGGAAGATGAGGAACTGAGGAGGATTATTTCTCACCTTGACCCCGATGATGCAGTTGACGTTCTTCAGGAACTGCCAGTTGAAGAAATAGCCGAGATTTTAGAGAAGATGCCTCCGGCGGAATCTGCAGAGATAAAAGAACTAATGCGATACTCGGAAGATTCTGCGGGCGGTATTATGGACCCGGCAGTTATAAGCGTTACTGAAGATGGCACGGTGGCAGAAGCAATCAATAAAATCCGTGCCGCCGAGATTGATGAGGATTTTTACTCAGTTTTTGTAGTTGACAAAAACGGCAAGTTCATGGGCGATGTTCGAGTCCGCTTATTGCTGACTCGTCCGGAAGAGACTCAAGTGAAGCAGTTAATAGACCCTGATACCATTTATGTTAGCACTGATGCCGACCAGGAAGAGGTTCGTAATATATTCAGAAATAACGACCTTATAGTGGTACCAGTTCTGGACAAGGCCCACAAACTAATCGGCCGGATTACCGCCGACCGCGTCATAGAAGTAGCAGAAGAAGAGGCCACAGAAGACCTTTATACAATGGCGGGAACAGACCCGGATGAGCTCGACAACGTTTCGGTGTTTCATGCGGCAAGGGTGAGAATGACCTGGCTTTTGCCGTGCCTGATTGGTACGGGTGTAACAGCTTTGGTTATGATGTTTTTTAAGGAAAATGACCCATTTATCTATGTAGCAGCGGCGGCATTCGTACCGATGATAGCCGCCATCAGCGGTAATGCGGGCTTGCAGACATCTGCGATTGTCGTTTCGGGTCTTGCAACAGGACACCTTGCCGCGCAAAGACTGAGCCAGGTTTTCACAAGGGAAGTTCGAATAGCGGTTTTAGTAGCTTTGAGCTGCGGTATATTGGGAGGCCTTGTTTGCGGGCTGCTGCTTAATTCAAAAATGCCGGCGGACAATATAAAGCCTCTGCGGCTTGTGGCTGCATTCGGTACAGCTATGTTCTCAGCTATAATGGTCGCTACAACACTCGGATTATTTTTGCCATTTTTATTTCGCAGAATAGGCATTGACCCGGCCATAAGTTCCGGGCCATTGGTTACTACCGCCAACGACTCCATAAGTGTGGCCATTTATATGACCTTAACATTACTGCTCGTATAACAAGGGGATAAAATTATGCAGGAGCTTAACTATACCTGTCCGAAATGCAAGAACACTAATTATGATATCGGTGAGTTTCGTGCTGCCGGGGGTTTTTTGAGCAAAATCTTCGATGTTCAATCAAAACGTTTTACAACAGTAACCTGCAAAAACTGCCAATACACCGAAATTTACAGAACCTCATCGAGCATGCTCGGTAACATTTTTGACTTGTTTACCAATTAACGCTCGACCACATTTTATGTTATCGGTCGTTCCAAAACCACCTTTGTTTCCTTAAGTCTGTTTTATACAGCAAGTTATGATTATTGTTAAAACAGGGGATTTAATTAAAAAAAATAAAAAAATTCCATTTTTTGTATTATTTTTCTTGCATTTCAGCCACACTTACATATAATCATCCGCTCTTTTTCAGAGAAGACAAAGAAATCTTAAGGTTTTACATTTGTCTAATCAAAAGCGGAAGAAGTAGACCCGGGGGAAAAAAACGGGGTGTAGAGTAGTATAAGACGCGGAGCGCTTTGAGATTTAACTTGGAAGAAAGTACGATTTAAATATGGGGTTTTACATATATCGTTTAGCATTTTGGAAAATTTTCAATCTTTTTAAAAAAGTGGAGGGCGGATGTAAAGTTTTGTTTAAGCGATTCGTATTAAACTAACAAAATGATAGCTCAGCTAAGCACAAGAGGCTTTCAAAATACCGATTATGTGCTTATGCAACAGATGAACAGGAGAGAGCAAAATGAATAAATTAATTGCATCACTAAAAAAAATCATATTATTTGCATTAGTTTTACCCATACTTCTGCTTCAAAGTTTGGTTCTTGCAGAAGAGCCATCGAAAGCAATCGAGCCTGTCCCAGGTGAGGGGGCCATACAAGTGCGGGCCAACCATAACCTTTACTGGACGGCCGGTTCCGGTGCAACTTCGCATGACGTGTATTTCGGCACAAGTTCTCCGCCAGCATTTGCGGCTAATGTGACCGACCCCAACTATGAGCCCGGTGCACTGCAATACAATACTGTCTACTACTGGCGCATTGACGAAGTTAACAGCGTTGGAACGACAACAGGCGACGAGTGGAGTTTTACCACCCGGGCTGCACCGATGGATATGTCAAGCTTTCATCTCAGAGGCGGTATGTTCCTACGCCCCGACGGCCACTGGGACATAGATTCTCCAGAGGGGTTTCGGAATCTGGAACAAATAAAGCGTTTAGGTGGTGGATGGATATCGGTACACATTAACGAGCACCAGGACAATGCCGCAACGATTGCCCCCTGGTATTACAAGTGGACACATTACCCGTCTGAAATAGAAGCGGCTATCCAAAAGGCTAAACAACTTGGGCTAAAGACTATAATCAGACTTTCAAAACCGCAGGCATGGGAAAATGCGCTCGATGAGAACAAAGAGGAGTTGCTCGATGAGTCAGGATGGTTTGCCAACTATGTAAACTATGCCAACAAATATTCGGATATGGCAGAGGAATTCGGTGTAGACCTTTTCGCCATCGGCAGTGAACTTCACGAGACCTTTCTGCAGGGATATGACAATGAATGGACGAGTATAATCAATGGTGTCCGGGCACTCTATGACGGCCCGTTATTTTTTACCATAGCAGGAAACGGCTTTCTCAAAAACGGTAACAGTGTTTCCTTCTGGGACCAGCTTGATTACATAGGTATAAACGCTTATTTCAAACTCACGATGATTGACCCCGATACCTGTATTTATACGGAAGCTGAAGGAAGTTATAGTCCAACTGTGCAGGAACTAATGGACCAGTACAATTGTGTTATGAACAATATCGAGGATTTCCGTCAAACGGCGGGCCTTACGGATATGCCCGTTATCTTCGGTGAAGGCGGCTACAGGTCCACCGACGGTTGTAATATGAAGATAAAGGTCCCACCTATAGACCTTCAGGAGCAGGCCGATTGTATTAACGCAATGCTGAGCCAGGCACCAAGACGCTCCTGGTGGAAGGGTATGAATTACTGGAAGTTTGCAACTATCAACGGTGAAGGCGGTGAGTTTGATATAACTCAGACAGTCAGAGGCAAAAAAGCCCAGGATGTCTTTGTACATAACTATATGGCCGTTGACCACTTCGACCATTACGGACATTCGGAAGGCGAAGCTGTCTCCGATAACTGGTTGCTTCTTAATGGAACAGCAACTATGAGCCTTGAAAGCACTGAAGTTCACGGCGGTGATAACAGTATGAAGGTCAGTTATGATACGACTTCTACGTATTGTAAGATTGAACGGTCGCTTGGAGAGCTTTCCGACTGGTCCGGCGATTACAGCCACATTACCCTTTGGTTTAAGGGCGATACAAACAGGACCGGTGATGACCTCACGCTCAAAGTAATCGGGCCAACCGGCCTTATCGGCGAAACAGTGTACAGCAGCGGGGCCGGTATTGGCGACTGGACACGCTGGGAAATCGACCTTAATTCGGATATTACCGGCGGAACCGGAGACTTAAGCGCCGTCAAATGCATCAGGTTCCATATGCCGGGTGGCGGTGGCGGTCCGGGGACATTGTACCTGGATGAAATAATGCGTCTGCCGGTTAAGGCAGTTCCAATCCATCCGTTTGATGGCGATACGGGTGTGTGTCCGGATGACGATATTTTCTGGCGATCCGGATATGAGGCCCAGTCACACAATGTTTACCTCGGCTTCAACATCACGGCAGTGAATAATGCCACGACAGATTCTGATGAGTTTCTGGGCAATACCACCAACCCAAGCTTTTCTCTTGCTTGTATAGACCCAAACAAGACATGCTACTGGCGTGTAGATGAAATAGGAGCTGATGAAACGGTTACCAAAGGCGACCTCTGGAGTTTTACCACAGGAACTTATTACATTAGCAGCGGAGACTTTGAAAAAGAAGAAGCAGGTGATAATGTCAAGGTCAGAAGAAGATGGCAGCATGTATCCGGTTCATCAATGGTTACCACTGTTGACAACAATGTGTCATACAGTGGGACTCAGTCACTAAAATGGGAATATGATAACAGCGAGGGTATTTGTGCAATAGAGCATAATCGTAATACCGGGTATTTGCAGTGGCACAATGAAACTACAGGTCTGGGCATCTGGTTGAAAGGTAACGCTAACAACGAAGGAGATGTCGTTTTATCCACGATTCTTTGGGATGATTCGATATCATTAGAGAAGACATTTACCAATGCTACAACGAATACCGACTGGACATGGCTTGGTATAACAGAATCAGATTTTTCGCCGGAAGCTTTGGAAGGTGTTAAACAGTTCAGAATTTCGATATCGCAGGCATCAGGTGCAAACCCCGGAGTTGTTTATATCGATGATGTAACACGTTTGACCGGCAAACCCGTCTGGCCTACACCTGCTGACGGAGCAATGGGAGTAGATGTGGAAGCCGACCTTCATTGGCAGCGGGCAAGCGACGCAGACTCACATGATGTTTACTTCGGCACCGACGAAACGGCCGTTGGTAATGCCACCACCTCATCCAGCGAGTATATGGGCAACGTTACAAGCAGCGACTTCCATCTTAAGTATGCACTCGGTACGCTCGACGATAACACAGATTACTACTGGCGGGTCGACAGAATAAAAGGGGCTGTCACAACAAAAGGAGATGTCTGGAGTTTCTCTACCGGCGGAAGTTCGGGACCGCCACAGCAAGCAGAATTTAACCCGACAGATGACTCCTATTGCAAGCAAAACAGCTCTACCAGCAATTACGGAACTAACACAAAGCTTGCCGTAAGGAACGAATCCACAGGCGCGGGCCTGCGTTCCTTCCTGAAATTCAACGTTTCCGGTATCGACGGCACCGTCACAACGGCTACACTAAAGCTTTATTCTGCAACTGTTGCTGCCAATGTGACTGCATACGACGTGGCCGATACCTCCTGGACTGAGAATCAAATTACCTGGGAAAATATGCCGGACCTTGGCAGTGCTCTGGATACCCTTGCAGTTAGTCCAGATGCCTGGTACTCGTTCGATGTAACAGATAACGTAACCGGAAACGGCGAAGTTTCGTTCGGTTTGGATACAGATTACACCGGCGAAGATTGGTATCACTTCAACAGCAAAGAGGCCGACAACATTCCCGTCCTGCTCGTAACATACACTTCCGGACAGCCCCAACCTCCGGGAAAGGCAAGCAATCCGAGTCCAACAGACAGTGAAACCAATGTGAATATTAACGCTGATTTGAGCTGGACAGCCGGTTCAGGAGCCACATCTCATGATGTTTACTTTGGAACAAGCAGCCCCGGTGCATTTCAGGGCAATCAAACAGCCACAACATTTGGGCCGGGCACAATGAATAACGATATGACCTACTACTGGCGGATTGACGAGGTCAACGGTGAAGGCACAACCACCGGCGTTGTCTGGAGTTTCACAACTGAAGCTACAGCACCACCTCCGGGACAGGCGAGCAACCCGAGCCCTGCCGATAGCGCTACGGATATAAGCATCGACGCAGATTTGAGCTGGACAGCAGGTTCAGGGGCCACAAGCCACGATGTGTACTTCGGGACAAGCAGCCCCGGCACGTTCCAGGGCAATCAGACAGCCACAACATTTGAGCCGGGGACAATGAATAACGATATGACCTACTACTGGCGGATTGACGAGGTCAACGGTGAAGGCACAACCACCGGGACTGTATGGAGTTTCACTACCGAATCGGTTCCCCTGGCTTTACCCTGGAGCGATGACTTTGAAACCGGTGATTTCAGTAAAGGCTGGACGACCGACGGAAGTGCCTCTGTTTCGACTAAAGCCGAGTATGAAGGCACTTACGGTGCGAAATTGCCCGATACAGCCTGGATAGAAAAGGCCATCGACACCACCGGCTTTACAGGTATCCATGTCAAATACTATCGGATGACATACGCTTTCGATTCCGGTGAATACCTTTATGTAGAGTACCACGACGGCATCCAGTGGAATGAGCTTGAGGCTACCGGGGCAACCGATTGGGGAAGCCAACAGGACAAACTGTGCGGTTCCGGCGCCGATAATAACTCAAGCTTTAAGATAAGGTTCCGCACAAACGCCAATAAGACCAATGAGTGCGGTTACGTGGACCTTGTAGAGGTAACCGGAACAGTACAATAAATGTAAAATCACAACAGGGGTGTAACAATTACTACATTAAAAAAGCGTGGCGGCCTGCCGGCCGTCACGCTTTCTTTGTATACCAAAACTTTCTCGCTTAGAATTCATAGAAAAACTGCACATAGAACTGTCTTGCAACTTCAGCACCCGCCCCTTCATTATGAAAATGGTCGGTAAGGTTTGTAAAGCCCAGGGCGACTTCCGCACTGTTGTTCCATATCCTCTTGGCCAACCGCACATCAAATCTGAAGTACGGGTCCACCTGTGGTGGTCCCCCTGGATTAAAATAAGTGTCATACCAGTAAAGCTGCGTATTCAGAGTAGTTGAGTTATCAAGATAAAACCGGTTGGCCAAACCGACCTTGTGCTGCGGAACCGAATAAATTGTCATGTAGCCATCCGAATAACTACTCAATTCTTTTTCATCTGTTTGATGTTCATAAACGTGAAAACCCCGGACCAGCCACCACTGGTACGGCTTCCAGCTAAGTGCAGTCTCAATACCATACGTTCTTATATCATAAGCATTATCAAACTGGTTGTTATTTTTGTTTGGTCCTATCTGTGCAATCAAGTTATCATGCTCGTTCCAAAATCCTTCTATATTCAGTTCAAGATTATCGGCTAGTTGTCCCCTATAGCCTAACTCATAGGAAGTCAATGTTTCGTTCCACAAATCTCTATTACCCTGTATAACGCTCCCTTTGTCCTCATAAGCAAATTCTTCTCTAAGTGTCGGACGTCTGAATGACCGAGAAACGGCGCCTCGGAGGAAATGCTTCGGCTTTACCTCCCATACCAAGGCCGTTATACCGGCCCAGTCACCGTGAGTTAACTCGTTATGATGTAATCGCCCGCCGACGGTAAACCACAGGTTATCGGCAAGAGTAATCTCATCCTGAATAAATATACTCGCCTGGTCGTTCCTAAAATCGTCAGGATTTGCAATGTCCGTAAAGGGACCAAGCGGCCGCATGTGCATGGTATCACGGATATAATCGGCCCCCCAGACGATACCATGATTGTCACTTACAAAACTGTGCTCCACCTCAATCATATCCTCACGAGTACGACGGTCCTGCTTAGCAGGTACGTCACGGTCATAAAAACTTTCAAACCATCTTATAGCCAATTTACTGTCGTCCGAAAGTATCTGCTCCAATGACATGTTCATATACTGGTAGCTAAATTGTCTCTCAGTATGAAAGTTGCCGTGGCCAACATTATTACCGGAATGTCCGCCAGAGAAAGTAAGCACTCTATCGTCGCTTAGTTTAAGCTCGAACAAACCGGTCGCCATAAACTTCTGGTGCTCATCATCGTACGCCTCACCATGGTCGATACCCAACCCGTTATCGTGAAAACCACCTACCGTGCCCCGCCACATCAACGGCCCGTTAGTTCCACCATAACGTATATATCCCTGCTGCAGGTCACGATTGCCAAAACCACCGTAACCAAAGAAACCCTGCGTATCAGCCGGTTTCTTCGTTATAATATTTATCACACCGTTAATAGCATTAACACCCCACGTTACACCGGCGGCCCCGCGAATCACCTCAATACGCTCTATATTCTCAGGAAAGACCGGCAGAAACTCAAAATCAAGCCCGCCTCCGTACGGCTCATACAAAGGCCGGCCATCCAGCAACACCAGCATCCTTCGTGAGGCCGTTATAGCAAAACCACGTGCGCTGACGGCCACCTGTTCACCCCTTTTTACCGCCACATCCATACCAGGCACTAACCGGAAGAGGTCGCCCATTTTTGTGACTCCGGCCTGTCGTATATCCTCTGCAGTTATAACGTACATCGCGCTGGACGCCCGTGTCAAGGGCTGCGGCCGCCGAGCTGATGACGTTACCTCCACATTCATCAATTCCTCCATAGACATCTCAAAATAGTCTTCTCCCTCATCGGCCTTCTCCTGCTCTGCTGCTATCACCACTCCGGCCGACATTAAAAAACACACCACTACTACAAACCAAAATTTACAAGTCAAAATTTCTTTTCCTTTATACATAACAATACTCTCCTAATTTAACTTATTTAACCATCCAACCAACTTTGCTTTTTGGGGATTTTGGCTTTGTGTCTGTATTTCAGGACTTATATGTTGCGAGAATTAGCCTTGATTTGAACCATAAATGCGCTCCGCGTATTCCGCGCTCTCAACGGTTAATTCCACCCCTGATGTCGCCCCAATTTTTATGTTCTTATTAAATACTCCTTCATATTGAAAATCAGTTAAAAATCTCTCATATCTTCCTTAAGTTAATCGGACAAAACGCATCCTTACTAAAAAAATTGTAAAATTCCTCAAATTCGAGATATTTTTGTTTGTTAGGGTGTTGAAATCGCCCTTTTCAGTATTGATAACGGGCTCTTGTTTAATATTTTTGAACATTGAGCTCAATAAACAAACAACATACCGTCAGAAAAAACTAACTTGTTATTTAGACAAATCCTTTTTTTAGTATTGATATGAAGGTTTTATTAACATCAACTCAAATAATCTACGGCTGAATAAAATATTGAGTTTTCTTCTGTACTTTTGCAGCTAAACTTTTTTTACCAAATTCATGCCTTAAGAAAACAATGCCAATGTGTTTTCAAGAACCTATCTCGACGGTATTTCTGGCTTTTGACTCTATATGCCAACCTTTGAATTACGTCATTTATATGTTAAAAATCAACCTCACCAAGCCCCTAATGTTGACAACCTTCCGCAAAATCTTATAATTTAGTCTATATAAGGGTTTGTCTGTATTAATGCTGAAAAGCAGGAAGAATTTGCTTTTTTTAAGATGTAATCGACAGTAAACTTAGTACAGAATAATGAACGATATTAATATAAACTTAGGAGTTAATGCTAATTATGGCCACGGAACAACCTATCAGTACACACATAAGTCCCGGCCATGAGCCCGAGCTGAACAAGTTTTTCAGGGCTGCCATCAAAACCCAGGCAAGCGACCTGCACCTGAAAGTCGGTCAGCCGCCAAAGCTGCGCCTCTATAGCAGGTTAAAAAATACCACCGGTGAAATTATGACCGGCGAAATTATGGAACGTCTGGTCTATGAGATACTAAGTCCGGCACAAAAGGAGTTCTTTCTTAAAAACGGCACAATCGATTTCGCTTATGAAGTAAGCGATGAAGACCGCTTCCGCATAAATATATTTCGCCAGAGAGGAGTTATCAGTCTGGCTGCAAGGCGCGTAAGTGCGAACATTCCACCTTTTGAAAATTTGCACCTGCCGGCGGTAATACAAAATATAGCCGACGGCAGCCAGGGAATGATTCTCGTAGTAGGGCCGACCGGCTGCGGAAAAACTACAACTATCGCATCAATGATAAATTACATAAATCATGTGCGCTCCTGCCATATAGTTACAATCGAAGACCCCATAGAATATATTTTCAAAGACGATAAAGCAATCGTCTCACAAAGGGAAATCGGTATCGATGTGAAGGACTTTGAAGAGGCCTTAAGAACCTTGATGCGACAGGACCCCGACATTGTCTTTGTCGGCGAGATGAGAGATGCCAGAACCGTAACCGCAGGAATGAGAGCCGCCGAAACCGGCCATCTTGTCTTCGGAACAATGCATTCGGCAAATGCTTCTCAGGCGGTTCAAAGGCTCTTGGACCTGTTCCCACAAAGCGAGAGAGCCCTAACAAGGCAAACCTTAAGTCTGACAATCAGGGCCATCATCAGCCAGGTATTAATACCCAGTATCAAGGAAGGTGTCGATAGAATTCCAACAGTTGAGGTGCTTCTCGCAAATTCAACCGTCAAAAAACTGATTTCCGAAGAGCGTGAAGGCGATTTACCAAGTGTTATACAAAGCTGTCAAAACGAAGGGATGCAGGACTTCACACATAACCTTTGTGAACTGGTGAAAAACGGCAGTGTCGACCCGAAAGATGCGTATCATTATGCACCTAACGTGGAAGAGCTGAAAATGGCTCTAAAGGGCATCAGAACCAGCACCAGCGGTATATTATGAAAATTCTCTTTGTTTATCAATGGAGTACCTTATGCCGGTTTTATTATTAAGCTCTATCGAATACAGCAGCTATATATCTCCGTTCAAACTTCTTATCTTTCTGGCTTGCTTTTTTCTGTGGCTGCCGCTGGTTACCTGGGTATACAACGATGCCAAAGCAATCGGCACAAAAGAACTTTTCTGGACCGCCGTTGTCTTCGGCACAGGAGCCGCGGCAATTGTAATTTGGCTGATTCTCCCACTTTTCATCATCGGCGTCCTTTTCTACCTGATAGCCGTTGCAACTGCTTCTCTCGGTTATGTAACACACCGTAACGCCCTTGTTATGGATTCCGAACGTGTTTTGACCGTCGAGCACATCAAAGGACTGTTTGTAAACGAACAAAAGAAAATCGAGAAACTCAAAAGTTTTGTTTTCATAACCGCCAATAATAACGAAGTACCTACGCCTGAATCAAGAACACCCGAATTTTTCGGCTACAAAACAGCTTTAGATATCTTCAAAGACGCCAGTTGGCGAAGGGCCGACATTATCATGTTCTCACCGACTCCGCATGACTACAGCGTAGTCTATTACGTGGACGGCGCAGCCTTAAAACAACCATCTATCCCAAAAGAACAGATGGAGTATTTCAGTCGATTTGTAAAAAGTCTTGCCGACCTGGACGTCAGCGAAAAACGAAAACCGCAAAAAGGAAAGTTCTCGATACGCCGCGAAAAAGAAGACACACAATGGGAGTTAACTTCCGCCGGTTCAACCGCTGGTGAGCAACTCAGATTAAAACAAATAACAAAACACGACTTGATGAGGTTAAAAGATATTAACCTGACGGCTGAGCAGTACGAACAACTCAGCAAAACCGGAGAATTAAAACAAGGTCTTTTTATCATCGCAGGCCCCAAAAAAAGCGGTGTAACAACCACATTTTATGCCTTACTGAGGGACCACGACGCCTTCATTAACAGCATAAACACTCTCGAAAGAAAACCGTCTGCAGACCTGCCGAACATAACTCAGGAGGTTTTTTCTCTCGGCGATACCAGTGTAACAACATATGCAAAAAAACTACAGGCAATAGTAAGAATGGGACCGGACATAGTTGGGGTCGCCGACTGCCAAGACGCAGAAACAGCAAAATCCGCAGCCGAAGCTGCTAAGAACGGGAAAATTATATATCTGACACTCGAAGCAGACACTGTAACAAAAGCCATCGGTAAATGGATGCAATTGATTGGCGACAGGAATCTTGCCATCGACCCGCTGCTGGGTGTAAGCAACCAGCGATTGCTCAGAAAACTCTGTGAAGAATGCAAGCAGGCTTACGAGCCAAACAAGGAAATTCTAAAAAAGTTCAATATTTCACCGGAAAAAGCAAAAGTATTTTATCGCCCCGGTAAAGTCCAGTATGACAAGCATGGAAAACCAAGGCCCTGCGAAAATTGTCAGGAAACCGGATTCGTCGGAAGAATGGCTGTTTTTGAAATGATTATCCTTGATGACCAGTTGAAAAAAGCAATAAAGCACGCAAAGTCATTATCAGAAGTCGATGCACATTTCAAAAGCGCAAAAATGCTGTACCTACAGGACCAGGCGCTGCAAAAGGTTATTAACGGAATTACAGCCATAAATGAAATGGTCCGAATATTTTCGAAAAAGAAGAAAAAGCCGGAACAAAAATCGTGAGCAATAGTTAGCCGATAGTTCGTAGAATCTCCGGCTGTTAAAAATGGAGACATTGTAATGAGTTTCTTAATTATATTGGTGATAATTTTAGGCTGTGTCGCTCTTCAATACTTTAAAGGCACAATTCTTAAATCATTTGCTGCAATAATAATTGCTATTTGTGCAAGCGCAGTTGCGTTCGGTTACTTTGAGCTTTTGGCAAAATTTATCATCAATCGCACTGAAAACGCCAAACTCATACACTGGGCCCAGTCTCTATCTTTCATAGTGCAATTAATCAGAAAGCCTGTTGAACTGGAATTTCTCCCTGAACGAATTGGACGGGTCATATGCGGAATTTTTTTGGGACTTGTTATCTCCGGCTCCCTGCTCACAGCCCTCGCAATAGCTCCGCTATCAAACAATTTCCCTTATCAGCGCTTTCAACCAACTCCAAACGCCGACAAACCCAAAAGAGCGTTCTTAAATGCTGACGGCTTTGTGACCGGTTTTTTCAGTCATATCAGCAACGGCAGCCTGCGCGGCAAAAGAAGCTTCGCAACTTTCCATCCGAATTTCCTCGACCAGGTATTTTTGAATCGGCACGAACCAGTCGACAAAATATCAATTATAACCACCTCTGATGCAATAGAAGTACCAAAGAAAAATGCTGCCTGGGTGGCGCCTGCAACCATAAGAAACACCGATAACACGGCAGTATCTCAGAAAAACGGCCATACTCTTACGATTGTGCGGGTGGGAATAACAAACAATGCAATAAAATCAGGAGGGACTTTTACATTGGGTCAATTAAGACTGGCCTGTAATAAAAAAACCAGCAAAAACCGCCTTGTCGGAAAAGCCAGGAACATTTACCCAATAGGATATCTGCAAACCGCCAACCAGTTACAAAAAAAACAATTAAATGACCAAATAACAATAGAACGCTCCGACATTAGCGGAGGTGTTAGATGGCTGGACTTCGCTTTTTATGTACCAGATGATTTTGAACCCGTTCTCCTCGAATTCAAACAAAACTGTGTTGTAGAAGTACCGCCTTTAGTAAGTGCCGAACAGGTCGAACCCACAGTCACTTTTATTCAAAAATCCGATTGCGCAACAACTTCGGCGGAACTGAAACCTCTCAGTTCGACTAAAGTCTATGGCGTTGAATTAGGTACAATGTCCAAATTTCTGGCTGGCTTAACACTAAAAATAAACGACCCCAATCAGTGGCAAAACGCCCAGACAGAACGAAGTATAAAACCGGCTCAGTTCGATGGTGACAAAATCAGATACGTAAGAGCCGAACTAAAACAGATTGAAATCCCTGAAACCGACGCCGGACAACGCCGTGGCCGTGGAAGACGCACCGGCATCTCAACGATGTTCAGAGCCCTTGAAGGCTATACTTTACTCTCGCTAAAATGTAACAACCCTCCGACAGGGTCCGCTTTAAAAGCCGATGAACTGCCGGTACTTGTAGAAATATCAGGACTTATACATCAGCCGGTCGGTGTTATCGCATCAGGAAAAGTTAATGAACAGGTCATTTATGAGGTTGATTATTGCTCGATTACTTCTGACAATATACCGGAAGGTCTCAAAATCACTGAAGATGGTTCTGTTCTTAACCCGTTTCCTGATAATATTTGGATAACAAAAGAGGCACAGAGCATATCCGAATTTTACACCCTTTATCTGGTTAAATCAGGCAGGAACACCTTTATTACATCGGTCAAACCGGGTGGTTCAAGAAGCCTCGCGCCCTTTAAAGAATACGAAGCCTTCTTCATTAAATAACCCGGCTTCATATCTTGTAAATTGTATTTTGAACTGCCGGACGGAGCAAGACACAGTTCAGGGACGTCTCCAGAGCTAAGTCAGGATACACAGAGACTAACTGTAAACAAGCAGCTCTTCCAAATCCAGGTCAAGCAAATGCTCAAGATATGCGCTCAAATCTTCTTCGGCAAAAGTGGCGAGAAATTCCGGCTTGGCGCTTCTGTTTATTTCAAGAATGCAGTCTATCAACTCCCTTTTACTCATAACGTGGTACATCCTTGGCAGAATCAATAAAATATTATTTGCTTATCGCACTATCGACTTTATGAACATTTTTTCTTTAGCCAACCATCCGCCTGCCTTCTCAAGGCCCTATAATCAAAACTACTATATAGCAGTTGTAATTAATCTTAGAATACAATATATAGCAAAACAACTTGTACCGCCGCTACAACTTACCAGTATGTCCAATAAAATCAAACTCATCGCGCAACAATCCAAACCAAAAAAACTATAATTTTCTTTTTTTTATTTCCTGCTCCCGTCATTAATCCGTTTTTTCTCTAAGAACTTCATTATTTTTTTAAGACGTTAATTGTTAAACATACAGCAAACCCACAGACTTTACTGTGTACAAGCAGTGGGACCCAAAATTCGCTTCCCAAAAAATACTTGTTTTTTATATCCCATTTGTTGTATCATTATCAATCCTTAAGAATATTAATCTAAACTTGAAAACTGTCTTTATTGGAGATTTAAAAGTGGTCAGTACTAACGACATTCGCAATATTGTTCTTTTAGGGCACGGCGGAAGTGGTAAAACATCCCTCGCCGAGTCAATTCTGCACAAAACCGGAGCGACAAACCGGCTTGGTAGCGTTGATGATAAAACAAGCATCTGTGACTACTACGACCAGGAAAAGGAACATCAGCACTCAATACAATCGGCCGTAATTCACACCCAATACGCCGGCAAACTTATCAACATAATCGACACACCCGGTTATCCTGATTTTATCGGTCCGGCCATCAAAGCTATACCCGCTGCGGAAACAGCCGTAATAGTAATAGGCGCGTCAGCGGGGATTGAGACCAACACAAGAAAACTCTTCGAATTAGCAAAGAACGTTAATATGCCGCGCCTCATTGTCATTAACAAAATTGATGCCGAAAATATTCACCTGCCGGAACTAATAAAAAATATACAGGAAACGTTCGGCTCTCAGTGCCGCTGTGCCAACTTGCCCTCTGCCGACAATGCCTCCGTCATTGATTGTATTGAAAACCAAACCGGCGATTCACCACTTGGCGACGTCGCCGGCGCCCACACTGAGATTATCGAAAGCGTCATAGAGGCCGATGACAAACTGATGGAAAGCTACCTCGGCGGCGAAGAAATCTCTACCGAAAAGATTGCCTCTGTCTTCGTCCAGGCCCTAAAAGCCGGTACTATCATTCCGATAGTCTTTACCAATTCCCGCAGTGAAGTCGGTATAACTGAGCTTTTGGACATCATTGTAAAGTACACACCTTCTCCCAGCCAGGTTGAACCCGTTCAACTAAAAGAGCAGGACAAAACAACGCAGTTAACACCCGACTCTGCCGGACCATTGGCAGGTCTGGTTTTTCGTGTCGGATTTGACCCTCGCTCGAATATGAAATATTCCACCATTCGAATCTTCAGTGGCACAATTAAATCAGATGCTAATATCTTCCGCGCCGATGAACGAAAGGGCATCAGACCCGGTCATATTCTCAAATCGCAGGGCGGAGAAACAAAAGAAGTCCCTGCCGGAGCAGCCGGTGATATTATTACTCTCGCTAAAGTGGACGAACTTAAAATCGGTGACCTTATCCATAATGGCGGCCTAAGTGGAAATTTCGACACTCCACCTGTGCCCGAACCGATGTTTTCACTCGCCGTTGAGCCTGCCGCAAGAGGTGATGAACAGAAAATCAGCAATGCCCTGGATAAACTTTGTGAAGAGGAACCCTGCTTTAAAATTACACACGACGCACAGACAAAGGAATTGGTCATAAGCGGTCTCGGAGACCTGCATTTACGCGTCATACTTGAAAAAATGGAGGCTAATTTCAAGCTCACGGTAAACACAAAAGAACCCAAAATTCCTTACCGTGAAACAATTACTACAAAAGCAGAGGGCCACTACCGTCATAAAAAACAGACTGGTGGAGCCGGACAATTTGGGGAAGTGTACCTTCGCGTTGAGCCAGCCGAACGAAATTCCGACCCGTCATTGGATTTCAGCTGGGATATTTTTGGCGCCTCAATCCCCGGACAGTTCGAGCCAGCCGTAAAAAAGGGTATTATTGATGTAATGAACAACGGTATCGTAGCAGGCTTTCCAATGCAGGACATAAAGGTCTCTATCTACGACGGAAAGCATCACCCTGTTGATTCTAAAGAAGTCGCCTTTCGTGCTGCCGGCAAGGGTGCATTTATTGATGGCCTCCAGAAGGCAAAGCCTGTCCTGCTCGAACCAATAGTCAATATGGAAGTGACGATTCCTGCCGAAAATGTCGGAGATATTACAGGAGATTTAGCCTCAAGACGCGGCCGTGTCGTCGGACAGGATATGCTAACCGGCAACTTAATCGTTATCAAAGCACAGGTCCCCCTGGCAGAAGTCACCCAGTACAACAGCCAGTTAAAAAGTGTTACCGGCGGTCGAGGAAGTTACTCGATGACCCTCAGCCACTATGATTTGGTGCCTTCAAATGTCCAACAGCAAATAATCGCCGTCTATGCCAAACACAAACAAGCAGAATAATTCTCCGAATTGAGCAGGATTTGAACTAAGAGGAAAAAACCAATAGAATGATAACAAGAATAGATATTGCAGTCATTGCGCTTAAAATCAAAATTGCAATTCGGTAATGCGTAAGGGTCTCTTCCTGGTAATGCTCTACCCTGTTATCGATAACCTCTCCCTCCTCTAACTGCTCCAGCATAGATACATCAAATCTTTTGTGTGCTCGAAGCGGCGGCTGACCATTCCGGACCGCTTCTAAATCTGCCAGCAACTCTTCGGCGTTGCCGTATCTGTCCTCTTTACGTTTGGCCATCATAACTTCAATAACTTCTGAAACACCCGCCGACAAAGAAGTGTTTATGTGGTCCGGTGGAATTAATTGGTCCTTCAAATGTCTCCTCATAACCTCCGAGGGATCATCTGCCATAAACGGAACCCGGCCCGTCACCAAATGATAAAAAGTGGCTCCCAAGCCGTAAATATCAGCCCTGCCGTCGATATCTATTTCACCGCGAATTTGCTCAGGTGCTATATAATATGGCGTACCATAGGCCTTACCGGCCTCGGTTTGTGCGGCCTCAATGTCGGTGGTCTCACGAGCCAAACCCATATCGGCAAGTTTGACAACGCCCTCGCTATTTATCATTATATTCTTTGGCTTGACGTCACGGTGAATCAGACCACATGAATGGGCGTGAACAAGAGCCCTTGCCACCTGAATGATTATATTCAAGGCCTCTTCTTCGCTAAAAACCTTGCCCTCTGAAAGGTCGTCGTACAAGGTTTTACCCTTGACATATTCCATCACAAAATAGTGATAGCCGCCTGCTTCGCCCACGTCAAATGCCTGAACGATATTATTGTGATTTAGTTTGCCGGCAGCCTGACCTTCCTTATAGAACCGTTCCACATACTCCGGATTTTCACTGAATCGCTTCGGTAAAACTTTTATCGCGACTGTCCGATTCAAACTCAATTGTTTGGCTTCATAGACTATTGCCATAGCACCTTTGCCAAGCTTGCCTATTATTTTATACCCCGGAATCTGGTGGGCGGCTGCCTTACTTTCTCTTATGCTGTTTCGCAGCCTGTCAGCCTGTGTCGTCGTAATATAACCAAGGTCAATCATAAGGTCTTTAAGCAGGATAGGATTGACCTTACGACGGGATTTCAACTCCTCAACTGAACGACGCAACTCTTCGTTCGTACAGAGCCCCTGCTCTACAACCATTTTGCCGAACACCGTATCGTAATTTGTTTCGTTTATCATCAAACCACTCGCCATACCTGGCTAATAACGAAACTCCCAAATATCAGCCTCTTCACAAATAACCAATTATCAATTTATAAAACCGTTGTCAAAGAAAATTTGCTTATTCTTATTATAAATAAAGTATTCCCTAACCACACAAAATCGACGTTTTTAACTCTTAAGTTTAGCCATTTCCTCAAAACCCTGCTAATCTTTATTCCAAAACGCTTCACTTTACTATAACTTACGAGGCTCTTAATTCTGTTCCCTTCGCCGCTGGCCTTAGGTCAGAGGCGCTAATGAACTTAGTGTTTGAAAAACCAAAATTTCTTCCCTCTTTCCCTTTCCGATTTAACAAAATCGTACCAAATGCGCAGGTAATTAAAAGCAAAACTAATTTTTTTTAATTTTTTTACTCCTCTCTATATAAGGACTTACAAATTTCTCCAACCTTTAAATTACACTGATTCTCAATCAAATGCGCAAGTTCGTCTAATTATGGAGGGCGTGTTTTTTTAAGCCCCCTCTGAAAATATTCTATATTAAAAAACCAATAGTAAATTAGGAAATCAACAATGATAATGATATCCTTACCCCCATTTTTTGCCGTTATCTCTTCATTGGGCTTTCCTGTGCGTCGCTCTACATTTGTAAAGAACTCTCTACAAATCAGCCCTTTTTATGCAAAACAAACCCAATTTCCTAAATGCCGAAATGCTCATAAGCTCAGTTATAACAAAGTATTATGAATACAAAAAGCCCCTTCACCCAACGACAAAACAAACCCAATCAAAGCCAATTTCACTATCTATTTTGAGCGATGAACTCGTAACAAAATGCCATGTTTATGGCTTCACAAGGATTTAATGAGGGAAAGCTTATGGTAAAACCCTTAAGTTTGAGCACTTTAGCATTGACTTGACGCCTAATCTTGCTAAACTGTCGATTTTCCAAAACTGATATAAACAAAGCTGGTATCTGTCAAGGAGTCGCCAAGTGACCCATAACTGTGTTGTTCTAATCAAGCAAGTCCCTGATACCAAAAGAATTACGGGTCAGGCAATGAACGATGACGGTACAGTCAATCGTTCCGCCCTGCCGGCCATTTTTAATCCTGAAGACCTAAACGCACTCGAATTGGCACTGCAAATCAAGGAAGATTTCGGTGGTAAAGTAACCGTCATCACTATGGGGCTGCCCGCCGCTGCATCAATCCTCCGTGATTCTCTTTTCAGAGGCGCCGACGACGCAATTCTGCTGACCGACCAGAAATGTGCCGCAAGCGACACTCTGGCCACCAGTTACATCATAAGTTGTGCCGTTAAAAAATTAACCCCTGACATTGTTTTTTGTGGAAGGCAGGCAATCGACGGCGATACTGCACAGGTCGGACCTCAGTTAGCTGAGAAACTCGGTATCACACAGATTACGTACGTTGAAGAGCTTATTGAGCTAAACGGCAAAATAATAACCGTTCGCCGAAATATCGGAAACGGCTTCCAGAAGGTCAGAACAGAACTGCCAGTTCTTCTAACTGTTACCACCGACGCTAATAACCCCAGAGTTGCCGCCGCAAAGAAAATGATGAAATACAAAAACTCTCTTGCCCCGGTTGAGGTTGCACAAAGGATAAAAGCTCAGAACACTGAAGCCGATGAGCAGACCACAAAAGACCTCATCGAACACAAGTGCAGCATATTGGACCAGAAAAAATTGCTGATTAAGCAATGGGATTTGAATTTTCTCGATGCTGATTTGGACTGGTGCGGCCGAAGCGGCTCACCCACAAAAGTTCATCGAATCCAAAGTGTCGTTCTCACCGCCAAAGAAAGTAAAGACATTGAACCCAACGACCAGGGAATTTCAGATATGGTACAAGAATTAATTGTAGATAAAACTATCTCATAGACAAGTAAAGCGAGTTATATGATAGAAGTGAATAAAAAAGGTGAAGTCTGGGTTTTTGCTGAGCAGCATAACGGCCAATTGGAAGATACGCCGATTGAATTGATGAGCAAAGCCCGCCACCTGGCAGACATTCTCGATGTAAAACTGGCAGCCGCTGTCCTGGGTAATAATGTCAAAGACCTGTCGGCAAAGTTAATTCATTACGGAGCTGATAAAATATATCTGGTTGAGCATCCACTGCTTGAGCATTACCAGACTAACAGCTATGCAAAGGTAATTTACGATTTAATTCATAAGCATAAGCCCCAGATTGTCCTCTACGGTGCTACTATTACCGGCCGAGACCTGGCGCCGCGCGTTGCAAGCGCAACAAAAGCGGGACTTACAGCCGATTGTACCGACCTGCAAATCGGTGACCACACGCCCGCCAACAATTCAAATACCTACAAGAACCTGCTTTTTCAGATTAGACCCGCTTTCGGTGGAAATATAATAGCTACAATTATAAATTACGACCGCTGGCCGCAAATGGCAACCGTCCGTGAAGGCGTAATGCCGATGCCTGCTCCCGACACTTCCCGCAAAGGTGAAATTATTACCGAAATTGCCAAACTGTCTCAAAACGATTTGCCTCTGGAAATTCTCGAAGAGCATAAGCGCCAGAAGAAAATCGACTTGAAGGCAGCCAGGGTAATCGTTGCCGGAGGAGCAGGAGTTGGCAGTAAGGAAAATTTCTCGCTCATCTGGGACCTTGCGAATTGTCTCGGTGCTGCACCTGCTGCTACCAGAGCCGCCGTTGACCTCGGCTTCATCAACCACGACCATCAGGTGGGCCAGACCGGCACTACCGTCCGACCGAGCTTATACATCGCCGTTGGAATCAGCGGTGCAATTCAACACCAGGCCGGGATGTCCCAAAGCCAGAAAATTGTAGCAATCAATAATGACACTGATGCTCCAATTTTCCAGATTGCACATTACAAAATATGCGGAGACCTCAATATTGTTGTCCCGAAAATGATAAAGGCAATAAAAGAAAAGGGCGTAAAGGAATAAAACGCAGCAAAAAATTAGAATACGGAACAGGTTATGGCAAACTTCTACACCGATAACGACGACATAAAGTTTTTATTCAGGCACATGGATTTGGGTGAACTGGCGAAGATTTGCGAGGAGAATTTTAAATTTTCAACCGAATTCGATTATGCCCCCGCCGGCGCCGATGAGGCCGTTCAGAATTATGCTATGGTTCTTGACTCACTTGGACAATTAAGCGCAGATTTTATCGCCCCGAGAGCTGAAGATGTTGACCGTCAGGGCAATACACTTAATGAAGACGGTTCGGTAACCTATGCAAAGGGTATCAGCGAATCCCTCGAACAACTTGCCAGGGCCGATGTAATGGGTTGTACTCTGCCATACAGATTTGGCGGTCTGAACTTCCCGAATCTGGTTTATTCCATAGCTATCGAAATTGTATCACGCGCAGACGCTTCGCTTATGAATATTTTCGGTCTGCAGGGGATTGCAGAAACAATCAATGCCTTTGGCTCTGAAGAAATAAAACAACAATACTTATACGATTTTGCCGCAGGAAAAGTTACCGGAGCTATGGTACTGACCGAACCTGATGCCGGCTCGGATTTGCAGGCCGTCAATTTAAGAGCATTTCATGACGACAACGGCAACTGGTTCCTGCACGGAGTAAAAAGATTTATAACAAACGGCTGTGGTGAAGTACTGCTGGTTTTAGCTCGAAGTGAAATGGATAGAACAGGAGGCCTTGGTTTGAGTTTATTCGTCTGTGACAGAGGGCCTACAATCCACATTCGTCGCCTGGAGGATAAGCTCGGAATTCACGGCTCACCTACCTGTGAAATATTTTTTGACAATACACCGTGTCAGTTAATCGGCGACAGACAAAGGGGTCTTGTTACTTATGTTATGAGCCTAATGAACGGCGCCCGTATAGGCATCGCCGGCCAATCGGTCGGTATAGCCGAAGCGGCTTTTCGAGTCGCCCGCGATTACGCCGCAAGCAGAAAACAGTTCGGAGTAGCCATTGAAAAACTCCCCGCCGTCAGGGATTTGCTTATAGATATGAAAATTGCCATCGAAGCAGGACGGGCACTTCTATATGAAACATCACGCATTGTGGATTTGGAAATCGGATATGCCAAACGCCTCGAAACCAATCCGCCTGAAGATAAAGAGCAGGCCAAACAACTTAAAAAGCTGTCACGAAAATATAAAAGATATGCGGCAATGCTAACACCGATGAGCAAATATTATTGCTCAGAGATGTGTAATACCGTTGCTTATGACTCAATTCAGGTGCTTGGCGGCAGTGGTTTTATGCGCGACTATGCCTGTGAGCGGCATGCCCGTGATGCCAGAATCACAACTATTTACGAAGGAACAAGTCAATTGCAGATTGTTGCAGCCGTTCGCGGTGTATGCAGCGGTACCGCCGAAAAATACCTCACAGAACTTACTCAACTAAACTATGAACCACAGTTGAAAGATTTACTCGAAAAGCTTGCAGAAGGAACTGAACAACTGAAAAAAGCCGTTGTCTTTGTAAAAGAACAGAGCAATGAATATATGGACCTTTACGGCAGAGCACTGGTTGATATCGCCATAGACTTAATTAACGGCTATCTGTTTTGCAGCCAGGCCAGCACTCAGGTTGACATGCAGGTAAAGGCTCTCACTAACGGCCAGATGACCGATGAGACTATTCCTATGAAAGAAAGAAAGGCTATGATTGCCCGAAGGTATATTACAAAAAACGCGCCAAAAATTCGGTCTCTTACAGAAATAATCTGCAGCGGGAATAAATCCACCTTCACCGATTACCCGGTTTTGATTGGACCTGTTATATCCGAAACATAAAAACACAATTACAAGACAGAAACAGATGCTTCAAGCGGTAATATTTGATTTTGACGGTGTAATAACCGACTCCGAAGTGTTGCACCTTCGTTCTTTTAATCAGGTCCTATCTCAATACGGTGTTCGGATAGAAACAAAGGATTACTACCGGGACTATCTTGGCCTTACCGATGCCGACCTGTTCAATGAGATGGTCGATAAGGGACTGTTAAAAGTTGACAGTACTAAAATCGAAAGCCTCCTAAAACAAAAACAACAGGCCTTCGAAAAACTCGCCAAAACTGAGGGTAGAATAATCGAAGGCGTCCGTGATTTTCTCCAGATGCTTTCACAGAATAACATTAAAAAAGCCATTTGCTCCGGGGCGCTGCTTGTGGAAATAGAATTGATATTACAGGAAGCCAACCTGCGTTCTTTCTTTGAAGTGATAGTCGCCGCCGACCATGTTAAAAAAGGCAAGCCAAACCCCGAAGGTTTCCTGCTTACCTTGCGAAAACTCAATGAAAAAAGCCAAACTAAAATACATGCCGGCCACTGTGTTGTAGTAGAAGATTCTCACTGGGGGCTTGAAGCTGCACTTGCTGCAAAAATGCACCCCGTCGCAGTAACAAATTCTTATGATGCCGACCAGTTAAAACAAGCCGAAAAAATAGTATCGCAATTAGACCAATTGACCATAAAAGACTTGCAACAACTTTGCAGTTAAGAAATGGGCTACCTCTTTGACCCTCCTTTGCCTGATTTGGAAATGAGTTTATTCTCTAAATAAATGTGCAAATCACCATTCCACGGCTTAAAGCATATATCTATATCACCGTCTCCATCCACGTCACCAGCCACAGCCTCATGACACCTGTAACCTTTCGTCAGAATGTGTGCAACCCACTTGCCTCCTTTACCATCAGCATTCTCCCAAATGAAAGTCAGCCTCGCTTCGTCAGTTCCTGTCCCGCCTAATGGCCCTTCACCTGAAAAGATATCGGCATCACCGTCGTTATCAAAGTCAAAAACAGCAAGCGAATGTAAATCGCCCTTCTCTGAAGCTATCGTTTGAACAAGCCAATTATCACCTCTGCCGTCGGTATTTTCAAACCATTTTACCCAACCCGTACCACCTTCCGAATCTGCGCTGGATAAGACAACATCATTATCACCATCAGTGTCAATATCGATAATCCAGGACTTTGTCGTATCAGGGTATTGACCTTTTCTACTGCCTTCAATATTGCTGTGCCATGACCATGAAAGCCCCTTGTTTTTGTTCTCAAACCACCCGGTAGAACGCACAATATCATTATCTCCATCACCGTCGATATCCCCCACTCCGCGCGGGTCAATCCCTCCATGCACACTTTTACCTATATAATACTTTCGCCACTTGTTCGCTGCGTTGGTGGGAATTTCATACCAATATAAAGCAGACGTATCTGCCATCGCCACGAGGTCGACCTTGCCGTCGCCATCGATATCGGCTGGGACATTATCGTGTGTCCTGATGGCTCCATTTGCTATTTTGATAAACTCCTGAGCGCGAGGATTGCCGGGATTGCGGTACCAGGCCTCCCCGCTAACCTGGTCTATCCATCCGTCTCCATCCACATCAAAAGCCGTCCCGCCCACATCCGTCGGAGACTCGCTGCCTAACTTATGCCGAACCCAATTATCAGGAGCCTTATACTCATACCACATAATATTACCGTCACGTGCGCCAACTACCCAGTCAAGGTCGCCGTCATTATCCATATCCGCCAGAGATGTTTGCCCTAACTTGTTGCCCCAGTTATCTATCTCGTGAACCGCAAACTTCGGAAAACCTGCGCAACCCGAAAATATGATGCAAAAACTTGCCGACAAAATACAAAAAAACACTCTCTTGAAAACAAAATATCTGCTTATGCAAAAACTAAACCTCCACTGTCTCATCCCACTATCCTTTCTCTGCTTTGTTCATCGCTTAATCTGCAACACTCCCGGACCAATGCTCTCGGCATTAACTCTATCATTTTTCAAATCGTAATCAATCCTTTTAACAGGATTACCGTTGAAATAGCAATCTTCACCTTCACTACCTATAACTGTAATCAGTAATTTTTCAGCATCAAAGAAGAATTCACTGCCAGTGAATTCTTTATCTTCATCCTCATAAACAACTCCTCCCATCGCTTCGAGTGTCGACAGTTCGGTTTGTTGATCCGCACTTTCATTAAGTACAGCTTCTATGCTACTGGCTGTAACCTTAACCGCCCTGCCTAATTGACCACTAACAACAGGCACATAACCTACGGATATTTTCTGTTTCTCGGCGTCCGCTACAATTCGATTCATACTCGAATAATACTTTAAAGTATCGAATTCCTCAATCATCGCCCAGCACGGCTGTTTCAAACTGAATCTTCCCGCCTCCGAATTCGCATCCGAAATATTCGAATTATCAACTTTTATCACACCCGGCCCCAAAGCTGTAAACACCTGCTCACCAGCCTCATAATCAAACCTGCTGCATTTCAACTCGACACCACCGAGGAGTTTTTCTCCTGCTTTCTTGATGGTCGCAAGCCTGACAGTGCCACCATCGGCGGTGAGGTGTTGAATGTTAGCTTCCGACGTATCAGCTTTCGACAAATCCACCGTCAGCTTTGGCGCTGAAAGTGTGTATCGCTGTTGGCTGTTTGCATCCTCTCTTACCATCGCGCACAAACAGTTACCTTCAAAGATAACCTGACTTGACACAGGCAAAAACTCCACCTTTTTATCAGCCGTTATTGTCACCGGAACCGCCGCCTCTTTGGTTTCATCATCCATAATATCATTCGTATAAAACGAAATTTCCGAAGCACCGTTGGCAACCGTATTATTGGATAATGCACTATAAGTGATCCTTTTAGCAACAAGGGTAGGGCGATCCATCACATCATATAATTTCTTTGTGCTCCGGCTATCATTTGCAGCTATTGCCGATGTGAGTTCGGCCAAATTTCCATACCGTTCAAAATAATCCATCCCAAAAACAATAATGCCCCCGTCACAGGTCACAATGATATCTTTATAATCCCCAGAAGATTCATTCGTCTCACCCGACGTTGGCACAGCCGCATTTGCCATCTCAACACTATTAGCACCACCATCGTCGGCTTTGGCTATCCCGTCATCGGAAGCTTTTGTAAAAAGAATATCATTAATAATAATTTCATCCGCAAAAATTACCTGTTCTGCAGTATCAATGACAACATTCTTACGAAATACACATCTGTAATTTTCAGCCTGCTGACTTGCTGCTGCTTCAGTTGGCCGGCCCTCTTTATCCGATGACACCTCTTTCTTTTCCTGTGGAGTTTCCCCAAACAAACTCGTTTTGGATGATTGCTTGAGGTTTAAACGCTCTAAATGAATTATTCTAATAAATTCAATCTCATCAGCTTCAGGATTATATATAAGCTCCATCCCTCTACCGAGCATTTCAGCTCTTTCTGTTACAAACCTAACCGGGCCTGCCGTAGAAAACAGCGACCTCTCAGCGGCAAAAAAAATGTCGTCAAGATAAATTCTGCTTTCCTTCATATCGCTGCCCGTCTGAGGCAAAATATGAACAACCACATTATCCATAAGTGTTGCTTCCTTGGGCTGCCTGGTGTCAGGCTCCAGCAAAACATTCCCCATATCGGCTGTCAGATAGCATTTAAAACTACGTCGAAAAAGATTCATATACGGCTTCTTTATATCCCACAAGTCTCCTTCCTCGTACAAAAGCTCCTCGAATCCTATTACCCTGTCAACTTCGCCGTCTTTATTGCGGTGTTCGAATTTAGGGTTTTGCATACCCACAATTCCAACGTCACCTATTCTCCCTATTTTCCTCTCAGATTTGTCTTTGGCGTCACTAAACTCATCTCTACTTTCAATCCCAATTTCCGGCCTTTCGCTCAGACTGGTTATAACCAGATACACTCCGAGAACAGATATTACCGAAACAAGCCATAAAATAAATTTGCGTGACTTAAAAAACATAATTAACTCTGAACTCTGGATTTTCAGTTTCAAGATAACTGAAAAGTTAATGTAAAACTCAAAACTAAGAATACCTTTCCATAAGATTTTGCCATTTGCCGGTATTTTTCAGAATGTACTCTATTACTTCCCGCACCGCACCACAGCCTCCTCGCCGTTCGGTTACAAAATCGGCGATATTTTTGACTTCGTCAACCGCATTGGCAACAGCTGCCCCAAAACCAACATACTTTATTACAGGCAAATCCAGTAAATCATCGCCGACACAGGCAACCTTCTCCGGAGAAAGCCTAGTTTCTTCGAGCAGCTTTTTAAGGGCTGGCAACTTAAAATGACACCCCTGCAGACAATAATCCACTTTAAGCTGCTCGGCCCGGTATTTCGTAGCTTCGGTTTCTCTTCCGCTCAAAAATGCAACTTTCAAACCAGCTCTTCGCCACATCCGAATTCCGTGACCATCGAGCAGGCTAAAAGATTTACTTTCACTCCCGTCAGCATTAATTATTATGTTTCCGTCCGTTAAAACACCGTCAACATCCAGTACCAGAAGCTCTATCTTCTCAAGGACTGTTCTGTTTGAAATGTTTTCTCCTTGGTTCTTGGTGTTTGTGGACCTCTCGGCTGGATTTGCTTTTGCTCCGTTTGTCATCCGCTTATCCAACAACTTTAATGGTCAATATATCTTGTACATCGATTAAACCCACAGGTTTGTTGTCACCGTCAACAACAGGAAGTTCATCTATTCTGTATTTATGGAATATGGCCGTTGCCTCCGCAGCAAGTGCATCAACTCTTATCTTTTTGCAGTCTGCAGTCATAATATCGCCGACTTTCAAACCAAAAACAGACTGACCTTTTTTGGTCATCAGCCGCCGCAGGTCCGCATCGGTGATTATCCCTGCCAATCTGCCCAGCTTGTCCACAACCATTACAGCTCCATGACGTTTTACATCACTGGTCTTTTCGAGCAATTCTCCTATGGTATCGGAAACCTGTGCGATAGGCAATTTCTCACCCGGCCTGAACATCATCGATTGCTCAACTGTCAAAAGTTTTGCACCAAGAGAACCTCCCGGATGAAAACGCACATAATCCTCAAGCCCAAAATTACGCGCCTTCATAACACAAAACGCAAGAGCGTCACCCAGCGCCAGCATACAACTCGTCGAGACACTCGGTGCAAAACCCAACGGACAGGCCTCTGGTTTTTGCCCGATACACAACACCACATCGCTGTGTTTGCTCAAAGTTGAATCGCTGTCGCCTGTTATTGCTATCAGCCTAACTTCCAATTGCTTGACTAAATTTATCAGCCGAATAATCTCATCTGTTTCGCCACCATAACTTAAAACAAGCACTATATCGCTTTTGCGTAAACGCCCTAAATCACCATGAACCGCCTCCACCGGATGAAGAAAATGGCTCGGTGTACCCGTAGAAGCAAGCGTAGCGCTTATCTTTCGTCCGACAATACCGGCTTTGCCTATACCGCTCACTATCACCGAACCGCTACAGTTATAAATCATCTCCGCTGCTTTGGCAAAACTGGCATCGACCATCGGCCGAATCGAGTTTATCGCTTCAGCTTCGGCTTCGATTACTTTCCGCGCATAGTCAAGGTCGAATTTCACTTATTATCAACCCCTTAATTTATACAGCAAAACAGGGGCTCCATTTTGGCACTTGTCACAAAATGCAAACCCCTTCTAACAAACGCCAACAGTATTATAAAACCAACACACCTCGTCAAGCTCAAAATCTAGCCTAACGTGCCGTCAGTCTTGTCATGAACCAGGCAAAAGGCCATCTAAAAACAAAAAACTCACAACTTTACCTCGCTGCCACGTTCGTTGTAACAGACTATTTCATGCTTTTCGCCGGTATAATTCGGCGTCGAATGAATAACCACATGTTTGTCACTAATCTGCTCTATATGCGCAATTGCACCTCGCTTTACATTTTGAAGGTAGTCAGCAACCTCGAGAGACACAAACAATTCGATACGTTTGATTTGCTTATTTGATGCTGAAAGATTTAACAAACGAATAATCTCAATAGCCAATGACTCATGACTTTTAACAAATCCACGGCCTCCGCAATGAGGACAGGCCAGATACGTCGTCGATTGCAGCGAAGGACGTATTCGCTGACGCGTCATTTCAACCACACCGAACCTGCTTATCCTCAATATTTTTGAGCGGGCACGGTCAGCTTTGGTTGCTTCACGAAATGCCTTTTCTACCTCTCGCCGGTGTTTCTCATTGCGCATATCAATAAAATCACAAACTATCAACCCACCAAGGTCACGCAGTCTAAGCTGCCGCGCAATTTCCGTCGTTGCCCCCATATTGATTTTATAAGCCGTCTGCTCGGCACTTTGATGTTTACGATAACGCCCGCTGTTGACATCTATTGAAACCAAAGCCTCCGTTTGCTCTATCACAATTGAACCCCCACCCTTAAGCTCCACCGTCCGTGATTGAACCTTGGCTATCTCATCTTCAATTTTGTATTTATGAAAAAGTGGAACTTTGCCGTCATAATATACCGCTCTTCGCCTGAAACGCGGGTATGCCTGCGAAAGAAAATCCTTGATTCTCCGAACAACACTCTCCGAATCACATATTATCTTACTTATCTTGCCATTAAAAACATCTCTAAGCGTTCGAATAACCAAATCCGATTCCCGATAAAGCTCCGTCGGTGCTTTTCCCTTTTCTATTCGTTTTTCGATAGCTCGCCACAATCGACCGAGATATCTCAGATCATTTTGAATATCTCTTTTTGAGCATCCCTGTCCTGCTGTCCTGATGATAAAGCCTATGTCTTTTGGTGGATTGCTTTCATTAAATATTCGTCGAAGCCTTACGCGTTCATCTTCATCCTCAACTTTGTGTGAGACCCCGTGCTTTCGCATCCACGGCATCATAACCAGGTATTTGCCGGGCAAAGAAAGATACGTGCTCAAAGTCGGCCCTTTGGTATTCAGCCCTTCTTTGGTCACCTGAATGACAACTTCGTCACCTTTACGAAGATAATTCTGGATGGGCTGCCGTTCCTTTAGCGACTTCCTGCGCCCAATGTTCTCTACATGTCTGTCCTTTTTATTGGAAAAATATCGCGGATGCACGTCACTAACATGAAGAAAACCATTCTTGCCTATACCGAAGTCTACAAATGCCGCCTGTATACTCGATTCGACATTTACGACCTTGCCTTTGTAGATATTGCCAACATGACTGTGAAGGCTCATTCGTTCAACATACAGTTCCTCAAGGAGGCCGTCCTCGACCACCGCCACTCTGCACTCTTCGCTCTCCGCCACGTTTATCAGCATTTCTCTTGCCATTATTTTATTCCCATCAATCTTTCCCTGTCTCGTTTTTTCAAAACTAAAATTTACTAATTATGAAATACAAACTAAAGCATCAATTGCTTTTCCATTCTACCTGCGTACGTCTAATCGGCCCCGCCAAATCCTCCTTTTCAAGTTCCAGCAATCTCAAAATCTCTTCGACTCGTATCGTCCCTGCCGAACTGATTTTGCACTCGACTATCACGAAAGTTCTCTTCTCATCAAATTCTATAGACTTTAGAAAACTTCTGACGTCAACAGTACGAATACCTCCTTTTGCATCTGTCTGTCGCTCTACCTCCAGATTTTCACTCTCCAGCAAATGTTTAATTCTGTCTCTCAACTTTTTATTATGTCCATACCCTTGTAAATTAAATACATAAGTAGCCGATTGGGCTCCAAATTTCTCCTTTGATTTTAACACATCAACATCAACTAATTGAACGCCCTCCGGCAGTTGACCTGACAGACTTTTCTTAAATCTCTCAGTATCAAAGCCTGACACAGCAACACGAAGTTCCAGCAATTCGTCGTCTGACTCAACCCCCACGCTTCTCGGCAGGGGCAGCGACAGCCGGGGCCGGGGATTAAAACCCTGGCTGTATTGCACTTCTATACACCCTCGAACACAGGCACGCTTAAAAACACTAACCGTCTCAGCGTGTGATAGGAACCTAATGTCCCCATTAATCTTGAATCTAACTGCCACAGTGCGATTTTCCCCCTCAAAATTTTGAATTTTTAATCCTGGTTTTTGAATATTAGCGCCTATCTTATCAATTCTTCGAATTGATTATTCTCAAAAGTCCACAATTGAAGTATTATGCTCACTTACACTCAAAAAACAAGCATTTTTTTCTAAAATCCTGCCTTTAATACGTCATTGCTTTAATAAAAGCCGCATGCAACGCTGTTTTACCCCTTCATCTCACTCTTTTAACATTTTATTCACCTAAATCTTCGATAAATGCCCTTTTGGCTCTTTGCTTTTTCAGTATACTTCGTCGTCTCTTTTCTTCTAATCGCTGCCGTCGGGCCCTCTCAGGCACTGGAGTTTTCTTACGAAGTCTTCTCTTTTTTAGGGCCTCTTTCAATAGCTCTCTAAGACGCTCAACTGAAGCTGCCCGATTTGCCTTCTGCGTCCGATGCTTTTGTGAAACAACTCTTATCACACCGTCTTTATCAGCACGCGTTGAAAGCCGTCTTAGTATCAGCTTTTTCTGTTCCTGCGAAAAACTTTCGCTGCCAGCCACATTGAAAAAAACCGTCACTCGTGTATTTACCTTATTAACATTTTGACCACCGGGCCCGCTGCTGCGTGAAAATCTGAAAACAAGCGAATCCTCTCTAATAAATATTCCGTTGTTAATCTCTATCTTTATCTCTCAAGACCTCCCTAAAATTAATCCAAAACAAATCATTGCTGTCACACAATCATAAGTTATAATTAATAAAGTGCAAACTTTTCTATGGCCAAGCCAGCTGATTATCAGAACTGCTCCAATAATCACGTTCACAAAAAACCGGCTTTTAAGCCTGTTTCCTGCGCCCTGAATAATCCGCTAAAAACCTCTGTTTGTTAATCAAATCCGACTTAATATCTGCCGATACTCCAAGTGTATAAAAAGTGCTAACAAATATACTAAAACATAAAATGACAGAAGGTCAAAAGACATATTTCTGTCTCATTGAGCCGGGTGTATCACGTTTTTTAGGCACATTTTCACATTAAATTTTCCCAATGATCACTCAGCAACGCACAACGCACCTCCGGCATAGATTTAGCTCCAAGACAACTTCAACGCATCCCTGACGGGCCTGAGCACTTTTACACGAACTCTCAATAGGGCCGCTGAAGCGGCCTGTAAAAATCTGGTTTGTAAACGACTAAAGCAATCTGGGATGACTTGGAGCCGAAGAGGTTCCGCTGCGACATTAGCTTTGTGGATTATGTGGCTGAATGATAGATGGAAGCAATTATGGGCCAAAAAGCCTCTGGCTGCATAAAAAACCTACCTATAAACAGCAGATGAACCCAAACCAAAAAATCAAAGAAATTTTTGAAAAAAACTTGACAAAACGCATAAATTCAGATATAATCTGGGTTTATGATAATTGTCTAAGGGGAAACAAAAATATTAACACAAATATGGGAAAGGATTTGAAAATGAGAAGAAAGGCGCATTTTCAACAAGTAGTCATTTTGATATTTCTGGTATTTGCAGGGGGTTGTTTTTCATCTAATCCCAAAGACATAGAAGCTTTTTTAAAACCACACGAGGTCATAGTAACTGCGGAGCGTTACCTGCTGCAACCTCCCGATGAAATTGAAATTCACTGTACGAAGGTTCC
>Ga0272442_10001565_pt1 | contig 34415 bp, 31 predicted proteins | sample SSMForm2O_FD_200262 | JGI IMG/M metagenome (GOLD analysis project Ga0272442, IMG submission 200262) | Marine sediment archaeal communities from Little Sippewissett salt marsh, Falmouth, MA, United States - SSM-Form-2O | ecosystem: Environmental > Aquatic > Marine > Wetlands > Sediment ... | reverse complement strand
GTGCAGGCGATCCATCACTGGTGCCGCGTTGAGGGCAGGTCATATCATCATCCGGAGGTCACCCTGTCCGATATGATGGTTTCGGCTTGTGATTATCAGGATACAGCCGGTCATATCACAGAGTAAAGACGTTGCCTGCTTCATGATGAATCAGATACCGTAAATCGTCAGGAGAATAGAGCTGCTGTGCGGTAACGGCGCCGCCGTCCTTGTGGCAGTGGACGGCTGCGGCACGGCCGGAAAAACCGTGCTTGCAAAATGCCTGGTCCGCGGTATATACGACTGTGTCGCGGCATCCGCCATGACGGAATGGCGGCGCGAGACCGCTGGCTGCATGAATGGATGCCGCAGGAAGAGCGATATGTCATGCAGCATCGTCCGGAGAGAAAAGCGGATATTGTCTTCAATGGCGCGGGCATGAGGCCGCCAACAGACGATATATGAACCGGAGCGATTGGGCAAACCATCGTGTGCCGGCTTGCTGTACCGTCCTGTTCAGGCGAAGTAACTAAAAAAAACTTTTTTCGTTTTCATTATTTATATATATCTTATTTTTACAAGCCTACCTTATCACCACAGGAGACCATCATGAAGTGTATTCATCAAAAGAGTATCACACATTTTTTTACGCACATTCCGGGGCCTGCCGGCAACATGGTGCCGGATAAAATATTCATACCCGCCTTCATGTCTCTGATCGTCCTTGTCATCTCACAGGCAGCAATCGGCCAGCCCTCCGGCGGCCCATACGGCCCGGTCAGGAAAGCCTATACACTGCCCCGTATTGCAGGGAATATTTATTATGTTGCGCCTGACGGCAGCGCAGAAGCATCCGGAACGAAACTGTCCGGCCCCACAACCATTGAATCGGCGATGGAACGTGTCAGGACAGGCGATGCCATTGTCATGCGCGGCGGGACGTACCGGACAGGCAATTTGTATCTCAATCAGGGAATCATGATCCAGCCCTATCAGGATGAACGGCCGGTACTCAAGGGAACCGATGTTGCCGCAGACTGGACCCTTCAGGAAAATGGCTTGTGGACGATCAAATGGACGCGGCTGTTTCCAACCAAACCGCAAGATTGGTGGCGGCGCTACAGGGAAGGCGCCAGAACACCGCAGCACCGTTTTAACAACGACATGGTTTTTGCGGACGGCCGGTTTCTGCAATCGGCCGGATGGGAAGGAGAGCTTGATGCCGATTCATATTATATTGATTATGAAACCGGACTCGTATATATCTGTTTTGATCCGACGGACAAATTGATGGAGATCACCGCGTTTGATGCTGCCATTATCAGAACGACAAAGGATGTTCACAGTAAAACGTCGGACAGGAAGGGGCCCGTTATCAGAGGGATTACATTCACCCAGTATGCCAACCGGGCACTTGATATCGAAGGATATTATCCCCAGGGATTGTCCGGAGAAGCCGATCATGGAAAGGATGTCATCGGGACCACACTCGAACACTGTGAAATTACATTCTGCTCAAGGGTCGCAGGTTACTTTATGGGAGACAGTCTGATCATCCGCCACTGCAGGATCAGCGACACCAGTACGGAGGGCATTTATATCATCAGTTCCTCTGATGTGCTCCTGGAAAAAAACATTTTTACGCGTAACAATATCGAGAAGCTGACCGGATATTATCCGGCTGCGGTTAAAATCTTCAATCAGTGTTACCGTGCCACCTGCAATGACAACCTCATTATCGACCTGCCCTATTCAACCGGTGTCTGGTATGATGTGGGCAATGTCGATGGTGTGTTTATCAACAACTGGGTGCAAAACGTGGGTGACAATCACAGTCCATTCAATATGGTGAAGCCCTATCCGAGCGGCAACGGATTTTTCTTCGAGATATCCAAGGGGGCCGTTTGCGCGAACAACGTGTTTGTCGATTGTGATCATGGGGTCTGGGCGCTGAACAGCCGGGATGTTCAGATTACCCAGAATACGTTTGTCAACAGCACCGTGTGCGTATCGCGTGATGAAAGAAGTGCTGCCGCGGATCATTTCGGATGGCATCCCAGCACCGGGCCGGACGTGGATGAACGGACCGGTCATGTGTTTGTCAACAACCTGCTTTACGGGGATGCTGATTTCGACAGGCTGCTGTTATATACAATGCAGCCCGTTGCTTTATGTGCAAGTATTACAGAGCCGCAATTCAAAGAGCTGGATTATAATGTGTATGTTCGCGCGCCCGGCACCTCCGGTTACGCGCTGGTTTCGTGGAGTCCTGTGAAAAATAAAAACTGCTACAATGTTTTTCAGTCGCTTGAGGGGATTCACAAAGCGAATCCGGCATTTTCCGGACACAGCCGGAATTTTCCTGATTATTCCGGGCCGCTTTTCAAAGGTCTGCAAGTAGGCAACTTTCAGCTGCTGCCGTCTTTTGAGGGTTCGAATATGGCTAAAAACCTGCCGCCTGAAATTACACGACTACTGGATCAGAAAGACGGCCATATCGGTGCCTATCCCCCGCTTCGGTAAAGCGGGATGATGTGTTCTGTTTCCATTCAAACAGTGTTCTCTTTGCGTAAGATGTCAGGATTCGGATGTGAGGTGTATCGTCAATAACAAACGCATTGATGTTTGAGGCCCGTTTCAGGAAAACATGCGCCGGACGTTTTACAGATGACAGGAGACGCTGTCATCATCATGCAATTCCGGCTATGCCGTCAGTACACATCTTCATGCAGCACGGCATCACAGGTATGACGATGAACACGGATAACAGAGATGATTTTAATATGACAAGTGTATGGGATAAACGGATTTTTTTTATAAGAATTCCGGTTCTGATGACAACTTATCAGAGGGGGATCATGCGATGAAAACATTCAACGGTTATTTGAGGAAGCACATCATTTCGGGAATCATTCTTTCCCTGCTGGCTGTACCGGCGATTCAGGCGCAATCGGATCTCAACTGTACACTTCTCGGCCGGTGGGCCAAGGGACCGTGTTATTCCATGGCTTTAAGCGGCAATCTGGCGTATATCGGTGCGGGCGGCTGCTTTCAGATTTATGATCTGTCCGATCTGACGAATCCGCAGGAGTTGGGCAGTGTCAATGTGAGCGCCACCATTCGTTCCATTGCATTTCAGGGCACATATGCATTCGCTGCGACTGAAATTTCCGGGATTCATGTGATCGATGTGTCTGATCCTGCCAGTCCGGTCGACCTGGGTATTCAAATCGATTATTTTGTGCATCAAATTGTAATCAGTAATGGAATGCTGATAACGGCCGACGGCAGAGATTTCAGCCGTATTTTTGATGTTTCGGATCCGGCCAGCCCGGTGGAAAGAGGTCAGTGTTTGACGCGCGGATATGCCTATGGTATCTGCGCCCGGGACAACCTGGCGTATATTGCAGACGGTGATTCGGGATTGTATATCATGGATTTCAGTGACCCCGACAATCCGGTTGAAAAGGGACAACTGGTGACCGGGCAACAGGCATCGGCCATTGATGTTTCCGGTCAGTATGCATATGTGGGAAACCGGTTCAGCAATACCATCAGTATTATTGATGTTTCAGATCCGGCGCATCCGGAGGAAATTGAGCTGATTGAAAATGCAAGACAGCCCGCATCTCTGAAAATACAGGGTGATTACATGTATGTGGGAAATTATACGAACCGCCTGCTGGTATACCGGATTTCGGATCCCCTCAATCCCGAGCAGATCGGCCAGTACTATGTTACCGGGAATCCGGTCTTTATCACGGTGAAGGATGATCATGCTTTTATGTCCAATCAATCCAGCGGGATCTTTTTTATTGATGTTTCGGATCCGGAGAATCCAACGGAAACGTTTTATCTGAATACCGGGGGGAGAACGCTGAATATCGGTATTCGGGGGGATTATGCCTATCTGGCGAACGGGACCGGAGGAATGGTCATTCTGAATGTTGCGAATCCGGAAAATCCGGTGGAAATCGCCATGATCGATTCTTTAAACAATGCCTATAATATTGCCCTTGTTGATCATTATGCCTATCTGCTTGGCGAAAACAGGGGTATTCAAATTGTTGACATCGTCGATCCGGTTCATCCGGTGCCGGTCAACGAATACCAGATACAGGGGAATATAAAGGATGTCGTCTTTATGGATCAATATGCCTACCTGGCCTACGGGATCAGCGGTCTCCGGATTCTGGATGTCTCTGATCCGGCGAATCCCCTGGAAAGGGGCTTTGTCGACACGCTGGGCACTGCCACTGCTGTGGCTGTCAACGGAAACACAGCGGGTGTCGTCCGGGATGATGAAGGATTTTATTTGATCGATATTACCGATAAGAGCAATCCGGTGGTACAGGCGTTTGTCCCGACAAGCGGCAGAGCCTGTGGCATCGCCATGGAAGGGAATGATGCGTATGTGGCCGACGGGAGCGGGGGATTAAAAATATATGATATCAGTGATCCGGAAGCACCTGTTCAAACCGGTCATTTTCAGAAAGCGTATCAGGCTGAAGATGTCAAACTGGATAATCACTATGCCTTTGTGGGTAACGGATCCGACGGCCTGAAAATTCTGGATATATCCGATCCGGCAAATCCTGTGGAGGCGGGCCGTTATGATACGGGCTATGTTGTCGAGAATGTGACTCTTGGTGATCAGTATGTTTATATTGCAGACGGGGACGACGGGATGTATATTATTGAATTTCATGAGCCGGACGTTGGTGTTGATAACCAGCAGGCGCCGTTTCCCGGTCATTTTTATCTGTTCGGGAATTATCCCAATCCCTTTAATACAAAAACGCATATCGAGTATCAGCTGCCGGAAAGGACGAAAGTGTGCCTGACTGTCCTGAACATGAGGGGAGAAGAGGTACAAACACTGGTCAACGGGTATCAGGAGGGAGGCCGTCACTCAATTTCATGGGACGCCGGCGCATTCAGCTCGGGCATGTATTTTTTGCATGTCATCACCGATTCACATATCGAAACGAAAAAGATGATACTGCTCAAGTAGGAATTGCGTCTGCATATCGGGTATCGCAGAATATGTACGATCTAATGCACAGGTATTCTTGGTATCCGGAAGAAGACAGAGGGAAATACGCACCCGGGCAGGGGCAGGATCATTTATTCTTTTCGCGATATGAAACAGGAGGAAGAAATATTGCATTGTTATTGATCCATTAACGGAGTATCCCCCCTGACTGGTTGCTGCGGATGCAGGTTTGTACTGCTGATACAGATCGGATTTGATATCACATGCTTACCACCCCATGGCGCAGCCATCCTTGCGTGCTTCCGAGGCGCCGATGAGAACATCATTTTTCTGATCCCACCAGATGCCCTGATATCCGCCGTACCCACCGTTGTCCCTGGCCACATGATGACCCATGCCAATCAGGCCGCGGATTACTTCGTCCGCGATGCCTGATTCCAGCACCGTATACCCGCCGTCCGTCATTATCTCACCGGTGGGCTGGGACGAGCCGGCATGACGGAAACGCGGCGCGTCCCCGGCCGCCTGAATGTTCATGCCGTGATCAATGATATTCACGAGGATCTGAACATGGCCCTGCGGCTGCATGGCGCCGCCCATGACACCGAATGTGAACACGGGTTTCCCTTCCCGGGTCACCAAGGCGGGAATAATCGTGTGAAAAGGCCGCTTTCCGGGCTCAAGGGCGTTGGGATGTCCGGGATCCAGGTTGAACAGCGCACCGCGATCCTGCATGCAGAATCCCAGCCCGTCCGGCACGGGACCGGCGCCGAAACCGGCATAATTGCTTTGAATCAAAGAGACAAAATTCCGGTCCCTGTCCGCCACACAGAGATATGTTGTCTCACCGGATTCCAGGATCATGTCCGAGGCCGGGATGATTTGAAGCGCATGATCCGGATCAAACAGCTTGAGCCGGTCTTGAGCGTAGGATTTGGATATCAGCCGGTCCACCGGAATGTGGCCGAAGTCCGGATCTGCATAAAACCGGGCCCGGTCTTCAAAAGCCAGCTTTTTGACCTCGATCATCAGATGCAGTGACCGGATGCTGTTGTGGCCGAGGGGCCTGATATCGTAGTGTTCCAGCATGTTCAGCATCTGAAGAACCGCAATGCCCTGGCCGTTCGGGGGCAGCTCCCACACATCATACCCCCGGTAATTGGTGCTCACCGGTTCGATCCAGGTGGATGAATGATCCATCAGATCCTGAATGCGGAGATAACCGCCGATACGCCGTGAAAACGCGTCAATGGTTTCGGCGATTTCTCCCCTGTAGAAGACCTCTCTCCCCTTTTCGGCGATCAGCCGGTAGGTCCGGGCCAGATCCGGATTCATGAAAATTTCTCCTTTTTCCGGCGTCCGTCCGCCCGGCATGTATGTGGATGCAAAATTGGGATAATCCTGACGTGGGTCGGCTCCCAGGGCCCAGTAATGGGCAATCACTTCGGTCAGAGGAAAACCGTTTTCGGCCGCTTCGATAGCCGGTGCGAGAATGTCTTTCATGGGCAGTTTCCCGAAACGGCCGTGAAGTTCAAACCAGCCGTCCACGCATCCGGGGACGGTCCAGGGCAGAACGCCGTAATAGGGCATATATTCCAGCCCCTGATTTTTGACGGTATCGATATTCAGCAGGGAGGGACACCTGCCGCTGGCATTCAGGCCGTACAGCTTTTGTGATCCGGCATCCCATATGATGGCAAACAGATCCCCGCCGATGCCGCTTCCCACAGGTTCCATAAGTCCCAGAGCCGCATTGACGGCAATGGCCGCATCGACGGCCGAGCCGCCCTGTTTGAGTACATCCACACCGATCTGTACGGCCAGCGGGTGGGATGCGCATACCATCCCGTTCCGGGCAATCACCTCGGACCGTGATCCGTTGATACGGCCGGTCAGCCGGTCATGGGAAAAGAGTCCCTGGGGAAACGCGGTACCAATGAATACGGGCAGTATCCAGTATAAACAGTATATTTTGGAATTTTTCCTGATCATTTTATCCTCCGATCGGTATGGAATAAACAGGTCGGCGGGGCCGGAAAACGGTTTTTCTCTTCTTGCAGGAATCAACGATAACTGTTATTTCGTCAGAAACAGCAGGGCCACGCCGGATACGGCAATGAATGCGCCGAGTATTTCCCTGAAAGAGACTTTCTCCCTGTATAAAATGATGGCCGGCGGTATAATCAGGACCGGCACGATGGACATGATGGTGGAGGCCACACCGGCGGCTGTATGCTGAACAGCCAGAAGGGAAAATCCAACACCAAGAAAGGGTCCAAAAAATGCGCCGATTATAAGCGGTTTCATGCCCTGGACATTCCTGAGCGCAGACTGAACCCGGGGCCATGTTTTCAGCGGGAAAAAGAGGATGGAGAATGCGAATATACCCGCAATAATACGGATCTGTGTGGCGGCAAAGGCATTGTAGTCTCTCATGCCCAGTTTGCTGAGAATCAGGCCGATGCTCTGACCAAGAGCGCCGCCAAGTGCCAGCAGTATGCCAATGACCGGATGGGAAAAACGGATTTTTGTTTTTCCGGGCTGGCTTTCCAGTACCACCAGCGCAATACCGCTGATGGTCAGCGCCATGCCGAGTATATCCGACCCCGAAAGCACTTCGCCGAGTACCATCCATCCTATGAGTGCGGTAAAGGGAGGCACCAGGGACATGATCAGCATGGAGATTCGGGAACCGATGACCACAAAAGCGCGGAACAGCAGCAAATCACCGATCGCAAATCCGATGAGACCGGAAATAAAAAGCCATTTCCAGGTAAATGCCGGCGCATCCATCGGGAATAATTGTCCCCGGGTGATCAGTGTAAAAAAACTGATAAAAATGAATCCGAAAACAAGCCGGATCCAGTTCACGGGCAGAGATCCTACCTTTTTTCCGGCAGACTCAAATGCCATGGCCGTAATTGTCCAGAAAAGCGCCGTAAGAAGAGCGGCGATTTCACCGAGATGTGATGACAGCATCATGATATCCCGTATGCAGGGTGGTTGAATTTTTTAATATACAGAAAAGGGAGGGTATTCGCAAGATGGATTGATTGATCTTTAAACCGATGCAGGGTGGTTCCTGTAACCGTCCCGACAAATCGGGATGGTTGGTGATCATAAGCAAATCGGCACATATGTGCATTTGCGCCTGCGGCGCACCATCACCTCCGGTGGTGGATGTTTGCTTTAAAATCCGCCTGAGGCGGGTTCTTGAAATCATTTCAAGAACGGGATTATCGATTATGCAAAAAAGAGGACGAACTTGCAGCCTGAGCAGGCCGGCAGCGGCGTGCTGTTTTTCAGGTTTTCCGATTTGCAGTCAGTTAATAAGCGGCTGACTCCGCTGGTGGATGACTGCTGCCGGGCGGGGAAGTATCAGAAGACGCGCCACTCACGTTGCTCATGGCCGGTGTATCTGGCTTCGGAGAAATCGATGCGCCGCATGGGCGGCTGGGTGCGGATCTCCTCAAAATAGTGAGCGGCAATGCCTGCGGTTCTTCCAAGAATGAAAAGGGCTTTGGCCACGCCGGGATCGAGATCCATATCAGCCACAATGGCTCCCATGACACCGTCGACATTAACCGGAAGATGCAGACCGCGCAGGTTTTCAAAGATTTCCCCCATTCGTTGCGACAGGGAAACGGCCGGGCCCGCGGTCCCGGTTTCGCGGGACAGGTCCCACAAAACATCCCGTCTGGGATCACGGGAATGCAGTCTGTGCCCCAATCCTTCGATACGATTGCCGTTTTCAATCCTGTTTTGCATCATGCGCCGGAGAGATTCTTCCGGAGAAAGGGATTCCCGCGATGCCATTTTGAGGCATTGACCGAAGAAACGGACCGCTTTTTCTCCGGCGCCCCCGTGGACATCGGTGATGGCGCCGACACCATGCGAAAGGACGACTTCAAACGGAGCGCGGACCGATGCGGCGATTCGTGCGGCCTGGATTGAAGGCGGTGTGACCCCGTGATCCAGGCAGGCGGCACACATGGCCCCGATCATGCGGGCTGCATTTTCAGAGCCGTGTTCGCCTGTCAGCGCTGTATGAAGGATATGATGATACGTATTCGTTTTAGAATTCATAAACGCGCGGCTGTGGCCCAGAATGGCCGCCATGTAGGCTGTCATCCGGCCGACGGCAAAAAGCGTTTTATCCAGTTCTGCCCGGGGACCCTCTGGCTGGAAGCAGGCCAGTTCACTGTCCATCAGGATATACCTGGCCAGGGTTTTGGAGAGAGGTTCAGCGGATTCGGCGGTCAGCGCCGGAACGGGAGTCCGAACTGCTGCATTCACCGGTACATCCAGCCGGGACTGTTCCTGCGGGCCGGGAGGCTGGTCCTGAATCAGAAGGTGAACCGCATCCAGAAAACGGGCATGTTGGATGATGTCCTGAATGGGAATGCCACGTACAAGCAGCTGGTTGGGGCGGACGCATGTGATACGGGTGGTCCAGAAGGGTTTTGGGGGAGGCGCTTCCCAGATTTGCCGCATGGCTGTGTAGTATCTCTCGGCCTTGAAATAGGTTTTATCATCCAGCTTTTTCCGGACCGCCCGGATTAAATCCCGCTGATTGTTCACGACAGGGATGCCCGCTTTTTCAAGTGCGGTTTTTTTGGAGCGGTATGTGCCTGTTTCCGTATCGGGATTCATCACTGCTCCGGCGTGTCCCATGGTCTTGCCGGGCGGGGCATGGGCTCCTGACACAAGAGCAACCAGGGGTTTTGGATACTTTTCAGGCCGGGCTGCAGCATCTTCAGCGAGCAGCTCCTCCTGGCAGCCGCCGATCTCACCGGCAACCACTACCAGGTCCGTGGCAGGATGCTGCATCACCATGGGAACCAGATCCCGGAATGTGGCGCCGATTGCACCATCGCCCCCGATGCCGATCACACCGTTCTGGGCGATGCCGGCACTGGCCAGTGCATCGGATATATGGTAGAGAATGGCGCCGCTGCGGGAGATGATGGTTACCCCGTGGGGACCGGTTCTGTTTTCCTCCGCTTCTTCGGGATAAAAAATATCCGGAAGCATGCCGATTTTTATGCGCTCCGGCGGGAAAATCATTCCAGGCGTGTTTGGGCCGATCACTGTGGCCTGATGACGACGGGCCGCGGTCAGAATATCCCGGGTATCTTTCAGCGGCAAACCTTCTGTAATGACCGCTATTATCGGAATGCCCGCCTCAATGGCCTCGATGGCCGCTGTCCGTGCCGTGGAAAAATGACGCCAGACACTGGCTGCCGCAATATACGGATTGCATTGAATAGCGCAGGCAGCAGTGGGAAACACAGCAATATTCTCGTGAATACCGGCACCCTCTTTCCCGGGTGCCACAGCGCAGGTGATCCGGGTGCCGTACTCCTTCATCAGTCCGGCATGCTTGATGCCCTGGCGTCCCAGTCCGATAATCAGTGTTTCAACAGAACCGGTCTCCTGTATTTTTTCGGCAAGAGAAGGGCGCAGGGAAGCGATCCAGTGAAAGAGAAGACCCTGATGAACGGGCAGTGCATTCTTCATGATCCCGTCTCCCTGTTTTTCATAATGGCGGCAATCCCCTCACGTATGACATCGGCCATGATCATCCTGTTTCCGATTTCCATGTGCAGGTATCGCATCGGTTCAGGAAAATGCTCCCTGGCCATTTTCAGAAAATCACGCGCGCCTGGCAGGTCCGTGCCCACCATACGGCCGTAAACCGGAATCATCCGTCTGCACCCGTCCAGCCTGGACCTCAGACAGTCCGTCAGGCCGCGAATAAACGTGTCGCAGCTGGAGATTCCGCCGAACCGGGAAGTGATAATGCCGTCGACCAGCGGATTATCCATGAGAATGTGAAACATTTCCGCCACCTTGCTCCGGGGGGGGCCGCCGCCGGAATCCATGAAATTCACAGGGACGATTCGATCTTTAAAGTGCCGTTTCCCGATATTCACCACCTCATCAATGGAAAAAATGCCATACCCCGCACCGCCGGGCACCAGTCCGATGTAGCATTTAGAGGGATCTTTTTTGTGGTTTTCCGGCAGCAAATCCACGTATGGAATACCGGTGTTCCTTGCCCGAATTTCATTTTGCGTCGGTTCCATGACATCATGCCGCATCTGCTGAACACCCAGTTCCGAGAGAAGAGCCGACTGTCTGAACAGACTGTTGTCGTCGAGTACAATTTTGGCATCAGCCGCGACAGGGCCGTGACTGCCGAGGAGCAGGGGATTGATCTCTGCAATTTTGCAGTCCGCCTGCTGATACAGGCGGTACAGTTTTGCCAGGATGTCACGGAGCATATCCTTCTGTTTTCCGGCTTCAGTTGAAAAGTTGCCCAAAAAAGAGACGCATGCTTCCAGAGCGGATGCCGGCAAACCGGTATCGTTGTCCGGAATTTCCACCTGAAGTATCTGACCGGGATTGTTTTTAGCGACGGTTTCTATATCCACGCCGCCAGAGGCGCTGACAATCAGGGTGTTGTTGTAAGTGGCCGGATTCATGGCCACAGCGGCATACAGTGCCTCGCTGTGGATGATCTCCTCTTCCAGAAAAAGACTCCGGACCGGATATCCGCGGATGGTCATCCCGAGGAGGTCCCGGACGGTTTCAGCGGCTTCTACGGGATTCCGGCAGCGCCGGATCCCCCCCGCTTTGCCGCGACCGCCTGTCAGGACCAGGGCTTTGATGATAATCGGGAATGTGAGATCCGCTTTGTGTGCCTCAAAGTCTTCCAGGGACCGGACTGTACCGAAAGATACCGGAACCGGAATGCCGCCGGCCGCAAAAAACTGTTTTCCTTCATTTTCGTAAAGACGCATGGATATTTATCCCGGACAACAAACGGAGCGAGGTACTGAAATCAATGAATCAATCCGGAGCGGTCACTCACCGGCGACCTGCTTTTTTCAGTTTTTCTCTGGTATATGCAAGCAGTCCCCCGGCTTCACGTATTCTGAGTATTCTTTCGGGCAGTCCGGGGAACATGAATGTTTTTTTATCAATTTTGATTTTGCCCCCAGCCGCATCAATCCGGAGTATCTGACCTTCCTCGTATGCCGCGACAGCATCCGGACATTCGATAAGGAGCAGGCCCTGATTGATGGCTGCACGATAGAAAATACGGGCAAAACTCCCGGCAACAATGGCCTGAATGCCCAACGCCTTCAGACCCAGAACCGGCTGCTCGCGGGAACTGCCGCAGCCGAAGTTTTTTCCGGCGAGAATAATGTCCCCACTTGCGGCCTCCTGTACAAAATTCGGATCCAGGTCTTCCAGGAGATGGGGCATGATCTCATCCGGCGTGGCACATGTATAGGTGTATTTTCCCGGGAACAGCATGTCGGTGTTGATATCATCGCCATATTTCCATACTTTCATCGCTGTTCCTCCTTTCTGGGATCGGTCACGACAGCATGAACAGCGCTGGCCGCTACCGTGGCCGGACTGGCCAGAATAATGTCTGCATCCCGGCATCCCATGCGTCCCCTGAAATTCCGGTTGGACGTGCTGAGACAGGTTTCTCCAGGGGCCAGTACGCCCTGATGGGCACCGAGACACGGGCCGCAGCCAGGCGGCAGGAAAACAGCGCCGGCCGCAGTCAGGATTTCAACGATGTTTTCCGCCAGGGCCTGGCGGAAAACATCACGCGAGGCGGGAAGTATCAGCAGCCGGGTGTCCGGAGAAACATGCTTGCCTTTCAGGAAACGGGCCGCTTCACGGAGATCCCCCAGGCGTCCGTTGGTGCATGTTCCGATGAAACATTGATGCACGGGCCGGCCTTCCACTTCGCCTACGGGATGAATATTATCGACCGCATGGGGCAGGGCCACCACCGGTTCGATGTGTTCCAGATCATATGTGTGATCACGTATGTATTCGGCGTCCGGATCGGCCCACACCGGATGGATGAAATCCGAAGGAATATTCCGGGTTTTAAAATATGTGGTGGCCACGGCATCTGTTGGAAACACTGCAATTTTCGCACCCATTTCCACACCCATATTGGATATGGTAAAGCGTTCTTCCATGGACAGGTTCTCGATATCGCCGTGAAACTCTACAGCCATATAATTGGCACCGTCTGCACCCAGTTCACCAATGATGGCAAGTATCAGATCCTTGGCGGAAACAGGCGGTTTCAATGCGCCCCGAAGGGTGATTTTAATGGTGGGAGGCACTTTCAGCCACATATCACCGGAAAGAAGGAGGGCGGCAGCCTCTGTACGATCGATGCCGGTGGCAAAAGCGCCGGCCGCCCCATATGAGCATGTATGCGAATCACTGCCGACAATCAGCCTTCCCGGCAGGGCCAGATGCTTTTCGAATACAATCTGGTGGCATATGCCTTCACCAATATCATAAAAATGACGGATCCGGTGATCCCGGACAAATTGCCTGATCTTTTGATGAACGGCCGCATGCTTTTCCGAAGCGGCAGGAATCACATGATCCAGTACAATGACGGGCAGATCCCGGGAGACCACACCATAATACTTCAGATCTTCCTGTATTTTGTCCACGATGGCGGATGTATTGTCATGCATCAGCAGGTGATCCGGTTGCACTGTAACAATTTCACCCGCATTCACAATACGGCGCCCGGATTTCAGGGCCAGTATTTTCTGAGCAAAAGTCTGGGGCATGATTTTTTCCGTTTTTAAGCGGATACAGAGTTTTCGTCACTACGGTACATATTTCGATAAAATATTCACGACATTTTTCATATTCTTTTCCATGGCAATATCCATGGCGGTTTTCCCCTGGATATTTTTGACATTCAGGTCAATACCTGATGAAATGAAAAGACGGATTATTTTTTCTGCCGTCTCCTCGTCCATACTGAGCAGAATATCATCAATTTCCATGCTGTACAGCAGCCTGAAAAGTGCATTGTCACCGTTTTCATTCTGTTTATGGATATCCGCTCCGTTTTGAATCAAAAGATCGATGGCATCAAAGTCCTGATTCTGGGCTGCCACCATCAATGGAGTGATTCCGTAAATGTATGACACATTGACATCGGCGCCGGCATTCAGCAGCGCTCCCATAACCCCGAGAGCGCCATATTCCGTTGCCAGAATCAGGGCAGGTGTGTCGATGTAGCGTGTCTCATCAATCCGTTCGGGTTTTTCACGGCGTTCCAAGGGAATTCGTATGTTGGGATCTATTTTCCCGGACAGGAATACGCGTACGGAGTCCGTCTGGTTGTTCATGATAAAACCGGCGAAAGCGTTCCGCTTTTCTTCACTGACCTGGCCCGCCGATCCTTTCAGGGCCGCTTCAATTTTGTCAATACGGATATTCTCCGACCAGGCTTCCCTGTTATCCAGAGATACAACCAGAGCATCACAAATGTCCACAAGACCGGTTTCTGTCTGAAATGTATCGACCCGGACAGCAATGGGCCAGCTGTTCGTAACGGACACGGCCCGTGCGTTGAAAATAAATTGGGAGCCCGTTTTAACGATGCTGCCTGAAATCACCACATCCGAATTGGTCAGCCGACCGATGCGGACCGCAATGTCCGTGTCCACAAGATCCGAGGGATGTATTTTATTGTCCCTCAACACCCGGTCAATGGCCTGTTTGGGTACGGCTTCATATTTGTCATTTTCTGAAATACGTGCCCGGAGCATCTCGGATACAATCAGCCCCATTTCCTCGGATATAAGAACACTGCGGAAATCCAGCACGGCAATGCGTTCGGCCGGCACAGGAGCAGTGTGAAGAGGGAGGATCACTGCGTTTACAATCAGGCATAAAATAACAGGTATGGCTATGTTTTGATCAGGATTCAGTTTCACTGCAATCACTCCGGTTATCCCTGTCCGTTATTCGGTGTTGATTATTCATTCAGCAAGTATGTCCTTTATTATTCCGGTTCCGCCGTATGTGCCTCAATATAATCCTCATGGATCCTTTCGGCAATGCGGCCTGAAAGATAATCCGCCAGATGGGTGAAACCGGCGATCATCTCTTCTTCTGTCATATCCGAAAGCTGCATGGCTGTGAGAATGGATCCTCCGGCCTGACCCAGCCCAAACATGCTTCGGGAAACGGGAAGGTTTTCATGGATGGACTTTTTCCAGACCTCGACGTGACGCTGATTGTCGATAAGCTGTACACCGACATCCAGTTTGAAATAAACTTCCGCGTCCCAGGATTCGGCCACGATACCGTATTTGTGAATTTCCATACGAAACAGAAAATCCGCGTCCGTCGGCCTGTCCACAGGTTTGAAATAGAGATGATCGGCGCAGGCATGCAGGGTTTCAGCACGGATATGTTCAGGCACATCCACTTTCTGCATGGCGGCATCCAGTTTTTTCTGGGCGTTCCTCATTTCCACATTTTTGGCTATCTGCGTACCGAGACGGATGGCGGTGTCCAGGATACCACGACCCCGGTTCGCGGGCGCTTCATCGGAAAAGACCATGGCGCGCGGTGGTGCCGCCATCAGTGCGGCGGCGGTGGTGTTGCGGAATTCGTACTCTCTGAGCCGGTTGGAAGACCCGCATTGCATCAATCCCGCCATCAGTATGATGATGACAGTCATGGAAACGGCGGATTTCATGATCGCTTTCATGAATGTGCCTCCTTGGGGATTTATTATTATTCAGATGATTTTTTTCTGCCCAGTTTTTGGACGATCACTGCGGCACAGGCACCGATGGCTATGCCGGCCACGTAAACACCGAGAATCTTACCCGTGGTGCCTGTCTTGCCGAATGCGGCCATGAATGCCAGAAAGGTGGCAATGACAGATAATACCAATCCCAGCAGCAGGCGAAACCAGTCGATTGCATTCATTGAACGTTCCTTTTTAAAATAATCACACGCATTTTTTTACCCGGAGAGCCGTCTTATGTATTCAGCAATCCGCCCCTTCTGAAAATAGCCATCTGAATTTCAGTGGCCGGCTGGATGTGACAGGTCTCGCTGCTTTTCCTGCATGTAATGAGGCCCGTTTTCAGATCTATGGTGATGATTTCTCCATTTTTTAAATGCAAAAGATCTCCGGTCAGTACCGGCAGCCCGGCATTGACGGCATTACGCCAGTATATGGAACCGAAAGATCGTGCAACAATGGCCTGTATGCCCAGACTGATGAAACAATCCACGGCCTGTTGCCGGGATGATCCGGCACCGAAATTACGTCCTGTCACGATCATGTCGCCTGGTTCGGCCTTATGCGAAAAATCCCGCCATCCTTCCAGATTGTCCAGAGCATATTGTCCCATTTCTTTGCGGTCCGTCACCGCGAGATACCGGTTATGAAAAATCAGGTCCGTGTCAATATTGTCTTTATTGATTACCCATATACGGCCGGTCAATTTTGTTGTGTGTAGAGGTTTCCTTTTGGCCGGGGGTAATGGTCTGGCATCCGGGGGTGTTTGAATGTGAAACAGTGACGGTCTGTCAGGAATGGCGTCAGAGCTGGCTATCACACCTGCAACTGCGGACGATGCAGCCGTGGCCGGAGATGCCAGATAAACGTCGCCCCGGCCCTGTTTGCCCGGATAATTTCTGTTACTCGTGCTGACCGTTACTTCCCCCGGGCCGTTCTGGCCGATCTGTCCTGCAGCACACCCGGCACATCCAGCGTTTCCAACAAGGGCGCCTGCATCCATGAAGATACCGATCAATCCATCGTCCAGGCATTGCCGCCATACCTGACGCGTGGCCGGCACAATTTTCAGAACCACACCCGGTGCCACTTTGCGGCCTTTTAAAACCGCGGCCGCTGCCTTCATGTCTTCATAGCGGCCGTTGGTACAGGATCCGATAAATGCCGAATCAATTTTCCGGCCGGCTACTTCACTGACCGGTACAGCATGATCGGGATGGCCTGGAAGGGATATCATGGGGCATAAAACGGACATGTCGATTTCTACATCGTGAATATAAGAGGCATGGCTGCCGGCATATGCGGGGCAATCCGCAGCAGGAAAAGTGTGGCCATAATAACCCGCAATTGCCTGATTGGGCGAAAATAACAGGATGATACCCCCCATTTCCGTCGCCATGGAGGCAATTGTGATCCTGCTGTCGAGCGACAGACTGTCCGTGACGGGTCCGTAAACTTCGGCGGCACGTCCCAATAATCCGTCAGGACCGAAGTGCTGAAGCAGCCTGAGAATCATATCCTTTGCGGATGTGTTTGCAGGCGGCAGGCCTTTTATGCTGATTTTTACGGTCGGTGGCACCTGAAACCATACGAAACCACGGGCAAATGCGGCGGCAATGTCCTGATCTCCCATTCCCTGACCAAATGCGCCCACTGCTCCCACAATATTGGCATGGGAGTCGGTGGAAACAAATGTATCACCAGGGCTGACCAGATGTTCTTCCATGACCACGTGACTGCCGATACCCCGGTCCACATCGAAAACGCGGATACCGCGTTCTCTGGCAAACATCCGGCAGAATTGCTGATTGGCAGCAAATTTCTGATCCGAACCTCCGGAATTGCAGTCGAAAGTAAAACAGGTTCTCGCCGGTTCAGCGATTCCCAATCCGTGATTCTTCAGATGATTTACCACGTTGGCACCACCAAAATCACGGGCGGCACGCACATCAATGAAGATTTCGGCGGTATCTCCCGCCTTGAGGGATCGGCCGGCATGGCGGGACAGGATGTTCTCGCAAATGGTCTTATTCAATCAGCATGCCTTTTTCTTTCATGACCAGGGGCGTGAACGCGGCATAATCAGCCTGATGTAAAAGCAGGGTTTCGATGCGCCGGGGCTGGTCTTCGCATTCTCTGGCATGACAGGCAATTACATGCTGAACCGATTCGGGCAGACCGACTTCTGCAGCCAGAATGGCACCGGACACCGGATGCCGTAAATACTTTCCGTTTTTACTTTTCCTGTATCCGTTCCGGCCGTCGGATTCAATTTCCAGCAGTTTGCCAACATCATGGAGCAATCCGCCTGCATAAAGAACATCAAAATCAATGACATATGGCATTTTATGAAAGCAGGCCGCCTGCTGTTCAGCCAGTGCTGCCGCACCCAGGGTGACGGCCAGTGTATGGGCAACGAGACCGATGCCGCATGTGTCTGTCAGTAAAGAAGACGGGACTTTCAGCAACTGGTCAGGGGATTGCCATTTGCCCCGTGTGCATGCAAGAAACCAGGCTTCAACGACCTGTTGCTGCCAGTTTTTATTTTGAATGCGTTCAAGGGCTGTTTTCAGCAGGGAATAAATGAAGTCACGTGATATCATGAGATAAACCCGCCTTCACAGTGCGTTGGGTGACATGTCCCGCGAATTCAATACTGTTTGTGTATCGTACGCTTAAAAGGGTTTCCCGCTTTTTAATCCTTTTTGCCAGTCCCTCTCGTGCGGCCGTGCTTCCTTGACAATAATGGCCTGCCCGTGAAGCTTCCAGCCATTCAGTTTTTTAATGGCTGCAGATGCTTCCTCCTCATTGGGCATATTCACGAAGGCATATCCTTTGGGTGCTTTTGTAAAAATATCCATTTTAAATTTCACATAAAGCACCTGGCCGAACTTTTCAAATTTTTCCTGAAGTTCTTCTTTCGTGGCTTTTTTCGACAGGTTTCCAACATAAATTTCCATACAGCCTCTCCGCATTGTCCGGGACTGAAGGCAGCGGCCTTGAAGGGATTCTCTCACATGATTCCCGGAATGATGAAATATGAGATTTTCTGTTGTCTTCACATTAATACTATTCATTGAAAATGTCAAGCTGGATTTGATGGATTTAGGTGCGTCCGCCCGGGGAAAAAGGGTTTGCATCTCAGGATCAGGCTATTTATATTCATTCCATGCTGAAAGAATTAACAGTACAAACCCGTTCGCAGACTGAGTTTGTGAATGTGGACAGTGAAGTGGGCAGTGTGGTTCGCGAAAGCGGTATCCGGGAAGGCATATGCCATTTGTGGGTACCGCACACCACCGCAGCTGTTACCATCAATGAAAACGGGGATCCGGCCGTTGTCAGGGATATTCTGTATGAATTGGATAAAGTGATTCCGCTGCGGGATGCATATCACCATATGGAAGGGAATTCCGCCGCCCATATCAAGTCCAGTTTGTTCGGTCCCGGCCTGAGCCTCATTATAGCGGACGGTCACCTTCTTCTGGGCACATGGCAGTCTGTTTATTTCTGTGAATTCGACGGTCCGAGAAAACGGCGTCTCTTCGTGAAGGTGGTGGAGGGGTAATTGGATCCCGGCGAATTGGGTGAATTCGGCCTGATCGATCGAATCCGTCGCAGACTGGGTGAACCGTCCGGTTCGGTATGTGTCGGTATCAACGATGATGCGGCCGTGTTTGCGCTGAAGAGCAAGGGGTATGGCGTGCTGACTACGGATGTCCTGGTGGAGAAGGTTCATTTTGATCTTGCCTATACCCCCATCCGGTCTCTGGGTTGGAAGGCCATGGCCGTGAATCTGAGTGATGTGGCTGCCATGGGTGCCGTACCGAAATATGCGCTGATTTCCCTGGCGCTGGACAGCCACTGGTCACTGGAAGACATCGATGCACTGTATATGGGATTCTCCGAATGCGCCTCGGAATACGGGTGCGACATTATCGGCGGAGACACATCGGCATCGCGTTCGGGAGCATTCCTGTCGCTGGCGCTGTATGGAGAGATTGACCGCGGCGCTCCCATACTCAGATCCGGTGCGCGATCCGGTGATCTTCTCTGTGTGACCGGCACCTTGGGGGATGCTTATATCGGACGGTCCGTTCTGAGCGCAGGGGAAGAAATAGAACCGTTCCGGAAGGCTGTTGACAAGTTTCTGCGGCCGCTGCCCCGTGTAAGGGAGGCTTTGCAGTTGAGGGAGAATATTTCGCTTACGGCAATGATCGACATCAGTGACGGACTCGCTTCGGAAACAGGTCATATTTGCAGACAGAGTGGCCTGGGCTGCCGCATTGACGAGGCAGCGTTGCCTCTGACGCAGGAGGTACGGCATTGGGCCGCCATCCATGAACAGGAGGTATCCTCTCTGGCAATACAAAGCGGTGAAGAGTACGAACTGCTTTTTACGGTGGATAGTGCAGACCGCAACACACTGGAAGCCCTGTCGGCGGACATCCCGGTGAGCATTATTGGTGTGATGACAGATTCCGCAGGCGGAATGGTTCTTTGCGGGGAAGACGGGACAAGAGATATCATATCCGGGGGGTGGGATCATTTCAAGGAGAATGAAACGAAATGAAAAGCTGGTTACAGCCTGAGCCGGTTCAGGCCTACGAGCGGATTGCACCTGTTTATGATCACCTGATGAAGCATGTCCGTTACGGAAAATGGGCCCGTTATATACATCACATTTTTTCAGAATTCGGCAATGGCGGATGCCGCGTGCTGGATGCCGGATGCGGCACAGGAAAGATGATGCAGGCATTAAGGAAGTACGGATTTCACACGGCCGGTTTTGACCGGTCATATCATATGCTTTGCCAGGCTCAAAGTGCTGCAACCATGGGGATCTGGCAGGGGGATTTGACGGTTCTGGCGGTACATCCGGGTTGGGATGGTATCGTATGCCTGTATGACACGGTTCATTATCTTGATCTTTTGGAATTTGAAGCCCTTTGCGGAGAAGCCGCACATATATTAAAACCGGGGGGGTTGTTTGTTTTTGATGTGGTCACCGAAAGACATATTCGTGATTACTGGGCTGATTTTATGGAAATCGACCAGTATGCGGAAACGAAAATCGTGCGGCGCAGCTGGTATGATCCGGGCAAACGGTGCCAGTATACAGAATTTGAGATTCGGGATCCCGTGACAAGAAGAACATATATGGAATCTCATCGCCAGTGGATTTATTCCCTGGCGGATATCGAGGCCAGGATTGCAGCCTCCGTGCTGGAAAGGGTTGGCTGCTTTGATGGATACACATTTGATGCCGGAAACGAGAAATCGGAACGGATTCATTATGTGCTGAGGAAAGTGCAGTTATGATTCAGATGGTCAATGTGGGATACAGACTGGGAAAAAACACGATTATATCGGGCGTGAACCTGCGGGTAAATGCGGGGGATTTTGTATGTGTTGTCGGGCCCAGCGGGGCGGGGAAGAGTACGCTGCTTCGGCTGATTCATATGCAGATTTTCCCGACCCAGGGTTCTATCAGGGTGGCCGATTATGACGCCCACCGGATACATCCCAGGGAAATACCCTATGTGAGACGGAAAGTGGGAATTGTATTTCAGGATTTCAAATTGCTGGAGGACCGCGATGTTTATGACAATGTGGCCTTTGCCCTTTATGCAAGTGGTGTGAAACGTCGCCATATCAAAAAAAGAATTCTGAAAATACTGGCGGAAGTGGGTTTGAGTCACAGGCGTTACGCCATGACGCTGGAGCTGTCCGGCGGCGAACAGCAGCGTGTGGCCATTGCCAGGGCACTGGTCAATGAGCCATTTGTGCTTCTGGCCGATGAGCCGACAGGAAATCTGGATGCCGAATCGACAAGAGATGTGCTTGGTTTGCTGAAGCGGATCAATACGAAGGGAACAGCCATTCTCATGGCCACTCACAAAGAGGATCTGGTCCGTGAACTGCCGGTCCATATTATCCGTCTCAGGCACGGGAAGGTGATTGAATGAGCCGGCATATCATGTACAGCGTACGTGAAGGCATGCTCGGATTCCGGCGTGCCCCCATGGCGACAACGGTGTCCGTTACCATTGTTTCGATTACCCTGACACTTTTCGGGCTTTTTGCCCTGCTGACCTATAATATTCAGCAGCTTGTAAACATGGTTCGCAGCCGGATGACAGTGGAAATTTTTATTGATTATGATCTTACCGATAATGAGCGGATGCGGCTTGAGGATCGCATCCGCCAGGTGAAAGGTGTTACGGGGCTGTTCTTTATTTCGAAAGAGGAGGCCCTTCGCCGGTTTCGCGAAGATTTCGGGGATGACCCACTGGAACTTCTGGGAGAAAATCCGCTGCCTGCGTCATTTCAGATTCAGCTGGATCCGGCTTTCCGCGTGTCCGGGCGGTTTCAGTCCGTAATGGATCAGTTGTCGGCACTGGATGGTGTGGATGAGGTGGTGGGCCATAACAAACTGTTTCAGGTTGTGGACCAGTACAGTTATGCCGTCATGCTCATTGATTCCGTGATATTTATACTGGTTTTAATTTCCACTGTTTTTTTGGTGGCCAACTCGTTGCGTCTCACCATTATTGCCCAAAAAAGGACTGTACAAATTATGGAGCTGGTTGGCGCCACGAGGGCGTTTATCCGGCGGCCCTATCTGATACAGGGCCTGCTTCAGGGAGGAATCGGTGGTGCCATCGCTTCTCTTGTTGTATGGGGGGCGGTGCAGTTCGTATCTCTCAGAATTCCCAATTTACTTACGGCTCCCTTGCTGCTTCTGGTCGTGCCCCTGGTAATGGGATTGCTGCTTGGACTTATTGGCAGTGAAATTGGATTAAAACGCTTCCTTCCGGTATAACAGGGAGCCATTTTTGCCTTGACACTATATTGAAAACTTCTTACCTTATATTTGGTTTTGTTTATCTTATAAAGGGTTATGAACGTCCAAAAAGGATTGACATCGAGACAGAAGAAAGTGCTGTCCTGCATCGTGCAGTGCCATGTTGAAACGGTTTTGCCGGTGGGCTCCAAGTATCTGGTAAGCCGTTATCAACTCGACTGGAGTTCGGCCACGGTGCGCAATGATATGGCTGTTCTGGAAGAACAGGGATATATCAGACAACCGCATACGTCGGCGGGACGCATTCCAACAGACCGGGCCTATCGCTTTTATGTGGACAGCCTCATGCGGCGGGAAAGGTTGAGTGAACAGGAATGTGATGGAATTCAGGACCGCATTGCCCTTGCGAAGGGATCTGTTGACCGCATACTCAACGAGGCATCGTGTATTCTCAGTGCCATATCCAAAGAACTGGCTTTTGTGTTTACTCCCCAGCTGTCGCTGGGAATATTTGACAGACTTGAACTGATCAAGTTGTCCGGACAGAAAGCATTGATGGTGCTTCGCGTGCGCAGCAGGATGGTCAAGACAGTCATCCTGGAAACGGAATCGGGCCTTGATCAAGCCGAGCTTGAAAAAACAGCGGCCATATTGAATGAACGGCTCAGCGGATTGACACTGGAGGAGATACAGAACAGCATTACCGACCGTATTTCGACGGTCAATCATGGCAACAGGCCTCTGATGAATACGGTCGCAAGTCAGGTCGATGATTTGTTTCATTTCGCTGAACCGATATCTGTGCATACTTCGGGTACGGCCAATATTCTGGCGCAGCCTGAATTTATGGACCGTGAAAAACTGAATCATGTATTTACACTGATCGATGACAGGGAAAGACTGGCCACTCTGTTTGGCCGGCGATTGGGAGGCGTTGAAGTCCGTATCGGTGTCGAGAACAGAGACAAACGGCTTCAATCCTGTGCTGTTGTGATGACCAGTTACTCAAGGGGAAATGACTACGGTACACTGGGTGTGATCGGTCCGACCCGGATGCCCTACAACCGTATCCTGCCTTTGGTTGATCATGTGGCCAAAACCATGACCCAGTATCTCAGTTAAGAAGAACCTATTAAGGAGATGGATTTCCAAAGGAAGGCATGACCCAGGTAACAACAAAGAAAAAAACGGCTTCCTCGTCCAGGACCGGATCGAATAAAGCAAGAAGTGACAGCAAACTGTTAAAAAAATTCAAGGCGGCAGAAGAAGAGAAGCATCGGTTGAATGATAAGCTGCTTCGTTCACTGGCTGAGCTGGATAATTTCAGAAAGCGTACAGATCGTGAAAAAAAACAGCTTGTTCAAAATGCCAACCAGAATCTGATCAGGGACCTGTTGCCGGTTCTTGATGATTTTGAACGTTCTTTGAAAACGGCACCTTCCACGAAAGAGGCCGCTGATTTCCATCGCGGTGTACAAATGATCTATCAGAAAATGATGTCCATTCTGCAATCGTACGGGCTTGAACCTGTGGAATCCGCCGGGGATCCCTTTGATGTGGACAGGCATGATGCATTGCTTCAGGTTGAAAATGACCAATTTGCTTCAGGGATAATAATCGAGGAGCATGAAAAGGGATATTTCCTGAATGGTCAGGTGCTTCGTCATGCAAAAGTGGTGGTGAGTAAATAGGGGGGTGGAGCAGTATGACCAAGCGCGATTATTATGAGGTGCTCGGAATTGAACGAAGCGCCACACTGGAGGAGATTAAGAAGACATATCGCCAGCTGGCAATGAAATACCATCCTGACCGCAATCCCGGCGATAAAGCGGCCGAGGAAAAATTTAAAGAGGCGGCCGAGGCGTATGAAGTACTCTCGGATTCTGCAAAAAGGGAAAGGTATGACCGGTTCGGCCATGACGGTCTTCGCGGCGGTATGGGCGGGGGATTTGGCGGATTTGATTTTGATCTGTCCGATGCACTCCGGACATTCATGGAAGGATTTGGCGGATTTGGTGATTTTTTTGGAACTTCGCAGCGCAGGCGCAGTCCGGCCCGGGGCCATGATTTACAGGTACGGCTGACGCTGACGATTCATGAAGTGGCCACGGGTGTGGAGAAGAAGATAAAAATCCGCCGCATGGCTGTTTGTGAAACATGCAGTGGTAGCGGTGCCCGGTCGGCCGAAGATACCAAGACATGCCCGACCTGTCAGGGTGCCGGGCAGGTTCGCCAGGTAAGCCGATCTCTGTTCGGACAGTTTGTAAATGTCAGCATCTGTCCGGCATGCCAGGGTGAAGGCAAAATTATCAGCAATCCGTGCCAGGACTGCGGCGGACAGGGGCGCAAGAAAAAAGAAGCCACGCTGAAAATCGACATTCCCGCTGGTGTGGCGACTGGAAATTATCTGACACTGCGTGGTGAGGGGGATGTGGGGCCCAAAGGTGGTCCCGCGGGAGATGTCGTTGTATTTATTGAGGAAAAAGAAGACCGGCAGTTTGAACGCCACGGGGATGATATCGTTTTTTCACTTCCTATCAGTATTACCCAGGCCGCATTGGGTGATGATGTGGAAATTCCCACACTGACGGGCAATGTTGTTTTGCATATTGACGGCGGCACACAGTCGGGTAAAATACTGCGAATGCGAGGAAAGGGAATCCCTCATCTGAATGGTCATGGCAAGGGAGACCAGCTGGTACAGCTGAAAATCTGGACGCCGACTAAAATGTCCAGGGAGACAAAAAAATTGTTTGAAAAGCTGGCTGACCAGAAAGATGTATTTCCTTCTTGAAACGGTTTCTCATCGGATTATTACGGATTTACCGGTATGCTGGGGTTCACAAGACGCGAAACGGGCGTCATCGTTTTTTTATGCGGCGGTTTGATTCTGGGGGGAATATTTCGTGTGTATCAGCATTACCTGGCCCCGTTGCCGGATCCCGTGATACTGCGTGCCGAATCACCGGATGAATCTGAAGGGGGTCAACAGGAAGACGGAGGATGTGAGAGAAACAACCAGAATGAACCCGTTGTTTTAAATGCAGCAAACCGGGAGATGCTGATGACATTGCCGGGGATTGGCCCGGTTACGGCAGACCGGATTCTTGAATACAGGAATATACACGGGCCTTTTAACGAGATTGACTCATTGGTGCTGGTCCGTGGGATCGGACCCAAAACGCTGGAAAAAATGAAACCCTATCTTCAACTGGATGAATAAAAAAAGTACCAAAATCGTTTTTTAAACACTTATGGAGGATAGACAATGGCAGAAAGAGCAAAAGGGAGCCTTCTTTACGAGGTTCTGATTGTGGTTTTGGCTGTGGTTTTGCTGGCCAGTATTCTTTATCCGTCAAGAGTTTGGCAAAAGGAAGAAGAGCAGGAAAAGATTTGCCGTGAGCGGATGACTTCGATCCAGGAATTTGAATTCCGATATATAGGTCTGACCAACACCTATTCAGACAGTCTGGTCGGCGTGATCGACTCTGTATTGTCAAACAGCAAAATGGTTGCTGAAATAGACAGCGTTATTATTTGGGACAATCTGGTTTCCAGGGACAAACTGCAGAGTATTGTTGAGAGCGCGGATCTTCCGAAAGAGATGCGCCAGCTGATGATTGAAAAACTCAGAAAGGGACATCCGCTGTCTCATCTGGCAGACTGGGATTCACTGAATTACAGGTTGATCGCCTCTTTCAAGGATATTCTGACAGCACCTGATTCACTGCGGGAAGAAGCCCTGATTGACACCAATATTCAATGGAGTGTGCTGGTGGGTAATGCGGATATCGGTGTCATTTTTGAAGAAACGGAAATGCCCTACAACGTTCGTCAAAGGACGATGCGGGCATTGCGCCGGGATGAATCCATTGTTACGGCACCTGCATGGGAGTATATGCGTCCTCAGATGGTTTCCCTGCTTAACAACGTGATCGATCAGGCAGTGCGAAGCGATATCTGGACAAGTGATATGCGGGAAGAGTGGGAGATGGCTCGCCGGCAGATGTTCGAAGCGGATATGGACACAATGTCTCAGAATGATCGTGATTCACTTTGGGCCGAAGTACAGGGACGATTCTGGAATGATCAGAAAGAACTTTTCTGGAAAAAAGAGAGAAATGAACTGATGAAAAGGGAACTTTCGTCCTGGACTGAAGAGAACAAAGCCACCTGGGAGCGGATTGTACATCAGCGATGGAATAACGACCAGAAAAGCAGCTGGGTGGCAGATATCAGGGGCGATCTTGACAAGATGCTGGTTTTAATGCCGGTGGTTGTGGACTCGGATACGGTCAGTGTTATTGAACCGAAATCTGTCAGCGAAGATTCCCTGGCCAATTTGAAGGCCATGCTGGAACAACAGTTTGAAGTGAAAAAAGACTCTCTGTGGCGTGGGGTCTCTGATCAGATTATGGAAGAAACCTATGAATCGTGGCTGAGGGAAAACAAAGAATATGTTCAGGAAATCATTCAGGGGCTTTGGGAAAGTGAGCGACGTGTCAGTTGGGAAGAAGAAAGATTTCAGGAGTGGCGCGCCGAACAGGAAAAAGATCCGGAGGCCCTCTGGAGTATGATTAAAAATAAACTATGGCTCGAAAATATCGACCGTTTCTGGGTCGATGAGGAAGGCAAACTGGAGCAAAAACAGAATGCCCTGCTCAAACTGGACAGAGCGATTCACTGGTGGGATATACTTGGAGAAAAAAGAATCACAAAAATCGTGGATGAACTCAGACTGCCCAATGCCAAAGAACTGTGGAAAACAATATCCGAACACCAATCCAAAGGTTCCAGTCTGTACGATCTTGGTATCGTTGGCCTGTACAGGGATCAGTTGCTCGATGCCATTTACCGGTGTCCCACAGCAAAAGTGCCCTATCTCATCACTGTGGTGGATACATCAGTCATTAAACAGCTGACGATAAACTGTCCCATTGTAGATACCACACGGGCGAAATATGCTGTGATAAGGGAACAGGAAATGCAGGATTCCGTGATGGTCGAAGTGGAGAAGAAAATTCCGCTCAGACTTCCTCTGATGCGAAAAATTTTTGGTGGAGGCAGCATCAGAAATCATGGAAAAATCGACAAAAGCGGGAAGAAAAGCTGGGACAAAAAAACCCGGTAGGCGGGTCTCATTAAAAACATGAACTGGTGAATGTGGCTCCTTCACAACCGTTCCAAAGTGTGGCACTGCACCGGGACCGATTTTGTTTTGTCGGTGTCGAATCAAATGCAGTCAATGAACTTGCCACCAAGATTCTGGAAGTTCCTTTTGAACTGAACAGGCTTTCTATAAATAATATGGAACGCGAGTCGTTTGCGGCCGTTATCCGGCAGCTGACGGGTCAGAAGAATGGGAAAAAGAAAGCCGTCGGAGTTGTCATTCATTCCGACCTGACATTGGTAAAAGCGGTCCCGGTCGGATTGGGGCTTGACGAAAAAGCCGTGCGGAGTCAGTTGACCTGGGAGGCGGATCAGCAATTGATTGCGCCTCTTTCCGAGTATGTTCTGGAATTTGAGCGGCTTCCCGTTCCCGCGGCGAACGGGAATCCGCTCTATATTATTGTTATGGTTCGTAAAAAGATCATACAATTGATACGGACATTGATTGACCAGGCCGGACTTCATATGAAATATCTCGATGTGGATATTTTTTCGACCATCCGTTCTCTGACAACCAACTACCCGATGCAAAAAGACAACAATGCTGTTCTGATCGATATTCAGAAACAGGCTGTTAAATTTATCCTGCTGCGTCACAATGATTTTTATCTTGTACACCGAATGACATACAAGAGTCATGCCGGGGATCATCCCGATATTCCGGATCTGGTTGATAAGATCGTTAAGGAACTCAAAAGGCTGGTTTTCGGGCATAACCTGGCACAGGATGTGAACGATATCAACCGGATTATGATGATTGGAGAAGATCTGGTCATCAGTATCCAGCAGGAGCTGAAGTCACGTCTGTCCGTGCCGGTCGAATTGCTGAATCCTTTCAGGAATATTAAAATGAACAACCGGATGGCGAAAAGCAAGGAAATGACCGAGCATCCGGAACGCTATTCTGCTTCCATCGGCATGATATTAAAATATGTTCCCGCCCTGGCCCAGGCATAAGCCCGGGGATCGACATTTTATTTGAGGAGGAACGACTCATGGTTGATATTGATCTTTTTAAAGACGACAATGAGGAGAATGACTGGAAAGAATCCTCGGATCAAAGTGGTGGGGATCTGGGCGATGATTTAGGCGGTGATGCGGCCGATGAATTCAATTTTGATGATGAATTCGGTGAAGGTGAATCTCTGGACACCGAAGGTATTATGGACGGAGAAGAGGCCATCCCCGAATTTGACGAGTCGGAAGAATCGGATGCCTTTGATGATTATGAATATGGTGATGTCAAAGAGAAAAAAACATCCCCTTTCATATGGGTTCTGCTGGGTATTGTGATTGTTTTTGTCGGGGTCTATATTTTCGTCATTGACCCGAGCATGAATCCGTTTCAACAGAAAAAACCCGCCACTTCAACCGTTCAGCAAAGAAGGCCGACCACCCTGACAAGAAGGCCCACCACCGTGCCTCCTTCAACGGGCACTGTCGATACGGCGGCTGCACGGCCTTCAACAGTCGCAGGCACGCCGGGAACATCAACGACGACACCTCCGGCCGGCGATACTTCGGTGCGTCAACCGGCGGTCACAACGGCCGGTTCTCAGCAACAGGTCAGTGGCACAAAAAATGCAGTATTGGTGAACAATTCCATTTCCGTACTCAACGAGCTGTCTGCATCGGCTCAATTTGGAACATTGATGATGGAGCATGACCGGTTTCTGGTACAGTATGTATCAAATCAGGCCAACGTGGGACAGGCCATGACCAATGAAATAAAAGCCCTTTTAAACGGCGCCAACATGAAAGTCTCTCCAGAAGACCGTCAGACCCTTAATGGCAGAATCAGATATTCGGGTGTGGTTTCCGGTACGCTCCCGGCTGAAAGCACCGGTACTCCAAACAGGGGGCAGCCCATTGCGGATCCGGGAACATTCGAAAACCAGTTGAAAGCACTGGCTGTACAGCAACAGATGTCCAGTCCTGCCATTGAACGATTTTCGGCTCAGACAAAAGACAATATGAAAACCCAGGCCCTGCGGTTTAAAACGGAAGGATCCAAAGTGCAGGCCATTCGGTTTTTAAATCAGTTAAAGGCTATGACGGGCCGGTTTGATATGGACAAGCTTTTAATTGTACCGCAGCCGTATTCGGATTCTGAAGCCAGTCAGATCAAACTGGTGCTGGATATCGATCTGATATTGCAGTAAACGGGTCGCATCGGGCGATGCGGGTTGCGCCACATTTCTGCGGGAAGGATTCTTTGGATAACAGAAGTGCTTCGAGTTATTAGCGGCAGTTTAAAGGGAAGGATTTTAAAGGGACCGAAAGGTCTCGGGTTTCGTCCTACGACGGGCCGTGTCAAAGAGTTTGTTTTTGAATATTTAAAACAGGATATCAGGAACGCCAAAGTTCTTGATCTCTTTTCGGGGACAGGATCTCTCGGTATTGAGGCCATCAGCCGCGGGGCAGAGGAAGTCTTTTTCATCGAACAGGCTCTGGATCATTTATCCATTCTCAGGAATAATCTGAAAGACTGCGACTGTCTGGATCGCGCCATTGTGATGAAGGGGGATGTCTTCTCAAATCTTCGGCATCTGGGCCTTCAATCCAAACAATTTGATATCGTGCTGGCAGATCCCCCGTTTAAAATGAATTATCATTCCCGTATTGTTGATACGGTGGGACAATGCCATGTGCTGAAGCCGGATGGTCTGCTTCTTGTTGAGCATGAGCAGCATGACATGCTTGCTTTAAAGACAGACATGTCCCTGATACGGGAGAAAAAATGCGGACATTGCATCGTTTCAGTTTATCAAAAACAAGAATGACATGAAAACGGTTATTTATCCGGGCACATTTGATCCCATTACCAACGGTCACCTTGATATCATTGAGCGGGCGGCCCGTTTGTTTGATACAGTGATTGTGGCTGTATCCGGCAGCCCGGTCAAGCAACCGCTTTTTTCCCCCGAGGAACGGAAAAACATGATCGATATCACCGTTCAGGCATTCAGCAATGTGACGGTCGAGATTTTTGAAGGGCTGCTGGTGAATTACGCCAAAGCGAGACAGGCCTCTGCTCTGGTCCGCGGCTTGCGGGCCGTTTCGGATTTCGAATACGAATTCCAGATGGCATTGATGAACCGGAAGATCATGCCGGATCTGGAAATGGTTTACCTGATGCCCAGTCAACAATATACATATATCAACTCCTCTATTGTGAAGGAAGTGGCCCGGCTTGGCGGAAGTGTCACATGCTTTCTCCCGCCGTATGTAGCGGATAAAGTGGCAGATAAATTCAGAAACAAAAAGGATTGATCGGAGGAGCTGAAAATTCATGGATATTCTGGACCGCATCAGACAAAAAGCCATTGACAGAGGCAAACACATTGTTCTTCCGGAGGGATCCGATGAACGGATGCTGCCGGCGGCCGGACGTCTTGCCGATGAAGGTATCGCCGGGGTGACCATACTGGGCGACGCAGATGCACTGAACCGCAGGGCGGAATCATTGCATATATCACTGGATCGTATTCGTGTTTTGAATCCGGACCGGGCAGATCAGCTGGATTTATACGCGCAGCATTTTTATCATCTGAGAAAACACAAAGGCATCACACCGGAACAGGCCAGAAAGACCGTGTCCGATCCCCTGTTTTTCGGGGCAATGATGGTCCGTGAAGGAGAGGCGGATGCCAGTGTGGCAGGGGCTGCGCATGCAACGGGAGATGTCATCAAAGCGGGTATTTACTGTATCGGTTTGCCCGAAAACATATCCATTGTATCCAGCACATTTCTGATGATTGTTCCAGGGCGGGATCTGCCTTTGACCTATGCGGACTGCGGTGTTGTGCCGGATCCGGATGCCGGGCAGCTTGCCGATATTGCCATATGCTCCGCAAAAACGCACGAATATTTGACGGGTGATACGCCGGTCATTGCCATGCTTTCGTTTTCGACATACGGAAGCGCGTGTCACCCCATGGTGGACAAGGTTCGCGAAGCCACCCGACTGGTCAGGGAGAAGGCCCCGCACCTTCAGGTGGACGGCGAGCTTCAGGCCGATGCGGCACTGGTGCCCGCCATTGGAGAAAAAAAGGCACCCGGGAGCGCCGTTGCCGGCAAAGCCAATGTTCTGATATTTCCTGGCCTGGATGCAGGAAATATTGCCTACAAACTCACGGAACGGCTGGCCGGAGCCACAGCGCTGGGACCCCTGATTCAGGGGCTCCGAAAGCCTTTTCTGGATTTGTCACGCGGTTGCAGCGTGGATGATATTGTGAATGTCGCAGCCATCGGCTGCCTTTTGGCGGAATAATCCGCCTGTTTGCGCTTTAGGGGATCTGTTCTTTCCATATTTGCACCACCGGTTTATGGCATCTTCAATGGTGAGAATGCATTGCACAGCGTTTGGTGCAGCCATTGACCTTTCCCCTTTGCGCACATTTTCCTGAAAAACAAGCAATGTTCACCCATGTGAAACGGGACGGGAATGCCATGATCAGAATCAATTTCAGTGACAACATCCGCGGACAGGGCCGTAACCTGCATCTGCAGACCGATACCGTCGACACTGAATACAAGATTATCTCAAGACTGTTCGACGGCGGCCGTGTTCTTGCCCGGGAAGAAGGATCGTATGACCCGAAAATGTCCGAGGTCCGGCTGCATCGAATGGCGGAGGCATTTCATTCGGAGAAAATGGTTTCCATTGAGATGCTTTATGCGATTTCAGCCAGAGTCAAGACGGTACGGCATGTGCCGAGTCTGAACAAGCTGGGCAAACAGTTTCTCCGGTGGAATCTGCTGGATGAGGCCATCCGTGAGTTCGAGCTGGCCCTGCAGTATGATCAGTATTTCGGAGAACTGTATTTGAATCTGGGCGAGTCTTATATCCGCCGTGGAAGCTTCAATGAGGCCATATCTATATTGAAGAAAGGCGTACATACAGCTTCCCGGTTTTGTGATATGTGGAACAAACTGGGCATTGCGTATCTGAGAAACAGCGAACACCATGAGGCCATTGAGGCCTTTGAGAAAGCCATCCTGATCAACAATTCATATGATGAAGCCCATTTCAGCATGGCATTGTGTCTGATCGAGATGCTGGCCAACGGAAACGGGAACGGAAAAGTGATGGATCCGGATTATACACTGAATATGGCCAAAGAACATCTCACTCAGGCCGTGACAATATCCAATCGTTTTCAGAACAGCATGATGGAAGAGGGCATGCGAAAGCTGCACCATGAAGAGATCGGCCGGGCCCTGACCATTTTCTGGAAGGTGCAGGAAAGCCTTGCCGGTGAAGTGGATCTGGATCTGATCGATTCATTTTATCTGGGTTTTCTGTACGGGGACAACGGCAAGGAACTGGAAATTGTACAGCGGTATGTGGAGAAACTGGAAGAGATGTCACGCAAGCATCCCACTTACCCGGATCTGCACAACGAACTGGGAATCGCGTATATGATTCAGTGCCGTGATCTTTTCAACCGGGCCCTTCACCAGTTCCGCTGGGCCTGCAAAATCAATCCGCAGTTCAAGCGGGCCAGCAACAACCTGCAACTGACTGAAAACGAGGGCAAGGGATTGCTCATCCTGCTGCGCTCCCTGATGCGATGAATGGCCGATATTTGACCATGTGGTAATATGGCCCTTCCGGACAACCATTTTCCCACGGACACAGGATAAGTCATATGTATTTATTTTACAAGTATTTTACGATATTATGAAAAGGAATCCATTCCGGGCTTGGTATGCTATTTGCCAATTCTCCGTAGGCTTGATCGTCTCAAGTCTTTTTTTATCTGTACTTAAGGTGTCATGGACTGTTCGATAAAAAAAATAACGAGAAGGGATGAAGACTTTTTTCAGATATAAAGTGATTATTCCGGCCCTTTTCCTTTTCTGGCAGGGGGCCGGGGCGGCACTCACCACGGTGATTATCGATCCGTCGGAACACGACGCCGGTTCACCCAGCCGCCATGATGTGTCCTTTTATACGCAGGCTGTCATTCCTGCAGACGGCAAAATCGTGGTGGAATACGATACGGGGACCTTCGGTGTCGGAACGGTGACCTATGCATCGACGCCGACCGCTGGCAATCCCGGTCACATTGACGGCGGATTTTCAGTCACCCACGGCACGGATGAAGTAACGGTCACCAGAGACGGGACCGGCACGCCGATTCCAGCAACAAGTTATGTGATCATCCGGCTCCACAACGTGACCAATACGACCCTCGCGGGAAGTTATACAGCCCGGGTGGAAACCAAGAATGCGGCATCCGTGGATATCGAAGCCGGCATATCGGATGCTTTTACCATCGATCCGGCCGTTCTCCATCACTTTACCGTGACGGGCATGCCGGCGTCCCGGACCGCCGGACAGCCGTTCGGCACGGATATTGTCGTAACAGCCTACGATGCCTACAATAATCTGAAAACGGATTACACCGGCAATGTAAACTGGACATCCACGGACCTTTCCGCCGACCTGCCGACGGACGACGGTTCGGGCTGGAGTGCCGGCCAGAACACATTCAGCGCCGGCGGTTTTATTCTCTACACCACGGGCAGCCGGACGGTCACGGTGACAGATCAGAGCAACCCGTCTGTTTATAACACCAGCGGCAGTATCAATGTGACCCAGGATATCATCAACGGCTTTACATTAAGCTGCGGTACAAGCCAGACCGCCGGCAATGCATTTCCGCTGAATGTGAGCAGCGCGCAGGACCAGTGGGGGAATGCCTGGAGCGGCACAGTAACCGTGTCCGTAACCAGCGGCGGCGGCAGTGCACCCCGGGGTGATTCTCCGGTGATACAGAATATCGCGGTGACCGGCGGCAGCGGGTCCGCCGGCCAGACACTGGTGAATGCGGTACCCA
>Ga0272442_10001563_pt1 | contig 34444 bp, 34 predicted proteins | sample SSMForm2O_FD_200262 | JGI IMG/M metagenome (GOLD analysis project Ga0272442, IMG submission 200262) | Marine sediment archaeal communities from Little Sippewissett salt marsh, Falmouth, MA, United States - SSM-Form-2O | ecosystem: Environmental > Aquatic > Marine > Wetlands > Sediment ... | reverse complement strand
TAATCCGTGGTACCGCCGCTCGGCGGCGTCTTATACGAGATCAGCCCCGGGAATCGAATCCCCCGCGTATCCACTCCAAACCGTGTAAAATAATAATCGCACAGGAGTTCACCCGCCACCTTTGTAATGCCGTACATTGTCGTCGGCCGTTGCATTGTATCCTGAGGTGTATTGTCCAACGGTGTGGTCGGTCCAAATGCCCCAATCGAACTGGGCGTGAACACGGCACATGAATATTCTCGGGCCACCTCCAGAACATTGTAGAGGCCCGTTATGTTGACCTGCCATGCCAACTGCGGGTTTTTTTCCGCAACCGCCGATAGCAACGCAGCGAGATGATAGATAGTATCGATACGATACGTTTTCACAATATCCGCGATCGTATCAATCTCGGTACAGACGATGGTGTGAAACGGACCTGATTCGAATAGTTCCCGGTCCGGCTTTCGCCTGTGCCCGGCGGCAACGACATTAGTGTTCCCGTAACGTTCTCGCAGCAGCATGGTCAGCTCGGAACCTATCTGCCCTGTGGCACCGGTCACCAAAATATTGCTCATTGACATCACCTCCTGTCGGTACCTCTTTTCGCCTAATCTGCCGTCTATGCCCACATATATTATGATCCATCTTCGTCGGCGGCGGCGGAAAACTCGACGCGCCCGTTTCTCTCAACAATGCGCCGGGTTAATTGCCGGTATCGCGCTTCGCTGTGTCTGAGATTTGCCTCTATCTGTTTACGTTCCGTAATGTCTTTGATCGACTCGATGGCACCTATAACTGAACCTTGATCATCATATACGTGACTTGCCTTGCCCCACAGGTGAACGTATCCCCCTTTTTGCAGCGGCAGCATTGCCTCGGCAATGATTGCATTTTTCTCTCTGGTAATAATGGTGTAAGTTTGCTCGATGCCCTCATCGGAACTGAGTAACAGATCGATTAAAAGTGGCCGGCGTTCTCCGTAAAAAGGAATAGCGTATTCATAATCGCCCTTTCCGATCATGTCACGTGCATCAGTTCCCGTCAGTTCTTCCATGGCCCTGTTCCAGATTATTACCCTGCCTTCCCGGTCAATAGCGAATGTTGCGAGGGGGAGAAAATTAATTATGTCGGCAAACTGCTTTTCTGATTTTTTGAGGGCTTCTTCTGCCCGCAGGCGCTCTTCGATTTCCTGCAGGAGCTTTTCGTTCTGCATGACAAACGCATCGGTCCGCTCTCTGACACGTGTTTCGAGCAGGTCGTGGGCCTTCTGCAGTTCTTCTTCGGACCGCTTACGTTCCATGGCGTACCGGAGTGCACGCACCAAGAGTGCACGCTCAAGATCGGCCTTAACGATATAGTCTTGGGCACCATAGCGGACCGCACTGATGGCGATAGTTTCATCCTCCATACCGGTCAGAACGATAACCGGGGTATGCGGCGCATGGCTGAGTGTTGTCTTCAACGTGCCGATCCCCACACTGTCCGGCAACATGAGATCCAGGAGTACGATGTCCGGCCTGACGTGGGTTATCGACAGCAGGCCCGCGTTCAACGTGTCGACCCATGCAACTTCGAATTCCGTCCCTGCTTTTTCACAGAGCATTGCAGATATGAGGCGGGCATCGCCCGGGTTGTCCTCTATCAGCAATACCTTTGTAGGGTTTTTTTGCATTGCCTGCTCCTTGACACACTTCTGCATCTGTTTTCACTACCCGGAAACATTTTTCGTTCCTTGGCGTCACATTGATACCCGGCACGCGCACTCTTGCGGATATCCCGGATTTAATTCTGTACGCACCTTCCGCTACATTACGACGCCCGGCCACCTGCCACTCCCTGTCAGCCCACTTTGCGAGAAATCGTTTATCTTCGAGAATATTTGCAGCAGCTGTATAATACAACACGATGGCACCGAGTCGACATTAACCACACAACCAACACGACTGTTCAGACTCCGGGCCTTCTCCACACCCCGTAGCACCCAGCGTGTATTTACCATATACCATTACAATCAGACGTTCCGGTTTGACAACCCTTTCATTCGGATTCCCGTTCGCGGGAGCGGCATGTGATCCCCGTGCGACTGCCTGCCCGTCGTTGTCTGCACGTTTTGCGACTGCGGCGGGGTGCGCGTTTCCCTGTGGCGACATGGTGTCTGCATGATCGCTACCCCATTGTATTATTGAGTATCGCTCATAATACTTGTCCCGCTGATGCACCATGTACAACACGACGAGGCAAAAAATCACTGCCAGTGCAATGCCGACAAGCTGCAGACGAGACATGGCGGGTACCCCCTTGGGTTCATTTCCGAACCATTCACCAGCATAGTTTTTATGTCCTGGGCTTCCGTACGATCTTTGCTTTCCGCTCAAGGATATGACTTCAAATACGATCGACTCAGTGTGGCTTCACGTGTTAATCTTGCTTCGAAAAACTTCAGCCAGTTGCTTCAAATGAAGTTTTTCTTCTTCTGACAGGTAATAGAAAAGGTCTTTGACCTTCTTATCGGCCACCTTGGCCGCTATCCTAAGATAGAGATCAAGGGCATCGGTTTCGAATGCCATTGTCGTCTCCAAGGCATCGGTTGCACTCCGAATCCGGGAAGTGAAGATTTTCAGCATTTCTTCAGTCGATCTTCCATGTTCAAGTATACCTGTAACGATTTTTTTTTCAAAGTGTTCTTTTGAGACTGTCCCCCCGGTTGTGTTCAAATATCTTTTCCACAGATGCTGCTGATGCGTTTCCTCAAGCTGCGCGAGCATCTTGAACATGACTCGTGTTTCCATATCTTCCACGTGCCCTGACAGGACTGTGTATAATCTGCAGTTTTCTCCCTCCAACCCGTACGCCAGCGCCAGAAAGTCCTCGGTCGATTCACTCCCCTCGATCAAATAGATACCTTGATCCACTTCCGCCGTTGAGACAAGCCCATTCCAGGCATCGAACCCGCCCTTCATGTTGGCGGCATCAAATCCCAAATGAGAAAGATAATTTGCAGCAGACCTGCTGCGTCCATTTATTTTTCAATATGCAATAACCGGTTTGTCCGAAGCGAGGGTCGATACTTGGTCCGGCAATTGAGACATGGGAAGGAGAAGGGCCCCGGGAATATGTCCCGCTTCATATTCTTCCGGTTCACGGACATCAAGCAGCGTGTATGAACCCGGAGGGTTTTCATTAAAGATCTTTCGTGCTTCGTCAACCGTTACTGATTTTACGTGAACGAACATGTCAATGAATTTCATGCTGTCCTCCGTTATCGTGCCTCGTCTCTCCTGAAACCTGATAGGCTGCCATAAAACGCCTGTCGATATAATCTTTCAATGCGAATGCCCACCGTGCCTTGAAGGCCAGTGGTCTGCGCGCGACAAGGCCCGTCCCGTCACCGAGGTTGAAAATCAGAAGGTACCTTCTCTGCGGAACGAATTTCTTAAGTGACGTTCCCCTCAGCCCTGCCATAAGATTGTGAAATATAATGGGCGACTCACGCACGGCGTATACACCGACCAGGTCAAGGTTTCTTTCCTGCATGTCTATACAGTCTCCTCCCCCGAATATTTCGGGATTCGTGGGACTTTGGAGATAATCATTCACGACAAGTGCACCCCGGGCAGATGTCTTAAGGCCCGAATTTTCAAAGACGGATTTCGGCCTGATTCCGATCGTCATGATCGCGATGTCATAGTCGATGCTATTTCCGGACGACGAGTAGGCTTTTCCGTTTTTCATTTCAACGACACGAAAACGGGATATAATGGTAACATTTCTCTTCTCGAGCGAGTTTTTTGCGAGCAACTGTAATTTTTCGCTATGCTTCGGCAGCACTGTATCATGTGGTCCTGCCAATATAATTGAGGCACGCCCTCCATGGGCATGAACGAGGCGCCATATATTGCCCGACAATTCCACTCCGGCCGGTCCCGCACCTATGACGAGTATATTCGGTATGCCGAATTGAATTCTGCGCAAAATATCCGCCCTCACTTCTTCCATCTTCTCGATGGGCTTAACGGGATACGCCTCGCGTTCGGCGCCTGGCACACTATCCAAGGGGACATAGCTGCCGATATTAAATGATGCAAAATCATAGCGTATCTCTGCGCCGGTGTGCAGTGTCAGAATCTTGTCCTTCGGCTTCACGGACATCACTTTTGCCTGTATGAACGTCCCTCCCCTCGTTTCCACCATCGTTTGGATATCGACGCGCACCTGTCGCGGTTCATAGATTCGAGACAGCATGCCCGGTCCCATGCCGGAATAATAATGGTAACGGTTCGGTCCGATGAGCACCACCTTCGCACCGGCCTTTATCAACTGTCCTGTGCGTTTCAGAGAATACAGGTGAGCGTGTCCCCCGCCGACAAATACAACGGTCCGTTTTTCCGATATTCTCATAGTATCCTCCATTGCCGCAGTTCGAAAAACGGCACCTCACGGCACTATGCTGTATGCATGCATCTGATCTTTCATTGCACGGTAATTGATGAACCCCATATGAAACCGAATTTATCGCCTCGGTATCGGGGGAATACATACAGATTACCGCGCATCACCTCCTGCCCTGCCGCTGTGCCATCAGCCATGAACATGTTGATCCCCTGACATGTTGCTCCGCTTTTGCGTAGGGCCATTGGGTACAACGAGCACATGACCGGCATTAATCGTTCGTATGCCCATGACGGACGCTGTGTCGGCACTTTCGTAATGAACGGCTATGATTGGGCTGCAGTACGGCCCACGGACATATAATAGCTCGTCGACCGCAACCAATGATACCGTCATACGATTTTAACTATTACCATCATAATATACCACACTGCACCTTTAAATAATAGTGATTCCTGGTAGTTGAGACGTAATATTTCATGCGGCAAGCATGTCGGTCATACCGTGTGTGGCGTAAATAATGATTTGACTTACTCTTGCAAACTTACTAGTATCGTGCGTGCATCACGCTGGCACTATTCTGCAAGAGGTACTGCATGAAAATTATCGATTTGAGGAGTGATACTGTTACACTGCCATCACCGGCAATGCGAAAGGCGCTGTCCACTGCCGAACTCGGCGACGATGTATTCGGTGAAGATCCGACGACAAACCTGCTCGAGCGCATGGCGGCGGATTTTGTGGGAATGGAAGATGCCCTGCTCGTTCCGAGCGGAACGATGGGCAACCTTACCTGCCTCCTCACGCATTGCGGTCGGGGTGAAGAGGTAATCCTCGGCAATCTTTCGCATACCTTTATCTATGAAGCAGGCGGCATGGCCGCACTCGGAGGTATTCACCCTCATACACTTCCCAATCTGCCGGACGGGACCATACCTCTCGATGACATTGCGGGAGCAATCCGTGACGATAACGTTCATTTCCCCCGCACCCGCCTCATAACCCTTGAGAACACCCATAATCTCTGCAATGGAAGTCCATTATCGCCGGCATACATTGATGACGTGGCAGCTATCGCTCGTGCCCACGATATTCCAATTCACATGGACGGCGCACGGCTTTTCAATGCTGCCGTCGCCATGGACGTCAACGTGAAATCCATGACCCGCAATGTCGATTCTCTCACTTTTTGCCTCTCCAAAGGACTCGCAGCACCTGTCGGATCACTCGTGTGCGGATCCCGGGATTTTATTGTGAAGGCCCGCCGTACACGCAAAATCCTGGGTGGTGGCATGCGACAGTGCGGCATTATCTCGGTTGCAGGCATTGTGGCCCTTGAAGAAATGATCGAGCGACTCGCGGAAGACCACGCACACGCGCGCCGCCTGGCCGAAGGTATTTCTCATATTGCGGGGCTGACTGTACAACCGGACATGGTAAAGACAAATATCGTCTATTTCAGTCTCGACACCACAGATATCAGCCCCGAAAAGTTGGTAACAGCCCTCGAACGGCAGGGAGTGAAATTCCTTCACACCGGTCGTTCCCGCTTCCGCATGGTCACCCATTACGGCATCAGCACCGATGACATCGAACGCACGCTCTCTGCTCTTTCCCGGGCAATGGCATAAACAGTATAATAATATTTCTGCGAGATCATGGATAAATTATATTGACAAACAATAATATTTAATATATTTTGCTCTGATTTCGTATCGTGAAATGTTTGCACCCTATGCGGCATGTAAACCGTCCTGCAGGGGTTTTTTTATTTGACACAGTTAATTATGTTAAGCGAATTTGAACACAAAGGGATAACAAATGGTTAGGAACGATCAACAGGTAAGAAATATTGGGATAAGCGCTCACATCGATTCAGGGAAAACAACCCTGACTGAAAGGATCCTTTTCTATACGAAGCGAATCCACGCAATCCATGATGTCAAGGGCAAAGACGGGGTAGGAGCCACCATGGATTCGATGGATCTTGAAAAAGAGCGTGGTATTACCATCGCCTCTGCAGCCACCTTCTGTCAATGGCGAGGCCATGAAATCAATATTATCGACACCCCCGGCCACGTCGACTTTACGGTGGAAGTTGAACGATCTTTGAGAGTTCTTGACAGTGCCATTCTGATTCTATGTGCCGTCGGCGGAGTCCAGTCTCAATCCATCACTGTTGACCAGCAGATGAAAAGGTACAATGTGCCGGCGATTGCCTTTATCAATAAGTGTGACCGGAGCGGGGCGAATCCTGCACGCGTAATCGATCAACTCAGGACCAAACTCGGACATAACGCCGTGGCACTCCAGGTCCCCATCGGCCTTGAGGCCCATCATGAGGGAATAATCGACCTGATATCAATGCGTGCCATCTATTTTGATGGGCCCAACGGCGAAAATGTCCGCATTGAAGATATCCCGGCACATCTTATGCCCGAAGCTACAACCAGGCGCGAAGAACTGATCGATGCGGCAGCCCTGTTCTCTGATGAATTAACAGAGGCTGTTCTCGAAGAACATGAAATTACGGAACGCATGTTGATCGACGCCCTTCGCAAGGGAACAATTCAGCGCGAAATCACACCGGTTCTCATGGGGTCCGCGTACAAGAACAAGGGCGTTCAACCCCTCCTCAATGCGATAACGAAGCTCTTGCCGAATCCTGCGGAAATGAAGAATGAAGCGCTGGACACGGCAAATAACGAAGTCTCTACTTTGCTTTCAAATGATCCGGACAAACCACTGGTCGCCCTTGCATTCAAGCTGGAAGATGGTCCGTACGGCCAGCTGACATATGTCCGTGTCTATCAGGGTACCCTCGCAAAGGGAACAACAATCATTAACGCCCGGAACGGTAAAAAGATAAAGGTCGGACGTGTTGTCCGTATGCATGCCGATCAGATGGAAGATATTGATGCCATACCGGCCGGATACATCGGGGCACTGTTTGGAGTTGACTGTGCGTCGGGAGACACGTTTTTATCTCCAGGGCTCAATCTGACGATGACATCCATGTATGTTCCCGATCCGGTAATTTCGCTTGCAATTGTGCCGAAAGATAACAAAGCACAGGTGAACATGTCCAAGGCACTGGGACGTTTTACCAAGGAAGATCCGACGTTCAGAACGTATGTCGATGAAGAGACCAATGATACCATTATTGAAGGGATGGGAGAGCTTCACCTGGAAGTCTACGTCGAGCGCATGCGCCGTGAGTACGGTGCCGAAGTCACGACCGGCAACCCACGCGTTGCGTATCGCGAAACAATTACCCGGAAAGCCGAATTCAACTATACCCACAAGAAACAGACAGGTGGTGCGGGGCAGTATGGCAGGGTGGCTGGGTCCATCGAACCTGCAATCGAAGGAGAATTCGAATTTATCAACAGTATTACAGGGGGTGCAATTCCTACCCAATATATACCTGCCGTTGAAAAGGGCTTCCGTCAGTGCCTGGCAAAGGGGCCCAAACTTGAATTTCCGGTTACAGGTATCAAAGTGGTGATCAATGACGGTGCCGCCCATTCTGTGGATTCATCAGAGATGGCATTCCAGGCAGCGGCGCGGGGTGCCTTTCTGGAGGCATATGCCAAAGCAAAACCGGTCATCAATGAACCGATCATGAAGGTTGTTGTCGAAACACCGACCGAGTTTCAGGGAGCCGTCATGGGTCTTCTGAATCAACGTCGGGGAATGATTGTCGGAACACAGGATGAAGGAATTATGTGTGTTATTGAAGCCCAGGTCCCACTTGCGGAAATGTTCGGCTTTTCGACGGTGCTTCGATCGTCGTCGCAGGGTCAGGCCCAGTTTACGATGGAATTCGCACATTATCGGCAGGTTCCGGAATCAATTGCTGAAAAAGTGATCGAAGAAGTTGCAAAAAGAAAGAAAAACGCGGCCTAACATCTACTGGTATTCGACATATTTTTGTTGTGGAATTCATGCAAACAGCCCGTATTATCAATTTAAGAGACAGGAATATAGATATGCTTAAAAGGGACTTGCTTCTCAAAAATCCTCTGAGTGAGTTTGGCTTTACAACCGACGACATCATTTCCGACGCTGGCTTCGGTGCCGTTCTTGCCAGAGCAGGTGTCGGCAAGACGGCCTTTTTAGTCCAGCTTGCCCTGAACAGCATGCTGCGAGGCGCCAACGTGCTTCATGTCAGCATGTACGATCCGGTGGACAAGGTTGCACTCTGGTATAAAGAACTCTTTCAACGGCTTGCTCAACAATATCAGGTGGAACAGATCACAAAGCTGTGGGAAAGCATACTGCCGCACAGGTTCATCATGACGTTCATGATCGATGATTTCAATGTCCCCAAATTCAAGGAACGTCTTACCGATCTGACGGAACAAAACATTTTCCACCCCCACGTAATTTTTGTGGATGGGCTTCACTTTGATGAGTCCGTTCGTGAACATCTTATCGATTTGAAAGATCTGGCAATTCAGCATTCGTTCCATATCTGGTTCAGCGTGCATATTCACCGACATCAGGAACCGGGACCCGACGGTACCCCCATCCCCCTCATGCATACCTACGATTTATTCGATGTTGCGCTGAAGCTGCAACCAGAAGACACTGAAGTCCATATCGAAATGCTCAAAGGTCGCGCTCCGTCATTGAAAAAAGGTCCCATCATTATGGATTCATCGACGATGTTGATAAAAGAATAACGAATCGTGCCGACATACAAGCCGCACGCATGTAACCCTTAATAAAGAAGGGGGATCAGTCACCAACCTGGTCCCCCTTCTGCTTTTATTTTCCCGATATCTCGACAGACAATTTTTTTATCCTGTCGCTTCGATCGGTAAATCCTGGTTGCCAAGTACAATATGATGATTATATTAATACAGAATCAATTGCAACGCGAGCAAGTTGGATTATCCGCCTTGCGTCTATATTGTGGTACGACGAGAATTGGATGGGACACACCTTTATATGGAACACAGAGATTTTTATGACATTCTGGGTCTGAACTCAAACGCGACTGACAGGGAAATTAAAGAAGCCTATCGCACACTTGCATTAAAATATCATCCCGATCGAAACGCCGGTGATGCCGAAGCCGCTGAAGTAATGAAATCCTTAAACGAAGCATATGCCGTACTCTCAAACGTGGAGAAACGGAGGGAATACGACGCGTTGAGACAGCAATTCGGCTCTTCTGCCTATGGGCGTTTCAGACACACATATTCCGACCAGGATATATTCAAGGGATCGGACATAAATCAGATGTTCGAGGAAATGGCCCGTTCATTCGGCCTGCGGGGATTTGATGACATATTCAAGGAATTCTACGGACAGGGTTACCGAACCTTTGAGTTCCGGCAACCGGGGTTTTCCGCCAGGGGATACGTGTTTACCGGCCCCGGCAGTGGCATTAAAGCCCCCCATACGCTCCAATTTCCGGGATCGGGACCTTTGGGAAAGATGTCCCGTATGGTCTTCAAAAAGCTGAGTGGCATCGACCTGCCTGAGGGAGGAAAAGACATTAATGATATTCTTTATCTTTCCCCGGAAGAGGCCAGAAATGGTGGTTCATTCCCCTATCTTCTGAGGAAGAAGGATAAACACCTGCTTGTCAAAATCCCGCAGGGCGTGCGGGACAGACAGAAAATACGATTATCCGGCATGGGAGAAGACGGCAAAAGTGGTGGTGCCCCCGGTGATCTCTATCTCACGATCCATATACGCACACCGTTTGTGCAAAAAATCAAAGATTTTGTCGCCGGTTTTATAAAATGACCCCCTCTTCGACAGCATCTCCCAGACTGTTACAAGTGTCGTGCATCGTAGATATTTCGGTGTCCGCTACCCTCTGAAAGTCCCATTGGGTCTTGAAATTCACAAAAGCTCTGCCGGACGGACCTGATCCGTTGACAATAATAATATTCACACGTAAGCTATTATCTTCAAACCGTGGCGGTTCTCTATAGAATCAAGACTGGATTTCTCTCAAGGCCGCATATGCCGGCACACCCGCAAAACCTTGGTGTCGATTGTTAATCAATATTATTTTAACACGTGGAATGATGGAGGATCAAGCATGTCGAAAACAGCTGAATATTTAAGGGAGGCATTTGCAGGCGAATCCCAGGCCAACAGAAAATATCTCGCCTTTGCCGAAAGAGCCGAAAAAGACGGGTACCGGCAGATTGCCCGGCTTTTCAGGGCAGCCGCAGAGGCTGAAACCATTCATGCGCATAATCATCTGCGTGCCCTCAAGGGGGTCAAGAGTACGCGGGAAAATCTCGAGGAAGCAGTCTCCGGTGAGACTTATGAATTTAAGGACATGTACCCGAAAATGATCGAAGCTGCCAAAGCTGAGGAAAACAAGGTGGCGGAGCGGACTTTCCGCTATGCAAACGAGGTGGAAAAGATCCATGCACAACTTTATCAGATGGCACTTGATTCTTTTGAAACAACCCAGGAAGAATATTCCTACTATGTGTGCCCGGTATGCGGATACACGGCTGAAAAAGAAGCCCCCGAGCAATGTCCCGTGTGCGGCGCAAAAGGCAGTCTGTTCAAGCGGATCGACTGATACCGGAATGCGGGCGTGCCATATGCCGGTGCGCCCGTTCTTTCGGTTTGCAGTCTCTATCAAGTGCCCCTCTCAGATTGCGACTTACCATGCACCGTGCACTGCGACTCCCTGATCTGCCTTGCCATACTTTCCAATTCCTGATATACACACCCCGTTTTGCTGAGTCCATACCGCACCGGAGGTAGATTGGATGGTAAATGACCGTATCGTGTTTATGAATGGGGATCTTGTCCCCTGGGACCGTGCCACATTGCCTCTTATGAGCCACAGTCTTGGCCGCGGTTCGGCCATTTTCGAGGTGCTTGGCTTTCATGATACGTACAGAGGTCCTGCCATATTCAGGCTCGACGAACATGTCCGCAGACTGTTCAGAACCGCCCAATTACTGGAAATGGAACTTCCCCTTTCGTATGATGATATCTGCGACGCAGTCATACAGACAACATCACGAAATAATCTCAGATCAGGCTACATAAAAATAATCGGGTATTATCCACAGATTGCCTTTGAAATCCTGCCGCCTCAATCAACGCTCGATATCGCCATTTTTATTATTGACCCTGCAGAAGATCATGTCGATAGCGAATCCGATCAGGGCGTGAGTCTCTGCATATCCGGATGGATGAAGCTTGATCCCCGCACTGTGCCGGTGGCCGCAAAGGTTGCCGCCAACTACCTCAACGGCATGCTGGCACGTCTGGACGCTGCAAAGCGCGGCCTCGACTATGCCATAATGCTCGATACCGCCGGGTTTGTCGCAGAGGGTGGCACGGAATCGATTTTTTTCGTGAAAGACGGCACCCTCATGACCCCAGCTCTGGGGACCGTACTTGACAGCATTACACGCAAGTCGCTCATTCAGGTTGCGGAATTCGCAGGCATCGATACGAGGGAAGGCCATTTTTCACCCGATCTCCTTTTTGAAGCAGATGAGATATTCCTCTCAGGAACGCCCTCGAAACTGCTCCCGGTATATAAAATCGATGAACACCCGCTCGGTAAAGTTCCGGGGCCTTTGACCCACACGTTGTCCCACCATGTGACAGATATCATTGCAGGCCGCAACGAGCATTTTGCGCACTGGTTATTTCCGGTAATTTAGATCTGTCTTTACCGTCGTTCTCGGGAGATATGACGTATGAAGGCGTACCAAGGGTTCCACGGTGAAATTGCCGTTGACATTTAAATCGATTGCCTCCATAGTTAAATAATGTTTGAGGTTCTTGCAGCAATGCGACATATGTATGCCAGCACCTGAACCGTCACCGAGATGCATTACAGACATTCCTCCAGTATATTCACGAGCACGTCTCGTTGCCCGTTGCATTATTCTTTTGCACGAGTCGTAGCGATATCCGAATTGCCTCCATCGACATGGCACCGCTATGGTGTCATCTTTTGCGCTCGCATGTGTCTCGCAGTGTGAGGTTTGATGCCGACTGACATCACGTGGGCATCGTCCATTCTTATGTCGGCAGGCAGTGTTGTCGATCAACACAATAGACACCATCAATGATTTGCAGAAAGGTATGTACTATGAAAGGAACACAAAGCTTGTTTCTCCGGTCAGTGGTGACAATTCTGTTCCCGGTGTGCGCATTCATTGCAATGTTCACACTGTCCTTACCTGGTTACGCACAGAAAGGAACCGGTACACTGGCGGATGTACCAAGGATTGCAATCGATAAAGCCCGCGAGAAATCGTTATCCGGTGAGGCACTCCTTGTCTGTGCCTACAACAGCGACGAACGCTTCAATAAAATGCGCCTCGACGGAGCCATACCTCTGAGTAAATTTAAGGAGATGTTGCCACACTCTCCCCGGAACAGTGAAATCATTTTTTACTGCGCCTGAACAAATGAAGCAACATCTGCCCGTGTGGCAGAATCATACATCGCAATGGAATACGATGCAAAGGCACTCAAGGGGGGTGTCAAAGCCTGGAAGCGCGCAGGCTATCCTGTGCATCCTCCGCAATAATTCCCGGCCATCGCTCGTCTTCGTGGAATCGTGTATACGCTGCAGTCAACCGCGGGACACCACCGGCAACTGCTGAAAAGACCGTAACGGGAATCGAATGAAAATTCACATGGACGGTCAGCCAGTTCTGCGAAGCACGGTTTCATCGAATACGGAGTAGCCCGCGTCTATATGCACAGTCCCGGGCACCAGCAAAAACGAAGGGGCATGTTATTCCGTTTGCTGTTAAAATTTTGGGTGGATCTCTTTTACTTTGGAGATCCCTCTTTTACATACGCTATACCATAAATTGCGGAGCTTGAGCCTGCGGGTATGCCCGACTATGAACATGATGACGGCGTTACCACCAAACAGAACAAAGTTTAGTATGCCTCGTCTCGTGCCGGGATATAGCGGATTAGCCCCCCGACGCACGACTGCGTCCTGCATCACAACACGTCTCACGCACAATCTAATGTGTTACATTATTGTGCAGTATTTAACTATCTATATATATTCACAATACTCTCATTTGACGTTCGTGACGGTGCCCTGAAATTTCCGGTACAGTATACTGTGATTGGAACTGTTTATCGATATCAGTTTTTACGGCCGTTTTCTTTGAACACGGTATGCGGATTCCATGTGTTCCAGACAGATTTGGAGGCCCTGCCGCCAAATTGACAGGGCCTCCCTTCACTCGAATCCTATTGTAACTCATTCTTGATTGCCTGCGCCAACAATGCACCCGCCTCCTGAACCTTCCAGGTTCCCCTTGGAGGGTCAAGTGCTGCTTTCAACACTACATTGCCATTGGTATCCATGACATGGGTCACGGCAGTGACAATTTCATGGGTCGTTGCAAGGGTCGTAACTTCTCCCACCATCAGATAGTCGAGCTCGGCCACTTGCATAATTCGATCATACTCCTTGTCCTTAACCAGACCGTAATAATATGCATCCTTCTTCTTCAAAAGTTCCGTCAGATCGAATGAATCAACAAATACGAATCCCAGTTCGTTCATCCCTTTTACAGTGCAGTCACTCACGGCTTCACCGATTAACGGGGCACCACACTCAAAAGGAATTACCCCTATTCTGGCACCTTTTTCAATCGAACCCTTGCTGGAAGATGTTGTCACATATCCATCATCGATATATGATTGAATTTTTTCATTAAACGACATGCACCCCATAAGCAGTACTGCAATAACTGCACATATCACAACGCTGTTAGATTGACGACTCATCGAAGCCTCCTCCTGTATCGATATTGTAGTTGGACAGCATATCCCGCGACACACATGTGCACTGCCGACAAACCTCGCGTATAATACACGAAGTCGGGTAACAGACGCAACGGACATTTTCCGGACAATTTAACTTGTGAGATACGATTTCCTCACGCATCGCCGCCTGAAGCCTGAGAGCTAAAAATCATGGATACGTTCGGGGTCAAGATCGGTATATACTTCCTTTACCCCGGAAACCGATTTCACTGCATCAAGAAGTCTGTCTTTCGATTCCAGGGGATTGATGAGTCCGGTCAGGTACACAATCCCAACCTCGGGCACCGTCACATGATAATTACCCGGATTTACGACATTCTTTATTATGGTGGCTTCGACACGCTTCGCCAGGGCCATGCGCTCCATTGCATCCAATGCGGACAGGCTGCAGACATTTATATTTTCAGTCTGCCTGGCAGCCGTTATAACTTCAACGGCACCGTCTATGCCGAGTTTATCTTTATTGATTATAAGATCAAACAATGAAGGGTCATCCCAGTTGATACGAAACGCAAATTGCATGAATCCTTTCCGTTCATGGTCGCTCTTGCGTATGAGATTGCCGGCTGCCTCGGAGCTCACACCCTGTGTGTCTACAAGATAATCTATGCGTGAGGCATCTGTGGCATAGATGCGCAGATGCAATGCACAGTCAAAATCCCGGAGGAGAAACGGGGCACCGTGCCCCAGAATGATCGCATCGTCCTGGCCGGATATTTCGAAAATAACCGCTTCCATGACTTCAAGGTAAGACTCCGGCTTCAGGTGTAAAAGGCGGTTGAACAAGCCGGGCATCCTTTCGTCAAGCCCTCGGAGATCATCCGATGCGACTCCCATTGCAACAGCTTTTTCCTGAAGACCCTGATCGTCATAACATACAAGATTAAGCGTTTGTGCCAGCAGCCTGGCTATAGCCTCTGCGCCGCACCCGATTCCTGCCGTTATGGTAATGAGTGACATGGCCTATTTCTCTCTCCTCGGAAGACCCGCTGTATGTAGCCGCCGACAACGGAATGACTTTTTTCACTGGCATCACACGGCGGCATCATATGGGTTCCGTGTTATATCCTATACTTTCACGTGTACGTGGGGTGAACGATGTGCCCGTCACTTCCAGAATAACCCCGTGGGATCCTGCTCAACTTCATTCAGCAGCGAATCGAAATTGAGGGTTGAATCCAAGTGCATGTAAATATTCCACGCATAATATGCGTCCATGCAATAGAGTGTCCACGTATTCGACGCCGTATTATATCGGAACTGGGCAATCGGCTTGTCAACCAATAGTCTCTTGTCGGTCGGAAGCGGCTTTTCCTCGAAAAGTGTAACCCGGTCTTCCCGGATCCTGAATGCCAACCGCTTAAAATTTCCGGTAAGTTTAAACCTCTGCGTTCGGCATAACTTTTCCATCCTGGTTTCCACCAATTTCTTTGTAAACTCCGGCATGCCCATTGCGTCACCTCAAAAGGATCGTTGTGAGCGTTTTGCGATGTTTACTACCTATTCGAACGATATGCATTCCCTCGAATAGTACCTGTATGTGTAAAAAACCGAACTATGTTTATTTGTACTGACTATTGATTATTTTGATTGGAAACCCTATTCCGGGCTGTCATGACACCACTCGCACCTGTGCTCCCCATCCACTGACCGACTATAAAGACTCCTTGTGATGACAATAATAGATGGGAAGAAATATGTCAATCGGTCTTTTTATTGCATCTTTCGCTGATGTCACTGTGCAGTGAACACAGGTTGTATATAAGGATATTCTCCCGGCTGGACGTCGCGAAACCCACCACCTCTGGTGGGGACCCCGGATAGGTTCTATCGATCCGGCGTAAAAAACAGGTTCTTCCTCTGCAAATGATTCCTTACGGAGACAAGCGTGGAAGAGCCTGCGCATGATTCGGATCGCCGATCACATGTGTGATGTAATTGCAAATACCAAGAGGTGATCTTACCGAAATATCGGACGCGGACATCGCATGGGATTTCCAAAATGACACCGGAGAGATATTACAGGATTTGGCAACCCAAAAAACGATGTACCGAGGGGGGTTATCTGATGCCAGACTATGTCCACATGGGCTTTAAGATTCCCCCCAATATAGTGTCGCCTTTGTTCTTGGGGGGTATGAGGGGAAAAATCGCATTGATGAGACCGAAGGTCGCATCACCCGCGATGCTGCAGCGGGTGCCTGATCGAATCCCCCTGCCGGAGTATATGCGAGAAGGCGTTCAAAGCCGGCACTCGAGCTCGGGCGGTGAGCCGCCGTTTTTCTATGATCGGCATGGACAGTCCAGCCCTCATACACGCCAAGGCTACTGCCGCGTCCGCCGGACCGGTCCCGATTATAGCCGTATCATAGTTGTGCATAATCCATCCGTGACTTGCCGACAGGCACTGCATGGCGCAGTTAATGCGCGCACGTCACCGCCTCGTGTTCTTGTACTTTACTTTTTCTTCATGATATCCCGCAATAATTCCTTGATGTCACCCGCCGGGGTTTTCGAGTCTCCCGGCTTCGGCGACACGCCCTTTTGCAGTACTCCCCCCACATCTCCTGCCTCAGGCAACACCTCCTCGAGCTTCTGGGTCAGGATCCCTTCAAGATCGGGAGCAAATCGCGGTGCCGAAAACGGCCCCCTTATCAGCACGGGTACCATGATTCCGGTCCGTTCTACCACATCTCCCTGCCCTTTTATGGTTCCGACGAATTTCGGTTCCACCCGCATGTCGAGCATCTCTTTCACGAGATCGGCATTTCCGTGTGCGGTTATCCTGACAAAAGGTGATTTCAGCGCGGTCTCCTTTGTCGTCACCACACCATCTGCAATGGTAAACGGTACATTCAATTCAGTGAAGTCCGTTCGTGGTTTTGTTCCTCCCGTCTTGTCAAGACCGAACGCTGCCTTGGCATTGCGAACCATACCCGCGAGGTCTATTCCCTTTATTGCACCATCTACAAAGTCAAGACGTCCCTCTCCATTGAGGGATCTTTTGATTTTTTCCGCTGTCATACCGGACATTGAGACATTTATGTGTGCTTTCACGGCACCTTCAAGGAAATCTTTTTCGAGCACATCCAGTAGAAACGGATTGACCTCTATCGCCTGTGCATTCAGATTTACCGTAGTCTCGGGAACATCGGTCATTACATTCACCGCGCCTTTTGCAGTAACATTCCCTTTATATAAATCCATTGTGGCAGGCTCCAGGGTGAATTGCCCTTTGCGTCCGGTCACCTTTATGTGCACATTGTCGATGTGTGCGTTCTTTAACTTGAGTTTATTTATCCGCAGAGATCCATCCAGCACAAGTTTTCGAAGCGTTTCGTAATTGATCTTTTTTTCTGCCGGCGGAGCTGATCTTTTCTTTTGTGGGGTTCCTTTTTTTTCCGGAGGTGGCAGATAGCGATCAAGATCAATCGCGTCGACCTCTATGTCAAGCGCGACGGTGGGTTTCGTGAATTCCGTAACCGAGGAAGAAAACTTGATTGTCGATGCATCGAGCGTCATCGTACCAGCTGATGTTTCTATTGATTCCAATGTCCCCCGCACGACGGTGGCAGCTTCGAGCGATTCGAGTGCGGCAGGGTCTGTGGTCTTTACCGGAAAAGGTATATTGATATTCGCACAAAGCTTTTTCGGGGAGAACGGGGCTATCGTCACTGTCAATTTGTACACCGGCGCTTTGATTATGTTCTCGACGCTGCCCTTGACCCCGAGTTTGACCTGCTTTGCAATGTGGCCGGAAACATCCAGGGGGATCTCGGTTTCCCCCATTTTCTTCCCGAATGGCCCGACGTTTCCTTCCAGTGAAACGGTTTTTCCGTCCACGAGTGCCGATAGTGCAAACCCTACAGATCGATCCAGCGAAACGTTTTCAAGTTTTACCGTCACATCCGATATTTCCCGGCGCGAGTTTTTAACCTGATCCCGCATAATAACAGTGCCGTGTGTTATTGAGAATTCATCCAGTGACAAGCTCCTGACAGGAAGCGCATCACGTGGTGCTTTTTCTTCGGAGGGTTCTTCAACTTTTCGCTGAGGACGTTCCTTTCGAGGACCAATGTCTTCCCAGTTCGCACGCCCGTCGTTCCGTTTCTCCAGCACAATGCGCACACCGTCCACCACGAAACGATTGATCTCAATATCTTTGAAGAAAAGCGGAAACAGTTTGACACGCACGTCGAACGACTTGATACTCACAAAGTTCTTTTCTTTGAAGCCGGCAGGATTCCCGAGATGTAGATCGGAGAAAGAAACTCCAACCCATGGAAACAATGACAGCTTGAGTTCGCCACCCAGGGTAAAGGATCTCCCGGTAAAAGAGGCAACCCGTTCTTCAATGTGGGGTCTGTATTTCTGAACATCAATGAATCTCGGTACTACAATGAGGGCTATGAGTACTAAAACAAGCAGACCTGCGCAGACAATCACTGCCCATTTTAATAGTCTGGCCATGATCTATCCCTCCTGTAGATAATGACATCTTAGAGATATTGCAGGATGGATTCTTTTCATTTGGTGACGGCGGATCTACGTGCGGAAATCATTGAGAGCGACATGGTGCATCCCTTATCAGCTCCTGTTGAATCTGTATTATTCTATTGGTATGAGTTCGTGGATTATTTTTGTGATATCTTGGCCGCAGTGTAACAAGCACTGGCAGCAACGTCAATTTAAATTTTTGTAATCCTTCAGTCTTTCGCCATCCAGCATCCGTTTTATCGTAGCGGCGTCATACATGATTTTAGCGGATTTCTGCAGGCTTTTTCCGGAAGGTGCACGGAACGGGGGCATGCCTTTCGTTGTGCCTGGTGCCGGTAAAGCCGAGCACCCTCCTGTCCTGTCCCCTTAACGGCAACAGCATTACGGAATTCCTTACGTATCATGGGGGATGCGAACGACACTTCCGTGGCCAGCCGCCTTACCGCATCGAGAGAACTGATGGTGCCTCCCGGCCCGGAGATCAACATGCGACACACAAGTTTTAAATTCGGCCGGATAATCGGCAACCAGTGTCGATGTTACGACCCCGCAATCCGATTTTGCCAGTCCTGTTCCTGTTCATACTGTCACTCCGACGATCGATGGCGAAATCCGCGTCGACCGTGCCGGCAGCGTCTCTAATGAGCGGAGAGCATCACGGTCTCCCCCTCGATCTCCAGGATTGTCTTTGAATAAGTCAGTTTTCTTATTATTTTCCCATCCTGAAAGTGGATCACATCCACACCCCGACGTATCTCCCGTTTGCCTTCGTACCCTACTTCACTTGAGGGCCACTCGAGCGCCCAGCGATAGAGAACTTTTTGTTCACATTCATCAATAAAGGTTTCTTCCTCCGTGAATTGAAATCCTCCATGATGTGCAAACCAGGGTGTCCAGGCTTTCCGAAGCGCCTCCCTGCCCCGTGCCTGTCTGCCGTTCCAGTTTTCGAACAGTATTTCCTCATGGAAGAGTTCCATGATTTTTTCGAGATTGTGAGCGTTCCATGCCAGATACCATTGGCGAAGTTCATTCCTGATTTGATCTTGTGTCAGTTTCATCTTTGTATCCCCCCTTGTTGTATTTTCGCATACGCACTGAATAGACCCTGCATTCATCCGAGTTGAAACCGAGTTTGTGCACTATAGTTCTAAGATATGCATTTCGCTGTCAACCGATTTTATCACCATACGTGATGACCGTCATAAATTCCGCAGAGGCGCCTTTCAGATTGCGTGCCATAACCCTTCACCTTCAAGGCGCGTACATCCACTGTAAGGTGTCGTAGGGTATTATTGTCTGTTCATTGGAGGTACAGGGTACTCTGAGATTCGTCTGCCACAAATCGAAAGATTGCTCCTGGCCCGGACGGAACGCACCGGGATATGCCTCCTTTCTTTTCACTGACAATTCCCCGACCGGAACGTCATTCACAGTCTTAGCTACTCTCCGGCAGTCCTAAATGACGGCACGGTTTTATGTCTAGTATGGGCGTACCATCAATCATATCCAGACCCTTGACGGCAACGACGGAATCGTGAATGTCAGTTACCTCGACAATGGACATTCCTATCGGGTTGGGTCGAATGGGGGAACAGATATCGAACACACCGCGTTTTTCTCTCGATGTATCTCCACGCGGGTACTGGATAAGATCGTAAGCGGCAAATTTTCTGCTTTTGTGAAAAAAGAAGATAACGATAATACGCTCACCTCGCTTAATACCGCGCAGACCTTTACGATATTTTTCATCGATAATGAGTGTCCCTTCCGTGTCCGAACAGGACCAGTGCCGCGGTATTTCTTTTGCGTCAGTCCGTACCACACCAATCGGCGACATCATAATCTGCATTTTGAACCGTCCTCTCGTATGCTATGGTAGCATATTTATTACCATGGCACATATCTGACAGGGCATGATGCAGTAACAGAAGCGGTGAGGACCTGTGTCCCGTTATGAGGACAGTCGTGTTATCTTCTGCCATGCGCTGCGGCATCGGCGAGTTGACCCGATTTTTTCCTGGCGTCGGAGTCCAGATGACATCTCTTGTATTTCTTTCCGCTTCCGCACCAACAGGGATCGTTTCTTCCAAGTTTGATTTCGCCGGGGTGCTTTTTTGAAGAGAAGAGCCTCTGAAATATATTCATATGCAGGTTCCTTTCCCATATTCACTCGAATACGGCAGTCTAACTTCGAGGGCACAAAGGGCGGAACCTACAATCTCCGAACGAAGATGTCAAGCTATTTTCTCACGTAGACGGTGACGCATCGGAGTGTCGGCGGTAAAGTAAAATAGAGGCCACACCACATAATGCGGCACACACGTCAGGTCAAAACGAACGCGATGTTGCAGGAATAAAATCAGCCTGACGTTATGAGTGACAACCTGCGATGGTCGCCATGACACATTTGGGAAATATACATATCCCGCTCGCTTTCGATGTTCGGCACTGTTTTCACTAACTGCTCCAGAGTTGTCTGCCTTTGTTTTAATTTCCTGATGCCGTCCATATAAAAGGTCTTCAGACCATTCGAAAAAGCATTGTGCCTTACCTCGGAAGCATCACTGATATCCCTGTTTTTGGCAAGCTCTTCGTCAGTGATGATCCACAGCTCATTGACTACCGTCCGGCCCTTGTACCCCTCATAATTGCATACGCGGCAGCCTTTTCCCCTGATGAACGGAAACTCCACTTTCAGTGTGCCGAAATATCTCTTGATGATTTCCTTATCCGGCTCATATTCCACCATGCAATGCGGACATATTTTGCGTACCAGACGCTGACCCATGATGCCTGAGGTATACGACAGAAACGTCAACGGATCTACATCCAGTTCCCTGAGTCGACCAATGCTCCTCGTGGTATCAATGGTGTGCAGGGTACTCAGGAGCAAATGTCCTGTCTGTACCGCTCTGATAGCCGTCCGTGCAGTTTCGCTGTCACGTATTTCACCCACCATGATTATGTCGGGATCCTGCCGTAAAAACGATTTTAGCAATGTGGGATAATCAATGTGTCGGGCTTTGTTGATCTCCGTTTGGACGACCAGATCCTTATAGACATACTCGATGGGATCTTCTATTGATAATATCTTTTTCCGGGGATCCAAGAGCGCGTTAAGGGACGCGTACAATGTGGTTGTTTTACCTGACCCTGTCGGGCCTGTTACCAGTACCATGCCTTCCGGTTTCTTGATCAATGTGACAAATGCATCATAAATATCGCTTGAAAATCCCAGTTCCAGCAACGATACACGCGCTTTATCCTGATCCAGAAGCCGCAGTGTAAGAGACTCTCCATAATTCGAGTTCACAGATGAAACCCTGAAGTCGATGGCTTTTCTGCGGTTGGCAAAACCGTATTGAACCCGAAAGCTGCCATCCTGGGGAACGACCTTCTCATCCAGTTTCATCGATTCGGTCAGTACTTTGATCCTCGATATGATCGACGTATATTCCTTATTAAAATCATCGGGCACTCTGAGGGGACGCAACTCTCCATCGACCCTGAGCTTGACCACCCCCCCGAATTGCCGTGCCTCGATATGTATATCGCTGGCATTGCTTTCGATGGCCCGTTCCAGAATCAAATCCAGTATCTGGATCGCTCTTTTTGTTTGTATGTCTTCCGTGTATACGGACGCACGTCTCGGAATATCCAATGATGCAGCGTTGACGACAAGTTTCTTGCCGTTTCCGTTATAATCATCAACCGGATACAGCTCTTTCAGACAGTCTTCAAGTTCACTGGGATCTGCCAGATAAAATTCCATTTTCTTTTGCCCGGACACATAACTCTGCAGCTCATCTATGAACATTCTGCACGGTTCTGAAATGGCAACCTTAATCGTCGTGAGTGAATCTTCAAGCACGATTATCTTGTTGGTCAGGGTAAATCGCTGGCCGAGCACTTTCTGAAGTGTAAGAGAAACATCGTAATCTTCGAGAGATACAATCGGCATGTTAAAGTGCGTTGCGAGGGTTTCAAGGTAACATTTTTTCGTGATATACCCCATATTCAGCAGTGTTTTTGCCAGCGGCTCATGCGTGATGTTCTGCCGGTCCAGGGCTTCTTCCAACTGACGGGACGTAATGGTGCCGCAATCAAGCAGAATTTGGCCGACGGGCCTACGTTTATGGTACAGGTCGAGGGTGTCATTTATCTTGGAAGAAGAGATTCCCAATTCTATCAAGATCTGCCCTAAATATTTTTCTTTTTGTTTTTTTTGCAGCTCGAGTGCTACCTTGAGCTGTTCCTTTGAAATAGCGCCTCTTTCAACCAATATTTGACCCAGATGTTTCGCCGACATTATTCACTCCAAGAGATATTCCGACACAGATTTGCGTGACTTCACAGCAGAAGACCAACCCCATAAAATAGACACATAATCCAGTATAGCCAGAGGCACATATATACCGAGAATCATCGAACAAGTCCAGAAGAACCTCGAGCAACCGTCTTAACGGATTATGGCACACATATGCTACCTCATACCAACATCGTACAATCGGGAGAAGGCCAGGTGCTGTTACCACGTGTCTCATCGGAAAATCGATTTTTATTCCGCCCCTCACATGTGGGAGCATAATTTCAGTGGTAATTAACTTTCGTCATTTTTTTGAAAATTCTTAAATGGCGCTTGAGGTATTGACACTTCTTCATTTGCACAGGTCACGCATATGCCACGGGGCAGTGTCTCTGCCGCAGATACGGCACGCCACGATTCGCACCACTTCGCCACCCGTCATAAAGTATTCTACCGGTACAGCCACAATGCCTTTTCTAGCCGAGCACTCCCGTATCAGGTTCAGAGTCCCTTTTTTTTAAATTCCGTCATGACCTCAGAGTTACGCCCCGGGCATAAAATGCACTACCGACCACCGCGATTCGCACCGGTCCTTTTCTCACCACATGCGTGAGCGAATCAGTCTCACAAAGAAGTTAGAATGTCACAACATGGCACGACGTCAAATATCAGATGGCATCACACACCTGGGATACCATTTCTCTTGTACATTAAATCAACGAATGCTAATATAAATATTTATTCTTGGCAGTGTTAACTAAACCTTATTCTTATCAAAACCGAAGCAAGGGGAGTCATACTATGAGTGCTCTCAGAGACCGCATCTTTGCGGTAATAGGGAAACGTCATCTGGCAAGTTTCGCCACAATTACGGAAGACGGAAGGCCTTGGGTACGATATGTCATGCCCATTGCCTCAGCCGACCTGACCATTCGGTTCTCTACATTTGCCGGCTCTCGAAAAGTCACACAAATCAACAAAAATCCCGAAGTGCATTTGACCTGCGGCGTCAGCGACCCCGACACAGATACTATATATCTCCAGATTCAAGGAAATGCTGAATTCGTCACAACGGAAGAAGAACGCTCGGCGTACTGGCACGATTTTTTGAAATCTTATTTCTCCGGTCCTGATGACCCGCACTACGGAATTATCCGCATTACCCCCTACCGAATCGAAGTGTACGATATGAAGAGCAGGAACCCGGAAGTGTGGGAAGCCGCAACACCTATATGATTGGTGATGTCCTATTCGGAAACGACGGGAACCCTTTTCACCGGTTCGTACCGCGTATACATGCCATACACACCACAACGCTACCGCCGCACCCTGTTCGTTTCTCGATAGTGTAAAAGCGCGCTGTCTTTACTCCAACGATATTCTCAAAACCCTGCTTGACCCCCACATCTCTTTTGCATATAGTACCGACTTTAAAAATTATCAGTGAGGTTTCAATGAAAGTTTCCCAACCAAACGTCCATGTTGATCAATTACTGCGACAGACACGGGTACACCACGTCCAGCTCAGTATGATGGCCGATCAGAAAGCCGGCCTGCTTCTCACCGTATGTGCCATAATCATCCCGCTCACAGCCCGTTTTCTGCAAAACGATGAGTTTTATTACACGGCAATTTCCCTGATATGTTTCTGCATACTGACCATGTTTCTGGCAATCTACACGGCCATGCCGAGCATTGGCCGCACGCACAAGATCGATACCTCAAGCCCTTCGTTTAACTGTCTGTTTTTTGCAGACTTTGCCGACCTCGATTACGATGAGTACACCGGGATCATAGAACAGGTGATAAACGATCCGACCGAGGTATACGAACGCCAGTTTCGTGAGGTATATCTTCTCGGGAAATACCTTGCCCGTCATAAGTATCGTTTTCTCAGGTACGCATATATCTCATTCATTTCGGGCATTCTGGTCTCGTGCATCGTCTTCACGCTCACCCGGTTTTAGCAGCATGACGAGACGCCCGAACTTTTTCCCGGTACCAGCTGTTGCGGGACGGCACATATTAAAAAAGCGGGCCCGAAAGCCCGCTGTGTAAAGTGGTTTTAGGATAGTCAACTCAACAACATCACCGTTTCATCTGACCATGTTGTAAGTTCCTTAACAGTAATCTCTACAACAACATCACTGTCTCGTTTGACTACGATCGCAGTATATGACAATTGATTACCGAATGCAAGTTAAAACGACTCTTTCATCGCATTAGACTCGAATACCTCAATCGTAGTTAGCTATATAATCGGCATTCGATGCACGAAACTTTAATTCCCCGGGAGCGGATGATCCTCCGTTTTTTCGCTGGGAACCCTCCTGCATGTGTTGCACCTGCCTGCATACCCCAATGACGGTGGATGCATTGAAACGCAAAAGGGAAACGGTGCGGAAAATCCTCCTGCATCACAAGGGCGAAAAGGCCTGTGCGAGTGATACGGCAATGATTGTAGCTATGGAACCTCAACAAATTCTTACTCGCACTGGTTTTTTATGGTATGATATCTTTATTGTTTTTCAGATTCAATCTCAGGGGCGCATACCGTGTATGAATTTAGAATAGTAGTACCGTTGCGACAACGGACAGCATGCATCTTTCGTGATTGAAATTGTTTTCAGAATTGCAGGACACGGTTATCAATTTCACGTGAATGGCACTCATTTCTCCTTACACTCAAGGGTACCTATCCACTATTCACAAGATGGCGTGCCAACTACCCCATTCTGTGTGCCTGCAGATGTACTGACCCCATTTACCATATATGCCATAGAGACATTGTGTCTCGACGCATTATAGATCCTCAAGGAGTACTGAATGTTTAAAATAGCGGTTATACCCGGCGATGGAATCGGGAAAGAAGTCATTGAAGAAGGCATTCGCGTTCTCGACACCGCCGCCACGCGATTTGGGTTTTCGTTCGAATGGGAACAATTCCCGTGGGGATGCAATTACTATGTCGTACACGGCGAAATGATGCCCCAGGATGGTCTGGAGCGTCTGCGACATTTTGATGCCATTTACCTGGGTGCTGTGGGAACACCCGGCGTTCCCGACCATGTGTCGCTGTGGGGGCTCCTCATACCGATCAGGCGTGAATTCCGGCAATACGTGAATCTGCGTCCCGTCAGATTGCTCAGGGGCATCACCGGCCCCCTTCGCAACAGGACTCGCGATGATATTGATTTCTTTGTCGTGAGAGAAAATAATGAGGGCGAGTATTCAAATATCGGCGGGCGAATTTATACGGGCACCGATCAGGAATTTGCGATTCAGGAATCCGTATTCACCCGAAGAGGGGTCGAACGGGTACAGCGTTTCGCCTTTGAACTTGCCCGAAAGCGCCCGCGCAAACGTCTTTCCTCCGCCACAAAATCTAACGGCATTGTCTTCACTATGCCTTACTGGGATGAAATCTATGAAGAGCTGTCCACGTCCTATCCAGATGTCAATGCGGACCAATTTCATATCGACGCGTTATGTGCGAGACTCGTGCTTGATCCCGGACACTTTGATGTAATCGTGGCCAGCAATCTCTTCGGAGACATTCTGTCCGATCTGGGGCCGGCGATTGCGGGCAGCCTCGGCATCGCCGCTTCCGGAAATTTGAACCCCGAACGGGATTTTCCTTCCATGTTCGAACCGGTGCACGGGTCTGCCCCCGATATTGCAGGCAAGGGAATTGCAAACCCCATCGGAGCCATCTGGTCCGGGGCCTTGATGCTTGAACACCTCGGCCAGTCCGAAGCGGCGCATGTGGTTGAGGCGGCCATCGAAACAGCAATCGGTGACCGTCAGGTTGCCACCCCTGACCTGGGCGGCACGGCAACAACAGAAGAACTCGGAAAGGAAATTGCCCATATCGTAGCCGGCACATAGTGCAGCAAGGTATGATGTCAATGAAAATCAGACACGTCGAAGCCATACCGATCAGGCATGAGCTGAAGGAACCGTTTGGAAATGCACAGGGCTGGACCACGGCCCGGCAATACCTCATCGTCAAGATCACGGCCGACGACGGCACCGTCGGGTACGGCGAATGCTGGGGTCCTATCGCCGGTAATCATCAGATCGTACATGAGGTTATCGCGCCCCTGCTTGTGGGCGAAGACCCGCTCGATACTGCCGTACTGTGGGAACGTATTCATTTCAAATTGCGTTGGGCATACCATTCGTTCGCCCCGTATTCTGCGCTTAGCGGCACCGATATCGCCCTGTGGGATCTAAAGGGGAAACTCCTTGAAACGCCGGTGTGCACGCTCCTTGGCGGTGTATTCCGGGACAAGGTGCTTGCATACGCCACGGGACACTATTTTAGAAAAGTAAACACCGTCGGACAACAGATCTCCATCATCCGGGAGGAGGCCGAAACCAACCTTGCCAAGGGGTTCAGTATGCTGAAGCTGAAAATAGGGCTCGCATTACTCGGTTGGGGGTTCAAGGAAGACATCATGCTTGTGGAGGCATTCAGAAAAACGGTGGGTGACAGTGTCGATTTCATGGTGGATGCAAACTGTGCCTACGCCATGCCGGAAGCCGTCGAGGTCGGACGAGCCTGTGAACGGCTCGGTGTCTATTGGTTTGAGGAACCGGTGCCGCCCCATGACTATGACGGGTACACCTGCCTCACCGCGAAACTCGATGTGCCTATCGCCGGAGGTGAAGGCTGGGCACTTCTCAGTGAATTCAATGAAATCTTCAGACGGCGCGCCGTCGGATATGCCCAGCCTGATGTCTGCTCGGCTGGCGGCATTACGGAGGTTCAGCGGATTTCGGCACTTGCACAGGCGGTTAATATTGATTGCATCCCCCATGCCTGGGGCACACCAATCGCTATTGCCGCGTCACTGCATATGCTGGCGAACACACCCGGAAAGGCACTGCTGGAGTTCGACCAGTCCGACAACCCAATACGCGACCACCTCATAGAAGAGCCGTTCCACCTCGACGGATCGCACGTCCGCGTACCGAAGGGTCCCGGTCTCGGTATTACCATCGACGAGAAGATGATGGAAAAATTCAGGATTGATCGATGACGCGCGCAGCCATCACATGTGGACACCCTCATCCTCCGTCAACGATAAACCATTCCGCCATAGGAAAGAAAGGAGGTGTGGAAGACATCTGCCGGTTTTAAATACCTCGGTTTCAGAGCATTGTTTATCATACATTGAAAGGAGAGGTTTTATGAAAGGATCAAGGATTTTTATTTTCCTGATGGTGGCAATTGCCATGGTACTGTGTACGACCGCGGCAGTCGCAAAGTATCCCGACAAACCTGTCACATACGTGATCTGCTTCAATCCCGGCGGTGAATCCGATATTACGGCACGAATCCAGCAGAAACCGCTCGAGAAGGCACTGGGCGTCCCTGTCGTCATCGTATACAAGAAAGGCGGGGGCGGTGCCGTGGGTTGGTCGGAACTGATGCGCACAAAACCTGACGGTTACACTATTTACGGAACAAACCTGCCGCATACAATCGTCCAGCCCATGACCCGGGGCAACGCGGGGTACGAAACAGCAAAGATCAATAATATCTATTTCTTCGAGTTCACGCCGAACATCCTTGCCGTTAAGGCCGACAGCGACATTAAGACCCTCGATGATTTTATAACCTTCGCCAAAAAGAACCCCGGTCTCAGCGTCGGTGGCAGCGGCCAACCCTCTGCAAACAGCCTCGGAACCGAGGCATTCGCGAAGGTTGCCGACCTCAAGCTGACCTATATTTCCTTTACCGGCTCTGGGGCGGCGGTACCGGCGCTCCTGGGAGGTCATGTCAAGGCGCTCATGACATACACTTCCATGGCTGCCCGGTATCCGGACAAAATCAGGGCAATCGCCATCGCCGCTGACAAGAGAGCCAAGGCGCTGCCCGATGTGCCGACATTCAAGGAACTGGGGTTCGATTATATAGAAGGGGCATATCGCGGCGCGGCAGTGCCTCCGGGAACCCCTGCTGATATTAAAAAGGTACTCGAAACGGCATTTGCACAGATCAACAAGGATCCCGAAGTCGTCAACAAAATGGAAGACCTCGGATTCATTATGGAAGACTATGGCGAAGATGCATCAAAGGAACTGGTGACACGACTTTCGGATTATTACCGGAAACTTCTCGAAGATCTCGGGTTACTCAAAAAATAACGGAAACAGAGGAGACACAGCGTGATTGAGGCCATCTTAGCATCTTTCGGTCACATCTTTACTCCCAAAGTACTTCTTATGATTATTGCGGGCCTGTTCGGTGGCCTCATATCAGGGGCATTACCCGGCTTAACCGCCACCATGGCGGTCGCCCTTCTCGTCCCGTTTACCTTTACCATGAACCCCACCGAGGGGTTGATCGTACTCGGTGCAATATACATGGCGTGTATTTACGGGGGGGCCTTTTCGGCCATCCTCGTAAATACGCCCGGGACACCGTCATCGATCGGCACCACCTTCGACGGGTATCCCATGGCCAAGAAAGGCGAAGGGGAACGGGCGATCCTCATTGCCACCTTTTCATCCGCCTATGGCGGTATCATTGGTGTTTTCTTTCTTCTGTTTCTCTCGCCCCCCCTGGCAAGTGTTGCCCTTAAATTCGGCCCACCGGAATACTTCTGGATGGCGGTGTTCGGCATCACCATCATTTCGTCCCTGGCGTCGAAAAACATCCTCAAGGGGTTCATCGGCGGTGCCATCGGGCTCTTGATCAGTACCATCGGGATTGCACCCATCGGTGGAGACGTCAGGTTCACCGGTGGATTCCCGCAGTTGCAGGGGGGAATTGAACTGATTGTGGCACTCATTGGTTTTTTCTGTATTCCCGAAGCTCTCACGATGATCAGCAACCGAACGAAAAAGTTCCATCTGACCGAGACAAAACACCGGCACGGCATTCTCTTCAAGACCTTCAAAGACGTAATGAAACGTCAGGGGAATCTCATTCGTTCCTCCATCCTGGGAACTGTGATCGGCATTCTTCCCGGTGCCGGCGGAAGTGTGGCAAACCTCGTAGCCTACAATGAAGCAATCAGGGCATCCAAGACGCCGGACGACTTCGGCACCGGCATTCCCGACGGTATTGTCGCAACGGAAGCATCCAATAATGCGGTTGTCGGCGGCGGTATGATCCCGCTGGTCACCCTCGGCATCCCCGGTGCGCCACCGGATGCCGTGCTCTATGGGGTGCTTCTGCTTCACGGCCTGAGGCCCGGTCCTGAATTGTTTACAACCCATTCACATGTTGTCTACACGTTCATCATGTCGCTGTTTGTTGCCACGGTACTGATGATTCCGGTCGGGATTACGGCGGGACGGCTTCTCCACCGAACCGTGGTGCGTCTTCCCATTCGTTTTCTCGCACCCATTATTTTTTTCCTGACCATTATCGGATCCTACTCCATCAGGAATAACGTAATGGATGTATTCATCATGCTGACCCTTGGTATCATTGGTTTCATACTCAAACGCCTAGATTTTCATCCCGGCCCGATCACACTCGGGCTCATCCTGGGTCCAATCGGTGAGATGGGATTTGTCCAGGCCCTTCTGATGGGCCAGATGCTGCCCAACAAATGGATGATCTTTTTCAATCGGCCCCTCTCTTGGGTATTGATCATCATGTCGCTGCTCTCGTTATGCTGGCCGTTTTTCATCAAGAAAATGTCTGCACGCTGGAAAATAAAGGAGATGACCGTCGATGAAAGCTGATCGTATTGCGTCCGTCATTTTCATACTGGCGGGAATCGTTTTCTGGACCGACGCGGAGGGATTACAGTACAACTGCATGATATTCCCACGCCTGCTGGCACTGTTCCTCATCCTGCTGTCGTGCGGCCTGCTGGTCGAAACCTTTCTCATGAAAACTTTAACTCACGAAGCTTTTGTGCCCCCCGATGTCCGTTACATCCTCGTTTCGAGTGCCGTGGTGATCATCTGGGTGTACTTCTTAAACCTGACCGGCTTTATCGTATCAAGCATTGCCTGTCTGACGCTGCTGACACTTATTCTCGATCTCAAGAGACCAACCCTCACCGGCATAGTCTCGACGGTGGCCGTCTATGCCCTTATGGTGTTCTCATTCTGGCTGATTTTCCACAAATTTCTGCTCGTGCCACTTCCCACGGGCTACCTGATATGAGGGGGATACATACGCGACAAGCAAGGCAGTCCACACCATGATGATGAAAAAACACATGGATCACGGCACATTCCTTTGCGTCCTGCTCCGACAACTGGACCTGGAGATATTTGCGGTTGCGGATCTTAAAAATATTACAACACCGCCGGATGATAACGGTAAACCTTTTCCACGTGCCATCTCATTCGCAGTCGTGATGAATCCGTTAATCATGACGGGCATTCGAGATGGTCCTACCAGAAAGTATGCCGATGAATATAATCGCGTCAACGATCTGATCGACCGAATCACCGTATCAATCGAAACTTTCATTCGCGACAGTGGATTCAGTGCTCGTGGAATTCCGGCTTCGGCACGGACAGATCCCGTCGGCATCAAAGGCGATTTTCCTCACAAAACGGCTGCGACCCGTGCCGGACTGGGCTGGATCGGTCGCAACTGCCTCCTCATTACGAAACGCCATGGCCCTTGGCTCAGGCTCGGCACCGTGCTGACCGATCTGCCACTGTCATGCAACACTCCCCTGACTCGCCACTATTGCGGGACGTGCACCAGATGTGTCGACGTCTGCCCGGCAGACGCGCTCACCGGGGCCTCTTGGCACCCCGGCATGCCGCGCAAAGAACTGATTGACGTGGTGAAATGTGATCGATGGAAAAAAGAGAATTACTTCGAATTCAATGAAGGTCACAATTGCGGCATCTGCGCCGCCGTGTGTCCCTTCGGCAGATAAGGCATATCGATTTTCAGTCGTTCTCACCCCCAGAATATTCCTGTGGGATCGTCGTCGACCTCCTCAAGCAATGCCTCAAAATTATGGGTTGGTTCTGCCTCATAGTATTCATGCCAACGGGAATTGCGATCGGCGCAAAACAGTTTCCACACATTATTCTTGTCATCATACCTGAATTGGGCAATCGATATGTCAACCCAGGTATTGGGATCATGCAATGTCGGCCGTACCTCGAACAGTGTCACATTGTTGCCTCTGATCTTAAAATCTACGCGTACCTTGTGCCGTAAATGTCCGGGTACTTTTTCACGGCAATATTTATTCATCTTTATTTCAACCATTTTTCGTGTAAATTCAGAAAGTGCCATCTCTTGATTGTTCTCCATGCTGTATGACTATGTATTGCAAAGTACTGTATCATATACCACAGTAAATGTTTCAACATTTTTTCGAATCAGCCACCGAGCAGGCGTGTTTGGCGCTCATATGCACTGCCTATACGTCTTTTTCAGACACCCGCGTTGCCGGCAATTGATACAGTGCCACCATACCGACTGTTTAAAAAATATCAGTGCCAAAGCTCTCCAAATCACCGGTCGTGACTGCCACCTGAACGTGTGCGGCAGCAACGACACAAGAGAATCTATCCCGCCATGTCGGGATAGATTGGATTTTCAATAGACTCTTTATCCTTGACATATTTATATTAAAACCATATAGTGCACCTATATTGAGTTATGGTTTTGGTTGGCACCCCAGAGCCTCTGTATGGCTTCTGGGGTTTTTTTAGGCCATAGCGCCCACCCTGCCAGACACTACACATGAAAATCTCACGTGCCAGAGTTGCCCGTAATCTGATGATCACGGTCTGGCTCCGGTCAATAAATATGACAGAAGGACAGTTAATGAATTTCAAATCTTTCAATTTACACCCGCGTATCGAATCCGGAATCACCGGTCTCGGCTACACCACACCCACACCAATACAGAGTCAATGCATTCCCCCCATTCTTCGGGGACAGGATACCATAGGACTTGCCCAGACGGGCACGGGCAAAACAGCCGCGTTTGTCGTTCCGATCCTGCAGAATCTTATGGATTGCCAGCGGAAGCGAATTTACGCGCTCATCGTCGTTCCGACCCGTGAACTTGCAGAGCAGATTCACCAGTCGGTCATGGAGCTCGGCCGCCACACGAAAAGAAAGAGTATCACCATTTACGGCGGTATGAAACAGGTCATTCAGACCAGAAAGCTCAATGCCGGTGCCGAAATTGTCGTTGCCTGCCCCGGCCGTCTTATCGATCTTATGAACCAGAATCTCATTGACCTTTCATTTCTGAAAGTTCTTGTACTGGACGAGGCGGACCGCATGTTCGACATGGGTTTTCTGCCCGACATCCGGAAAATCATGAAGCAATTACCACCCGATCGTCAGACACTGCTGTTTTCTGCAACCATGCCGGATGACATCCGGGAACTGGCACAGGATATCCTGCGTGATCCGGAAACCGTTCAAATCGGGCATTCCGCCCCTGTCGCCACTGTCTCGCATGCCCTTTACCCTGTCGAGCCGCACCTTAAAACAACTCTTTTGTTGAAACTCCTTGACCGTACGGACATTGAATCGGTACTGGTGTTCACCCGTACCCGTATTCGCGCGACGCGTCTCGCAAAACAGATGAAAAAAGCCGGATTCTCGGCAGCATCTCTACAGGGCGACATGTCGCAGAACAAGCGGCAGGCAGCGCTCAGCGGATTCAGAGGCGGAACGTATCAAATTCTTGTGGCCACCGATATCGCCGCCCGTGGCATCGATATTGCGAACATCTCCCATGTAATTAATTATGACATGCCCGACACTGTCGACGCATACACCCACCGCATTGGCCGCACTGGCCGTGCCGCAAAGACCGGCACTGCCTACACCTTTGTGACGCGTGAAGACCGTGCAATTGTCTGGGACATCGAGAAGGTTCTCGGTGACAGTATCGAACGGAGAACCCTTGAAGACTTTGATTACAATGTGGCGCCGCCGGCTGGCAAGAGTAGCTTAAATCTCCGACAATCGAGAAGCCGTCACAATACGCTCAAGTCCTTTGATTTTTCACAGACTCAGCCAGCATTTGCATCCTCATCAGTGCCAGCGGCATCGGGTAACCACCGCAACGGGACTCGATCGCATGCAGGGGGAACCAAGTTTTCTGGGTCACGTCACTTTAAATCGCGAAAATCCCGCAGCATGCGCTGATCTCGGGTAAAGTAATGGAATACTGGATTATGAGGGTGCACCGCGTTTCCCGTTTCTTGCGGCATACACCGGCACACTGCGTGTTCGATGAAGGCATGATTAATTCCTTCATCGACACCAATCCGACAGACACTATCCCCTATCAACCACTCCCGATCCCCCTCACGGAGATTCACCCATTCACTGCATGCTGCACATTCTTTCATCTCGGATCGGTACATCGACACTTGAGGCGCGTTCCCACATGATTACCCATTGACTAAGCAGCACAACTCACCTATACTTTTTCAGCTTAAATGCATTTTTATAATTATATAAGAACGGCAGAGATTTTTGAT
>Ga0272442_10001562_pt1 | contig 34450 bp, 23 predicted proteins | sample SSMForm2O_FD_200262 | JGI IMG/M metagenome (GOLD analysis project Ga0272442, IMG submission 200262) | Marine sediment archaeal communities from Little Sippewissett salt marsh, Falmouth, MA, United States - SSM-Form-2O | ecosystem: Environmental > Aquatic > Marine > Wetlands > Sediment ... | reverse complement strand
TCAATAAGAAACTGGATACTCCTGTTCATCAAGCAACTATGGCATCCAATCCTGTCACACCCTCACAAAAATCCGGTGCACGTACAAGATTGCCATCAGGCCTGTCCAGAGAACCACATAGAGTATCGCGAATACGAGTGAACCTAACATGTCTCCAAAAACCGGGGCACATATGGACTGATAGATCAGGGATGTGAGAGATGTGCCGCCGATCCGGACCATGTGCATGACCCTTCCACCCAAAGCGGATAAAAAGTACACCAGAATCGCGTTGCTGCCCAGTACCTGGAACGACTTGGACCAGCGTGTCCAGCCCTTCACATCCACCAGCCACATGCAAATCCCCAGCACCCCCAATGCGAATCCAGAGGTGAGAAATACATATGACGGTGTCCACAGATTTTTATTGATGGGAACAATCAAGCTCAGCAGATAGCCTAAAAGAACGCCTGCCGTGCCTGCCACAAAAAACATCATCAGTTTTTGCATCCGGTTCTGATGCTGCAGCCTCAGCCACCAGGCGCAAATCAGGCCCGAGATGGTGGTCGAAAGAGCAGGCAGCGTGCTCATCAGCCCTTCCGGATCCCAGACTTTTGAATAACGCCAAAGGTGAGATCCGAAGACCCACCGGTCCACATAGGCGGCCAGATTCCCCGCTTTGGAATCCCACAGGCCCGCACCATATCCGGGAACCGGCACAAAACGCATCAGGCCCCAGTACAGCACCATAAATCCTAAGCCCAGCCATAACATGAATCTGGGTGAAAAATAGAGCCGGTCTCCTTCGGTCCGGACGTTGGCCAGGTAGATTAAGGAAATGACAAGATAACAGCCGGCAATTCGTTGCAGCACCCCCGGAATCCGCAATACACTGAAATTATAATCCGGGAATCCGTTTAAAATCAGTCCGAATAAAAACAGGAGTATTGTGCGGCGAAAAATCCGGGGCAGTAAAGACACCTTCGGTTTTCCGGACTTTAAATATTTATCCAGAGATAGCTTGATGGATGCTCCCATAATGAACAGAAAAAACGGGAACAGCAGATCTGTGGGCGTCCAGCCGTGCCACACGGTATGACGCAGGGGGGCGTATACATGCTGCCAGCTTCCGGGATGATTGACGAGAATCATGGCCGCAATGGTCAATCCACGAAATACATCCAGCGAAACCAGCCGTTCGGAATTTGTTTTCATAGGTCCCTTTTGTTTTTTTTACTTCTCCGGCACACTTTCGACCAATTTCTCAATCGCTGATACAATCATCAACTCGGTCTGACCATGCGGATCCTTCATTTTTTTCAATGTTTTCAGATACCTTTTTTTCCATCTCCTCTTTACAGGCTCACTTTTCTGAATTTTTTCAAGCGCTTCCAGGCCGATTTGGGCACATTGATAAAGATGCTCTGCATGCGGTTTGATTTCATAAAGCGCCGGTATCTTTCCGATCAGAGACATCAGCTCATGATGATTCTGTTTCCACAGAACCATCTGTGCTTCGATCAGCCGAGCGGTATTAGATTCCAGGTGAACATTTAAATATGATTCCATCTGCCATCGAAACTTGCGGGCCACAGCCGCATCTGGCCGTGCAATATCCACAACCAGCGTCATGGGTGAATAAACAGTATAATCCCGAAGTTCGCCCCGTTGATACCCTTTTACCGGTTCAAGCACATTAATGAGAATTTCCAAAGGGTGGATTTCACAATTTTGAACCAAACGCCGAAGCATCATTCCCACATTTTTCTCATGGGTTAATCCCAGTCCTTCCAACTGTAAATTGATTACTTCCAGCCGTTTGTACATATTATTTACATTTTTCACGGATTCAGGGGACCATAACCTCTCGGCGATTGCTGCCGTTCTGGGCCAGATCCGTGAATCAATAGTCTCGGGAGTCACAAATTCTGCCCACATCGTCGCTTCGCCTCCCAGAATAAATTTTTTTTGTTTTTCTGTCAGCCCAATATCTGCAGGCAATGGATCATTACGATAATGCACATCGGTCGGTTTGATAAGATCAATATAGTATCCATTTGAGAGAATCGTGTAAATACCCTGTCTGGCACATTGAATCATCGCCTCTTTTCCTCGCCAGGATTGTATTAAAACAGATTTTGGTATCTCCGGATGCAGAATTTCGTCCCATCCCATCATCTTCTTACCGTAATATCTGAGAATTTGACCGATCCGCTGATTAAAATAAGCCTGCAGTTCGTGAAAATCATGGATATCATTGGCTTCCATAAAACGGCGAATTTCACGATTTTTTTTCCACTGGGTATGTCTGGCTTCATCTCCTCCGATATGCATGTATTCATCCGGAAAAAGAGCGCACATTTCATTAAAAAATCCATCCAGGAATGCATACGTTTGTTCCCTTGAGGGATCCATCACCGGTTCCTGAATCCCCCATTTGCGGCAAATTTGATAAGGTCCGGGTGCGCCTGCAAGATCAGGATAGCCCACAAACCAACTTGTCGTGTGCCCAGGCATATCAAATTCAGGGATCACCCGAATCCCTCGTTCATCTGCATAAGCAATAATTTCTCTGATCTGCGCATGTGAATAATACAATCCATCCGAGCCCATTTCATGCAGTTTTGGGTAGGTTTTACATTCCACTCGGAATCCCTGGTCTTCAGACAAATGCAAATGCAGCACATTCATCTTCACAGCAGCCATCGCATCCAGATTGCGCTTGATGACTTCCACGGGCATAAAATGCCGGCACACATCAATGAGCAGGCCCCGCCATGGAAACCGGGGATTGTCTTGAATGGTTACACAAGGGAAATAGTAACTCACTGAATCAATCTTCAACAATTGAATCAGGGTTTCAAGCCCCCGTAACACACCAATATCTGTATTGGCTGACAAATCAATAGATTTTATACCGATCTTCAGAGTATATGATTCATCCTGAAATACCTCCAGCTTTCCCGGTAAAACAACATGAATCTGCATCGCAGCGGCATGATCTGATTCGCCGGGCCGGATGAAATCCTGTGGAAAAAATAATCCGGTCCGATTGGACAAACGCCTCAGGAATCGCGTGGCAGCCCGCCCCCCCCTTTCGTGAGGATTCCCGGATATTGAAATTCGGAATGCATCGTCAAGACAGAATTTTCCACGATGAATTTCAAGATCAGCAGGATATGGCATCAGATTGAACATCTGCTCGCCCTGATAAGCATACAGATAAATTCCTGCAGACAGAAAGCCGAATAAAATAATCCACTTCATCATCATTTACCTTCCTTCTTTTAAGGACCAAAAGATCCATCCGCCAGTGAATAAAACTGCTGCAAAATAAATAAATGCCCGTGCATACTCCCCGAATAAAAAGGATCCTATTCCGAATAAAGCCGCATATACCATCACGATCCCGCTCAACCATTGAATCGCCATACGAACGAAAGGTGCAGTCGAACGACGGGATTCATGATGAAAAATCCGCCATCCCGGTCCTTCCGGTTTGGTTTTATAATAAAATTCTTGCAAGACACTATGCTCAACAGGCCGTGTCCAATAAGTGATCAGAAGCCACACAGCGGTACTGCCGAGCACCACGGGATAGAGAGTAATAGGCGATTTCAATCCCATTCCAAACACAGCCAGAGGATAAAAAACAAGAGGGGCGATCATGGCTGCTATTTCGGACCAGGCATTAATCCGCCACCAATACCATCGTAAAATCAGAACACCCCCCAGGCCGGCACTTGCATTGATGATAAATTTCCAGGCACCTGAAATAGTGGTCAGCAATGTCCCCGCGATTCCAAGAGAAATCAAGGTTAAGCCAAAAATACATATTCGTGAAATGAATACAAGTTGACGTTCTGAGCTACCGGGACGAATAAATCGTTTATAAAAATCATGAACCAAATAAGAGGCTCCCCAGTTCAATTGAGCTGCAATGGTAGACATATAGGCAGCTAAAAAAACGGCAATCAACAATCCGAGCATGCCTTTTGGCAGGCATCTCACCATAAGTTTGGGATACATAACACCGGGATCGATTGTATTTTCATAGGTTTCGTAAAATCGGATCAAATCGGGCTCATGAGTGGCTTCAATGATACGGCGATTCGGATAGGCTTCAGCCACAAGCGCATATTTCTGAGGATCCTGCGCTTTCAGTATTTCAGGTGAACGCGATCTGGGAAAAATGATCAACGCGGACAGGGCTACGAGAATCCAGGGCCAGGGGCGCACAGTATAATGGGCAATAGTAAACCATAGTGTAGCAAGAAAACTGTGGCGTTCGTCTTTGGCAGAAAGCATACGTTGCGCAATATATCCGCCGCCTCCCGGCTCTGAACCGGGATACCAGCTGGACCACCACTGCAATCCCACATGTGCAATCAGGGATCCCATCGTAAATGCCATGGCACCCCCTGTGAAGCTGGACACGGACGGACGGCTGACCTGAGGAAAAAAACTGACCACATGAGGAGCCAGTTGTTCTTTTAAATGACCGAGCCCCCCGATTTCCGGAGACCGGATCACAATAACCGCCAGAATAATACAGCCGGTCATTGCAAAAACAAACTGTAAACTGTCTGTCCGTGCTGTTCCCATCAGTCCTGAAGCAGACGCGTACAGGGTAATCAGACAGGCTGTACCCGCCACTAATAAAAACGGATTGATCCCCGGAAGCACAACACGAAAAATTTTTTCCATCGCCTTATGCACCCAGGCCAGCACAAGTACATTCATGAATAAACCGAGGTAAACAGCCCTGAAACCGCGCAGGAAAGCGGCCGGTCCGCCGGAATAACGAAACTCAAGAAAAGCAACATCGGTCATAATACCCGAACGGCGCCACAGTCGTGAAAAAAAGAAAACCGTCAGCACAGCGCCAAGGGCCATATTCCACCACAACCAGTTGCCAGCAATGCCGTTTTGTGCAACCAGCTCGGTCACTGCCAGCGGTGTATCTGCGGCAAATGTAGTGGCCACCATGGCTGTACCTGCCACATACCAGGGTAAATTCCGACCGGATAAAAAGAATTGCTGTGTATCTCTTCCTGCCTGCTGGGCAAAATGGAATGCAATGATAAAGATACCGGAAAAAAAAACAAGAATCACAATTCCGTCGAGCCAGTGTAGATGTGCCATGGATTTCTTTCCTATGGTATTTTTAACACTTTGGCCCCGCGAATTCTGCCTTGTTTTAAATCCATCAACGCTTCATTGGCCGATGAAAATTGATAGATTTGAACTTCAGGCTGAATGGGGATCTTTGCAGCAATATCCAAAAATTGAGCAATATCCTGTCTCGCTACATTTGCCACACTTTTAATTTCTTTTTCCATCCATAAATGTTCGGAATAATTTAAATTCAATAAATATTCCTGGTCAATGGATTCTTTTCGAATTGCATTAATGACAAGCCGGCCTCCTGGTTCAAGACAATGAAGTGCTTCAACAACCGGTTTCCATACCGGTGTGGTATCGATGATCGCATGGCATAATCGCGGAGGTCGCTTCATGGTATCTCCCGCCCAGACAGCTCCTAATTCTCTGGCAAATTGCTGCTCTTTTTTACTTCTTGCAAAAACATAGATATCCGAATTCGGATATTGGTACTGGCTCAGCATCAGCACCAGATGCCCGGAGGCACCAAATCCGGTCAGTCCTAGACGCTGACCGTCCTTTAATCCGGCTAACCGGAGTGAGCGGTAACCGATCGCTCCTGCGCAAAGCAAGGGGGCGGCTTGTTCATCCTGAAAGACATCCGGAATCGGAAATGCATAGTTTTCCGGTATAACCATGAATTCTGCATAGCCGCCTGGCCGGTCCCGTCCAGTCGCTAAAAAGTCAGGACACAGATTATCATTTCCTGACCGGCAGTATTCGCAGGTTTCGCAGGAAGAATAGATCCAGCCGATCCCTACACGGTCACCTATCTGAAAACGGCTGACAGATGTTCCCAAAGATACAACCTGTCCGACCACCTCATGCCCTAAAATCATTGGTAGATTCTCTGGAGGTGTTCTGCCTTCGATCTCATCCAGTTCTGTGTGGCATATACCGCATGCTGAAACCTGAACAAGGATATCCTGTGAACCGGGTTCAGGATCAGGGACGTCTTGAAGCATTAAAAAAGTTGGCTGTTTATCCAGAGATACAATTCCATGAAGCATCCATGCTTTCATAAAATTTCCTGCTCTGTATGTGAAATATCAATCATCTATCTTTTCCTTAACTTTCCCCGGATAGCTTCGCTTCCGGGACAGGCTTTTATGAGAAAAAAATATTTGATTTTATATTCCGGTCTCTATGATTCAGTTTCAGCAAGCTGATTTGTTATTTAATTTATGTTTTGAGGCCGACTAACTAAATTGAAATTTCGAAAAGATAAAAATAAAAAGACCTGCTTAATCGTTAAAAGCAGATCTGTCTGTAAATGATGTTGCTATTAATTGATATCGATCAAGCAATTGGGATCGGTTGATTCTTCACGTGCTTTTATTTTTTTTTGCGGTACGTTCCAACATTTTTGGAATTCGGGACAACCAGACATCAATAGGATTTGTTTTGCTGATAAAAAGATCTGCACCACACTGTTTCGCCAGATTTGCCTCTTTATCCAAATCTCTTGATGTAAGAATAATCACTGGGATATGCGCTAAAGTTTTATCAAACTTGATCATACGACAAACTTTATGTCCATCCATCCCCGGCAGCAACAAATCAGTGATGATCAAATCGGGTTTTATTTTTCGGACAGAGTTAAGCGCTTTTAAGCCATCCGTGACAACAAACACTTCATAGCCGAGAGCTTCTAATCTTACTTGCAGTAACTTGATAAATGCAGGGTCATCTTCAATCGTCAATATCCGTTTTGATTGACCAGCTTTCATACAAATCCTTCATTCACAGAATATTTTTATAGCCAATACCAGTTTGATGAACAGGGTTATTTATCAATATATCGTAGCATAACTGAAGAGAACCCTTAAAATTTTATGGTTGACGGTCACCCAGAATACGATAGTTAAATTCATACGCCAGACTGTGGCTCCAGGAAGAATCAAACATCGTATTATACCGCGTGCCATCATCAGGACCGACTGATTTGCCGTAAGTGAAAAACCAGTTAACAATCGGACTTCCTGTATATGCCAGGGCTACCCAGTATCTGCCCAACTGTAAGATAAGCAATTCTTTTTTAAAATCAAAATCAATCCACTGGTATCCATTGTTTTTTGGCAACATTTTCATTTCTTTTATCGTACTGCTCGTCATATACTCGCCAGGTTTTCCTTTGCCGTTATCTCTGTACAATTCAATCCATAATTGTCCTTTACCTCCAAATTTTTGAAGGGCAAGGCTGACTGTATCCAGACCAATGGGTTCATTCAATATAAATGTTTGTGCATACTTTTTTCCTTCTGTTGTGACAAATTCAGCACTCTCAACTATAAAATTCTTCTTGAGCAGCATTTCACCGTCACCAGCATCTTCAATCTCGCCTGTCATTTCAAAAAAATTAATATTCATTGGAAAATCGAGATTCCCATATACAAACCGTTTCTCCCTGGAAACGGATACGGGTTTTTCCACTTCAAACAGAATAGGCCCTGCTGACATTGCTTCAAAAGCGACTTGAGCAAATTCTGTTTCCACTTCAGGAGTAAAAAGCATCTTTTTGGGACCATAAGATTGTTTTAAAGCGATAAATTCTCCCTGATCCTGCTGAAATTGTGCATGTATCATCTCACTGAACCTCGGACTTCCGGAACTCCTTTTTGTTTTTATCCATCTTACAGTGCCGTCATTGACAGTTTCATCATTATCTGCACCAACTTCAATACGAATGAATCGATTACTCACAAACAATTGCATCTGCTGAGGATCAAACGGAACCCAGCCAAGATCAGGAAAATAAACTTCGATCCAGGAATGTCTCCCCTGTGCCATACGCATCATGAGGCTTCCGCCTTTTACCTGAATCTGATAGGGTTCCTTTAAGGTGATACCATTGACAATTCGGACAGGAATCCCCACGGCTCTCATAAATGTTGCGGCTAAATGTGAATAGTTTTGACAATTCCCTCTTCCGGTTTTTAATGAATAAATAGCGCTGTAATCATCGGGACGCTGCACATACCGAATGCGATCAACGATCCAGGTTAAAATTTTCTGAACAGCATCAAACTCTGTTATGGCATCCCATGTTAATGCTTGTGCTTTTTGAATGATTTGCGGATGATCCGAGGGTATATTAGAACTTGGCTGAAGATAGGGATTTACCTCGGAAGGAAGAGATATAATCGGGAATTCTGCATCGGTTTCAAGAATCCCCAGATCTGTTATATTATATGCATCAATCGTTATCACAACCCTGAGTGGATCGATCGGGTTTTCCCATATCGATTGAATTACAATATTGCCTCTTTCATCTTCAGATCGTTGCTGATCCTTCGGCGGATAACTATAATCAATTTGAAATTTTTGTATCTGTTGCTTGTAGCTGGGTGAAAAAAAAGATTGTGGTTCCACATAACTTAAAACAAGACGTTTGGTTCCCGGAGAGGGTTTAATCTGCTGTTCCATCTGATAGGCTATCCGGGATGACTGCAAGCCATTTAAAATATAATTTTCACCAAAAAGAAGTGAATTAAAAATAGTGATTATCAGAAAAGAAACAGATAAAAGAGATTGGTAAAATGTGGTTTTGCTAAAACGGATTTTAAATAATATCAACATTACTTTTCCTTATTCGGATTGATATTGAAAACCAGCACAAATCGAGGCGGGATTTATATAAAATTATCTGCCTTTTAGGAACTGATTTTTCTATCCGTCATATGATTGAAGATAACAAGCAGTATTGCCATAACAGCCATAATAAAATTATATTTATTTTACATTTTTTTTTTATTGGAGTCAATGTTTTTTTTAAATTAGTTTAATAAACAATATTTTATAACACGCTTCCAGGAAGTAATATATAAAATATTTTCAATGAATAAAAAGTAAATCAATTCACGTTTTTAATAAAGACTGTTATAAAATTGAGAATTATTAATAGTACTTATAAATTATATAATGACTTATTTTTATTTACATTAATAAGCTTTAATTATTTTGGCCTATAATTTGATGGTCTCATAATTAAAATTAATTAAAGTTGGAGTTATCATGTTACATAAAATATCAAATAATTTGAAAAAATATAACTGTTTATTTGTCAGTTTTTTCTTTTCATTAGTATATTGGCTCCTTGAATCAGTCAGGGATGTATTAACGTATAAGAAGGGATTTCTATTTGACAGAATTTTTAAACCTGATAATGAATCGTTATGGCTGAGGCTCCTTGTCGTTTTAATCATTATTCTTTTTGGCAGCATTTCCCAACTCATTCAAAATAAACAAGATAAAAAACATCAATCCACCGAAGAATACTATAAATACAAAAAACTTCAAATTATTTTTGCAAGTCTGATTGTCACTATTTCCTATTGGATCCTAGAGTCAGTCAGAGACTCATACGTTTATCATAAGGGAACCATTATTGAACAGTTTTTAAAACCTGACACGCAGACACTTTGGTTGAGAATTATGGCACTCATGATAATCACATTGTTTAGCATATATGTCCTGCAACAAATCGTGGAACAAATAAAAACCGAAAAACAATTGCGTGCTACACAGAATATACTCAACCAAAAGATCCATCAAAAAAGTAGTGACTTGAAAAAAACCAATAAAATTCTTTCAAATGAGATCGCGGAAAGAAAAAATATTGAATGTGCATTGGATCTAAGCAAAAAGAGTTTCCACAATATTGTAGAAAGAGTCAAAATCGGACTTGCCATTGTTGATGCTCACGGAATTATTCAATATGCAAATCCGGCAGTTCCAGTACTTTTTAACATGATGGAACAGAACCTGATTGGATTTCCTTTGGGAATTCCCGTTTTAAAAACGAATTCCACAGAAGCTCAGTTAATCCGGAATGATGGCATAAGCCTGCCTATCGAAATAACCAGTACAGAAACCAAATGGAATGGAGAAAGTGCCTATCTTATATCCATACAGGACATTACAGAACATAAAAAACTTGAATATCACAAAGAAGAATTTGTTCGTAATATATCTCATGAACTGAGGACACCAATGACTTCAATTCGTGAATCACTTTCTCTTATATATGATGGTTCCCTTGGACCGATTCAATCTGAGCAGCAAAAATATCTGAAATTATGTATTCGGAATATTGATCGCCTGAAAAGAATGATCAATGATCTACTTGATATAGCAAAATTGGAAGCGAATAAAATGGAATTGAGCAAACAGTGGATTGATATCATTCCTCTGATTGAAAAATTGTTGGATACTATAACACTTCAGGCTCAAGCGAAAGGGATTCAAGTGAAGCATCGTTTTAAATTTAAAAGCCTGGATATGTATGTGGATCCAGATCGTCTAACACAAATTTTCTACAATTTATTGAATAATGCTCTTAAATTTACAGAAAAGGGGTATATTGCTGTTGAGGTGCAGCAAACAATTGACAACCTGATATGTATGGTATCTGATACTGGAAAAGGCATGTCTTCCGAGGACACCCTCCTGATATTCGACAAATTTCGCCAATTATCAAACTCCCATAATTCTCAGGAATACGGAACAGGATTGGGCCTGGCAATTACTAAAGAACTTATTGAACTTCACGGGGGCAAAATCTGGGTTGAAAGCGAGAGGGGTAAAGGAAGTCGTTTTATATTTACTTTACCCAAGGAGTCACTTGAGAGCAGTTTCTGTAAAGAGATTGATAAATTTTTAAGATATTGTAAAAAACATGGGCAGGATTTCTCACTCTTTGCTATTAACCACCCAATGATGAAAGTATGTCAAAATAAGGATGATTTTAATAATATATTGGCAAATTTCATGAAGGACATACATAAAGAAATTAAAACGGATCATTATTTACATCTCACAAACTCTAGTGATATTTTAGGAATAGCCATGAATTCCAATGATTTTAACACAAACCAGGTAATGAATAAAGTACAGTCTCGTATCGATCAGTTTAACAATGAACGAACGAATCAACGAACAGCATTGAATGTAACCTGGGTTTCATATCCGGAAGCCGGTAATAATTCGGAACAACTCTACTACGAGTTGATGAGAAAAACCGAAGATACTAACTTTATCTGTTCCGATCAGGAAATAATAGCCGAATTATAGAATCAACTCATTTCAATTATAAGGAGAATCCATCATGAAAACCATCCTTATTGCTGACGATGATCCCGATATTCTAAGTGTTGTAAAAATCAGATTGAATAAATTTGGATATCGGGTTCTTACAGCTGAAAACGGAGCTACAGCTTTTTTGCTTGCCAAACAACAGCATCCTAATTTAATTATTCTTGACATCAAAATGCCCTGCGGAAATGGCTTAAGTACCTATGATAAATTAAAAGATTCTATTGAGACTGCTTTTATTCCGGTCATTTTTTTCACAGCTCATCCATCAGCAGATATTCGTAAAAAAGTAATGGAATGGGGTGCCTCGAATTTTATTGCCAAGCCATTTACAACACAAGAATTGATTTTTAAAGTAAAGTCCGCTTTATTTGAAAAATTGTCTAAAAAAAACATAGTTTTTCAAAGCTCTGAAGATAAGGCTCCCATAAAAACGATGCACTCCTATTCATTAATCGGCTGACGGATAGATATTATCGAGTAAGTAATCTATAAAGCAGGATTGTTTTTTAAAAATCAGTTAAAAAGACCACAATAAAGGCGAAAAAATATGAATCTCTGTAAAATCAATCTCTATGTCAATCCAGCCATCACAAGTCATGTCACGATCATAAAATCATTTCAAAAACTGCTAAAGCAGAAGATATACGTCCATTGTGTATTCCATGTAATTGATGTTATTAAAGAATCTGAAAAAGCATTCACTAATCAGGTATCTATCATACCAACAATTATAAGAACTACTCCGGGTCGCGAGAAACGTTTGATTGGAGATTTTTCAGATCCCCAGAATATTTTAGATAAACTGGTATTGCCCGAAATTCCTAAGCAATAATATATGACATTATAATATTTTTTATAATTCAGAATTCCCTATAATTGATTCAATATTAATGATGTGTTTAATAAGTATCTGTATATATTTGGGATGAATTAAAATCATAATTTGATTTTTTGTAAATTCACATGTTTGATTTTCATTGTTTTTTTACAATGAACGTTTATTAATCCACAATGATTTCTTCTAGTTATGTTCCGCCTTCCTGCCTTTGTTTTTTTTTAATGGGAACATATTTTCTCCATTCCAGATTTTTTTATACTTAATCGGTTTTCCCAATTCTCTAAGAAGATCATTAACATCTGTCTTTAGTTCAATAATCCTCATTTCGCGATCCACCATGGATTTATTAAACTGTTCCATTTCCTCCATATATTTTTTTATTTTTTCATCTATATTTCTTTTTTCTGTGACATCTTCAGAAATTAAAACAAAATGTGTGATTTCAAAATCATCATCAATAATAGGTGAAATTGATGTATGCAGCCAAATTATGTTTTTATTTTTACTTTGATCACATAAATCACCGTGCCATTCCTCGCCTTTCAGAATTTTATTCCAAAGATCCGCATATATTTTCTCGTGTTTATTACTAGCATTTAAAAGAGATATTTTTTTACCTATCACTTCTTTGGATGAATATCCGGTCACATTAATGTATTTTGGATTCACATATTCAACCACACTATTTCTGTCTATTATGATAACGATAACCGGACTGTGTTCAATCACAAGTGAGAACTTTTGAAGTGATTGATTAGCTTCCTGTAATCTTTTTGTTCGCTCTCTGACTTTATCCTCAAGAATCATATTGAGGTTCCGGATATTTGCTTCCACCTGTTTACGCTCTGTAATATCACGAACAATGCCCTGAATATTTTGTTTCCTCTCATCAAAAAATCGAGCACTGATTTCTACATCAATTAAAGATCCGTTTTTTCGTTTTAACTGTGTCTCAAAACGAACAGCACCTGCTCTACGCATCGTATGAAATGAATATTTTAAAACCCACGAATCTTCTTCAGAATGTAATTGACTGATGTTCATTTGATATAATTCATTCTTTTGATACCCAAGCAGATTACATGCTTTCTTGTTGATATCCAGTATAGTACCCTCTATTGTATAAATAAACACTGCATCATTTGATTGCTCAAATAAATTATAATACTTTTCATTTGAAATTTTCAGTTTCTTTTCCATCCCATGTTTGAAAAGCGCCATATTAATCAGATAGTATATTTCGACTTCTTTGAAAGGTTTTATAATATATCCATAAGAATGAGTTTTCATTGCACGTTCAATCAGCATATTATCATAAAAAGCTGTTAAATAGATAACCGGAACATCCATAAATTCATGAATAGCCAACACAGTATCAATACCATCCTGATCTCCTTTTAGATGAATATCCATAAGAATAAGATCAGGGCAGCTTTCTTTGGCCAGTTTTATTGCATTTTTCCCTGAAACTGCGATTCCGATAACGTGGTAATCATGGTTTTCTAGCATCTTTTTTATATCTTGAGCAATGATCATTTCGTCTTCAACGACTAAAATCCGAGCCATGTTCTGACACACCTATTCTAATCTGATTTTCTTGATATCTTTAAGAATATTTTTCTCGTCAAATCGAGATTCACATGCTCTTGGGTAAAATAACTTTAAATTTAGCCCCACCGCCTGGAACACTTTCCAGATGTATTTTCCCTCCATACGATTTTACGGTTTCCTGGCACATCCAGAGGCCCAGACCTGTACCTGGGGGTAAATCTTTTTGATTTGCAGTTTCCCGCTGGATCTTTGTTGTAAAAAATGGATCATAGATTCGATTTTGATACTCTGTTGGAATCCCAGGCCCGTTATCTGTTATAGAAAAAAAGACAGAATCCTTTTCAATACCTGAACAAATCTCCAGCCACCGGTTTTTTTTATCTCCCATTGCATCCAGTGCATTGTTGACGATATTCTGAAAAACCTGGGCAATTTCCGCAGGAATGACATCTGTAAAGAGTTTTTCATCTGAAATGATGATATGCTTAACAATATCATGCTTAAATCGCATATCAGCTTCTAAAAAATTGATCTCCATACGAATAATAGTATTTAGATCAGTATTTTCTATTTCATCACTTTTATCCGCTCTGCTTTTTGCTAGAAGAGACTGTGTAATCCGATCCATGTTATTCACTGATTGTTCGATCAGTTTAAATGATTTTTCAGTCTCTTGAATAAGGTTTTTTAACAATTCAAATTCTTTCTGCGGATTCAAAGTGGTCTTATGATAATCGTTGATTAAAAGCTGCATATATTGCTGCGTCCCCGCGATACCTGCCAGAGGACTGGCGATATTATGAACAATCCCTTGAACAAGCTGACCGAAAGCGGCTTGACGTTCGGAATAAATCAATTCCTTGGTTCGTTTTTTCAGAAGTGATTCAAGTTCCGTAGTATATAATTGTATCATTTTACGTGCCAATTGTAATTCCATGTGTGTATGCACACGCGCTTGTACTTCTTCAGGTTCGAATGGTTTGGTGATGTAATCCACTCCACCTTCCAAAAATCCTTTCACTTTGTCTTTAACAGCAGTTTTCGAAGTGATAAATATAATAGGAGGAGATTCCATTCCTTTTACTTTCTTTATCTCACGACAGACTTCAAAACCATCTATTTCAGGCATTATGATATCAAGAAGTACCAAATCGGGAGGATTATTGCATTGAATTACCTTTATACCTTGCAATCCCGAAGTGGCCGCTTTAATATGATATCTTTCCCTGAACATGGCGCAAAGGATATCAATACTTTCAGGTGCATCATCAATGATAAGCAGTGAGCCTTTCTTTTCCATACAATAATTCCTATTGAATTGCTTTTTTAAAACAAATGTGATACATAAAATCAATATTTCAATTGGGATTTTACCTAGCAATATGATGTAAATACTTAGAAAAAAATTCAAACTAACGATATTTATAATTAATTTCATGATATATTAAATCTTACCTCAGAATATAATACATATAAAATATCCTGAATATTGGATATTATATAGAAATATTCATTGAATTGCAATCGATTTTTATACAATATTTATCCTATACCTATTTGTTTTTACGTTCATAGTTTTTACTTAATTTCAAAATATATTTAACACTCATTTGAAAATCGTTTGCAAACCTAAATGAAGATTATGTTAAATTTAAACTTCTCAGGTTGCCTTACACTATGACTGACTAAATCATTATTAAAGCAAGCGTAATCTAAATTCATAGAAAAATTAATATCTGTTCCACCATCCCGATTATCCGGGAATGTATATTTTACAGTATTAATTGCCTGTATTAATTGGGGCATTATCGAATGTACAGAGTAAGTTACTCCAGAATATGAAAATAACAATAAGGGTATAATAATAGGACCAAAAGAATACCTGGTTATTTATATTTCTGTGAATATCATCCCTGATTATGAGAATATAGAGAGAATTATTAGTTAATTTAAATTATTATAAATCAAATATTTAATAATCTTTTTGATCTTGGTGTCAAATTTGTACATCTGAATATTAGTACTGTTAATAATGACTTGGAATATATCAATAAAGGTGAAGCCATGAAACATTATAAAATCATAATTATTCTAATCCTTACACTATCGATCATGCTTATTTTTCATGATTTTAGACAAATTAAAAGTTGCCAACCAGGAATCAATCCCGAGCAAACTGTCCAAAAGGTAAATATTTCAATTGAAAATCTTTCTGCAAAAGAAATTAAGCCTACTGAATATATCACAAGTACAGTTAGTACTGATGCAAAACTGACACATACCCAACAATTAAATGTCAAACTAAAACTGCTGGAACCTGTGGCAGTCACGTATTTTGAACCAATTCTTAAAATTCTTGAAGAGCAGAAAAATATGATTTCAACAGAAGCCATTAACACCAGAAATAGCGAAAAAAATCTTGGAATTAAAATTATTCAAGTAGCACTGATGGACGATTCTGAAGGACTTGGAGATATTATTTATTTGCCAGATAAGACATACAATACTGTTCGTTCCAACATTAATGCATTTCAGATTGAGGGCAATGACGACAACCAAATTTTAACCGTCGTTGTAAACACTGAATATGAGAATCGCATTGAAACCATTCAAATCCTGAAATGGGATAATAAAAATCCAAATGAATTTTTTCTTCACAATCCATTGGGTATTGAGACGACTTGTTACAGTCTGGCATGAGAATAAACGGATTGCATGGTTTTCAGACGAAGAACTTACTGTCGAAGAAGATATCATTACATTGGATCTCAATCTTGAAAGAAAAAGAACAATCCAATTACTTGCTGAATTGTAATCAAGTATTGAGACATGAAAATATCTCATTTAAATTTATCTCGAATATCCAATATCGTGAATAATTACAGAATTAAATAAAGGTATCCCCCCTGTGAACCCCACCTTTTATTATTGCTGGATGGTGCAAGTTCATATTGTGAGCGACATTACAGAAATCAAACGGTCTGTTGAGAAAATCGAAGATCTCACGTCCCTGCTTAAATCCATCAAGGAATATTAACCTGTTCATCGTGCAGGAAAAGAACCTACGGGCTCTTATGCAAAAATCCTGTGAGACACTGTAGCAGACCCGTGATTACATGAACATTGAGATTGCGCTTCCGGATGATACAACCGGCACCATCATGCCAGTATATAGATCAGGGATAAAGCGAGAAACTGGAAGATGGCGATAAGAGAAAAGAGCAATGCGCCAAAATGTATCAAAAAATGTCAGAGTACCCAGAAAACCATAACTGTGAGAGACCCCTACAAATTCTTTGCCATGTGTGCTTATTTTGAAGATGATCGCAATCACGAAACAATTGTTATCCCGATCAAGCAAGATAATCAGATGGTCGGTTGCCTGTCCGCTGCACTGCTCCCAAAGCATCAAATCTCACAGGAAGAAATCCATCTACTTTAAGAGGTAGCTGGTGATCTTGGATTTGCCAGGAGAAAATATCAGATCAAGTAGCTCTAAATAAAAGACCAGACCTCATTTTAATGGATATTCGTTTGGCAGGCGGCATGGATGGCATTGAAGCGGCTCAATAAATACATAAAAAGAAAAAAATTCCAATTATATTTATATCAGGATTTGTAACGGATTATATTATTGAGAAAGCGAAGGTTGTAGGGTATTTAAAATTCTTCGAGAAACCTGTTACTATTGATATATTAAAGCCCGTTATCAATCAACTGATAAACAACAGATTATAATTGTCCGGCACGATTTCCACAGAACACATAACAAACAAAGCTGGCGCGCCCAGTTAAAGTCAAGCCAATATCCTTCCACAAATTATCAATTATAAACCGGCGCCAGATTCTGCACAGTGTTCAAAAATTTGGTCGTATCATAAGGCTTTGAAAATATTGCTTTAATATCAAGTTGATGTGCAATGGATTCATCATTTGCATCAATATGCTTGCCGGTCATGATTATCACAGGGATCATCGATTTGGCTGGATACTTTTTGATCCGCTCGAGCAATGAATACCCGCCGCCAGCCGGCATCATCAGATCGAGAATGATTAAATCATAATTCTTGGTAATGATGGATTGCGTCCCCTGATATGCGTCCGTTGCAATTTCAACGTCATAACCGCAAGATTCCAGTCTCAGTTTGATAACCTTTGCAAAAATCATTTCATCCTCGACAACGATTACTTTTTTCTTGTCTTCATACATGGTTTTTTTCCTTCTTTTTTATTTTTAAAGATCAAGCGAACCATAGCCCCTTTTCCTGTATTACTGATTTCGATCTTTCCATTATGAGCTTTCATAATCAAACGGCACATGGCCAGTGATAATCCCAGCTTGATTTTCACAGGATCTTCACCAAGAGTAAAAGCCTCGAATGCAAAATGAAGTGCTTCCTTTGAGAAACCGGGACCTTCATCAACGATATCCAGTGTTAATTCACTCGATATTTTTCTGGAAGACAAATAAATCCTTCCACCCTGATGAGAATACTGTATGGCATTCTCAAGTATACTTTGTATCATAAATTTGATCAAATCAATATCCCCCTGGACGCATAATTCATTGTCAGGCAAACGAGGAAACCGAATCATTTTTGATTCCCATATATACATCGTATTTTTAATGATATCATCAATAATACAACGGAGACGGATTTCCTGGGATTTAATCAGGTATGCTTCCGTATTTAACTGTGTCATCAGCAGAGCCTTATCAGAAAATGATCTCAATCGATAACACGCTTTTGTCATATCTTCAAAATACTCATGATATTTCCTGGAATGCAATTCTTGATCCATAATCTCAAGATATTGAGATATTACAGCTAATGGTGTTCGAAGTTCATGACTGATAATATTTAGGAACCGGTTTTTCATGAGGCTGAATTCATTTAAACGAATATTGGCGTTCTTGAGTTTTTTATTGGATGCTTCCAGTTCTCTAGTTCGATCAGCAATTTCGGATTCAAGATATCGATTGAAATTATTTAATTTCTCATTTTGTTTTTTAATTTTTATTTGTGTTTCGATCCTTACCTTTAATTCCGCCGGTTCAAATGGTTTGGTAATATAATCCTGTGCACCTTCATGAAATCCTCGAACAATGGTATCACGGCAGTTAACACCCGAAATAAAAATGACTGGAATCGATTTAGTATGCATTTCTGATTTTAAATGATGCAAAACAGCAAATCCATCGATTTCCGGCATAACAATATCTAAAAGAATCAAGTCAGGATTCGATGTTTCAGCCAAATGAATGGCTTTCTTCCCATCTCTTGCCGCCAGAATACGATACTCCGATTTCAGACAGGAAGCAATGATATCCAGATTTTCGGGTAGATCATCCACCAAAAGAAGTGTAGATTTTTCATGAATAGTATTCATGTGATTCACCTGTATTATTCTGACATAAAATTGGGATCTGTAATATTAGGCTGGTTTCATAATCGCTTTCTGTAAAAATATCAATGACTGCATCTGTCATTTTTATAAACTCTCGAACAATCATAAGATCATAATATTGTTTATATCGTTTCCAGTGGTCCATTCCCGGTGAAATGCTCCCAATAAGTATGTCATTAATTTCTTTGGGCAGTTGTGCAGAAAAGCTGATCTTGAAAAATGCTGATTTTCCATAAGTCAGTTCTATTTTAATCGATTCTCCCTTCGATGATGCCAAAACAACAGTTTTAACAAGATGTTTCAGAATAGCACTGATCACAACATCATCAACCTGAATCATGATATTTTGTGATTTCTTGATCAAATGGCAGACTGGAGATTGTATGATCACTTCTATGCCATGTTGCTGGATCAAGTATGCAAGTCTTGAAACCACACTTTTTACACAGCTCATCAGGTTGACATGCGAACCTGAAAACGATAAAAAAGATTCATTTAGCTTTGTTATTTCATGAATCCGATCAATCATATCATAAAGACTGTAGACCGCATCTTCTATATTCTGTGCCAGGTCATTCTGGAATGAATTCAAATCTGAATCCTCTTTCAGCATTGCACAACTTTCGAGAATTGCACCGATCGGGGATTTCATATCATGACTGCATAATCTCCTTATTTCCTCAATCATATTTAAGGGATCTGTTTGATTCCTTTCTTTCATTTTCTTTAATTCATACTTTAAGTCGGATTTCATTTTATTTATCCTTTTTAATTTTGAATAACCAGCAAAATGAACGAATGGCAATCATAACAATATCTCTTTCAGTTCACAAACACAGGCTTATTTTCCAGAGCATATTTTATCTTATTAAGAATATGATTAAAATTCTCGGTTTTTGCGATATAATCCTCTACACCAGCAGAATTTGCCAAGTCCTTATCTTTTTGAAGATCGCGCGATGTCAGCATAATAATCGGGATTTGATTAAAACGCCTGTCTCTCTTTAAAAGCCGACTGATTTTATGCCCATCTAATTCTGGTAGCATGACATCCAGCAAAATGAGATCCGGTCTGAATGAGCGAGCCACATTCAAGCCCTGCAAACCGTCAAGAGCGGCTTTGACATGATAACCGGCGTTTTCAAGTCTCATTCTCATAAGTTTGGAGAATTTCAAATTATCTTCGATTATCAGAATATGGGGATTTTGAGTTTTCATAGATATAATCTCCTATATACATTATTTAATTTATGGGAAAATCCAGATTAAATCGACTCCCTTTTCCTTCTTCACTGTTAACTGTGATGAATCCCTGATGTTTCTCGACAAATTCCTTAACAAGCAGTAATCCCAAGCCTGCGCCTTCTTCATGGTCAGTTCCATGAGTTGTTATATGTTCGTCAATTCGAAATAATTTCTTCTGTGTTTTTTTGGGAATACCAATACCTGTATCAATAATACTGACCCGAAAACGATTATCCGCTACTTCTGCTGAAATATCGATAGTACCGCCATGTTTTGTAAACTTGACAGCGTTCGATGTTAGGTTTCTGATAATCGTATCGAACATGTTTTTATCAATCCGTACGAACAAATCGTCGGGTATATCTGTACAAAATATAATACTTTTTTCTTTCGCTTTACTTTTAAATATTTTTACATTATCATCAACCAGGCATTTGATATTCACACGTTCCGGATTGAATTTAATGCTGCCAGCCTGCGAACGTGCCCATTGCAACAGATTCTCAAACAGTTTGTAAGATCGTTTTGATATTGATAAAATATCCTGATAAATCTCAAATAATTGATTTTTATCAATTTGTTCAAAATTATCGATTAGATATTCAGTGAAATTAATTACTGTGGCAAATGGTGTTCTTAAATCGTGGGAAATGATGGAAAAAAATTTGTCTTTTGATGAGTTGGCTTCTTTTAATGCATCCCGAAAACTTTTTAATTCCAGATGATTTCGAACACGGGTCAGCAATTCCATCCGATTAAATGGTTTGGCAATGTAATCCACAGCGCCGAGTTCCAATCCGGTAACAATATCTTTCATTTCTGTTCGCGCAGTAAGAAAAATGACTGGAATATCACAATTCTCCGGAATCGATTTGATTTGCTTTAATGTGTCATATCCGTCCATCTCAGGCATCATAATATCGAGCAATATTAAATCAGGCTTTATCTTCTGAATAATATCAAGGGCCTGTTTTCCATTCACTGCTGCCGCAATATTGATATTTTCCTCTTTCAGGATCATACTCAATACCTGAAGATTTTTCGGTACATCATCAACCATCAACACTAGAGGCTTTTTTGGATTGTCATTATTCATGATAGACTCCTTCAAATTCAAGGTTCCTTTTTATTTTTGCAATGTAATCCGGAAAACCTTGTATCATTTTATGAACGAATCCCATCTCAAAATTTGAAGTTTTATTGAGTAACTGCTGCCCCCAATCTTTCACAGGCTTTACATCCATCGATTGGCCAACAGTATAAATCGATTGTGCAAACAACTCAATTTCATTTAAAATTACTGTATCTTTCACTTCCTTCCATTGTCCCATATGTTTATTTTCTATTATATGAATGGCTTTCAGCCATTCATCACGATGAACAGCATTATAATCAATATCTCCATATAATGAAACATGGTCAACAGAAATCTGAGAACTTTCCATATTATGAGTTATATGTGCCAGATGTTGCGATAATTCTTTTATCAGTTCCAATCGTGATACAGGCTTTCTGAGATATCCATCCGCACCAATGTCCTGAATTCGTTTCTCATCTCGTTTCATTGCTGACGCTGTTAATATAATTACTGGGATGTGTTTCAGGGCCATATCACTTTTTAATACTTTAACAGCTTTATAACCATTCATAACAGGCATCTTAATATCCATAAGGATCACGTCAGGATGATTTGTTTTTGCTTTTTCAATTGCATCTTTCCCGTGAATCGCCTCGATAACTTCTAAATTTGTGGATTTGAGAAAAGACCTAACTAAGGACCGATTCGATACAATATCATCGACAACCATCACGGATCCACCATGAAAAGTAACCTCTGAAGCCTCATCTTTTTTAAAGTCCCTTATGTTTTGAATGGATGAGATCGCAACATCATTCAATATCACTCTAAAAATCGAGCCTTCATTTAATTGACTTTCAAGCTCAATGTTTCCTCCCATCATCTCCACAAGACGTTTCGTAATAGTCAGTCCAAGTCCAGTACCGCCATACTGTGTATTATCCTGACCTGCTTGCTGCTGAAATGCATCAAAAATAAGTTCCATCTGATCCTTTGCAATGCCTATTCCTGAATCCCGGATTTCAAAACATAATGTTAATCTCGAGCTGTCTTTCTTGGAGGGCAATTTATGGGCAGAAACTTTGATACTGCCAGATGAAGTAAACTTTACTGCATTTCCGATAAGATTGAGCAGAATCTGACGTAGACGCACTTCATCCAATTCAAGCGCTTCTGGCAGTTCAGGCTCGATATTCAGGATGAAATCAATTCCTTTTTCTTTGACCTTGAAATTAAAGATCTGTTTCATCTCATAAAAAATGTGCTTGATATTCACCGAAGCATAGTTCAATTCCATTTTACCGGCTTCGATCTTGGAAAGATCCAGAATATCATTGATCAGTTGAAGGAGTGTTTTTCCTCCTGCGTTAATGGATTCAATGTAATTCTTCAATGAAGGATCCTCAATTTTAGTATTTAAAACTTCAGAGAATCCAAGAATCGCATTCATGGGTGTTCTGATTTCATGACTCATATTCGCTAAAAATTCACTTTTAGCCTGTGTGGCCGCTTCAGCTTTTATTTTTGCATTATGAAGTTCAATATTTTGCTTTTCCAATTCTTCTTCAATCTGCTTTCTATGTGTAATATCGCGCATTATTCCTTCAATACCGCACCTGTCGCCTTTTTCATTAAGAATAAAATGCGAATTAATGGAAACCCATTTCACCTTGTTTGTTGCAAATTTTGTTTGAACTTCGAAATCCCTGATGGATCTCTCTTTCCTCATGAGCCGTAACATTTTTCTCAAGTCTTCAGGATGTTCATATAAATTATCAATGTTTCCTCCAATAAAATCGTTTCTTGTTTTATGTGTATACGATTTAATTGAGGGACTAATTTCCGTAATAATTCCTTTTAGGTCTGTCTGAAAAAAAATGTCCTGTATGTTTTCAAAAATAGTCCGATATTTTTTTTCACTTTTCATTAATTTCTCAGTTCGATCCTTAACTTTTGCCTCTAAAAATCCATTCAATTCTCTCAACTCATTTTCTACCATTTTTTTATCTGTTATATCGGTCATAATCGCTCCAATACCATACAACTGATTACTGATATTAAACAGCGGAAAAATGGTATTCCTGAAATAGAACCGAAATTGATTAAATGCTATTTCTTCTTCAAAAGAATGCGCTTTTCGAGTTTGAATCACAATTTTTTCATGGTTTCTGATTATTTCTGCCTGATCCGAAGAGATAAGATCATCATTAGTCTTATCAAGAATTTGATCTCTTCTCATTCCATAAAATTTCATGAATGCAGGATTAATATCTAAAAATTTATCATTTAGATCTTTGATATAAATTATGGATTTCGCATTTTCAAGGATTGATTTCATCTGATCTTTAATCCGTATTTTTTCTTTCTGGTTGCTCAGATAATAAAATAGAATCATGCTGACTATAAAAATCATTACCAATGAAGACACAACACTGAATGCTTCGTGTGATAAAAATATTCGGATACTTTCATACATGATAATCATCAAATATAGGAATATAGGAATTTTATTATTTTTAAATATATTTTGATTCATTTTCAGCTTCCTTTATTAAAAAGCTTTATTTCGATTCCTATGCTATCATATACAAAATGAATGCCACCAACATATGGTGTTTTATCTCTTTTTTTTATAATAATTTAGGTTCCAATCTATTATTAACCTATATTCTCAATATCGTAAATCTGATCAAATTATTGACAATCCTGGTAAAAAATACTTAAGCGATTTTTTTTATAGGGCTATAATAAATCAGAATATCATTTAAAGCAGAAATGTAAAATATGAAATTATACTGAGAAGTAGCTTGTGAAATAAAGGGTTCTTAAATTAGTAATAATGATCTCTCGTGTTAATAATCTATATTATATTTTTCGTGGATTATTGTCATCAAAAAGTTTCATGTTATACACTGAAACCAACCTTCTTAAAACACTCAATGCTTCATCAAAATCATAACGATATATCAATTGATACAATTGATCCATTGTTGAATTCCAATCTGAATCGATATTCACATGCAACAGTTCTTCAAGAAGAGTAATAGATTCAACATTGCTTTCCTCTATATAAGCAGCAAGCTTCTGTATTTTTGGCCAAACTGTCTTTATATTAATCGGTTCTGTGTGATGCGCATGATTCGAAAACTTGCTTCTTTGGCTGTCCAACTTTTCAAGATCATTCAGAACTGCATTTAGAGATTCATATAGTAGAGTCATCTCCTTTCTGAGCTTCTTAATATTCATTTGATCAACCAAAGCCATTTCGACCTTTTCGGCTGTTTTAAAAAGACGCTTTGCTGCAAGATTCCCGGAAACACCTTTCAAGGTATGGATAAGCCGAATTGCAGTTTCCCTGTCATTTTCAACAGCCTGATCGAGATCTTTTTGAAATTCTTGATTCTTTTGATAAAACTGCACCAGTAATTTTATATATAATTTTTTATTTTGATTGACCCGTTTCAATCCATCATTCACATCAATGGTATTTAATGATGGCAGATCCAACGGTCTGTTATTCATGGAATGTAATTGAGATTTATTAATTGACGATTTGTTTGATTTCTTTCTGGAGGGGATCCATTTTAATAAAGACTGGTAAAGCTCTTTGGGTTCCACAGGTTTTCTGATATAATGATTCATTCCGGCATCTATACAATCCTGACTGGAACGATCTATAACATCTGCAGTCATGGCAATAATCGGAATCGGTTTAATCCAGGCGCCCTCTAATTGAAACCGCGTTTTTTCCCATATACGTATTTGTTTGGCCGCTTCATACCCGTCCATAATTGGCATCTGGATATCCATCAAAATAAGATCATAATCTTCCGGATTCTTACTATATTTTCTAAAAGCATCTCGACCATTCTCTGCAATTGTGACTCTGAATCCTTCATTAACCAGCAATTCCCTGGAAACCTGCTGGTTTATTTCATTATCCTCAACAAGCATGACATGAGATCCTGAAAGAGACCTTAAAGAATCATCAGCTTTATAGGCATTATTGTCATACTTATAATAGTCTTTAAAATCCGTCTCGAAGACATGTATTATTTTATTAAATAAGGAAGAATAACTTAATGGTTTTTCAATAATATTATAAATCTTAGCAGTATGTGCTTTTTCCATGAATGTCATATCTTCAAAAGCACTCATAAGTATACATTCCGGAATCTTTCTCATATTCAATTCATTTCGTATTATTTTATATGTTTCAATTCCATCCAGATCATGCATCTTCCAGTCGAGCAAAATAAGATCGATCGGGGATTTTTTTTCATTTTCAATGCGACTTAATAATTCAATGGCTTCCCGACCATTTGACGCTTCTATAACTTCAAGTGAAAATGGAGACAACATATTAATTATAGCTTCCCGAGTTGAATGGTTATCATCCACAATCAAGACATTCAGATTTTTTATTTTTTTATTTATTTGCGTGCTGTATTGTAGATATCGATTTGGAGGAAGAATTAGAATCCCCTTCAATTTATTAGAAAACATATGAACAGGCAACAGTTGTTCATCCGGCTGATTGAATGTAAGATTAAAAAATATACATGTACCTTTGCCCATTTTACTTTCTATTTTCAAACTGCCGCCCATCATGCCTACAAGCTTCTTGCTAATCGTCAATCCCAGACCGGATCCACCATAGCGACGCGTCGTTGATGTATCTGCCTGTACAAAGGGTTCAAAAATGCTTTTTATCTGTTTTTTACTCATTCCAATGCCTGTATCAGTGACTGAAAATTGTAAACACACCTTGCCATTATATCCCTCCAGAAAACGAACAGCTATCACAATTTCACCTTCATTGGTGAATTTAACAGCATTGCTCACAAGATTTGTCAGTACCTGGCATAGTCGAACCGAATCACCAATTAACATTGTCGGAACTTGCATTTCAATATTTATTACTATTTCAAGCCCTTTTTCCCGTGATTGAATCGAATTCATAGACACAGCATTGTCCAGTATCTGATCCAGTTTGAAAACTGTATTTTCAAGCTGGAGTTTCCCAGCTTCAATTTTTGAGAAATCCAGTATATCATTGACAATGCTTAATAAATTTCCGGAAGCGATCTCCATTTTATGTGTATATTCCTTCTGTTTAATATTTAAAGAAGTTTGATTGAGTAAATAGATCATTCCTGTAATTGCATGAATTGGTGTCCTGATTTCATGACTCATGTTCGCAACAAATTCTCCTTTTGATTGGCTGGCTTTTTCCGCTTTTTGTTTGGCGCTGATGAGTTTTTTTTCTGATGCCGCCAGTTTTTTCAGCGCCTCTTCAGCTCTTTGTTTTTCCATTTTTGCATCCTGCATCATACTTAAAGCCGCTTTCCTCGATTTTTCCAGATCCATGGTTCTTTTTTCTATCAATGACTCAAGATGAACGTTTCCTTCCCTGATTTTCATTTCGCCATTTCTTCGAATGGTTATATCTGTAAAACTGCCTTGACAGTACTCATCCCCCTCAGATCCTGTAAAAGTATTTGCATAGATGGACACCCAGATTCTATGGCGACTCTTCCCTGAAATTTCAGCCTCAATTCCCTTAACATATCCTGTATTCTTGAGTTGAACCTTGAATCTTCGATAATCCTGTTCATGAATGAATATATTGCCAATACACTTTTTCGACTTTATTAATGTTTTAGGAGATGCATATTTCAGTATTCGAGCAAATTCAGTGTTGACGTTTATAAACCTGTCGTCATCTCCCCTAATCTGAAATAAACCAATCACTGCGTTTTCGAAAAGCTGTCTGTACTTTTTTTCACTTTCCTTTAATATCGTTTCTGCCCTTTCTCTTTCTGAAATATCCTGAAAAACTACGCAGAATCGTTCAGGCGAATTCCAAGGGCGATAAACATTACAGAAGTATGTTTTATTTGTGGGGCTATGATACTTATTAAATGATTTTGACTTGCCTGTTACAGCAACCTTACCGAAATTCCGGATCCAGCCAACTTCAATTCCCGGCCAGATTTCATGAATTGTATGTCCTTGGACTTCATAAGATTTAACACCAGTAATCTGTTCGAATATATCGTTAATATAAATAAACCGACCACTCACAAATCGCCCCGCTTTATCAAATACAGATTCAAACATACCAAAGGCACTTACAATACTTTTTAAAAGCCATTGAAGTTCTTTTTTACATTCCTGAATCTGTTTTTCGATATTTTTCCGATATGTAGCATCACGAACAGCTGTAATATGCACAGATCGGCTCTTCCACTTGAAAAAACGACGGACAATTTCTACTTGAATTACAGTGCCGTCTTTCTTTTTATGATATCGAAACGGGATTGTAACGACATTCTCTTTGGTATCAGGCGTCAATTCAGTTACTCTTCTGATTTCATCTGGATCATCCGAAAGATCTATATTTTTTAATTTTAACAATTCTTCCTTTTTATATCCATATAACTGACTGGCTGCTTCATTGGCAGCGAGAATTTGCCCATCTTTACTATCGATCAAGAAAACAGCATCCGATTCCAGTTCAAATAACTGACGATATATAGAATCATCCTTTATTTCAGGTTGCTTGCTCTTAATAATACTTTTATCTCTTTTTCTGGAATTTGTCGTATCCCCACGTTTCTTTTTATTTAAATCTGTAACTTTATCTGATAATTTGATAGATTTAATTTTTTTGCGTAAAAATCGAATTTCTCTGATTAACTGGGTCTTCGATTTATTCTGATCGTTCATATAACTGCTTCTCCTTTAAACCAGGTTTCTGATGCATTTATATATTTTGCAGCATTATAGTGTATCTATTACTGAAGCATCTATAAGGAGAACGGACTGTGTTTGACTGGATTAATTCATTTCGTATGATTTCAACCTGCCGAACAGACAAATCATTCTCATTAAGTCATGTGGAATACCCATTATCACAGCCTTTTTGATCTTGAAAATCAATAATATAAAACTAAACTACTATTATATTGAAAAAATTTCAAGTGTTTATTGATAAAATTGAAATGGAGGGTTATTAACTTACATCCAATAAAAATAATAACATCCGGAATCCCTGAATTAAAATATATTTATCCATCTGTCATCGTATAAACCAACTGTGAATTCTCAGACAATTCATTAAAATCAACATAGTCAATATCACAGGTTCCCTTTGATTTCGATTTGGTGTAAAATAATCTCCTGTCATCATTGCTTAATATGATTTCTTTATCTGCAATGCATGATTCAGTATGATTGACTTTCAACCTGTATGAATTATCTTGATAATACCCTCGTATTGATGCAGTTATCTGCATTGATTTTGCATAATTCTGCCACTTCATACTCACTTTAAAATCATCTCTTTCTTCTGTTGATTGTATTGAATAACCTATCTGATCCGATGGTTTATTCAGAGGTGTAATTTCAAATCTGATCAATCTAACAATATTAACTCGAATAGTATGGCTGGCTGTATTTTGTGCAAGGATACTTATTTTTAAACAAATGAGAACCAAAAAGAAAAATCGTATATATGAAATTATTTTGCTCATCGGTCCCTGTTAGCCTCTTTTTCTTATATCATTTGATCTGTATCCTTTTCTTTCAAATTAAATACCAAATGAAACACAACCATTTAATATATTGTTTATATTATATATAATGAACAAACATAAAATGTACAAATTCTCATTATCACAAATCTGAATCGCAAAACAATAAAAAATAATGGCGAATTAGAAATTATTTAAGTTGGTATTTTTGAATCTTCCGATATAAACTGGCTCTTGATATTCCCAACATCCTGGCTGCATTCTGTGTATCCTGACCGCATTGGTTAAGTATCTCTGAAATATGCCGGGCTTCCATATATTCCAAATTATATATATCGGTAGGCTTTATATTGTGCGAGAGGAATAAATCCAGTCCGGGAAAATGCTCATATTTCAATTCTTCACCATTGGATAATAGATGAGCGCGTTCAAGCACATTTCGCATTTCACGGATATTCCCCGGCCAGTTGTATTTATCAAGTATCTTTTTCAAAGACTGGCTGATTTTTTTATTATTGCTGCCAAGCTGACTTAAAAAATAACTAACTAATGATTCAATATCTTTCTGTCGTTCTCTAAGGGGTGGAATTTCTATAGGAAAAACATTAATTCGATAAAAAAGATCCTGTCTGAAATGTTTCTCTTCAACTTCCTGAACCAAATCACGATTCGTTGCACATAGCAGTCTGAAATTGCTTTTTCTGGTCTCAATATCGCCGAGTCGTCTGAATTGCTTTTCTTCGATGACTTTTAATAACTGTGTTTGTATTTCTAGATCAAGATCGCCGATCTCATCCAGAAAAAGCGTTCCTCCATGGGCTACTTCTATTAGTCCCTGTTTATCTTCTACAGCCGATGTAAACGCTCCTTTTTTATGGCCAAAAAGTTCACTGGCCAGCAATTCACCTTTCAAACTTGTACAATTAATTTCAACAAATGAGGACTGCGATTGCTGGCTATGTTCATGAATCCAATGTGCAAGCACACCCTTTCCAGTTCCGGTTTCACCCATTAATAAAACAGGTGAATCGCTTCCAGCAGCAATATTGGCCAGTTTGCGAACATGCCTCATTACATCAGTTTCCCCCCAAAAGGGAGAAATGTTTTTTTTTAAACGCTTTTCATTAATTGTATTTTTTCTAAGGTTGCTTAATTCAAGACTTTTTTTCAAGAAAATTTCAAGCTCAGTTAAATTTAATGGTTTTGTTAAAAAATGGTCAGCACCTTTTTGCATTGCCTCAACAGCCAATGGAATATCTCCTGCACCGGTGATCATGATAATTGCCAAAGCCGGATATTTTTTTCTCAATAAAGGAATCCACTGAATACCATTTCCATCCGGCAACTGCATATCGAGAACAATAGCATCAATGAAGTCCTTCTTGATTATTTCTCTGCCTTCTTTCAAATTGGGTGCAGTATGAACCTTATAATTTGTTTTTTTAAAAAAGCCAGAAATGCTGAATAAAATAGCAGGATCGTCATCAACAACCAAAATTGTAGGCCGCATAAATAATACCTTTTATATTCAAGTTTCCATTCAATTTTATCTGGGATAATAATGTTTACGCACCCTCTGTTTATAATAAACATAATCGCCTTATACTAACTAAACACTATTACTATATAAGTAATCGAAGTATAACAAAACCGGTAATAAAATGCAAGTTTATTTCTTTATAGAATAAATTGAATCAAGAGGATGATTTTGGATAATAAATATAACCACTATTGAATGGGTTTTATTTGAATCTTTTACGTATAATGTATATTATATATAATTCCAGTTACTTAATACTCAGGCATTCATCAGTGTATATAATTTTTTTAAAACATCGGTCAATGTATACGGTTTTTGAAGGAAGATAAAATCATTTGCCAGTGTATTCGAAGATTGAAACTTATTATCAGCATATCCGCTGCTTAAGAGCACCTTGATATTTGACTTTTTCTTTTTCAGCTTTTTACTCAGTGTAATCCCATTTGTATCCGGCAAAACGACATCGCTGAAAATAATATCAAATTCACCCAATTCCTGATTAAACAGTTTTTCTGCTTCAGAACCATTTCTGGCTGAATATACCTGATAGCCATTCATTTGCAAACCCTTGCTGGTAAATTCACGCACTTTATCTTCATCTTCTACAATCAGAATACGTCTACCGCTTCCCTGATTATGATCCATTAAAAGTGGAGGATGATCTTTAATTACAGGTGGCTTATAGATGGCAGGCAAATAAATATTGAACATTGTACCTGCCCCTAATTGACTGCTCACATGGATAAATCCTTCATGTTCCTTAATAATACCATAAACCACGGACAGCCCCAAACCGGTTCCCTTGCCCGGAGATTTTGTACTGTAAAACGGTTCAAAAACGTGGGTTAAAATGTCTTTAGACATTCCGACACCGGTATCTTTTATTACTAATTTAACATATTTCCCTGGCCTGGACTCAGGAATTTCCCTGCATGCAGCCTTGTCCAAAGTAATATTTTCCGTATGAATGGTTAATTTGCCTCCCAGCTGCATCGCATCCCTGGCATTCATCGCCAGATTCATAATCACCTGTTCAATTGTTCCCAGATCAGCCCACACCTGCCAGAGTTCAGGATCAAATTCATTTATAATTGTAATCTTTTCTCCAATGACCCGGGTAAGCATTTTTTGCAGATGGTCAATCACATCATTCAAATTCAACGAATTGGGTTCCATGGGATGTTTCTGGCTGAATAATAGCAGCTGTCTGGCCAAATCAGACGCGTGATTGGCAACTTGATGAATTTCATTTAATTCCCTGGTGACAGGTGAGTTTTCATCGATTTCCATCATAGCCAGATCCACACTCACTTGAATTGCAGTCAGTAAATTATTAAAATCATGTGCCACACCCCCGGCTAGAATACCCACTGCCTCCATTTTTTGAGATTGAAATAGTTGTGCACGTATCTGCTTTTTTTCATTTTCATTTTTTTCATGTTCGTGCCGGGCTTTCAATGCAGTATATCCAAATGCCATATCATTGGCCAACTCTGTAAGCAGGCTCAATTCTTCCTGATCAGTCGGTTTCTGATTCGTATTAAGAATATTAATCACACCGAAGTATTGATTTTCTTGAATCAATGGGATACTGATCCATGAGCAGTAATTTTTCTCCTGAAGAATTTTCAGACAAGAAGGCGTCGTATTCAGCCGGTCCAAATCGCTCACAATGACAGGCTGGCCCGACTGAATGGCTTCAAAAGGCGGTAAATTACGGTCATTTTTATTATTATGAAAGCATTTGACAACCGCTTCATCTTCAGAATGAATCATGGCCTTTGCCCGTAATTGAAAAAGGTTCTCTCTGTTTTTATTCACCAAATCCACCCAGACAACAGGATACCCGCTGATATCGACCAGTTTCTGGCAAATATCACTAAGGAGAGTGGATTCATTGTTGGTTCTGACTAATATCTCATTGCATTTGGTAAGTGTTTTAAGGGCACGATTCACTTTCAGCAATTCTTCTTCTGCATGGATACGTTCTGATATCTCTTTTTTCAGCTGTTCATTGGATCTCTGAAGTGCTTCTGTGCGTTCATTAACCAATTCTTCAAGCCTTTTCTGCGTTTTTTTCAATGTCTGCTCTGCCCGCCGGCGATCATCATTCTGTATCTGTGCATAGGCACTGAACAATAAAATGACACAAATGGACATCAACCGCATAGCAATATCAAAAGGATTGGGTGTGAACATACAATCCAGGAACGATCCCTTTCCAAATGTCCAAACATCACGGAAAGATTCCAAAAACCAGTAAAAGACACTGAAACTCAAACCTGCATAAATCATACTCCCTGCACTAAAATATCGGACCGTTTTTATTGGTTGAATACTTCTTTTCAGCGATTGTGCAATAGCGCCGAACCCGACCAGAAGAAGCACAACAAGCATTCGTGCCCAAAAACTCGGTAAATCCGGGTGAAACATCTGTTTTAAAAATGTCCCTTTTCCCAGACCAATCACATCACGCACCGATTCCATAGTCCAATAAAACAACCCGAATAACAATCCGATTCCAATCAGATTGAAATGCTTATTAAAATATTGCTTTGCTTCATTATTTAAAAATATATTTTCCATTTTATACAATCGCGCTTTGAATACTTCTCAAAAGCTCATTGAGTTCAAAAGGTTTTTTCAAAAAAGGAAAACCATATTTCTTGATCGTAGTCCACTGGGATTTTGCGTCATTATGACCACTGCATAACAGGACAGAGACTCCGGGGAATTGCTTCTTTAATTTTAAAATCAGATCCACGCCACTTTGATCGGGCAGAACAACATCGGATAATATTAAATCAAACCCGCCCTTTTCCCGTTTAAACAGATGCTGCGCTTCTTTTGCAGATTTCGCAGTCGTCACGCTATACCCCTGCCGTTGTAACGCACGACATGCAAATTCACGAACCCCTTCCTCGTCTTCAACAAGGAGAATCCGCTTGCCTTGACCGGAATGTGTATCAAAAGACAGGGATCGATCCTGATATTGATATTCACGACAATTGATCATCGGCAAGAAAACATAAAAGGCAGTTCCCTGTCCGGGTATACTGTCAATATGCACCCAGCCTTTATGCTTTCGAATGATTTGGTCTACAACCGACAAACCCAGGCCGGTTCCTGTACCTGGAGATTTTGTACTGAAAAAAGGATTAAATATTTTATCGCGAACCTGAGAAGGCATACCGATACCATTATCTGAAACCTGTATACAAATATAGTTGCCGGGTCTGCCATAATGATATCGGCGACAGGTTTTATTGTCCAGATGAACAGTCTGTGTTTTTATGTTGATCTCTCCTCCATGGGGCAACGCATCCCGTCCGTTTACGGCCAGATTGATAATCATCTGCTCCAAACTGCCTTTATCTCCCCTTACCATCCCGGATGAATAGTCCAAATCCAATTGTAATTGTATATCTTCTCCGATCAGACTCTCAAGAATTTTTCTTAGATCGTGAACCGTACGATTGACATCAACCACTTTAAATTGCACCGGTTGTTCATGACTGAACAGTAAAAGCTGCCGGGTTAAATCGGCTGCCTTGCCGGCTGCAACTTTGATTTCCTGAAGATCACGATACAGTGTACTTTCTGAACCTGTCTCTTTTAGGGCAAGTGTACTGACACCCAGAATCGCCGTCATAAGATTGTTAAAGTCATGCGCGATTCCACCAGCAACGACACCGATGGTTTCTACTTTTTGGGCCTGAATCAGTTGATCCCGAATCTTGACATTTTCGTTTTCAAACCATTTTCGTTTTTGAATTTCACGGCCGAGTCGGCGAATAAGCGCCCGGGCTTCAGTCAGTTCAGCTGAGCGGGAATGCAACAATTTTTCAAGGTGAAGATGCTCATTCTGAAGCAGTTTCTCTTCACAGCACAGATCATTGACCTGTATCTGTATAAACAGGCCATATAAGACAATAAAGAAAACAGCCATAATCCGCATCCATAAAAACATGGGCGAAGGAGATAATACAGTTTGAAAAAAGGACAATGAGTTA
>Ga0272442_10001561_pt1 | contig 34454 bp, 24 predicted proteins | sample SSMForm2O_FD_200262 | JGI IMG/M metagenome (GOLD analysis project Ga0272442, IMG submission 200262) | Marine sediment archaeal communities from Little Sippewissett salt marsh, Falmouth, MA, United States - SSM-Form-2O | ecosystem: Environmental > Aquatic > Marine > Wetlands > Sediment ... | reverse complement strand
CGAAAAATCATCAGAAAATCATCGCATTGGTTCATACAAGTCACGGTTGCATCGTCCGCTCCTTTCGTCGCGGACGAATGTTTAAGAATCTGGATCATAGATCCCTTAAGTTAGTGCCATTCGGGTCTGACGCTAGAGCTTGCTTAATTTTCTTTCCATCGGTAATAACCAGAGAGTCGGTGTTATTAAACTATTCCAATCTCAGGTGGGAGAAAGGACCCAAGGGACGGAAGGGACTTGAGGAGTGGGATAAGAGGGAATCAAGTATTGTTGATCCGTATCGATCAAAAAAAAGGGCTTCGACCAAATCCGGTCGAAACCCTTGATGAAATGCAGTGGTGTATTAATGGGGGGTGTTCTTGACATTCCTGACGCGGTCATAAGCTGGTAGAAGATCGGGACCGAAAATCCCCGGGCCGCCTCCGATACGGACGATGTCGCCCGTACTGATGGTGCCGTTGGTGGGATCGTAATCGCAACCTCCCGATTCAGCCGGCTGGCCGGAATAGTTGGCGATGCCGCCCCCGAAGCAGTTCCTCTTGTCGGGACCCGCACTCACCATGTGCCAGGCCGCCCCCGAGCTGGTAGCGGCACCTCGTCCACTTGCCCCGAGCAAACCACCGGGTGCCAAAGTCCGGGCATCCACATAATCATAGGTATCGTAGTACTCCGAAATATCCCCGTCTTCATCATATGCAAATTTCACGGCCGGATTGATAAAGGGATCCCGGAACACGGACGTGATATAAGCCATGGGGGTGGTCAACCAGATAAAGCGGGAGCTCACGGCATTGTGTCCCCCGGGATTGAGCACGGAGGGGCCGTTGATGTCCCCACTATGCGGATCTGTTCTCGCATACTCGGAAGTAACGGCCACCAGGGTTGGGTAATGCTTGGCATCCACGGCATAGGCCTCGAGGGCAGTGGCCGTGGATCTCATGTCGGCCTTGGCGCGGCTGACTTTACTTCTGACCTGGGCCTCGAGAAAGTTGGGAACCGCGATGGCCGCCAGGATGGCGATAATGGCCACCACGATCAAAAGCTCGATCAGTGTAAAACCTTTCTTCTTCATGTCAATTTTCACCTCCTTTGGGAAAATATTAAAGGAGGTCCGTCTAGTTTTGTACAGAACTCTCCTGTTCGAAAACAACGGCCTTTCCCCTGAGGAAAAAGGCATCGTATTCCCCCTGTTTCCAGGCGGGAAAGGGAACGCGGTCATCCATGACCATGCCCTCGAAACGCTTGGGGAGCATGTGGATATCCATCACTGCATCGGCGCCCACGCGGCGCGCGAGCCGTCGGAGATCCTCGAGCATTTCCACCTTGGTCTGATCGGTTTGATCGGGGTAAAAAGGGGAGTTAATGATCGCGATTTCCCGGTGGGGCTGGGAAATCTCCCCCACGTACATCTCCACAAGGGCCTTTTTATGTTTTTTCGGAAAGGTTTCCCATGTGAGCTTGTGAATACTCCCGGTATTGCAACCGGCCAGAAGGAAAAGGAGAAGCAGTATCAGCAAGAAAGAGGAAAACTTTTGAACCATGTATTACCTCCTGTCTGATAATTTCGTATGGCTTCTATGTATAGAGTGTCAACATGAAACTGGCTCTCCTGATTTTTCTTGATTCCCTGAGGATGGTTTGATAAATCGAATCTGTACGTTCTGAGCGGGAGATTTCTCCATGGAAAACACGGAATCCGACATTTCCACCAATGACGCCAAGGTTCCCGTATTAAGCGTGTTATACGGCCCGGACGCGGGAAGGCATTTCCCCCTGGAAAAGTCCCTCATCACCCTCGGTCGGGGGGAGGACAGGGACATCCAGTTCCAGGATCGGGCCATGTCCCGGATGCATTGCGATATCCTCCAGGAAAAGGGTGTTCTGATCATCCGGGATACGGGGAGCCAGAACGGCATCAAGGTCAACGGACGCCTGACCATGGAGCATCGCCTCTCGGACGGCGATCAGATCGATATCGGTTCCACCCGCCTGGTTATCAGGATCCCCCAAAAGGAAAGGAATAACCCATGAAAATTCGATCCCGTTCCCCGATCCGCATGGATTTTGCCGGAGGTTGGACAGATGTCCCCCCCTTTTCCGAAAGGGAGGGGGGCGCGGTGGTCAATGCCACCATCAACCGTTACACGTATGCCACCCTTGTCCCCCGCTCGGATCAGACCATCCGAATCATTTCCGCGGATTTCGACACCTTCCTCGAGGTGCGGGATTTCAAGCAGCTGGAATACGACGGCAACCTGGATCTGATCAAGGCCGCGATCAAGGTGCTCGGGATCGAGCAGGGCATGGATCTCTACATCCGGTGCGACGCCCCTCCCGGTTCCGGAACGGGCTCCTCCTCCTCGATCAGTGTGGCCCTGATCGGTCTTTTGAACACCCTTCAGAAAGAGAAACTCAGCCCCCATGAAATCGCCAAGCTGGGGAGGGTGCTCGAGATCCAGGAGCTCCACATCGCCGGGGGGAAGCAGGATTACTATGCCTCGGCCCTGGGGGGGATCAACTACCTGGAATTCGAGGATCCGGCCGTGAGCAACAGCCAGCTCAAGGTTTCGGATCGAACCGTTGCGGAGCTCGAGAAACACCTTGTGCTCTGTTACACGGGGAAATCGAGGCTCTCGGGAAACATCATTTCAACCGTGATGGACGCCTATGAGCGGGGCGAGGATAAAACCACCCGTGCCCTTTTCAACCTGAGGCGGATCGCCCATGAAATGAAATCGGCCCTCCTGACGAGTGATATGAAGAAATTCGCCTCCCTTTTGGACGAAAACTGGCAAAACCAGAAACAGCTGGACGATTCCACCACGAACCCCCAGATCGAGGAGTTGTTCAAAACCGCGTACGGGGCGGGCGCCATCGGGGGAAAGGCCCTGGGAGCGGGCGGCGGCGGGTGCCTCCTTTTTTATTGCGACGACAACCGGGAACACGAAGTGAGAAAGGCCCTCAAGAAAAGCGGCGCCCAGATCATCGATTTCAATTTCGAGTTCCAGGGCCTCATGACGTGGGACATCAAGGACTGATCCCGCATCCGAGGAAGTCGGACAAGTCAGACCAGTCAGACTTGTCGGACGGGGCAGACCAGTCGAACAATTAATTCGAAATCACACTCATTTTTCCAACTTCTTTCGGGAATTTCCTTGCCCGCCGGGGTGAAATGCCTTTTTATTCCCACCTTAATACCCTGGAAAGGATTTATGCATCTTGGATTTACTGGAGAATTTAAACGAGCGGCAGAGGGAAGCGGTGAAAACCACGGAGGGGCCGCAGCTCATCATTGCGGGGGCCGGGAGCGGCAAAACCCGGGTGATCACACATAAAATCGCCTATCTCGTCAGGGTGAAACACGTTCCGCCCTGGCGGATTTTCGCGGCCACATTCACCAATAAGGCGGCCGGCGAGATGAAGGAGCGGGTGCTTTCCCTGCTCGATTTCCCGGGGGAGGTCCGGCTCAACATTTCCACGTTTCATTCCCTTTGCGCTGGGCTTTTACGTCGGGAGGCCATGAAAATCGGCCTCTCCCCCCATTATTCCATAGCAGATGAACGGGACCAGCTGGCTTTGATCAAGGATTGCCTGAAGCTCATGGAAATCCCCAAGGATGTGTGCCCCCCCAAGCTGGCTCAATCCGCGATCAATGCCGCGAAAATTCACCTCAAGGAACCGGAGGATCTCGAACTGGAGGCCTTCGGAAAGGCCGGAACCGTGATCCCGGAGGTTTTCAAACTCTACCAGAAACGCCTGAGGGAGAGCGATGCGGCGGATTTCGAGGACCTGATCCTGTACGTGGTGAAAATCCTCAGAAAAGACCCCGAAACCCTCCGGTTTTACCAGGAAAGGTTCCAATACATCCTGGTGGACGAATACCAGGACACGAATTATCTCCAGTATGAATTCATCCGTCTTCTTGCCGGGGGACACGGGAACCTTTGCGTGGTTGGGGACGAGGATCAGAGCATCTACAGCTGGCGGGGGGCGGATATCAGCCATCTGCTGGATTTTTCGAGGCATTTTCCGGGCACCACCCTGATCAAGCTGGAACAGAACTACCGATCCACAAAGCGGATCCTGGAGGCTGCGGATGCGGTGATCACCAACAACGAGGAACGGATTGGAAAGACGCTCTGGTCGAACCGTCCCGTGGGAGATCTGGTTCAGCTGATGATCGCGATCGACGAGCATGACGAGGCGAAGAGGGTTGTGGAAACCGTGCTCCAGTTTCATCACCTGGGAGGTATTCCCCTGCGGGACATGGCCATTTTTTATCGCCAGAACAGCCTGAGCCGGCTTTTCGAGGACGAGATCCGTCGACGCCGGGTTCCCTACCGGGTGGTGGGGGGGATCCGTTTTTACGACCGTGCTGAGGTCAAGGATCTCTTGTCCTATCTCAAAGCGGCGATCCATCCCAACAACAGCATCGCGCTCCAGCGGATCATCAACGTTCCCACCCGTGGAATCGGGTCAAGAACCGTTCAGAAGCTGCTCCTTTTGGGACAGGAGAAGAACCTGACCCTTTATCAGACCCTGGAGCTGGCGGTCAGGGAAAAACTGCTTCCCAGGAAGGCCCTTTCAAGCATTACGGCGTTTCTCGAGAGCTTGAAATCCTGGCAAAGGGACTCAGGCAGGATCCTTCCGTTCGATCTTTTGCGGCGGATCATAGAGGAGACGAAATACGTGGAATCCCTGGGCGATCCCAAGAGCCTCGAGGTGATCTCGAAGAAAGAGAATATCCAGGAGCTGCAAAACGCGTTGCAGGATTACTTCAACCGGAACCCGGACGCAGGTTTGGAGGAGTATTTCGAAACCCTGGCCCTGAGCGCCCCTGTGGACGCTCTCCAGGGAGGCGGGGATTACCTTTCCCTTATGACCCTGCATTGCGCGAAGGGTCTGGAGTTCGACACGGTCTTTATCGTGGCTATGGAGGAGCCGATTTTTCCGAACCAGAGAACCGTGGAGGAAACGCGGAATTTCGAGGAGGAGAGGCGCCTTTTCTACGTGGGTCTGACGCGGGCGAAAAACAGGGCTTTCCTCACCCGGGCCGAGTCCAGGATGTTTCATGGATCCCGAAACTGGAACGTGCCATCCCTGTTTCTACTCGAGCTACCGGAAGAAATAACGGAAGAGTGGGATGCCCGGAGTTACGACTGGAGCTCACCCGATGCGAATTCCGGGCGAAGTTGAGGAAAGATTGATATCATTTTTTTATTGTCGTGATCTTTCTCCTGTCCTATGTTTATCCAGTTCAATCTGTTTCAGGAAAGATAACATGCCCTGTGCAAAAATATTAGTCGTGGACGATAACGAGGAATTTCTCCAGTTCTGCCACCTTTCGCTCAAGGATAAATACGAGGTTACCCTGGCGAACAGGCCCTCCAAGGCGGTCAAGAGGATCAAGGAAGAGAAGCCGGACCTGATCATTCTGGATGTGTGCATGCCGGAGACCGACGGCCTGACCCTGGCGGAACAGTTCAAGGAGGATCCCGGGCTCCAGGCCATTCCGATCATCATGGTCACCGGCCTTACCCACGAATCCGAGTTGCCGCCGGGATTCTGGAGGCTGGGAACCCCAGCCCAGAGTTTCATGAACAAGCCGGTGGACTTTGCCGATCTGAAGCAGGAGGTGGAAAAGGTCCTGGCCCGGGCCAGGGGCATCGATCTGAAAAGGAAAAACCTGGGAGGGTATCTTTAGAGAGATGAAAGGGACCGGGCAATGCGATAATTGCGGAAGAGCCGTTCCCCGGGGCGAAACCCTCTACGAAATCCGGATCGATATTTATGCCAAGGGAGGGCCCCTCGAGATCGATCCCGTGGAGTTGGAAAAGGATCATCAGGCGGAAATGCAAAAGCTCCTTTCCGAGATGGAAACCATGGATCCCGAGGAGCTGACGGACGAGGTTTGGGAGAGTTACCGTTTTGACCTTTGCCGGCAATGCAGGGAGGATTTCCATTCCAAATTGAAGCTGAAGAAAACCGGGAGGCCCCCATCTCCCCGGAGAAAAAGATATCGCGAGCGACCATGAGGAAAGGAGAGTCGGGATGGAAAAGTTTTTCAAAGAATTCCCCATGATCTACCAGGTGGTGATCGAGCTGGCCCTCTTGATTATCGGCGCCGGGATCGCTCTGCCCGGTCAGAAAAGATGGGGTTGGATCGTCTTCGGTCTGGGGATAGCCGGCATCCTGATGACCATGAAAATGAAAGGCCTGTTCGCCCTCTAACGGGCGACGGATCGTAACGGCATAATCAAGCTAGCGTCAGGGAACCGGGGAAAACCGCAGAGGGGAATTATTTCGCCCGGGCTCTGAAACGATCGAAAAGGAGGAAACATTGAAATCCAAAGTTGCCGTTTTGAAAACTTCCTCAAAGACCATTGTGGAGGATTTCGGCCGCCTGATGCGCCTGGCGGATTACCAGTCATTTCTCCCCGTGGACCACGATACCCTGATCAAAATCAACATTTCCTGGCATCACTATTATCCGGCCTGCTCCACCTCGCCCTGGCAGTATGACGGCGTGGTCAATACCCTGTTCGAGGATGGATACGATCCGAAACGGATCATCCCGACCCACAACCGCACCGTTGTGGTGGATGATAAAAAGGGCATTGTGAACAATCACCTGAATACGATCGACTGGAAATACGGGTTGAAAACGGTTCACCTGTACGAGGATGATCCCCCGATCAACTGGCAGGTTTATCGTCCCAAGGGAAAGTTCCGGGTCCTTCAGAACGTCTATCCCGATGGGGTCAAGATCCCCGGTTATTTCTTCGGGAAAAACATCATTCAAATGCCCACGGTGAAGACCCATGTTTTCACCACGATCACAGGGGCCATGAAGAATGCGTTCGGGGGTCTTTTGACCGAGAAGAGGCACTGGACCCACAGTGTTATCCATGAAACCCTGGTGGATCTTCTGATGATCCAGAAGGAGATCCATTCGGGGATTTTCGCGGTGATGGACGGGGCCATAGCCGGAGACGGCCCCGGTCCCCGGGCCATGGTTCCCTTTGTGAAGAATTACATCCTGGCCAGCGGGGACCAGGTGGCCATAGACGCGGTGAGCGCCAAGATGCAGGGATTCGATCCCCTGTCTCTCGACTTCATCCGTTGCGCGCACGAGGACGGCCTGGGCGTGGGGGATCCGGGCGAGATCGAAATCGTGGGGGAGGATATTTCCGGGGTGAACTTTCACTTTCACGGCAAGCAGGAGACCTTTGCCTCCCGGGGGCAGAAGCTGATCTACCACGGCTGGCTTCACCCGCTCGAGAAACTGCTCCTTCGCTCCCCCATCGTGCCGTGGTCCTATGCAGCCTCGCGCCTTTACTACGACGCCTACTGGTTCAATTTCATCGGGAAAAAACGGGTGGAAAAGATCATCGATACCGAGTGGGGGCGATTATTCCGGGAGTATGATCTCGAGGAGTATAAAAAGACGCACAAGCGTCATCCCAAGGCCCCCTCCGGATAAAAATTCGTTTAGGGAGTAATAATCGTGAAATTAAGCGACCTCTCTGAATCCCAGATCGAGGAATTGATCCGCACGGTAACGGAAAGGATAGCCGGAAGGCTCTCACAGCCCGAATCCGAGCTTCCCCCAAAAGCGAAGGAACCGGTCGCGGCCGCGGATTTTCCTTCCGCCTGTTCCTTCAACACGAACGGGGAATGCGCCGGTTGCGGGGAATGCACGGAGAAAAACCCCGAGGGGGTCAGAACCATCATCCAGGCGGGGGCGGATCGGGTGGGGTCCCCATCCACGGCAAACGCGCCCGCGGATATCGCCCCGTTTATCGATCACACCCTCCTGAAGGCGAACGCCACAGACGACCAGATCGAGAAACTCTGCAAGGAGGCCATGGAGTACAATTTCGCCTCCGTGTGCGTCAACTCGGCGTATGTTCCCCTCGCGTCCCGGCTTCTTACCGGTTCCAACGTCAAGGTTTGCACGGTGGTGGGCTTTCCCCTGGGGGCCATGAGTTCCGAGTCCAAGGCCTTCGAGACCAGGGACGCGGTATCCAAGGGCGCGGATGAAATCGACATGGTGATCAACGTCGGCAAGTTGAAATCCGGGGATTATGCCTATGTTTTGGAGGATGTTGTCGCGGTGATCCGTGCGGCCCAGGGCAAATGCGTGAAGGTGATCCTCGAGACGGCGTCTCTCTCCGATGACGAGAAGGTGGCGGGATGTATCCTGTCCAAGGCGGCCGGGGCGAATTACGTGAAGACCTCCACCGGGTTCGGCTCCAGTGGGGCATCGCTCGAGGATGTGGCTCTCATGAGGCGCGTGGTGGGTCCCGGTATGGGAGTCAAGGCGGCCGGTGGGATTCGAACCACGGAGTCGGCTCAACAGATGATTGCCGCCGGCGCCAGCCGGATCGGGGCCAGCGCATCCATATCGATCGTACAGGGCGCCCGCTAGAGAGCGGACTTTTCCCTTGTTTTCATCCTGAACGAAGTTGTAGATATTTCTTTTATGGAAATCGAACCCACAGCGTGGAAATTTTTTCTCCCTCTGGCGGTTATCAGTATCTGCCTGATCCTCCTGGGGGCATTCATTCCGGCGGGGCTGGTTCTCCTGGTTGCCCTGTGGGTTCTCTGGTTTTTCAGGGATCCCGTGCGTATTCCCCCTTCGGGGGAGGATCTGCTTTTGGCCCCTGCGGACGGCAGGATCGACACCCTGGAGGAGGTGGAGCATGCCGCGTTCCCGGGAGGGAAGGCGATCAAGCTGGGTATTTTCCTCTCCATCTTCGACGTCCATATCAACCGGGCGCCGTGCCGGGGTCGGGTGAAGGAAACCCGTCACAAAAGGGGTCGCTTCCTGAGTGCCATGAACAGGGATTCCTCCCATGAAAACGAGAGCAACCTGATTGTTATGGATACAGAGGCGGGCCCGGTTCACGTGAAGCAGATCGCGGGGATGATCGCCCGCCGCATTGTGTGCCCCCTGAAAAGGGGAGACGACGTGTATCGTGGAGACAAAATCGGGATGATCTGTTTCGGATCCCGGACGGAGATTTTTCTTCCCCTGAGCTCGCGGATTTGCGTGCGGCCGGGAATGAAGGTGGCCGGGGGCGAGACGATCCTGGGGAGGCTCGAGCCGGAAGAGGAATCATGACAAAAGCCCTGATCATCGTTGTTATGGAAAGGCCCAGGGGATGAGAAAGATATACGTACTCCCCAACCTGTTTACCACGGCCAGCCTGTTTTGCGGGCTTTTGGCCATTATTCACATAAACGGCGGAAGGTACGATCTTGCCTGCACGTTGATCCTGGTTTCGATCCTGCTGGACACCCTGGACGGGAAGATCGCGCGTCTCACCCACACCCAGAGTCCTTTCGGGGTGAATTACGATTCCCTTTCGGATCTGGTGGCGTTCGGAGTGGCTCCTGCGATGCTGATCTACAACTGGCTGCAATTCATATCGGATGGGAGTTTGGGTCGAGTGGCGACGGGGGTGTCGATCCTTTACGGCATTTGCGGAGCGTTGCGTCTGGCCCGATTCAATGTATCTTCGATGAAAAAGGCGGCGCCGAAGAAGGAAAAAAAGGTGTTTATCGGTCTTCCCATCCCGGCTGCCGCCGGAGCGGTGGTTTCGGTTTTTCTGGCATTCTGGGGCAGGCCCTACAGCCTCTGGGAGGCTTCATCGGTGATGATCCGGATTCTCCCGGTATCGTTTGTGGCCCTGGCCTGCCTGATGGTGAGCAACATTCCCTATCCGAGCATGAAAACCATCGATCTGGAGAATCGCCGTCCCTTTGATTATCTTGTGCTGACCACCGTGGTGGTGTGTTTCTTCGTAGCCCTCTGGCAACTGAGATCCCTGATGCTCCTTTTGGGATTCTGGAGCTACGTCGTGTGGGGAATCCTGCTTCGCCTGTTCCGTATCTACCGGATCCGAACGAGGGGTAAGGAACCGATGGCGGAGCCCCCCCGGACGAAATAATCCTCAGAGACTTTTCACGTATTTCTTCCAAATTTGCCTTACAATCTGCCAGTCCGATGCCCTCAGGGCCTCGAGGGTTTGATCGATATGGGTGGCGTAATAGAGAGAGGGGATGCCGATTCCGGGTTGGATTTTCATGTATTCCAACCATGCTTTGCGTGAGGGACAGGGCCAGTTGTCAGTATCGATCAGGATCCCGGGGCATGCGATTTCAGCCATTTCCGCTCGAAATTGCATTTTTTTCACGATGGAAGCCTGGTAATGCTCGCAGATATCGTTCAGGCGGATGGCGTCGCAGGAGTCCATGAAGTACGGGTTGGCGGTGTGAGTGATGATAAAGGCGTCCTTTTTGACTTTTTTCGCGGTTTTGTAAATCTCCCTCAGGTACTGTTTCAGGAGTTCGATCCCCCAGGGTTTTCCAGCGCGGTTGGCCCCGTACAGGGCGGGCAGGTTGGCGGTAAAGTCGATTTTGAAACCGTCGGCATTGTAGCACCCGGCCTTATCGGAGAGCATTTTGCGAATAATCTCCCGGATTTTCTTGAGGAATGCCGGGTTGGTGGGATCTTCGGAGAGTTTCCGGTTTCCCTTTGTGATGCACAGTTCCGTTGGAACGCCTTCCCCGGTAAAGAGTCCCCACCACAGGAGGACCTTTTTCTTTTTTTTGTGCATTTTATCGATGAAGGCCCTCATGTCCGGCCATTTCCCCTGGTCAGCCAGAGGAAGTCCCCTCTGTTTCTGCCATTTATCGTCGATGATCACGGTGCGCCAGGGGATTTTCTGTTCATCCAGTTTTGAGATGATGAACTCATAATAGGCCTGGTTGGCGTATTGATGTGGATTCCACTCGGCGGGCCGGTCCTTTTCTCCCAGTGTGTTGTTGAAGTCGGCCTGGTAGCATTGTTCGCCCCATCCGCAGAAGATGGGTTCTCTCCACCACTTGGGTTTGGCGGTCTTTTTCGGTTTCGTCACATATCGTTGCCTGATGAGCCATTCGACATAGTTCTGGAGTGCTTCGCGTTCCGATCCTCCGAAATGAAACACGATGTGAGGGGTTTCGAAGGGGCCGCCGGGAACGGTTTTGCCGAAGTACGTGAGGGTGAATCCGAGGAAGCGCCCGCTCATGTATTCGAAGTCGTTGAAGAGATACTCTCCCTTTTTCACGGCGAGACCCATGCTGATCCAGCCCGTTTTTTCCTTTCCTGCGAGGGCAAAGGCGAGGAGGCCGGGGGTAAAGAACCAGTTGGCGCCGTTGAAATGGGGGTCGTTGTTCACGCTGATCTTGGCGTACTCCTGAGCGGACACCCATTGCCGGTCCAACCCGTTCGGTTCGGGATTGAACAGCCAGAAAAAGGCCTTGGATGATTTGATTTCCCTGATTTCAACGGTTCCATCCTTCGATTTCTGCGTGCTTTTTTTGCGGGGGGAAAAGACCCCGGGCATGCCCCATCCCTGGAAGAAATGCAACTTGTCGATGGGGGTGTTGCAATCGAATCTGTAATAGTATTCGAAGCTTTGTTCTCGGCAATCGAACACGAAAATTTTCTTTTTATAAAGGGAGCTCTTCGCCTCGAAGGAGATCCTTTGTCCCCCCTTGATCTTTTCGAACCGGGGGCGCTTTATCACACGGGTTATGACATCCCTGTCATTCAGGGAGTCGCAGGCGGACCAGGGGCAAAGCTTCTGGCTCAGTCCATTCATGGAAAGGAGCAGATAGGATGGTTCACGAGTCGTGTAACTCAGGCTGTAGTGTGTCGTGGTCAGGGTGAAGGTGTCTTTCCGGGAATCGACAAGTAACCGCATTTTGTCACCTCTTATCATTGATTTGCGAACTCACCTCAAACTCTTATCGGGAAAGACGTTTCCAAATTCAACAACTATTTGTTTGACTTTCCCATGTTTCTATCAAATCTGGGAGAGAGAAACATCTGACGATATAAAAAAAATGAAACGCGGCCTTTTTCCCGATCGGCAAAAAGGCCGGTCGAAAGGAGACACCTGCATGCGGGCACTCATTACGGGCGGAGCGGGATTCATCGGTTCCTACCTGGCGGAAGCCCTCCTCGAAAAAGGGGATCATGTCTCTATCATTGACGACCTGTCCACAGGTTCTATCAGCAATATCGAACCCCTGAAGAAAAACCCGCGGTTCGATTATACCATCGACACCATCATGAACATTCCCCTGATGGCGGAGCTGGTGGATGGCGCGGATCACGTCTATCACCTGGCCGCCACTGTGGGGGTGAGGCTCATCGTGGAGAGTCCCGTAAGAACCATCGAGACCAATATCAAGGGAACGGAAATCGTCCTCGAGCTGGCCGCAAAAAAGAAAAAGAGAACCCTCGTGGTGTCCTCCTCCGAGGTGTATGGTAAATCGAACAAGGTGCCCTTCAACGAGGAAGACGACCTGGTGCTCGGGTCCACCACCCGGGCCAGGTGGTCCTATGCCTGTTCCAAGGCCATCGATGAATTTCTGGCCCTGGCCTATCACCGGGAGAAGAATCTTCCCGTTGTGATCGCCCGGCTGTTCAACACCATCGGCCCCCGGCAGACCGGCGCCTACGGCATGGTGATACCCCGGTTCGTATCCCAGGCCCTCCGGGGAGAACCCATTACGGTTTACGGGGACGGGAAACAGACCCGGACCTTTACGGACGTCAATGAAGTGGTGTGGGCCCTCCGAAATCTCATGGATGATGCCCATATCGAACAAACCGGGGGCGAGGTGTTTAACATCGGGGGCACGGGAGAGATCTCCATCCTGGATCTTGCGGGGAAGGTGAAGGAGATCACCGGGAGCTCATCGGAAATTCGATTCATCCCCTTTGACGCGGCCTATGACAAGAATTTCGAGGATATGAAAAGGCGCGTGCCCGATATCGAGAAGGCGCGGGCGATCATCGGTTACAATCCCAAATCTTCCATCGACGATATCCTGAAAAGGATCGCTGCCCATATGAAGGAATCGTAAGGCGGCTGGCGGCTGGCGGCTTGCGGCTTGCGGCTTGCGGATGGGGGCTGGCGGCTTGCGGCTTGCGGCTTGCGGATGGGGGCTGGCGGCTTGCGGCTTGCGGCTTGCGGATGGGGGCTGGCGGCTTGCGGATGGCGGCTTGCGGATGGGGGACGGGGCGGACGGATTACGAGTTCGGGTTTTCGAAGTTCAAAATTTAAACTTCCTCCCTTATTTTTTCCCTCTGTGTGACTCTTTCGTCTCTTGATATGTTTGTATTATGATCGCAAACTGCGGAGATGTCTCTACGAAAGGCGCTAAAGCGGGCAGAATGGGGGATACACTCCCGAGCGAATAAACTAGAAAAACTCCAGAATGACCCCAATCAGGCGCCTCCCTCTTCTTCATGATATTCCTGCTCGACGTTCACGCTCCACAGGTCATGTTTTTCTCCTGAGATGTTGCGAACGGCCAGGAACCCGGTGAGGATGGAGTGGTCCATGTTGTTGTACTTGAACATTCCGGCGCGCCCGATGGGCTGGAGGTTTTTCAGCTGCCCCAGCGAGGTTTTGACGCTCTCGAGGAGTGCCTGGTACCCGATCTGGTACACACAATAGGTATAAGGCATTCTCACGACGAATCCGTCGATGACGCTTTCGGGATTGGCCAGCCCGAGCCGTTCGAGTTCCCGCCCCCCCAGCTGGATGAGAGCCTCATCGTCCGTGGTCCAGAGATCATCCCCTTGATCGCAGAAATACTCGAGTCCCAGTGAGGTGTGATCCTGGTTATCGATCATGTAAGGGCTCCAGTTTTTATAGTTTTGAAGTCGGCCGAGCTTCACTTCGGGGGAATGCACGTACACCCAGTTATCGGGGAAGAGGTTTTTCCGATCGAGCACGAGGTTCACCACCAGGATGGCGCGGTAACGGAGGCGGCGGCAGGAGTCCAGCACGGTATCCGGAGGTGCGGGCCGCAACCTTTCCGCCAGCTGGGTGATGGGTATGGAGGAGAGGAAGAAATCGCCGTGAACCTGCCTGGTTTCGCCGGTTTTGGGATTTTTGACAATCACGGAAGCGAGGTTACCATTTTCATGATGAAGCTCGACCACCTCGGAGTTGAGATCGACCGTGCCGCCTTTCGCGCGGATTTTTTCTGCAAGGGCCTGGTACATCATACCCGGTCCCTCCCGGGGGTAGTGGAACCTGGGGATGAGGGTTTTGATCTTGTTTTTTCTTCCCCCGAAAAGGGCGTTTTTCACGGCGGTTGTGAGGGAGAGGCCCTTGATCCTCTGGGCGGCCCACTCGGCCCCGATCCGGGAACAGGGGACCCCCCAGACCTTTTCCGTGTAGGTTCTGAAGAAGGTTTCATAGAGTTTCCGGCCGAACCGGTTGGTGACCCATTGTTCGAAGGATTTTTCCTCTTCAAGGGGGAACAAGCGGATCTTGATGTAACTCAGGAAAATCAGGAGGGAGTCCAGGGGTCCGAGCCCGAGAAAGGCGTTCATGGGACGCAGGGGGTAGTAAAAGAAGCGGTTGCGGTAGTAAATGCGGGAGAGGCGGTTAACGGAGAGGAAATCCTCCGGAAGGACCTTGTGCCAGAAGGCGTCGACTTCCCTGTTTTTGGTAAAGAAGCGGTGGCCTCCGATATCGAAGCGGTATCCCTTGAAATTGACGGTTCGTGCGATTCCCCCCACGATATCGTCCTTTTCGAGGACCGTACAGCGATACCCCCGGTTTATGGCTTCATAACCCGCGGCGAGTCCTGCGGGTCCGCCTCCCATCACCACCACGTGTTTTTCCATGAAAACTCCCAAATCCCGGGAGATCGGCCCTTCAGGGAATCCCCGGGCAGCAAAAAATAATGGAGCAGCCACGAGCCGCTCCATAGAAATTCTCTCTTTTGCTTTGCATTTTTTATGTTAAAGACAGTTTCGTTTTTGTATGCTTTCCTCCTATGGCATCATATCATAGGGGAAGATGTAAACGTTGACCTTATCCATCTTGATAATGGTTTCCGCCCGATCTCGATCCGGCTCGGGGACCGTATCCTGAATATTGATAAAGTCCATGGAGAGCCGGAGGGCGTTATCCGGAACCGGATTGCCCGCGATGTCTGTCGGGGAAAGGTAAAAGACCGGGTAAGTGGTGTTTGCAATACCGGGGGAAACGTCGCCGGTGAGGTTGCTGTCGATGATGTGGCTGACGCCCGACTGGCGATCGATGGCATTCAACCGGAAGCGCAACCGCGGCACCCGGTTGATCGGGGTGTCGAAATCCCGCCGGCAGGTGAATTCCGTACAGTAGAGGTATTTATCCTCGCCCAGGACGATGTCATACTCGGCGTTGCTCCAGAATCCGAAAGTGGTCGCATCCACGCCTTTCACCCAGAGGTTGCCGTATTTGTAACTACCCTCGGCCGGGGTAAAGACTTCGGGAACCGTGTAGAATTTCCAACCCTGGGTATCCGTGGCGAAATCGTAATGCTGGGCCAGGATGGGATTGGGGAGGTATTCCACGGGCCTGCGTTCCACCACGAGGCTTTCGAGGTAAACGGTTCCATCAGCGGCGTCATCAGGACTCATGTTGATCAGGTCGAAGGCGAAACCGAGGGACATTGCCCGGAGCTGGTTGGGAAAGAAGTACAGATCGTAATCGCGGGATTGTTTTCCGGGTGCGAAGTAGGAGCTGGCGCTCCCCCCCCCATTGACGTCGCTGGTGATGTGGAGGGCGTCGATCTGTTGCCAGAGGTTGTCGAAGGCACGGAGCCGTATGGCGGGACACTTGGAGGGATCGTCCTGGTCGGACCTCAGGGTGAACCTTGCCCGGTACAGGTTTTTCCTTATGATTTTCACCATGTCGTTGGGGCCTTCCCAGTATCCGTAGCAATTGGTATTAGTAGTCGCCCTGAGGGAGATGTCGTTTTTGCCTTCAGAGGCGACGGGTGGATCGAAGTAGAGTTCGTCCGAGATAAAATTCCAATCGCCGGATCCCTCTTCAAAGCTTGCCTCGCCCTCTTTTATGGAAATGGAATTGACGGTAAAGATATCGACGAGTTTATAGGAATAGGGGATTCCGAAAACGGGCATCATAGCGGGTTTGTCGCCGGATTCCGGGTCGTAGTCCGGATCGGGCAGGCTGTAACCCAGGTAAACGAGGACCTGATCCGAGGGAGGCGCCACCGGGTCGATGGTCGTGGCATCGATGAAATACATTCTCATGCGAAACACGATTTCCTCTCCGGCATATTCATCCGGAACGACAAACTCGAAATCGGTATCAGGTGTTTTGGTGGAACCTGGTGAAATCGGTCCCGGACAGATAACCTGCGACCTCAGGATGTTGACCCTGTTCGGAGTGGTATATTCATCCAGAACCAGGACGACGTCGGGAAATTCCACCGGTGTGGGGTTAAAGATGGTTACGGGCATTTCGATCGTTTCACCGGGCTCGATCAAGCCGTTGCCGTTCCCGGAGCTTCCCCCTTCGTTATCGTCGTCGATCCCGTAATCGATCACCTCGAGCCTGTTGACTTCCAGGGTTTCCATGGAATAGGTCCTGTTGGTATAGGCCCACAGTTTGACGGGGACCATAAACTGGTAACCGTCGGTGTCAACAAGGAGGCAATAGAGGGTAAAGGAATACCAACCATCAAAGGTGGGGAGATCTTCGTTGATATAGAACGTGACTGGTCGCTTTGTGGTCACTCCACCGCCTACATTATTGAGTTCGATTTTGGCCGGGCCGGTGATGACGATGTTCTCATCCGGGGAATAGGGCACGATGGTAAGGCTCCTGGCCTCGATACCGCCGATATTGGTAAAGGAAATATCCATGCTGACTTCCTCGCCGGCTTCGAGCTGGGCGTTGAAGGCCCCGGATGAGCGATAGTCCTTCATATCCTTACTCAAATAGGCCCTCCACTGTCCCAGGCTGGGACAATTATTGGGCATGCCGCCGCCATCACGTTGACGCCTGAGATCCACGTACAGTTCCGGGCATTGACTGGTGACAAAGGGAACAGCGAAGGGTTCGGGAGCCACTCCGAGGCAATCCAGTCCCAGTGGGGAGAGATCGACGAACACCTTGCTGACTTCCCCGGGGCAGGATTCCCATTTCCACCATGTATGGGATGCCTCCCTGAAATCGCCGGGAATGGAGAACTCGACGATCAGCTGATTATTCTGATTCACTTCAGTGGGAAAGTAATCGGCGGCATTGCTCCGGATCTTGATGGGGATCTGGTATTTTCCGGGTCCGTAACCGGTTCGATCCAGGGTGATGTTGACAATCCTGGTTTCCCCGATGACGGAACCAGATGCCGGTTCGATCGTCAATGCTGGATTTTCCGTGTAGAGGGTATAATTGATATTCTGTGTGTGATCGCTGTTGGAGATTTCGATCTGGAAATTATTCAGGCTGTTCCCGAGCTTGAAAAAGGCCTTGGTAAAGGAAAGGGTGTCGCGCCCCCCCCCGTTCAAGGCCCGAGCAGACCAGACCTTGTTGGAAATTTTCATTTCACCGCCATTGTCAATAGCCACGATATGATACTGATAGCGGGTGTATGTATTCTGGGATATGAAATCGGTGAACGTATCTGTTTCCGGAAAGAGGGGATCGGGTACGGTTGGAATCCTGACGGCGTCCTGTCCCTCTTCCCTTCGGTAAACATGGTATCCCAGGATGTTGTCCATTTTATCATGGGTCCAATCGAGCTGAACGGATGTATTACCGGGAGTGACGGTCAGTTTCGGTGGTAAGAGGGGATAATTATTGAGTGATTCGACATAGAAATGCCGCTTGATGGGAACGGCATACATCATCTCGTTGGGAGTGCGACCCGGGACAAAGTTCCTGGCGCGAACGTAGAAGGTATACTCCCCGGCGGGGAGGTATTGGTAGTCCCTTTGAGTGCTCTGAATCCAATCCCCCCACCCGGTATCGTATCCCTCGAGCTTGGTCTGGTATTCCACGTCCTTGGGGAGCTGTCCCGAAAGCGCGGGACCGCAGGCGGTGAAATGGAAGGTTACCTCGGTTCCCGATGTCACCTTGTCTTTTTCCGGGGCCATGACAAAATAGAGGAAGGGACGTTCGGAGGTGGGGACGACTCCCTCGTCCTCGATCCAGGTGGCATAGGCGGTCATCGGTTCCCTGAGGTCTTTCTTATAGGTAAAGCTGATCATGTCGCCATCGGTGACATGGGCATTCTTGTTACCCCAGGAAGTTCCAAAGGTGCTGAATCCGATGGTGAAGGATTCGAAGATTCCGGTATTCACGTCCGTTTCCGTAAATTGAACCCCGAACACGCTGGGAGCGGTGGTGGTGGAGAAGGGCAGTTCGAGCCAGAACGATTCCTGGACCGCAGGATCCATGTTCCGGTCGGTATCGACAATGATGCATGTTGCTCGAACTTCCTTGCCCTGGTAAACCTCCTGATCGAACTTCACCTCCACGGGGGTTCTGGTCCAGATGGTCGAGACATAATTATCTGGGGTCAGGTAGGAAGCTCGGAGTTCGTCGCCGTCCGAAACCTTGATCTGTCTCTTTGTGGAATCGCTGGCATCCGGATTGAAGGAGATATACTGTTTTTTGGGAAGATGGAAGATGCCGGAGTTGATGCCTTCTTCCACGAGGGTCAGCTGGATGCCGGTTTGATCGGAATCGCTGGATAAGGTAATTTGGAGGCTGTCAGCGGCCAGGGGATCCCGGTTGGCGTCGGGATCGATGACGGTGACGTCTCCCCTGTCGTGGGTTCCCACGTAAAAGGTCTTGTCAAACTGGATGACATTGTCCGATCCGTTCCAGAGGGCGGTGGCAAAGATGGTCGAGGAAGCTTGGGCGCCCTTGTAATCGGCCCGAATGATGGCCCCGCCGGAGACATGAATGGTATTTGTCAGGGGGTCGGAGCCCTGCCTGGAGAAGTGGAGGTAGTTTTCCTCCCCCTGGTTTTCAAACACACCGGTACTGACGTCCGTTTCGAGGAGCTGCATGTCAAACCCCGCGGGATCGTCGGTGCTGGAAATGTGAACCGTGATGGTTTCAGAGGTGAACAGGTCGATATTGGCGGCGAAATCGGACACCTGGACGATTCCCTTATCGTAGATGCCGACATATTGATTCTTGTCGAAGGCGATCCGGCGCTGATAGAGGAGCCAGTTGTCATCCAGGTAATGATTGGAGGAGTCGATTCCTCCGAAGCAGCGGAGGCACTGGGAGCTTTCGTCAAAGATAAATTCATGGCCGCTGCGGGCCGGTGGATCCTGGTTGGGGGTGATCCTGATCCAGTTGGCGCCGTCGAATTTCCAGAGATCGCTTAAGCGTTTAGACTTTTCAAACCCCCCGAACAGAACGACGCAATTGTTGGAGGGATCATAGGCCATTTTATGATAGATGCGGGGAGAGGGGGAATCAGCCGTGGAGATTTCCTCCCATTCGAAACCGTCGAACAACCAGGTTTTCTGTTGCCTCCGGTTATACTCATCGGCGCCGCCGAACATAACGAACTTCCTCAATCCCGCATGATACGCAATGGCGTGGCCGTAAAGGGGACCGGGTCCCTTGGGGGCAATGAACCAGAGGCCGTTCTGATACATCCAGGCATCATCGAGGTGTTTCCCCTCATCCCCGAGCCCCCCGTAAACAAGCAGGCTGTTGTTGCGGGTGTTGTAGGCGGCGGCATGGGAATGGCGTTTTATGGGGAATCCCGTATCAGGATCGTTTATCGTGGGGAGGGGTGACCACTGATCCCCGGAGAGTTTCCAGACATCGGAATACGTCCCTTCAGGAGACGTTCCCCCGATGAGCACGGAGCCATTTTCCCTGCTAGAGTATGTGAAGGAGTGATTATATCTGGCGAGGGGTGATGAGCTGGTGGAAACCTGTGACCAGCTGAAACCGAGGAACTCCCAGGTATCGTCAAGTGCTCCGGAGGAGTTGAAGCCGCCGAAGAGAACGGCTTTACCCCTTTGCTGATCGAAGGTCATCCCGAAGGCGGCGCGTTCGGGAGGATTTTCTGTTATGCTTATTTCATGCCAGGTATTCTGAGCCATGCAAAAAGAGGCCAGAAGCAGAAGGAGAAATATCGGAACAGGAGAGATCTTTTGTGAACGCATTTTTTGTCCACCTCGAATTAAAAATTTACACACACCCGTATTGAAAAGGACAAATATCCCTTTACCAAATAGAGTAAAACACAATCTGGGTAACCTTTTCCAGGTCAAAAGTCAATATAAAACAAATCGGCTGGCGCGCCCGGCAGGACTCGAACCTGCAACCTACGGATTCGAAGTCCGGCGCTCTATCCAATTGAGCTACGGGCGCATCCGTATTTGTCTCATTCAAAACAACTTATACTTATGATAAAAAGGCCCTTTCGGGTTTGGATGTCAACCCGAATCCTCAATTCTGATCGGGAAAAATGGGGTCTTGTGGCTCCGTGTTTATATCTCATCGGGGACTTCATCACTTAAACGCTTGTATATCAGGTATCCGGGAATAAAAGTCAAAAGGGCGAAAAGGGCGCAGATGCCGATATCGCTCCACCGGGGCCACTGGTTCAAGTAAAGAATCGCACGATACACGTTTACGAAATAATAGAGCGGATTCAACAGAAAGAACCGTTTCAATACATCCGGCACCACGGAAAAGGGATAAACAATGGGAGTGAACCAGAACCAGAGCTGGGTAACGATCCCCACCAGCTGCCCGATATCCCGGAAAAAGACGTTCAAAACGCTGAAAGCCAGTCCGAGTCCCAGGCAGAACACCTGCTGAAGACCGAGCACGAGAAACAGGAGAAGCATCCGACGGAAAGAGGCCTCCAGCTCGACCTTCCCGAGGATAAAGAGAATCGCGAGAAAAATCATGAAAATGGTAAAACTGATGAGAAAATTGATGGTGCCGGTCAAAAGGGCGGAGATATGAAGAATCTCCCGGGGAAAGGAGACCTTTTTGATCAGGTTGGAATGCTCGAAAAAGAGATTCGTATAACGGACCAGGAGCTCGTTGAACATCCCCCAGGGAATAATCCCGGCACAAAGATACACGCTGTACCCGTAACCGCCGGCCGCTCCGGGCAGCTTCGCCCTCATCACCTGGGAAAAGATCACCACGTAAATCAGGATCATCACCAGGGGATTGAGGATATTCCAGGTGATCCCGAGGACCGATCCGGCGAACCGGGCCTTGAAATCCCGGTACACGAAATCCCTGATAAGGCTCCAGTTTTTGATGGTGTTTCGGATCATGAAACAGCGTTTGACTGGTGGAATGGTTTCCCGGATTCTTTCCCGGCCTGTTTTTCAACGATAAACATCACCCCCGAGTACCCGAAAACCACGGGGATGTCAATACGAATGAGACAGATCCCAATTGCGGGGTTGAGTACACCGACCCGTCCAACTTTCACGGCCCCAACTCGAGGATCAGATCCCCATTGCTGACAATGCCGTTGGTGGGATCATAAGGGGGATCCAGGGGAAGCAATTCGCCGTGCCTTGTCCTCATCGAATCGGTATCCGGACCGAAACTGATGATTTTCGGGGGAATCGAATCGATCACGGTAAGGGACCCGGTGTAATCGTCGTGGAAGAGATCCCTGGGAAGACCGTTTGGAAATTGACGAAGGATTCCCTCCTTTGTTGTGCCCGTTTTTCCAGAGAGGGGGAAGGGATAACGGGGATTTCGCGGAATTTCAACGATAACGTCCCCGGAACTGATGGTGCCGTTGGTGGGATCGTAGGAAAAGGCGGCCCAGTTGTCTGTTTTGTCCGGTCCCAGGCTGTAAACGTGAAACGCATCGTCCCGGGTCAGGTATTGGAGGGATTTGTCGCTGAATGGATCCTCCGGGGGACCATCCGGAAGGAGGGGGCCGAATTGTATGTTTTCTTGCGGGAAAATGCCCGAGAAGAGATAAGCGTGCCATGCGGCGGCCGCCCCCAGGAGGGCATTCCTCCGGGCCTCTAAAACATACCAGCGAAGTTCGACCTCTTTTTCCTGGAATCTCGAGGCCTCCGGGGGAAGCAGGGAATAAACGGGATATTGATGCTGGAGATAATCGTCCCATTTCACGGATGCGTATTTTCTCCGGAGGTTTTGTAAGGTATGGAAAAACTGCTCCGCCTCCGGGGGGTTGCGGCAGGCATTTGTCAGGTAGAGTTCCATCCCGGCGAGGGTAATACCGCGAACGGCCACTCCGATCAGGTTGGAAATAAGGGTACCCTCCCCGCCGACCTTGTGACCGAGTTCATAAGTGAGTCGAAGGAGGTCCAGGGCCCTTTTGTTATCTCCTGTAATCATGGCAAACGTCGCTTCCACCCTGAGGACCTTTGCACAAATCTGGAGGTTGAGATAATTGGGGATGGGGTCGCCCTGCCGTGTGGGGGGAAGCGGGGGGGGAAGGCTCTCCGGGCAGTCAACCGCTTTTCGAGCGATGGATTCAAAGGATTCCCCCTGTTTCATCCGAGTATATCTCATGAAATAATCGTGGGCGTTCTGATGTTTCTCCGATGATTTTTTCGAGCGGATCCCACGATCAATGGTACTCGAGAGGAAACGTAACAGGGGATTGTCCGGTTTTTCCAGACCGGATCTCCACCCGGACCATTTCCGTTCCAGGAGATCCCATTTCCCCTGCCTCATCAGGGCATCGAGGTAAAGGATCCTGAGAAAGGGATCTTCCGGGTATGGTTCGTGGAGTGCCTCGGCCTTTTTCCAGTCGATTCGAGCCTTCGGATCGCCTGATGAAAGGTCCAGATCCCGGTAGTAATCGAGGACGCGATCGTCTCTAACCCTGTGAAGGAAGGAGGGAAGGGGTCGGATCAGTTTGACCATGTTCTGCCTGGCTGCCGCTTCTCCCTGGAACTCCCTGCCGGGAGTTGTGACGGCCACAAGATCCCAGTCCGTATCTTTTTTCGAGGGAAAGGATGGAGCGAGTTGAAATACCATGTGATATCCCCCCATGCCCCAATCCGGGGAGAGGAAATGCATTCTCAGAATCCCGTTCCCATAATCCACGTCCATGAGTTGCCCGAACGCCCGGTTTCCATAAGAGAGTGGGGATCTTCCGGATTGGAAACGGACGAGACCGGCGAGCCCCCCGAGGAGGTAATCGCCCTCAGGCGGTTTGGTGGGAACGGCGTCGATCCGTTTGGGAAAGAGAGAAAAAAGGAGCAGGGGAAGAAGGAAAAAGGAGATGAACCTGATATTTCGCATGAAGCGCCCCCTCATATTTAACATTATCTTATTTTGACGGACATGAATGATATTCCGATGACATTGCCACATAAATCAAGTGTTGTTTAAAAAAAACTCCTTGATTTTTACTATTCGTGTTTTGCTATAAGCGGTTATTTCCAGGAGGTATATGGAGTGAAAAAAGTCATATCTCGATTCCTTCTCTTTGTCCTGTTTCTTGCTCTTTGTTGTTCGGTATGGGGCAAAAAACCAAATGATATCTCCATATTCGACGCCGGTATGGTCACGGAAACGAACCTCCTCCCTGCTGTTCCCAACGTTGGAGAATCGGCCGTTTTCAGCGCCCTTGTACAACCTCCTTACCGCGATATGCCCCTTTTCGCTGTGTTTCGTTCCCATGAAGAGACTTTTTCCATTCCGCTCGAGCCGGCGCCGTCTCTGGGCGAGGGTGTGTTCGGCTGTCTTTTTCCCGCTCAAAAAAAGGAGGGAATCTGGTATTGCCTGATCGGTGCCGGGCGCGATTCGAACAAGCTGAAATACAGCATTCCGGAGGTTTTCCTCGTGACGGGCGAAAAGCGGGAGTACCGGGCGCTCTGGGTGGATTCGTGGAACGCCGGATTCCTGTCGCCCCGGCAGGCGAGAAAACTCGTTGAAACCGCTCGTTTAGGGAATATCAACGCCCTGATCGTCGAGGTCCGGAAAATCGGCGATGCCTATTACGATTCCGCCCTGGAGCCGCTGGCATCCAACATCGCCACGCCCTCCTTCGATCCCCTGAAAACACTCATAGAGCTCTGTCACGATACCTCGGGAGGGAAAAAAAGACTCGAGCTTCATGCCTGGGTGGTGGCCTACCGGATTTACAAGGGTAGGGAGGGTGCGGGTTTCCCACCCTCACCTCATATCCTGTCAAGGCATCCGGAATGGGTCTCTCTGAATCATGAAGGGCAACATTCCGAAAAGGGGACGGTGTATCTCGATCCGGGAGTCCCCGGGGTTATGGATTACAACATCGATGTGTGTCTGGATATCATCCGGAAGTACGAGGTTGACGGGATCAATTTCGACTACATCCGTTACCCCTCGACGGGTTGGGGATACAATCCGATCGCGCTTGGACGCTTTCAGAAGTTAACCGGTCGAACCGATCGTCCCGCTCCCACGGATTCCCAGTGGAGGGCCTTTCACAGGGAACAGGTTTCCCACTTCCTCAGAAAGGTCTATATCCGGCTCATCGCGGAAAAGCCGAATCTCAAGGTGTCTGTATGTACCACGGGGTGGGGAGATATAAAAGGCGGGGATTTCACCCGGACGGATGCTTACAAGGGCGGCATTCAAGATTGGGCGAGATGGCACCGGGACCACCTGCTGGACGTCAATTTCAGGATGGGTTACAAGAGGCAGCATAATGCTTCTCAAAAGCAGCAATTCGAGAACTGGACGAGATTCACCCTGAACCACCAGTGCTTCCGCCTTTCCCCTATCGGTTTGGGAAGTTACCTGAACACCATAGACGGAACCCTTGAACAGCTCCGGACGGCCAGGGAATACGGAGCGAACGGTCTCGTTTTTTACAATTATCATTCCCCAAGCAAGGATCAAGTAACCCGTTCGGACTTTTTTTCCACGATCAGGGCCAGGGCCTATCCCGAATGGCTGGATGTCCCTCCCCTGGCCTGGAAGATATCCAATCCCAACGGGACTCTCGCGGGAACGGCTCGTTCGGGGGGAAAAGCCCTGGACGGCGCCAGGATTTCCCTGGATCAGATCAATCTGGAGACCATCACGGACGGCACCGGTTTCTACGCCTTTATGGATGTCCCCCCGGGAAGCTACCAGCTCACTGTGAACGGATCGCCGGCAGGAACGTCTACAGTTCATGCGTCCGGGATCAATGAATTTAATATAGATCTCAGGTGATCGAGGGATTTATAAAGATTCATGGAATATGAACACTCGGCAGGGGGCATCGGGTTTTTCTTTGTTCTTCTCGCCTTATCCAGCCTGGGGTGGGGATTTTTACTGAACCGGGTAACCGGGCTCGGGAGGCGTTTCCCCGATCTGCCTCATCTTTTCTTTTTTTCCGGGGCATTTGGAGTTCTTATCGAAGGGGATCTTTTTCTCCTGGCAGGGGTATTGGGACTGGTCAAACCTCTCTGGTTCGGTTTGATCGTTCTCGTCGGTATTGCGGGAGGGGCATGGTCCATTGTTCCTCTTTTACGAAACCGGGAAGGCAAAGGAAAAACCAATCCCAAACATTTTAGCGGGAGAATTCTTTTTCTTACTTTGTGTGTCCCTTTTATCCTCCCGATGTTCCTGGATGGCCTGATCCCGGACGTTTCCGGGGATGCCTATCTGTATCATATGACCGTGCCCAATTATTACGTTCTGGAGGGCCGGATCAGTCCCGTTCCCATCAGCTTCTGTTACAATTATCCCCTCCAGATAGAAATGTTTCACATGGCGGCTCGCTGTTTCGGGCATGAACAGGCGGGAGTCATGATGAATATCGGGTTGGTTCTCCTCACCTGCCTGGGGCTTTACCTTGTGGGACGGGAGATGGGGGATTTCCGGGTTGGATACCTGTCGTCTTTTTTCTTTCTCTCCCTTCCGCTGGTGATGAGCTGGGGGCCCACATCGCTTGTTGACCTTGCCACGGGGACGTATCTGGCCGGGGGGCTTCTGGGTTTGATTCAATGGCATAAGACCGGGAAGACGTTCTGGCTTTTCGTGTGCGGGCTTTGTTCCGGGGGGGCGATTGCGGTGAAGATCCTGATGGCGGCGGTATCTCTGGGGATATTCCCGTTGATACTTTTGATTTTCTCCCTGAAAAGGGGTGGGAGGTTCCATCCGGGGAGAAATCTTGTACTGTATTTTGCTGGGGTTCTTGTTACCCTCTTGCCCTGGCTGGTCAAAAACGCGGTGTTTACCGGGAATCCTGTTTTCCCCTTTTTACTCGAGCGGTTCCCCACGAGACCGGACCTTCTGCCATCGGCTCATCTCCTTCACCGGATGCACGGGATCCCGCCGGTGAAGAGCGCCGGGGCCGTTCTGAACCGTGCGATCCGGATTTTCCCTTTACTCACCTGGGATGGAGCGTGGGTTCCCATTCTGTCTCTTTTCCTGATCCCCGTCTGTTTTATCCGTTCCCTGTTTCACAGAAAATGGCGGATTTTCTGGTCCATTGAAATGCTTACCGTTCTTTTCATCCTGTATTACGGAAAAAATGCGCAGGTGCGGTGGTTCCAGGGGCTGTTTGCGATCATGATGCCGGCTCTGTCTCTGGTATGCCTGGATATTCTGAAACGAACGCCCTCTTTCCGTGTCATCCTGACGGTTTCGGGGCTGTTTTTTTTATATCTTCTCGGGGCGAGATATTATCAATTGAATTTACAATCCAGCCACAGGCTGCCCTGGTTCGGTCTCCGGGAAAAAACCGTGCTGGAATACCTCGAGACCCAGGATCGGACGAACGAGGCGGCTTTTATCCATCATCATGTTCCGGAGGGGGGCAAGGTCTTTGTTCAGGAGATGGAAATCATGTCCGTGGGACGCTGGATGAGGAGGCGTTTCGTCCAGGGGGGGCAGTTATGGATAAACCAGTGGGAGAAGGACAAGGGTGGAGAGGGAAGGGATCCGGAGGTGCTGCTTGACGCCTTCGAGGAGGAAGAGGTGACTCATATTTATGCCACCCGGCATCAAACCAGCCGGAATTTCCAGCAACTTCTGGAGCATTATAGTTTGAAGCGGGGGTTTTTCCTGGGAGGCGGCATCTATGAATTGGAGCTGAAGGGGCGGTCGGGGCAAAAATGACCGGATTCGGAATTCCTCAAAAAGCTTGACGCCCGGCGAATCCTTCGGCCATAAGAAAGCGCCCATTTACCGCCTCGGAAAGACAGTAAACAGGAACTTTTTTCATGCTCAAACGCATACCATACAATACCATAATCACCCTTTTATGCATCGCGGTCGTTCCTTATCTTGTGATTACATACAACCATATCGGCGAGGATTGTTTTATTTCATTCCGATACGCTGAGAATTTCATCGAGGGAAAGGGTCTTGTATACAACGAAGGGGAGAAGGTTGAGGGGTATTCGAACTTCCTGTGGGTGATGCTGATCGCTTTTTTCCGATGGTTTGGAATTTCCCCCATATTCGCCTCCAAGCTGCTCGGATTCGCGAGCATGGCATTGCTACTGTGGATAGGTTCGTACTACAGTTTGAAGAAGAAACAGCGTAAGATCGACTGGATCTACCTGGCGACTCCCATCATGATCTTTTTCAATCCCTTCCTGCACTACCATGCGGGAAGGGGATTGGAAACGGTGTTTTACACCTTTCTTTTCGTGTGGGCGGCGTTCAGTTTCAAAAGACGCAATTACGGGAATTCCTCCCTGGCGTTTGCGGCCATTGCCCTGACCCGGCCGGAGGGATTCGTTTATTTCTGGCTGCTCCTTCCCATGTTGTTTTTGGATTTGAAATACAGCAAAACGGAAAAGTTTCCTTATCCTGTTCCCCTGATCCGTTTTCGCTTTTTCACCCCTTACCTCGCGGTGGTGATCCCCTTTTTCATCTGGAGGGTGTTATATTACGGCAGTTTCTTTCCCAACACGGTACTCGCGAAGACGGGGACTTTCAATTTCTGGAGCAATCCCAGCTTTCATATGCTCCTTCAGTTCGCGATCTCGTGGTCCTATATTCCGCTCTTTGCCCTGCTGGCGATTTTCACCTACCACCGGGAGCAGTGGGAGCTGAAACGTTCCCTTCTCATCCCCATGATCCTGGGTGGGGCTCTCCTCTGCTATACCATTGCGATCGGGAAGGTTCAGGCCTCCCCTTTCCGTCACTATGTTCCCCTTGTTCCGATCCTGATCATCCTGTTCCAGGAATTTTTAAGGGCGATGAAAAAGAGGGTGGAGGATAACCTTGCCCTGTCAATCGGTCTTTTTGTCATCTTTATGGGGATGAATTTTTACACATCCAACAACCTCGATTCTCCCAGTACCCGCCTTCACTCCCGCACGATTCAGTTTCTGAAGAGCTGGAATTATCCGGGAAGGGTGGCATGGCTTCTGGAGCCTCCCATCATCCTGAACGCTGAGGCCGGGAAGTGGTGTACACAGAATCTTCCCCCGGATGCCCTGATTGCTGCGGACCAGATCGGGCAGTTCGGTTATTATACCAGGCAGCGGGTCCTGGATCTCCTGGGATTGACGGATCGTGAATTCGCGAGGAACGGGTACTCGCTCGAGCGGTTGCTTGAAAGGAAACCCGCTCCGGATTACCTGGTCCTGCTCGGTTACCTGGGTGAAAACAAGCCGTTTCTGAAGCCGCTGGAGCAGAGTTTCGAAGAGCCGGGATTCAGGGAGCGTTACAGGCTTCGCTGGATCCTGCGACCCAACAACAGCATCAACAAGTCGGAGTTCCTGGTTTATGCCGTGAGGGAACAATCCGACCGGGATTTGGAGGAACCGGAGATCATTCAACTGGGACCCGATACAGAGACATGGAAAAGGAAACTGAGGTTGTAAAGCGTTTCACCCTTACCTCTGGTATCCCACCAGCTCCTCGTCCGACAGAAAATCGTAAAACCAGATTTCCCCGGGGGATTTATAGGGTCTTTTACTGTTGCGATACACGGCCAGGTTAATGGCCACATTCGAGCATCCCATGGGGATCTTCTTCAGGCAGATAAATTTGACCTCATCCACGTCCCTGGTGATTCCCTGGGCATTGACCCACTGCTGATTCTTGAGCTTCATTTCGTCATCGAGATATAATAGGGCGACATTTGCCGAGTGATTCCCCAGGTTACGCACCCCTGCCTTTACGGAGAAGTAGATATACTGTCCAGGTTTGACCCGTATGGTGGGTGATACGATATTGGCGCCCTTTGAGTTGTGTTCGACCACAGCCTTCAACCCGCGGAATTTTTCACCCCCGATTTCCATGTTGGCCATGGATGCCTTGATGTCTCCCATCACCCTCCACCCCATCTGATTTCCCCGGGCGAGTTCGATGGAGTTGCCGCGTTTATATTTCGCAATCCTGACAAGACTGTGCGGCGGTATGGAGAGCCTGTGATCAGGGATAAATTCCTTTTCCTCCTGGATTTTATCAAGATAGAAAAAGGAGATATAGGAATCGTTATCCTCTGCTTTTTTCCCTGGTTCCGCATGGCTGTCGGTGATGAAATAGATGGCGATTGTGTGATCCCCCTTTTCCAGCGGTATCGGAAACTGGTTGATGTCCCAGCTGTTGTTCGCATGGGGGAAGGCGATGACTCCCACCGGGGAATCATCCACATCGATCTGGTACAGGATAGGGCCGGGGGCGTCGTTTTTCGCCTTGAGGGCGAACCGGTATTTCCCGGACTCGGGGATCGTGACATTATAAGCGGTGAAGGCGTTATAGGGCATGAGGACATAGGTGTTTTTCCGGCTGGCGACGCAGGCGATTTCGTAACTGGGAGAGGAGGAATCGTATGCGGCCGCGGGGAAATAGATTCTTTCGGGATGGGCGGGTTTCATCTCGAATTTCAGTGGAGATTCCTTCCCGGCCCAATCACCCTCATATTGGAACGTTAGTACGAGGTTCGAGCCACCCTCCGGCAGGGAACATAAAAGCGAGAGATCTTCGTGTGAAGCAGCCGGGGATTTCCGGATTCTCCCAAGGACATTTCCTTCAAGGGATACCCGGAAGGTGCAGGAGGAGGGAAGATCCTCCGGCTCCCCGGCGAAGTTCATGACGGCTTCCATTTCGTGACGGACATAGATATCCTGATCGGCTTTCAACCATCCCTTCTCCCCCCGTGGAGGGGACTCTTCAGGGAGGGGTACGGGATCGAACTCCAGGGCGATGGGATTCCGGCCGGTAAGAAAGCGATTGCCGTATTTCCATTTCCAGAGGGTGACATCCTCCTCTTCGTTATGGCTCGTGCGATGCCTGAGCACCAGGTCGAAATGCTTCTCCACCCATTCCTTCAGGCGGGGACGGATATCGTAAGCCCACCCGAAGATGTACCAGATATCGCCGGCGGATCTGGAGGATTTCAGGAGGAGTTGAACGGAGCGGGTGCCGTCCCCGCTTTCCGTATCGAGATGGATAAAACGCTCGGGAGGAATCTTGTAATAATTCGTGTAATATCGAACAGGACCACCGGTCAGGCCATAGGTGGCAATGATGTCATCCGGTCCCATGTGCTCGGCCGCGTAACGAACCGCCCCCTTCACATTGATTCCCATGTGCCGGTAATACTTTCTTAAAAGGGAATAATTCTGAATAAGGAGGGGAATGAGAAACAGGGAGTAGAGGATTGCGACAGCCGCCTCTTTTTTTATTTTCAGTTTACCGGTGGCCGTCTTTTGCAGAAAATCCACAATCGAGACGAATCCATACATCACGGCGATCGCATTGGCGGGAAAGATGAAGAAGATGTATTTACTGGAATACCACTGTTTGATGGGAACCGAAAAGAGAAGGGTAAATGTGGCAAGCAGGCAAACCAGGAAAAAGCTACCAAAGATGAATCGTTTGATAAGGGCCCTTCCGTATCCCACCAGGGAAAACAAAAGAAACAGGGCGATCATGTAGTTGCTCAATAATTTCCCGGGGTAAGCAACCGGTCCGTAGAAGAGAAAGTGGCGGTTGAAGAAAAAGTTGAAATCCGCGGTGACGCCCTCAGCCGGGGCTTTGAACAGCCGCACCTGTTTCATTCTATTCAGGATGACCTTCATGAGGCTGAGGCTGCTTACGATCCCGACGAATAGAACGCCAAGGAGAACCAGAACTATTATCGCACGGAATATGGGGTTGGACAGGAGGTCATCGTTTCTTTTCCTGCCCTTTTTTTTCTTTTTCCCTCCGGACGTTGGTTTGATGAGATCTCGAACCCGGATAAAGCCATCCTTCACCATGGAGCGCCCCTGTTTTGTCGCAGCTAAAGAGAGGGGGATCCAGGCCAGAAGCAAACCGGAAAAGACCAGGGTGGTCAGGTGGATGCAGTAATTGAGGAAACATACCACGGGGAGGAGAAAGAGGCAGAGGAGGTTTCGTTTTCTCAGGAATCGGGCGAACAGAAACAGTGAAAGGGCGGTCAGCAGGAAGACAACGGGATAGTAGCGTGCCTCGCGGGAGAAGGAGAGCTGGGTCCTGGACAATGCCACGAAAAGGGCGCTGAAAAGGCCGACGCGCCTGTCGCCGAAGACCTCTTTCCCGGCAAAATAGATTGCAACGATCCCGAGGATCCCGGAAAGAACCGATGTTTGCCGAAGCCAGAATTCCGTCTCGCCGAAGTTCAGGAAAAACCGGACCAGGATAAAATAGAGGGTGTGGGGTTTGGATATGAACTGGTGAAGAGTCCTGGCATCGTCGAGGGTGCTCACCTCGTCAAACCAGAGCCCCCTCTCCCCCAGTTTGAAATATCGAAGGACGACCCCCAGAATGAAAACGAAGACAAGGGTCCAGGTAAAGAGCCGGTCCCGTTTCGTTTGCTCGTGTTTTGGTAAAGTGTCTATTTTGATCTTTTCATCTCCCGTGTTTGTTACTTTGTTCCAGCCTGTTCCTTTGGTTCCGATGGATCGACCTTGCTTACGGTGTAGAGGAATTTCCCGCTTCCGGAGGGTGGGATATCGTCAACGAAGACAAAATCCACGGAGCAGTTTTCCCCCAGCACGAGTTTGATTTTTTGCTCGACGAAATCGAGTTTTTCCTGATCTTTCTCCCCGGCGGGAACAATGTAAACCCTGACCAGATCGTAGTTTTCCTGTACGAACTGGAATTTTTTGACCCAGGGTGTGAAATAAAAGAGAAAGGCGAAGTATTGACCGTGAAACATACTTCCATCCCGGCGGCGGAAGTGATCGGTGAGGCGGCCTGTAACCTGCTGGAGAACAGGCATATTCAGGCCGCAGGAGTGATCGCACTCCCCGAGGATGCCGGTATCGCCGATCCTGAATCGGATGAGGGGCATGGAATAATTATCCAGGTTCGTAATCACGATCTCCCCTTCCTTTCCAGCGGGACAGGGTTTACCATCGGTGTCCACCACTTCGAGATACTGCTTCCAGGAAAGGATATGGAGGCCATGCCCGCGGCCGCATTCCGTGGCGATGGCTCCGACCTCGCGGGAGCCATATTGATTGAAAACGCGTGTTTTCAGGATCCTTTCGAGATACTTCCGGATTTCCGGCGTCAGTGTTCCCGATGTGCAGATTACGGTATGGGGGGGATGGATTTCGATACTGTTTTTTTCGATGTAACGGGCCAGTTCATAGATGGAGCTGACATAGGTCCAGATGGCTTTCGGTTTGAACGCATTCCATTTCCGGATATATTCAGGCAGGATGCGGGCATCCATGTTAAAGCTGTTCAGAAAAACCCTGTTGTAGAGGAAGTTCTGTATTTTTTCTTTGATACCCAGAGTGCCTTCGAAAACGTCTCTCTGGCTTCCCCAGAGCTTGATCTCCGGTTCCCCGAGATCCTTTCCCGCCAGATCGAAGAAAAACAGGGTTCCGGCCATATCCCGGAGTTTGTATTCCCGATCCTGGATGAATTTGACCGGCTCCCCGGTCGAGCCGCCGGAGGTGTTGGGATAGGAATGTCTTTTGTCCGAATCGTCGGATAAGAGGGAATCGAATTCGTGGCGAATGATGTCCTTGGTGAGGAAGGGAATGCTGTTCCAGTTTTCGAGTTGCACCGCCCCATTGGAATTCACGACTTTTGCATCTCCGAGGATCCGCTTGTAATAAGGGACGCGGGAGAAGGCATGCTGCAGGATTTTTTTGAGGCGTTCTTCCTGGTGTTTCCGGATCTCGTCAGCTGGAAGGCGGCAGAGTTCCTTCATTTCCTGGAAACGACGAACCATGTCATTGCCGGACAGAGCCAGCAGTGTTTTCAGAAGGGGTTTCCGCCAGTTAATCACGAGAGGCCTCCTCGAGAAGATCCCTGTAAGAGAGGGCCGCTTTTTCCCAGGAGAATTGTTCAGCTCGAATCCTGGCCTCCCTGGAAAGGCGGCTTCGAAGGGCGGCATCCCGCATGTAATTTAACAAATAGTGCGAAAGAGCGGCGCGGTCGCCTGGATCGTACAGGAAACCGCTTTTATCATGGCAAACAAGGTCTACGTTCCCCCGGATGCGGGTCGCTATCACGGGGAGGCCGCTGGCCAGGGCCTCGAGCACGACATTGGGCATCCCCTCGGAAGTGGATGGGAATAAAAAGGCGTGGCAATTCCTGTAGATATCGGGGAGCTTCCCGCGGGGGCGCCAACCGGAGAATTCCACGCGATCCTCGATTCCCAGGCGATGCGCCGCCCCCTTCCAGGATTGGAGCATGGGGCCGTCTCCCACGATTTGAAAGGTCCAGGAAAATTTTTTGAGCCGGGAAAGGGCCTCGAGGGCTTCGGGGAGATTTTTTTCCCTGCTGGCGCGTCCCACAAACAGGAAGCGGAAAGGCGCTTTTTCCTGTTTTTCGTCATTATCCGGGGGACGATATGTATCGAGGTCCACCCCGTTTGGAATAACAGGGATATCGAGTTCGGGTGAGGTTTTCCGGGCGAGTGCGGCGAGCCCTACACTATTGGCGACAACAAAAGCCGCCCTTTTCCAGATCAGTTTAATCAGTGGTTTTGTCATTTTATGAAAAAAGGCCAGCTGTTCCGGCTGGGTCCCCGGGACGTCCCCTCCCCTCAAGCTCACGATATAGGGAATCCTGGAAAGGAAGCTGAGGAAAAGGGCGGGTGGTCCGGAGGGGATCCCGAGAAATGCCGCCGAGACGTCCGGTCTGATTTTTTTCCGGTTCCAGAAGAGGCGCCAGCACGCGGAGAGGATAAAACAGGTCATCTGGAAGGGGTTGGATTTATTTTTGTATCTCCTGAAGGCTGGAATGCGAATGACATGCACTCCGTCTGCGTTTTCTGTTGGGGGCAATCCTTTGAATCGGGACGTGAGGACAAACACGGATTCTCCACGCCGGGCAAGTTCGCTGCCGATATGGCGCATGGCATTTCCGGCGCCGCCTCCAAGCGGTGGATACTCGTAATTGATGAAAAGAATGCGCATGAATCAATGAAAAAGACTTTCCCGCCTTTAACTTCGGGTTTAAGAAAATAGTCTGTGTGAGACGTTTCACAAAATCCGGTATGGCGTCAAGGAGAATTGGGAAAACAGATTTTTGACGAAACAAAGCTCCTGTTTGCTTGACAAGGAGCTGAGAAAACGGGATATTTGGGAATTATTGCTCAATAGTGGAAAGACCGCAGGGTGAAAAATTTTCCGGATTGAGAAAACAGGGTAAATGGCTGCTCAGAATCGCGAGATCGTAATAGCATGCGTGGGGGATACATCCGATTGCGCTATC